>Ga0075313_1000197_pt1 | contig 11357 bp, 9 predicted proteins | sample MayberryNE_Catta_3_FD_120051 | JGI IMG/M metagenome (GOLD analysis project Ga0075313, IMG submission 120051) | Natural and restored wetland microbial communities from the San Francisco Bay, California, USA, that impact long-term carbon... | ecosystem: Environmental > Terrestrial > Soil > Wetlands...
TTCGATCGTCAAGCGGGAGATCCTCCCCGACGGCCGGGTCAAGCTCATGTTGTCCAACAAGGACACCGGAGAGATCTTCGACTTGGTCACCAGCGAGTGAGGTCAGTGGACGTAAGGGCTGAGCACGTCCCTGGCCAGGAGAAACCCACGCTTCACCAACTCGTCGCTGGCCTCGAACCCACGATCCTCGTGCTCGATGATTATCGGGCCGTCGTAGCCGGCGCGGTAGAGCGCCGAGAAGACGACGCCCCAATCGACGTGTCCCAAGCCCGGTAGGCGGGGGATCTGCCAACCGATGCCCGACGACAGAGTGCCGTTCTCGTAAAGACCGGTGTAATCGATCATCACGTCCTTGGCCTGAAAGTGATAGAAGCGGGGGCCGAACTCCTCGATGGCCTGTTCGATGTCGATCATCAGCCACACCAGGTGGGACGGGTCGAAGTTGAGACCGATCGTCTCGCCGAACTCCTCGAACATCCGGCGCCAGATCCTGGGGTTGTAGGCCAGGTTGTGCCCCGAGGGCCACTCGTCCTTGGAGAAGATCATCGGGCAGTTCTCGATGGCGATCTTGACGCCGTTGTTATCCGCACAGGAGATGATCTCCGGCCAAACCCGCGTGGCGTCTTCCCAGTTCTCGTCCTGTGTCTTGGTGTGGTCGGCGCCGATGAAGGTGTTGACGACGGGGACGTTCATCTTTCCGGCGGCGACGATCACTTTCTTCAGATGGTCGATGACCATCCGCTGGTGCTCGGCGTCCGGGCTCAGTGGGTTCGGGTAGTAGCCGAGGCCCGAGATCTCGAGACCACGTCCGGTGACGCTATCGGCGATCTCACTGGCGCGGGCATCGGATATGCCGTCGACGTCAATGTGACTGGTCCCGGCGTAGCGGCGGGTGTCACCACTCGACGCCGGCCAGCAGGCGATCTCGATCGTCGTGAACCCGTTGTCGACCGTCCAGCCGACGACCTCTTCGAGTGGCGTCTCCGGAAACGGTGCGGTCAGCAGTCCCAGCTTCATGTCTTCCTCCTCATCGTTGCACAGCTGTCCATTGTTGGGTCTCGTGGCTTTCGGCGATGGCTTCGGTCACCAAGACCGCGTCGTGGCCATCGGCAAAGGTCGGATAGGTCGGTTCGGCGGCGGGGAATCCATTGGCCACATCGGCGTACACCTGGGAGAAGAGGGCTCGAAAGGTATCGGGAAAGCCCTCCACATGACCACCGGGATATGCCATGTTCCGGCTTGCCTCGGGCGCCGAGTTGCCGGGGTCGCGGTACAGGACCTCGTTGGGCCGATCGCGGTGCCCGATGATGAGCTGGTCCGGGTGCTGTGAGTACCAAGAGAGCGATGCCTCGCTCCCGGCGATCTCGTAGCGGACCGAATTCTTCTCCCCGGCCGAGACCTGTGAGATCGTCACCGCACCTCGGGCGGCACCCTCATACCTGAGCAGGATCCCCGCCGCATCGTCACTGGACATCGCCTCCTCGATCAGGTCCCCGCTCGGAGCGACCCTGGCAAACGACTCCACCGGCCCCTTCGGGTGACGGCGCACCGGGATCAGCGTGTGGAGGTCCGCTATGACCTCGGTCACGTTCATTCCCGAGATGAATCGGGTCAGATCGAGCCAGTGTGACCCGATGTCTGCAACCGCTCGCAACCGGCCCGCCTCTTCGGGCTGCAGCCTCCAGTTCCAGTCCGTGTCCTTGAGCAGCCAATCCTGGTGATAGGAACCCGTGATGAACATGGGCCGGCCGATCTCACCGGCGGCGACCATCGCCATGGCCTGGTGGTTCAGCGGATAGTGCCGGATGTTGAAACAGACCGCATTGACCAGACTCGAGCTCGCGGCCCGACTGACCAGATCAGCGGTGTCCTCGGACGACAGGGCTAGTGGCTTCTCGCATATCACGTGTTTGCCGGCATCGAGCACAGTGCGCACCTGGTCGGCGTGGGCATGGTTGGGGCTCGCGATATGGACCACACCGATCTCGGGGTCGGCAGCCAGGTCGGCGACGCTTTCGTAGACCGGAGGCAGCCCTGCCGACTCCGCCTTCTCCCGCGCCCGCTCCGGCGACGAGCCAACCACTCCGACCACGTCGACTCCGATGCGGCGCAGCGCCTCTATGTGGGCGTCGCCGATGAAGCCGATGCCGACCACACCCGCCTTGACTTGGTTGCGACCCATGAGACTCCATTCGGCATGTCTTGGTGCCAGGAGATTAAGCAGATCGGCTCTGACTCGAAGCCGGCACTTCCGGCCAAAAGTATCTGCTCTTCCCAACATAAGCGGGCTACTTATGCTCTTGACACACACAAAAGTCTCTGGCATGGTTGGACCCAGTGGCCCCGATCACGAGCACCCCGAGCCCGGAATCCGACTCTCCGGGTGATCTGCTCCAACTCATCCGTAGCGGCAGGGCCCGAACCCGGGGCGAGCTCGGTCGGGCCACAGGTCTGGCACGATCGACGGTCGCCCAGCGGATCTACTCACTCAAGGCCGCCGGACTCATCGTCGAGTCGGGCGAAGCCGCACCCTCCACCGGTGGCCGGCCACCGTCGCTAATCGGTTTCAATGCCGATGCAGGGTTGGTCCTGGCCGCCGACCTCGGCGCCACCCACTCCCGGGTGTCGGTGAGCAATCTCCTCGCGGAGCCGATCGCCGAAACTACCGCCGAGATCGAGATCGATCTTGGCCCGGTCGGGGTCCTGTCCTGGCTGGAGGAGACATTCCGGGGCCTGCTCGAGGAAGTGGGTCGGCCGATGAGCGACGTGCGTGGGGTGGGCATCGGTCTTCCGGGGCCGGTCGATTTCGCCCAAGGGATGGCGGTCAACCCACCAATCATGAAGGGTTGGCACCTGTACGGGGTGGCCGAGCACGGTCGCGCCGTCTACGGCGTGCCGGTGCTGGTCGACAACGACGTGAACATCATGGCTCTCGGCGAGTACTGGATGATGGACCCCAAAGTCGAAGACTTCATCTTCGTCAAGGTCGGGACCGGAATCGGCTCCGGGCTGATCCTCGGCGGCCAACTCCATCGGGGCGCCGATGGCGCGGCAGGTGACATGGGCCATGTGCGCACCACCTCGGACGACGTCGTGTGCCGTTGTGGCAACAACGGTTGTCTCGAAGCCATTGCCGGTGGCGCCGCCATCGCGGCACACCTGAGGGAGCGAGGCTTCGAGGCCCCGGGAAGCCGCGACGTCGTGAAGCTCGTCGACGAGGGCAATCGCGAGGCCATTCACTCGGTGCGGGCTGCCGGCCGACTCATCGGCCAGGTGCTGGCATCGATGGTGAACTTGCTCAACCCGGCCCTGATCATGGTCGGGGGCGATATGGCCCGGGCCGAGCCCCAGCTCTTAGCCGGGATCCGTGAAGTGGTCTATCAGCGCTCCACGACGCTCAGCACGACCGATCTCCAGATCACCGTCTCCACCCTGGGCGACCGCGCCGGTGTCACCGGCGCCGCCGCCATGGTGATAGAGCACATCCTCACCCCGTCGGCCATAGACGATGTCCTTTCGGGTGGGTGACGACAAGCAGTTTTTCCCCAACCGAGGGGTGAATCGAGGAAGACCGCTAATGCGGATAAACGGCAAGAGGAGGAAGGATCAAGGCAATCGAGAGTGTTGTCCCTGGTCTTCGACCGGGTTCAGAAAACGTTTGCCCGTTCGTGCCCGACCGGTACGATTCGGCGATCGTGGGTGAGTGGACGTGCCCCATGTCCTGTGAGACACTTCCGCACGCCTTCGGGCGCCACTTAGGAGGAGTTCATATATGACCAATAACCAATGGTTCAAGAGATTGGTGGCGGTGATGGCGATTGCCATGATCGCCGTCGCCTGTGGAGATGGCTCGGGTTCTGACACGACCCTGGCCGAGGGTTCTGACACCACCGCCGCCCCGGATACGACGGCCGCAGCGGAGCCCACTACTACCGCAGGAAGCACCGAGACCACCGCAGCGGCGGGCGAGGGCTTCGTCATCGGATATTCGAACGGTGGAGGCGTGGGAAACGGCTTCCGTGAGGAGCAGGTGTGCACGGCGAAGGCAGAGGCCCTGGCATCCGGTCAGGTCACCGAGCTCAACACCATCCACCGCAACACCGACGCTGCCGGCCAGCTCTCCGACATCAGGGACCTGATCGCGGCCGGTGTCGACGCGATCGTGTTCAACCCGAACGATCCCGAGGCGCTGAACCCGGCGCTCGACGAAGCGGCGGCAGCCGGTATCCCAACCGTGTCGGTCGACGCCTACGTGACGCACGAGGGCACCTACAACCTGTACAACAATCAGATCGAGTACGCCCGCCTGGGTGCCGAGTGGTTGTTCGAGCAGATAGGTGGCACAGGCAACGTGTACTACATGCGCGGGCTCGCCGGCCACCCGGCCGACTCCGATCGTCAGATCGGCTTCGAGGAGGCGCTGGCCAACTACCCGGACATCACCGTGATCCCGAGCATCGAGGGTGAGCACACCGGATGGGACCCGGCCACCACGACCCAGCTGATCAACGACTGGATCGCCAGTGGTCAGATGGACGAGACAAACGGCATCTGGACGTCGGGGATGGACTCGCAGGTGGTGGACGCCATCCAGCAGGCCAACCTCGAATTCGTGCCGATCGTGGGCGCAGACCTGGGCGCCTTCGTCACCCAGCTCCTAGACACCGAGGGGTTTGCCGGTCTCGAGGGCTCGGCGGTGACCAACACCGCTGCTGTCGGCGGCGCTGGCGTCAATCTGGCGCTGAAGCTGCTCAACGAGGAGACGGTGGAGACGGCGGCGGACGCAGCTCAGCCCAACACGGTGTTGCTCGATCCCGTGCTGGCTGACAACGTCAGCGATGAGGGACGTGCCACACTCGAGTCATGGCAGGTCGAGGGTCTCGACCCGCTCTGGCCGCTGGGCCTGACGATCGAAGGCTGGACCACCTACACACCCGAGCAGGCCGTGGCCTGCCTGGGCCCCGGCGAGTAAAACCCTCCCTGAACGATGGAAGAACAGATGCGCCGGGCCCGCCCGGCGCATCTGTTCTATGTTGACCTCCGACGGCAACGATGAACACCAGCATCAGCGAGTACCTGCTCGACGCGACAGATATCTCCAAGCACTATGGAGCGGTTGTCGCCCTCAATTCGGCGTCTCTGCGGGTGCGACCGGGGGAGATCCACGCCCTCATGGGGGCCAACGGTGCGGGGAAGAGCACCATGGTCAAGGTCCTCACCGGGGCTGTACGCCCCGACGGTGGGGTCATCACCGTGCGCGGAGCGGAACGCACCGCTCATTCACCGGCCGAAGCACGTCGGGGAGGGCTGATCTCGGTTTACCAGGAACCGGCCTTGATACCCGATCTGGACATCGGGTCAAATCTCCGACTCACCGAGACTCCGCTCGAGCCCTTCCGGCATTGGTTTCACGAGCTCGGGCTGATCGACCTCGACCTCACGGCAATGGTCCGAGATGTCCCCCTCGCCACGCTGCGCATCATCGACCTGGCCCGAGCCATGGCCATAGAGCCCGATGTCCTGATGTTGGACGAGATGACCGCTGCCCTGCCCGCCAACCTGACCGAGAGGGTCCTGGAAGTGGTCTACGAGCAACGTGGTGGAGAGAGCAGCATCATCTTCATCTCCCACCGGATGACAGAGATCGCCGCGGTTTGTGATCGCGCAACAGTCTTGCGTGAAGGGAAGACGGTGGGGGTCGTCGACGTGACCCCGGCATCCGGCGACGAAATCGTGGAGTTGATGCTCGGCGAGATCGTCGATGACCTCGCCGAGAAGACGGAGCATCCACCCACATCACAACGTGACCCGGAAGCCTCTCCACGCCTGGCGGTTCGAAACCTCTCCTCGGGGACGCACCTCCGTGATGCCTCCTTCGAGCTATATCCAGGTGAGGTCCTGGGTGTTGTCGCGCTGGAAGGGCAGGGTCAGGACGAGCTGTTCGACGTCCTCTCGGGCGCGATCCGGGCAAGCGGAGGCACAGTCGTCGTCGAGGGCGAGGAACGGACGTTTCGACACCCCGCCGACGCGATCCGGGAGGGCATGGTCTTCGTGCCCGCAGATCGTGCGGAGGCCCTGCTCAAGCAGCGCTCCGTGCGAGAGAACATCGCTCTCCCCTTCAGCGTTCGGCCTCGTAGCTGGGGCCCTAACCGATCCCGCCTGGAGAGGCCAAAGATCGATGGAGCCATCAACCGGCTTGAGATCGACACCCGGGCCCAGAATGAGGTGCGTCTCCTCTCCGGTGGCAACCAGCAGAAGGTGACCATCGCCCGCTGGATCGCCAGTGGATTGAAGACGATGCTGTGCTTCGATCCGACCCGCGGCATCGACATCCGAACCAAACACCAGATCTATCCCCTCCTACGGGAGCTCGCCGAGGCTGGCGCCTCAGTGCTCTTCTACACCTCAGAGCTCAACGAGATCCAACTGGCTTGTGACCGTGCGATCGTGATCTTTGCCGGTGAGGTAGTAGCCGAGATCTCGGTAGCGGAAGCAGACGAGGCCACGCTCCTCAGAGCAGCCCACAACCTGCGGTCCGACGATCTGCTTCCGGAGGAGGTCGTGGCAGCGGAGCTGGAAGGTGGGCAGACGGCCGAAACTCCGGGCGGGTCGGAATCGTGAGCGCCACAGTGGAGGCACGCGAACAGGTCACCGCCAGAAGAGACGGGAAGCTCGCGATCGCACTGAAGCGCAACACGTGGACGATCGGTCTGCTCGGCATCCTGGCCCTCCTCCTGGTCATCACCAAGCTGATCCAGCCGAGTTATGGCTTCGCCGGAGTCCAGGGTCTCGCCATCTCCGTTCTGCCCCTGGCGTTCGCGGCCGTGGCCCAGGCGTGCGTGGTCATTGCCCGCGGTATCGATCTCTCCATCCAATCGATGATGGCGTTCATCAGCGTGGTGGCTGCCGTCATGATGGATGAGCGCAGCGAGGGCTTCGCGGTGCTGGTCGTTGTCGGCGTTGTCCTCCTCGGTTTGCTCATGGGCGCCATCAATGGCTCCCTCATCGTGTTCACCAGGGTCCCCGACATCGTGGTCACCTTGGCAATGCTCTTCGTGTGGGCAGGAAGCGCTCTCCTCGTCCTCAATACCCCGGGAGGCGGCTCGGCAGACTGGCTGCGTCAACTCACTCTCGGGCCTGTATTGACCGACTGGATTCCAAAGGCGGGACTCGTGCTGCTCGTGGTTGTTGCTGTGATTTGGCTTCCGATCCGAAGATCACGTCTCGGGCTCTCGTTGTATGCAATCGGCAGTGACCCGCTGGCCGCCTATCGAAGCGGCGTGTCGGTGGGCCGCACCAAAGTCTTCGCCTACATGCTCGCCGGACTGTTCTCGGCACTCGGAGGTTTGGCTCTGACCGCCAGCACCGGAATCGGAACCCCGGTCCCTGGCCCATACACCCTGATGAGCGTGGCTGCCGTGGTGTTAGGCGGAGTCAGCCTCGCCGGAGGTCGTGGCGGGGTCTTCGGTCCGATAGTCGCCGTCGTCATATTGCAGCTGCTCCGAACCGACATGACCTTCCTCAACGTGGACACCAACCTGGCCACGGTGGTCCAGGGCCTGATCCTCGTCGGTGTGGTGATGGTCGGCAGCCTCCTCCAAATGCGGCGTGGGCGGAAATGAGCGTCATCGACACCTCGACTGGCCGGTCGCCCTGGCTGTCTGCTGCCGGGATGAAGGCCCTGTTTCGGGAGCGACCGATCATCCCTCTGCTGGGTCTCCTCGCTCTCCTGGTCATTCTCAGTCAGGTGATCCGGCCCGGGATAGTCACGCCCAACTGGGCAGGTGTGATGATCCGGACCGCAGTCCCTCTCGCCATCCTGGCCGGTTGTCAGACGATCACCATGCTCACGGGCGGCATCGACCTGTCAGTCGGCGCGGTGGCGTCGATGTCGGGGTTCCTGGTAGCGACCCTCGTCGGAGATACGGGGTTGGCCGGCGCCATTGTGATCGCCCTGGTCGTCGCGGCCCTCTTCGGGCTGGTGAACGGGATCGGAGCCGGTGTATTCCGGGTGCACCCGCTGATAATGACCCTGGCGATGAGCCTGGTCGTTCTCGGGTTGGCCAACGTATGGCAGCTCATCCGTGTGCAGACCGGGTCAGGTGTCCCACCGGAGTTCCGGACGATCGGGGCCGACATGTTCTTCGGAGTGATCCCGGTCAGTCTCCTGCTATTCGCACCCTTGGCGTTGTTGATTGTGTACACCCTCAATCGGACCGGGTTCGGGCGCCTCCTCTATGCCATCGGCGACAACGAGGTCGCCTCCAGGCTGTCCGGTGCCAAGTCGTGGCAGGTGCTCACCGTGCTCTATGTCATCTCCGCAGTGCTCGCCGGGGTCGCCGGGTTTGTTCTCTCCGGGTTGACCAACACGGCGAGTGTGACCCTCGCCGACAGCGCCGTGCTCCCGTCCGTGGCTGCGGCAGTGATCGGCGGGACCTCGATCTTCGGAGGACGGGGCACCTACACCGGCACGATGGTCGGTGCCCTGATCCTCACCGTCATCACCTCGATCCTGTCCTCGCTCGGATACCCGGAGGCGGTCCGCCAGATCCTGTTCGGAGCGATGATCGTCCTCGTCGCCGCGGCCTACACCCGTATTGTCGGGGAGTAGCCGCGTCACGCTGTCGGTGTCAGGTCAGCGATCGGTTGGCCGGGATCTGGTAGATCTGCTCCCAAGGTCTGACCCGTTCGAAGGCCGCGCCCGCGGTGAGAACGTCCCGATCTGCGCCGCGTCTTCCGATGACCTGCATCCCCACCGGTAACCCGTGTGCCAGCCCGGCGGGAAGCGATATCGCTGGGTGGCCGGTGAAATTGGTGAAGTACGTCATGCACCACCCGATGAGGGGGTCGACCTCCACCCCCTCGATGACGACCGGGCCTCGAGTCTCACCATTGGCGAGGTTCTCGACGGGCAAGCAGGCCAGCGTCGGCGACACCAGCACGTCGTATTCGCCGAGGACTGCCTGCAGGGCGTCGTAGACCCGGGTGCGCCTCGAGTTGTCGTCGAAGTACTCCATCGCTGTCATCGATGCCACGTGATCGGCCCAGCGCAGGAATTCTGGTGGTAGATCCGAGCGATGCTCGCCCAGGAGGTCGATCCCATCTGCAGCCAGGTTGGCGAAAGCGTCGAGGCTGAGAGGCATGATGAGACGACACCACAGGTCGGCCAACTCCCGTTGGTCGATGTCGATATCGATGTCGACCTCGACGACCCGGGCGCCGGCATCCTCGAACGCCCGGACCGCCTCTTCGACCACGGCCGCGACGTCCCGCTGCACCGGGTAGACGCCGAGATCGGGCGAATAGGCGATGTTCCACCCTTCGACCCCGTTGTCGAGATCGGCCATGAAATCGACAGTGTCGAGGGCGCAGTAGGGATCTCCTGGGTGAGGGCCGGCGAGCACGCTCATCGCCAGGGCAGCATCCGCCACGGTCCTCGTGATCGGGCCCTCGTAGATGAAAGGGGATACGCCAGAGAAGGCGTTGGGTCTCAGGATCGATGGAACTCGCCCGGCCGATGGCTGATAACCGACTACGCCGCACCACGATGCCGGGATGCGGATCGATCCCCCGCCGTCGGTGCCCTCGGCGATCGGGACCAGACCGTCGGCCACCACAGCCGCCGACCCGCCCGAGGAACCGCCAGTGTTCCGCGAAGTGTCGAACGGGTTCCGGGTTGGTCCGAAGAGGTAGTTGTCACAGGCGCCCCTGAAGCCCATCGCCGGGCTGTTGCCCTTCCCGATGATGATGGCGCCGGCGGCCTCCATCCGCTCCGCCCACACGCAATAGCCATCGACCGAGAAGTCGGACATCGCCGGGAGGCCCCCGAATGTCGCCGGCCATCCCGGCTTGAAGTCGAAGAGGTCCTTCATGAGGACCGGCACCCCCAGGAGAGGCCCGCCCGTCCGACCTTGGGCCAGAGCCTCCTCAGCCGACCGTGCCGATTCCATGGCCTCGTCGAAGCCCCGGTAGACGATGGCGTTGAGGCTCGGCTCACGCTCCTCGACCCGCCGCAAGGTCTCCTCCATGATCTCGACCGGCGACACGTAGCGGCCGGCGATGTCATCGGCGAGCTCCACCGCCGAGCGGTAGGCCACATCAGCACCCATGATTCCCCAGTCGCCGAGTCGGATTCAGAGGGGGCGACTCTATCGAATGCAATGGCAAACGTTTTCAAGCGCAAGCGGCCAAGCGGTACCCTGCCTCGGTGACGTCGAAGACACCGATCTCGTCATCCGACGAGGGCGAAGCGGCCCACTCACTCCGCCATGTCGCACAATTGGCGGGGGTATCAGTCGCCACAGCATCACGGGTGATGTCTGGATCGAGTCATCCGGTGAGCACCAAGACCCGCGAGCGCGTCCTGTCCGCCGCCGACAGGCTTTCATTCGAGCCCAACCGGCTGGCGCGAGCACTCGTCACCGCCAAATCACAGACCGTCGGCGTAATGGTGCACGATATCTCGGATCCGTACTTCGGGGAGATCGTCAAGGGCCTCGAAGACGGCCTCCATTCAGAGGACTACAGGCTCTTCGTTGCGAGCTCCGACCGAGATCCGGTGAAGGAGCTCGACTACGTCCGGGCTTTCCACGCCCATCAGGTCGACGCCATCGTCTTTGCGGCGAGCTCACTCACCGACCCCTCTTACGCCGAGACCCTCGAAACACTCTCGGCGCGATTTCGGGCGCGGGGAGGCGTCGTCGTGGTGTTATCCGACCACCTTCTCGAGGCGCCTCGGGTCAGGTTCGACAACCGGCGGGCGGTCGCCGACATGGTCGGCTACCTCGTCGGGCGTGGCCATCGTCGCGTCGGCTATATCAGCGGTCCTCCGGAGCTCCTCGTGTCGGGAGTCAGACTGGCAGGCTTCACGACCGCCGTTGCCGAGTTCGGGCTCGCCATCGGGCCGAAGTACATCGCCAACGGGGGGTTCACGGTCACCGGGGGTGGAGCGGCGATGGGCCAGCTCCTCGAGAATGTCGACGTGACGGCAGTCGTAGCCGCCAGCGACCTCATGGCGATCGGGGCAATGCGTCAGCTACTGGCCTCAGGTGTCGCCGTCCCGGAGGAGATATCGGTCGCCGGCCTCGATGACATCCCTATCGCAGAGTACGGCCCTGTCCCCCTCACCACCATGCGGGTTCCGACCTACGACATCGGCCGACACGGGGCATCACTGGTGCTCGAGGCGCTGGGCGGTGACCCCCCCGATGACGTCGTGCTTCACGGCGAGATCATCGAACGGGACTCGGTCGCCACCATCGAGAGCCCGATATGAGCGTCTGTGTTGACTGCCGTCCGGCTGCTCGGTACGGTGCCGGACAGCGCCGGTAATCGTTTGCCGGATCTCCCCGGAAAAA
>Ga0075313_1000199_pt1 | contig 11231 bp, 15 predicted proteins | sample MayberryNE_Catta_3_FD_120051 | JGI IMG/M metagenome (GOLD analysis project Ga0075313, IMG submission 120051) | Natural and restored wetland microbial communities from the San Francisco Bay, California, USA, that impact long-term carbon... | ecosystem: Environmental > Terrestrial > Soil >...
GCGTCCTCGTTGAACTTGAGCTCCTTGTGAGCCATCTATTCCTCCTCAGCGAAACGAGCTAGGCGGCGGCGCCGGCGAGCTTCCGCTTGCCCTTGCCGCCTGTGGTTACGACCTTCGCGAGCACGTCCGACTCGCGGAGAATCAGGACGTCGTCCGCGCCGACCTTGATCTCGGTCCCGCCGTACTTGGAGAAGATGACCTCGTCTCCGACCTCGACGTCCATCTTGATGTACTCCCCGTCCTCGTCCCGCGGGCCGGGGCCGACGGCGAGGACCTTGCCGCGCTGCGGCTTCTCCTTCGCCGTGTCGGGCAACACGATGCCGCTGACGGTGGTCTCCTCCTCGTCGAGGATCTCCACGATCAGGCGGTCGCCCAGAGGCTGCAGATCCATTCGCTGGACCTCCTGTGAATCAGAAGTTTGTGACACGTCTGGCACTCGAACGACCCGAGTGCCAGAGGCACGATAGCACCTCCTCGTCCTTTTGGCCAAACGGATATGAGTCGTCGAGACTCAGATACCAGGCCGAGCTCGCGACGAGGTGTTACAAAGTCCTGCATGCGACGGGAAGTGTCCGCCGGTCTCGTCCTCGTACGCCGCATGCGCGGCCGGGACTGGCTGGCGGCGGTCCGGCCCGCGGGGAAGCCGGACGGGACCTGGGCGCTCCCGAAGGGCCTGGTCGGGCCGGGCGAGAGCCCGGCCGAGACGGCGCTCCGCGAGGGGTACGAGGAGACCGGCGTCGTCGCGAGGCTCGGGCCGAAGCTCGGGGACGTGCGCTACGTCTACACCTGGCGGGGCGAGCGCGTCTTCAAGATCGTCAGCTTCTACCTCGCGAGCGCCGTGCGGGGACGGATCGGCGAGCTGCCGGAGGGCATGGAGGTCGAGGTGGCCGAGGCACGGTGGCTCCCCCTCGCGGATGCTGCGCGTCTGCTCGCCTACCGGGGCGAGCGCGAGATGGCCCAGCGTGCGCGCGAGACGCTGGGGGGCGACCTCCCCGAGCCCCCTCTATAGTTGGCCGGCGCCGTGCCGAGCTACGCCCTCAACTTCTACAACCCGACGGTTGGAGACCAGCTCCGCTCGGGCCGCAAGACCGCCACGATCCGGCTTGGGGACAAGTCCCCGAAGTACAAGAAGGGCATGATCGTGACCGTGCTCGCCGGCGCCCGGTACGGGGTGCGAGATCGCGTGTTCGACGCGGTGATCGACAAGGTGGAGGTGAAGCGGCTCGGCGACCTGTCACCGCGCGAGATCGAGCACGACAACCCCGAGATCCGGCGCGCGGACGAGCTCGCGCGCTTCCTCGGCCAGCTCTACAACCGCGACGTGACGGAGGACGACATCGTCACGCTGATCCGATTTTCTCAGATCGCGGACTGAACCTGCGTCGTACGGCCGGGCGCCTGGAGCGCGGCCGCTCACGCGGCCGCTGATCGTCCAGCTCGTCCGTCCCGCCGCGCCCATGCGCGTCCGGGGAGCTCCACACCCGGCCCGCGTGGGTTCGTCGTCGGGTGCCAGTCACCGGCTCGGCTTGCGTATCGTCGTCCCGAAGAGCTCGGGCGCACGCAGCGACGCCCCGCACTCCTCGCACTCGACGGCGAACGCCGACGCGACCGGCGCGCGGCACTCGGGACAGCGGTGGCGAAGCTCGCCGCCGCACTGCGGGCAGGCGGCGGGAAGCTCGCCCTCGAGCTCCAGGAAGTAGCGCTGCGTGTGACCGCAGCGCAGACAGAAGGCCACCCAGTCCCCGAGCGTCTTCCTCCGCTCCTCCTGGATCCAGTTCCTCCGCGGCCGAGCCACCGCGAGCCACTGTACTGGCGTCGCCAGCGCGGGATCGCGGACCGGCCGGCTCGGCGGCCGGGACGGGGCGCGTTCCGGCGCACGAGGTGGGACGGACGAGCCGCGCGACGAGCGGCCGCGCTTCGGGGAAGTTTCCACGCGACCGGGATCCCGGCGAGCGGATCCCGGTCTGGCGCAGTGGTTAGAGTGGGGTCGTTCCCGTCCGACGACTGGAGACCAGCGCATGGCCGTACGCGAAGCCGAGCCCGTGGGCTCGCTGCAGGAGGTGAAGGAGGCAGGGCTCGACCGCGAGGACCTGCTCGGCATCTACCGCCACATGCTGATCACGCGGGGCATCGAGGAGCGCGGCCACATCCTCTACAAGCAGGGCAAGATCCCGGGCTCGTTCTACACCGGCCGGGGGAACGAGGCAGCGTCCGTGGGCATCGCGACCGCGATGGGCCCGAACGACGTCGGGACGCCGCTCCACCGCGACATGGGCGTGCACGTGACGCGCGGGGTCGAGCCCTGGCGCATCTTCGCCCAGTACATGGGCCGCGAGGACGGGCCGACCCGAGGGCGCGACGGCAACGTGCACATGGCCGTCCCCGAGCTCGGGCTGCACCCGATGGTGAGCCATCTCCCGGCGATGCTCCCGGTCGCGACGGGCATGGCGCTCGCCTTCAAGATCCGGAACGAGCACCGCGTGGCCATCGGCTGGACCGGTGAGGGCGCCGCGGCGCGCGGGGACGCGCACGAGAGCATGAACCTCGCCGGCGTCCGGCACCTCCCGATCGTCTACGTCTGCGACAACAACCAGTGGGCCTACTCCACCCCGGCGTACCTCTCGTACCCGGTGGAGCACATCGCGGACCGCGCGGCCGCGTACGGCTTCGAGGGCGTGGTCGTCGACGGGACGGACGTCCTCGCCGTCTACCGCGAGGCGCGACGAGCGATCGAGAAGGCGCGTGAGGACGGCGGGCCGACGCTGCTCGAGTGCCTGACCCTGCGCATGGAAGGGCACGCGGTGCACGACGACGCCTTCTACGTGCCGAAGGAGCTGTTCGAGGAGTGGGCCGCGCGCGACCCGATCGAGCGCTACCGCTCCTGGCTGTACGACCACGGAGGGCTGACGGAGGACGAGGAGGGCGACCTCACCGCGGGCGTGAAGCGGCTCCTGAGCGACGCGCTCGAGCGTGCCGACGCCTCTCCCCTGCCCGACCCGGCGACCCTCGTGCACGGCGTCTACGCCTCGCCGGAAGACCTCGACACGCCCCACCACAAGTGAGCGCGCGATGCCCGAGCTGACCTACATTCAGGCGATCTCGGACGCGCTCCGGCAGGAGATGCGGCGCGACCAGCGCGTCTTCGTCCTCGGCGAGGACGTCGGCGTGTACGGGGGCGCGTTCAAGGTGACGCTCGGGTTCCAGGAGGAGTTCGGAGCCTGGCGCGTCCTCGACACGCCGCTCTCGGAGACCGCGATCGTCGGCGGAGCGACCGGCGCGGCGCTCATGGGCCTGCGCCCAGTGGCCGAGATGCAGTTCGCCGACTTCATCTCGTGCGCCTGGGATCACCTCGTGACGGTCGCCGCGAAGCAGTACTTCCGCGGCCGGACGCCGGTCCCGATCGTCGTCAGGCTGCCCTCGGGCGGCGGCTTCTCCGGTGGCCCGTTCCACTCGCAGAACCCGGAGAGCTCGTTCGCGCACATCCCGGGTCTCAAGGTCGTCTGCCCCGCGACGCCGCACGACGCGAAGGGCCTCCTCGCGTCGGCGATCGAGGACCCGAATCCGGTGCTCTACTTCGAGCACAAGCACCTCTACCGCAGGATCAAGGGCGAGGTGCCGGAGGAGCGGTACACGATCCCGTTCGGCCAGGCCCGCGTCCAGCGGGAGGGCGACGACGTCGTCGTCGTCACCTGGGGCGCGATGGTGCACACGGCCACGGACGCGGCCGGGGAGCTCGCCAAGGAGGGCACGGAGGTCGAGATCCTCGACCTGCGAACGCTCGTCCCCTGGGACCGCGAGCGCGTCCTCGAGAGCGTGCGCCGCTGCTCGAAGGTGCTCGTGCTGCACGAGGACACGCGCACGGGCGGCTTCGGGGGCGAGATCGCCGCGACCATCGCCGAGGAGGCGTTCGAGCACCTCGACGCGCCCGTGAAGCGGATCACCGCGCCCGACACGCCGGTGCCGTTCTCCCCCGTGCTCGAGAAGGCCTTCATCCCGCAGGTCGAGGACGTCGTGTCCGCGCTCAGGGAGCTCGCCGCCTACTAGGGCGCTCCGGCGCCCGCCGTCGAGGAGGAGACGTGTCGACAGGAACGCAGACCGAGGTCGTGATGCCACAGATGGGCGTGTCCGTCTCCGAGGGCACGATCACGAAGTGGCTGAAGCAGCCGGGCGAGCCGGTCGCCCGGGACGAGCCCCTGCTCGAGATCTCGACCGACAAGGTCGACACCGAGGTGCCGAGCCCCGGCGAGGGCGTCGTCGCCGAGATCCTCGCGCAGGAGGGTGAGACCGTCGAGGTCGGGACGGTGATCGCGCGCATCGGCCCTGCCGGCGCCGAGGCCGCGCCTTCCGCGCCCGAGCCCGCCCCGGCCGAGGCCCCCCCGACCGAGCCCGCGCCGGTCGCCGCCGAGGACGGGCCGGCCGCGGCCGCGGTCATGCCTCCTGCCGAGGCTGCCCCCGCTCCTCCGGCCGAGGCTGCCCCCGCTCCTCCGGCCGAGGCGGCCCCCGCTCCTCCGCCCGAGCCGGAGCCCGAGGCGACGCCGGCCGTCGCGGAGGCCGCGCCGGTCGCCACGCCGGCGCCCGTGGGCAACGGGCGGACGTTCGTCTCGCCCGTCGTCGCGCGCATCGCCGCCGAGCACGGCGTCGACCCGAGCTCGGTCCCGGGGACGGGCACGGGCGGACGGGTGACGAAGAAGGACATCCTGGCGTTCATCGAGTCCGGCGCGACCGCGGCTCCTCCCGCGACCCCGGTGGAGCCGGCCGCGCCTGCGCCGGAGCCGGCAGCCGCGGAGCCCGTCCCCGCAGCTCCGGAGCCCGTCGCTGCCCAGGCGGCCGCCGAGCCTGTGGCCGTCGCTCCGCCGGCCGCCGTGGCGCCCCCCGCTGCGCCGCCCGCGCCCGCGGCTCCGCCACCTGCCGCCGCACCGCCGCCGGCGGCCCCGCCCGCGCCGGCGGCCGAGCCCGCGCTCGCGCCGGGCGAGCAACTGGAGCCGATGACGGCGATGAGACGGGGGATCGCCGAGCACATGCGCCGCTCGCTCGACACGTCGGCGCACGTGACGAGCGCGATCGAGGTGGACATTTCGCGCGTCGTCGCCCTCCGGCAGAAACTGAAGCCGGAGTACGAGCAGGCGCACGGCGTGAACGTGACCTACCTCGCCTTCGTCGCCCGCGCCGCGGTCGAGACGCTCAGGGAGTACCCGTGGGTCAACGGGGAGATCCGCGGCGACCAGATCGTGACGCGGAACTACGTCAACCTCGGGTTCGCGGTCGAGCTCGCGGACGGCAAGGGACTCATCGTGCCGGTGCTGAAGAACGCCGAGACCCTGAACCTGCTCGGGATCGCGAAGGGCGTCGTGGACATCGCGCAGCGCGCGCGCGACAAGAAGCTCCTTCCCGACGAGGTGCAGGGCGGCACGTTCACGATCACGAACCCGGGCGGCTACGGCACGTTCCACGGGACGCCGGTGATCAGCCAGCCGCAGGCCGCGATCCTCGGCACCTACGCGGTCGTGAAGCGCCCCTGGGTCGTGCAGGACGAGATGGGTCAGGACGTGATCGCCATCCGCCCGATCATGAACGTGACCCTGACCTACGACCACCGTCTCGTCGACGGCGCGCTGGCGGGCCGGTTCCTGCGCGACCTGCGCGAGAAGCTCGAGACCTGGGACGAAGAGGCGTACTGATGTCGTGCGCCAGACCGCGATTCGCTCGCGCGTCTTCCGGTCGCGCGACGTCCCCGAAGGCCGCTTCGCGGCCGCCGCGTTCATGATCTCCCGCCGGTCGTCGTCGTGAGCGCGTACACCGGGACCTGCCTCTGCGGCGCCGTCAGGTTCGAGGTGACCGAGCCCTTCGAGGTCACCACCTCCTGCCACTGCACGAGCTGCAAGAGGCTGTCGGGCGGCGTCGGGACCGCGAGCGGCGGCGTCCGGACCGACGCGATCCGCATCCTCGCGGGCTCCGAGCACCTGACCACGTACCAGCCGGACGAGGGCTCCGCGAAGACGTTCTGCGCCGTCTGCGGGACGAACCTGTTCGGTGGCGGCTGGCCCGACTCGCCGCGCACGAGCGTCAGGCTGCCGACGCTCGACGAGCCGTACCACGGCCGCATCGAGTCGCACATCTTCGTGCGCTCGGTCGCACCCTGGGAGGTGCTCCCGGACGACGGCGCCGGCCGCTTCGACGTGCGACCGCCGGCCTGAGGAAGGCGATCGTGGCCCAGCGCATCGTCCCGTTCATCGGCTACGAGGATGCATCGGCCGCGATCGAGTGGCTGGAGCGCGCGTACGGCTTCACGGAGAACCGCGAGGCGCGCTACGAGGAGGAGGGCACGATCACGCACGCGGAGCTCGAGCTCGGCGGAGCGACCATCTACCTCTCGACACCGCCCGAGTACGCGAGCCCGCGCCGCCTCCGCGAGACGTCCGACCTCGCGCGCCGCGCGCACGACAACCCGTGGGTCGTCGACGGCCTGTTCGTGGAGGTGGACGACGTCGACGCGCACCACAGGCGGGCGGCCGCCGCCGGCGCGACGATCCTCCGCGAACCCGAGGAGCCGGGGTACGGGTACCGCGTCTACACCGCGGAGGACCCCGAGGGGCATCGCTGGATGTTCGGACAGCGGCTGTGAGCGCCGGGTCGTCCGACCTCGTCCGCCTCACCGTCGTCGCCAACGAGGCCGAGGCGGAGATGGTCCGCAACCTGCTCGCGACGGAGGGCATCGAGTCGATGCAGCGTGTCACGGACTTCGCGGCGGGCGCGCTCGACGGCTGGGCGGCCGGCGGCGCACGCGAGATCCTCGTTCACGCCGCGGACCTCGAGACCGCGCGCGAGCTCGTCGCGCCGGCGTAGCCTGTGAGCGTGTCGCGGGGCGCCTATCTCATGCAGCTCGACCTCGTGCCCTACGGCGAGGCGTTCGACCTCCAGCGCTCGCTCGCGGGAGCCGTGTCCCAGGGTGCGATCCCGGAGACGGTGCTCTTCCTGGAGCATCCGCCCGTCGTCACGGTGGGGCGTCGGACCGAGGCCGACCGCGAGCTGCACATCCCGGAGGGCGCCGAGGTCGAGATCGCGGAGACGGACCGCGGCGGGAAGTCGACGTTCCACGGCCCGGGCCAGCTCGTCTGCTACCCGATCCTCGACCTGAGGCACCACGGCAAGGACGTGAAGCGCTACGTACGCGACCTCGAGGAGTCGCTGATCCGGACCCTCGACGCCTTCGACCTCGCAGGCACCCGCTACGAGGGTCTGACCGGGGTCTGGATGCCGCCCCGCCGCCGCGAGATCGCCGCCTCCGGCGGGTCGCTGGCGAGCGTGGGAGGGCGGGACAGTGCCCATGCACGCCCCGCCCGACAGAGCGACGTCCGGCGGGAGTCGAGCACGTCCGGTGGCGGCGAGGGGCCGCGGAAGATCGCGTCGATCGGAGTGCACGTCTCGCGCTGGGTGACGACGCACGGCTACGCCCTGAACGTCGACCTCGACCCCGCGCCCTTCACGGAGTGGATCACGGCCTGCGGGCTCGAGGACGCCGCGTTCACGACCATGGCCCGCGAGCTCGGCTCGCCGCTCTCGGTGGAGGACGTGCGGCCGACGGCCGTCGCCGCGCTGGCCGAGGTCTTCGAGCTCGAGCTCGAGGAGCTACCGGCGGAGGAGGGGGCCGGCCTCTGGCCGCAGCGCATCCACGCCTCGCTGGCGGCCCGATGAGCGGGTGGGGCGTCATCCCCTCGATCCGCGTGGCCGACCTGGAACGGGCGCTCGACTTCTACGTCGGCCGCCTGGGATTCACCGCGGAGGGGGACGCCACGCAGCAGAACGTCAGCGTGGTGCGCGGGGACGCCCGCCTCATGCTCGAGACCACTGCGGACTTCTACGCCGACACGTACAACGCCGCGATCCGACAGCGCCTCGGCTCGGCCTCGCCGCACGCGCTGTACATCGAGGCGGAGGATCTCGAGGAGCTCCATCGCGCGCTCGAGGACGCCGGTGCGACGATCGTCGACCCGCTCGCCGAGCGACCGTGGGGCCAGGCCGAGTTCACCGTCGAGGACCCGGCCGGTACCTGGCTCACATTCTGGAAGAAGACGTCCGGGGCACGATGAGCCTCGACCTTCGCACGATTCCGCGCCCGGGCTGGGACCCGCTTCCGCACTCCGTCGGCATCGTCGGCCGCGTGCTGGTCCGGGAGGGGGAGGACGAGCGTCGTCCCGATCTCCTCGTCGCGGAGCTGCGCTTCTCCGAGAACGCGCGGATCGAGCCGCACTCGGGCGAGCGAGACGCGATCGTCGTGTGCATCGCCGGCGAGGGCTTCACATCGGTCGCGGACGACACGGTTCCACTGAGCGAGGGTCAGCAGGTGCGCTGGCCGAAAGGGATCGTCCACGGGCTCTGGACGGAAGGCTCCACCATGGGCACGCTCATGATCGAGCGGCTCGACTGAGTCAGCCCGGGAACTCGGGGGGACAGGGAACGGGCTTGGGCCGCGGGTACCCCGCGTACGCCTCCTTGGGGTCTCCCGTCTCCGACTCGACCGCCGCACCGAAGCGGGCTGCGACCTCGTTCACGACGTAGCGCAGCCCGCGGCCCTCGTGCCGCGCGCCGACGCCCAGCAGGAGGCACGGTCCGTCTCCTGCTCCCACGAACACGTGCTCCGTCCAGGGCGGGCAGTGGACGAAGTCCCAGGCCTTCAGCGCTCGCTCCTGCCCCTCGACGATGAGGACGCACTCGCCCGAGAGGACGAGGAAGTCCTCCTGCGCCTCCTCCGCGTGGTACATGCAGCTCGGCTCGCCGGGACGCAGCAGGCCGAGGTTGATGCCGAGCTCGCCGAACAGCGAGTTCTCCCCCTCGAACGGCGCGTAGAACCCCATGCCCTCGCTGTCGAACCACTGCGCGTCGCGGGCGTTGACGACGAACCAGCCCTCCTCGTACGGGAAGGCTCCGTGCTCCGTGCGCTCGAGGGGGGCTTCCGGGACCACGCCCTCTCTAGACTAGGAATCCGTGCAGACGTCGCATCCCGTCTCCGAGCGACCCCGCCGCCCCGAATGGATGAAAGTGCGCGCGCCGAGCGCCGACTCGCGCTACTTCGAGGTCAGGAGCCTCGTGCGCGAGGGCCGGCTGCACACGATCTGCGAGGAGGCGCGCTGCCCGAACATCGGGGAGTGCTGGGGTCGCGGCACGGCGACCTTCCAGATCCTCGGCGAGACGTGCACGCGCGCGTGCCGCTACTGCTACGTGCACTCGGGGAAGCCCGAGTCGCCGCCCGATCCGCTCGAGCCGCTCCGGCTCGCGCAGGCCGCGGCGCAGATGGGCCTGTCGCACGTCGTCGTGACCTCGGTCGACCGCGACGACGTCGCCGACCGGGGCGCCGGCCACTACGCGGCCACGATCCGCGCGCTCCGACGCAAGCTCCCGGACGCGGACGTCGAGATCCTCACGCCCGACTTCCTCGGCGTCGAGGAGGACGCGCTCCGGACCGTGCTCGAGGCGCGGCCCGACGTCTTCGGGCACAACATCGAGACCGTCCGTCGCCTGCACGCGAGAATGCGAGGCGCGAAGGCGAGCTACGACGGCGCGCTCCGGCTTCTGCGCCGAGTCAAGGAGCTCGCGGACTACCGGGTGCTGACGAAGTCCGGGATCATCGTGGGGCTCGGCGAGACGAACGACGAGGTCGTCGAGACGATGCGCGACCTCCGCGAGCACGGCGTCGACGTCGTCACCATCGGCCAGTACCTGCAGCCCTCTCCGAAGCACGCGCAGATCGACCGCTGGGTGCACCCGGACGAGTTCCGCTGGTTCAGGGAGCAGGGCGAGGCGCTCGGGTTCGGCTCGGTGTTCTCCGGCCCGCTCGTCCGCTCGTCGTACCGCGCGGACGAGCAGCGCCACGCGGTCGAAACCGGCCGCGGCGCGGTCGCGTACTGAGACCCATGCGCCGCCTCGCCCCGGGTGCCGCGCTCCTCGTCGTCGCCGTGGCGGCCGCCTCGGCGAGCGCCTCCTCGACGCGCGTGTCCCAGCTCCGGGTGCAGGAGTTCCCGGTCCCGGCGGGGACGCACCCGCACGACGTCGCCCCCGCCCGCGACGGCGGTGTCTGGTACACGGCGCAGGGCTCGGGCCAGCTCGGGCACCTCGATCCGAAGACGGGCGAGTCGACTCTGATCCCCCTCGGCTCGGGCTCTGCGCCGCACGGCGTCATCGTCGGACCCGACGGCGCGCCGTGGATCACCGACAGCGGCCTGAACGCGATCGTGCGCGTCGATCCCCGCACTCGGCGCGTCACCCGGCACCGCCTCCCCGCGAGCGCCGGGTACGCGAACCTGAACACGGCAACCTTCGACCGGCGCGGGATCCTGTGGTTCACCGGCCAGAGCGGTATCTACGGGAGGCTCGACTCGGGGAGCGGGAGGATGCGCGTCTTTCGCGCTCCGCGAGGCCAGGGCCCGTACGGCATCACGACCACGCCGTCCGGCGACGTGTACTACGCGTCGCTCGCCGGCAGCTACCTGGGCCGCATCGACGTGCGCACGGGCCGCGCGACGGTGCTCCGCCCGCCGACCGCCGGACAGGGCGCCCGGCGTGCGTGGTCCGACTCGCGCGGGCGGATCTGGGTGAGCGAGTGGAACGCGGCAAGGGTCGCGATGTACGACCCGCGCCACAAGCGCTGGCGCGAGTGGCGGCTGCCGGGATCGAGCCCCATGCCGTACGCGGTGTGGGTGGACGAGCGGGACAAGGTCTGGCTCAGCGACTTCGGGGCGAACGCGCTCGTCCGCTTCGACCCGGTGACGCGGAGGTTCACGCGCGTCCGGCTCCCGAGCCCCGACGCAGCCGTCCGGCAGATCCTCGGCCGCCGGGGCGAGGTGTGGGGCGCCGAGTCCGGCGCCGACAAGCTCGTCGTCGTCCGCACCGGATGAACGAAGGGCCGCCCGGAGGCGGCCCTTCATCGTCGCGCTGGTGGACGCTCCCTAGCTGCCGGGCGTGAGCCCGAACGTCTGGAGCCAGGCGAGATCGTCGGGCTGATCGACGCGATAGGCGCCGTTGTGCCCCTTGCACGTGTTGGTCCAGCCGAACGAGGTGACGCCGGCGACGATGTTCGAGTCGCCGATGAAGTTCGGCCCACCCGAGTCGCCGAAGCACGTGCCGCCCCTGTTCGCGCCGAAGGACGTCTCGAACGAGAAGTCCCCGACGAGGTTGTTGTTGATCCCCATGAGCCGCGGATGAGCGACCATCCGGATCCGCACTGCCTCGTCGTTGAA
>Ga0075313_1000201_pt1 | contig 11181 bp, 11 predicted proteins | sample MayberryNE_Catta_3_FD_120051 | JGI IMG/M metagenome (GOLD analysis project Ga0075313, IMG submission 120051) | Natural and restored wetland microbial communities from the San Francisco Bay, California, USA, that impact long-term carbon... | ecosystem: Environmental > Terrestrial > Soil >...
CCAGGTCTCGGCGACCCGGGACAACCACGCTTGGTTCGTCGGCGTTGCCCCCCTCGACAACCCGAAGTACGTGGTTGCGATCCTCATCGACGAGGGTGGCTCCGGAGGGCAGGTGGCGGCTCCGGTGGCCCGTCACATCATGCAGTATCTGACGGGCAATGAGCCGACGCCCATCGTCGAAGGTGCGGAGGCCGACTGATGGCGGTGCTCACTCGTCTCCGCGAGGTGGCTGTAGACCGCGGGCGCAACAAGTCGGATCGCATCCTGTTCGGGACCATGCTGGCCCTCTCCGCCTTTGGACTGCTCATGGTCTATTCCGCAACCCGGAGCACCGGGTCGGTGGGAATGGAGCGTCAGATGATCTTCGTTGCCGCCGGGCTGACGCTCTACGCGGTGATCTCCAACATCGATTATCGGGAGCTGAAGAACTTGATCCCGATCGTTTCTATCGCCGTGCTGGTCGGGTTGTTCGCGGTGTACCTGTTCGAGCCGGTCAACGGGGCACGGCGGTGGATCGATCTCGGGTTCTTCAAGCTCCAGCCGGCCGAATTCGCCAAGGTCGTCGTGATATTGCTCCTGGCTGCGATCCTCTCTCCCAGCAACCGTGACGAGGTCGGCCAGCGCCAACTGACCTGGCCGACCGTCTTTCGGGCCATCTTCATCGTCGCCCTGCCCGCGATCCTGGTCCTGTTCGAGCCCGACCTTGGCACGACGCTCGTATTCGGGTTCATTCTCTTCGTGATGCTTTTCGTCGCCGGTGCAACCTGGCGTCAGATGCTGGCACTGACGGCGGCGGCGGCGCTGGGCGTGGTTGCGGTCCTCCAATTGGAGTTGCTCGCGGAGTATCAGATGAACCGGATCCTGGTGTTGTTCAGACCGGAGATCGATCCACAGGGGATCGGCTACAACATCCTTCAGTCGAGATATGCGGTCGGCTCGGGCCAGCTATTCGGCAAGGGTCTGTTCGCTGAAGGGACTCAGACGTCGTTCGAGTACGTACCCGAACAGGAGACCGATTTCATCTTTACCGCGGTGGCCGAGCAACTCGGCTTTGTGGGCGGAGTCCTGGTAGTTGCCGCGTTCGCCGTCATCATCTGGAGGCTCCTCGTGATCGCGGCCAACGCAAGGGACCGCTTCGGTGCCCTCATAGCGGCGGGTCTTGCGGCGATGATGGTCTTCCATGTTTTCGTGAACGTCGGGATGACCATCGGGATCATGCCCGTCACCGGAATTCCTCTGCCCTTCCTCTCTGCCGGGGGATCCTTCTATTTGGCGATGACCCTCGCCCTCGGCATCGCCAATTCCGTGTGGCTGTTGCGGACGCCCGTGCCTGGAGAGAACCAGCTCACCTGAAATCTCGTTCTACGTTCTACGTCGTACGTTCTACCCTGCCACCGGATGGACCGACGTGGTGAACGAGGGTGGGTGGAGGTCATCTGTGGTCCCATGTTTTCCGGCAAGAGCGAAGAGCTCATCCGTCGGGTGACCCGATATCAGATCGCGCGGGTTCCGATTCAGACCTTCAAACCTCGGCTCGATGTCAGATACGCCGACTCCGAAGTCGTCTCCCATTCGAGCCTCAAGGTCGAGGCGATTCCTGTAGAGACGTCGTTCGAGCTCCTGCACCGGGTCGATGACAGCACACGGGTCATCGGGATCGACGAAGGCCAGTTCTTCGACGACGGCCTCATCGACGTCGTTGAACAGCTCGCCTCGGCCGAGAAACAGGTGATCGTCGCCGGGCTCGACACCGACTACCTGAGACGGCCGTTCGAGCCGATCCCGACTCTGTGCGATCGCGCCGAGTATGTGACCAAGATGCTTGCCGTCTGCCACAAATGTGGTGGGCCTGGCATGTACACCCAGCGGATCGTTCATTCGGAAGAGCTGGTCGTTCTCGGCGCACAGGGCGCGTATGAGGCGCGGTGTCGCGTGTGCTACGACCCAACCGAACCCGAACAGCCTGAACTCGACCTCGGAGCTGGATAGGTTCAGCGTTTCCTTTCTGGTAACCTTCCCGGGTCCGCCAGACGCGACATCTTCCCCTCTTCGGAGTGTTTCGTTGATGAGCACCCTTGCATACCGGTCGGCCGGCATGTCAGTAATTGGCGACCGCCTCAATGCAAGGCGGGCGCCCCACCGCGATCTGGCGCATCTATTCGGGCCCGAATGCCCCTGCCAGGAAATGGGCATTCGAGTCGACTCAAACATCGACTCTCAGAGGAGTGAGAACACATGGCTCTATTTCGCAAGAAGAGCCCACAGATCGTTCGGAAGTCATCGACGGAAGGGACCGTCGAGGAGCGCAAGACCGTCCGCGTCAAGGGAAAAAAGGTAGAAGTCACCAGGGTCGAGGGCAGATCAGCCCCCGCCACGAAACCCAAGAAGGAGCGACGCCACCAGCCCGCAGGCAAGGGTGGCAACCACTCCAGAAACGGTGTATCCACCTCGAGGACGAGGACCCGGCGGCCCATCGACGACGAGGTGATCCTTCCCGTCGAGTCCGGGCGCAAGCAGATGCTGGTTCGGGTGCATCGAGGGCAGACGCAGATGGTGATCCTCGAAGGCCCGGTCCTCGTCGAGCACTATGTCGCCCGTGAAGACGCTGGATCGGTCGCAGGGAACATCTATCTCGCCAAGGTCCGCAATGTCCTCCCCGGAATGGAGGCGGCCTTTCTGGACTTCGGTGCCCCCAAGAACGGTGTCCTCTATGCGTCCGACGTCGCCTCTGATGGGAAAGGCAACGGCCGCGCCACCCGCCGGATAGAGAACGTTCTCAAGGAGGGCGATGACGTCCTGGTTCAGGTGACCAAGGATGCGATGGGGGCCAAGGGCGCCCGGCTGACGGGTGTGCCGTCACTTCCGGGTCGTTATCTGGTCCTGGTCCCCGATTCAGACAGCATCGGGATCAGCCGACGGCTGCCTGACGACGACCGGACCCGCCTTCGCGAAGTGATAAACAAGGTGCGTCCCGAGGGATACGGCGTGATCGTGAGAACCGCCGCCCTCCATGCCAGTGCCGAAGAGCTGGCTGCCGATATTTCCCGTCTGCGCAAGGTCTGGGACCAGATCGGCGAAGAGTCGAAGAACGGCGGAGCTCCCCGTCTCGTCCATCAGGAGCCCGATCTACTCATCAAGGTGATCCGCGAGCATTTCACGGCGGACTTCCGCAAGCTGCTCATCGACGATTCCAAGGCGCACGAGACGGTCGTCGACTATCTGCGAGGCACCGCGCCCGATCTCGTGTCCAAGGTCCAGCATTACACGGATGAGGTGCCGCTGTTCGAGCGGTACCACGTCGACGATCAGATCAAGAAGGCTCTGGACAGGAAGGTCTATCTCCCATCGGGCGGGCATCTGGTCATCGATCGGACAGAGGCGCTGACGGTCATCGACGTCAACACAGGGAAGTTCGTCGGCTCCTCCAATCTGGAAGAGACCGTTCTGCAGAACAACCTCGAGGCCGCAGAGGAGATCGGGCGTCAGCTGCGCCTGAGGGACATCGGTGGGATCATCGTCATCGACTTCATCGACATGGAGACGATCGACAACCAGCAGTTGGTGCTGCGACGTCTCAAGGAGGCTCTGGCCAAGGACAAGACCCGCACCCAGGTCTTTGACGTGTCCCATCTCGGTTTGGTTGAGATGACTCGCAAGAACGTCTCGGCCGGGCTGCTCGAGCAGTTTTCCTCGAAGTGTGAGGAATGTGGCGGTCGGGGAGTGATTGTGCACGACCACGCCATTGCTGCAGACGATCTCGTGGTGGAGGACTACTCGCTGGCGGAATAGGTGGTCTTTGCGGTAACCCGCCGAGCCGGTACCATTCGCACTCAATCCCCTTCCAGAGGTTTACCCATGTACGCCATCATTCGCGCCGGCGGCAAACAGGCCAAGGTGCAATCGGGCGATGTGATCGAGATAGAGCGAGTGAAAGGCGACGCCGAAGAGATGTCCTTTTCGCCGCTCCTGATCGTGGACGACAAGGGGAACGCGGTGTCCGATCGCGACCTGTTGGCCAAGGCCTCGGTGACCGCCAAAGTGCTCGGCGAGTCCCAAGGCCAGAAGATCGACATCTTCAAGTACAAGAACAAGACGGGCTATCGCCGTCGCCAGGGTCATCGCCAGAAGTACACGCAGATCGAGATCACCGATATCACGCTGCCTGGAGCGAAGTCCAAGACGACAACTGCCAAGTCGGGCTCGGCAAAAACCACAGAGGCCAAGTCCGCCGCTGCCAAGACTGCAACCACGAAGGCTGGGGCGGCGAAGACCAGCAAGCAAGCAACCGACTCGTCAGAGGAGGAGTGAGATGTCAAAGACCTAAGCAGGCGGTTCCTCCAAGAACGGTCGGGACTCTGCCGCCAAGCGGCTCGGAGCCAAGGTGTTCGACGGCGAGTTCGTGAACGCCGGGGCCATCCTGGTGCGTCAGCGGGGAACCCGGATCCATCCCGGTGAGAACGTGGGCAAGGGGTCCGACGACACCCTGTTCGCCACCGCCCCGGGCACCGTGAAGTACGGGACGCGGTCCAACCGACGTCGCGTCAGCGTCCTGCCCGAGTAACCCAGGGGGTCCCCCACTAGCTTCCGGACGTGTTTGTCGACCGGGTTCGTGTCAACCTCCGCGCCGGCAACGGCGGTGCGGGGGTTGTCTCATATGTGAGGGCCAAAGGCAAGCCCAAGGGCAAGCCAACGGGTGGCAACGGTGGTCCGGGCGGGTCGGTGTACCTGAGAGCCGATCCATCCGTGGCCACACTGCTCCGCTACGAGCGAAATCCCCACTACACCGCGGGACACGGCACCCACGGCCAGGGTGACGTCCGACACGGCAAGAGCGGTGAGGCTCTGATCCTGCCCGTCCCCTTGGGCACCGTCGTTATCGACGACGAGGGCACTGTGGTCGCCGATCTTGTCCAAGCAGGTCAGGAGATCGAGGCGGTCAAAGGCGGGCGGGGCGGTCGCGGCAACGCTGCGTTCGTCAACCCATCCAACCGGGCTCCCGGCGTCGCCGAGCAAGGGGAATACGGACGGTCGGAATGGCTGACCCTGGAGTTGAAGCTCCTCGCCGATGCCGCCCTCATCGGCTTCCCCAACGCCGGAAAGTCCACGTTCATCTCGAAAGTGTCGGCCGCCAAGCCCAAGATCGCCGACTACCCGTTTACCACTCTCGTGCCGAACTTGGGTGTGGTCAGCTTCGACGGGCGGGAATTCGTCATGGCCGACATCCCGGGTCTGATCGAAGGCGCAGCTACGGGGAAAGGCCTTGGCCACGAGTTCCTTCGTCACGTCGAACGGGCACGGGTTCTCGTCATCCTGCTGGATCCGTCCCCGATGCAGGAACGTTCTCCGGAAGAGCAATTGCAGATCCTGAGACGTGAGATCGCCGACTACTCCTCCGAGATCGCGTCCCGGCCCAGCATTGTCCTCCTCAACAAGTCAGATCTCGCCGACGTCACCGATCTCGCGGTCGCGCTTGGCGCCACGCCCGTCTCCGCGGTCAGCGGGGAGGGGATTCGGGAGTCCCTGCACGCCATTGCCGACCTGGTCGACGAGGCGGAGCGGATCGCGCCGCAGCGAAAGGGATACGTGCTCCACCGTCCCCTAGGCCCGACCTTCACCGTGCGTAGGGAGGAGGGCGGTTGGCGCATCGAGGGCCTCGCCGCCGAGCGAGCGGTTGCATTTGCCGACCTGACCCTGCCCGAAGCGGCCGATATGGCGGCCTGGCGCCTCTCCCGACTCGGTGTGGATCAGGCGTTGCTGGAGGCAGGGGCGGTCGAGGGTGACGAGGTCAGGATCGGCGAGATCTCGTTCGAATTCACCCCGGATCGGGATGAGGACGAGTAGCGGTCGATGTCAAGCTCGACCGGCGCAAACGACGCAACGCGAGGCCGCGGGGAGTGCTTCCATCCGGGCCGCTCCGATCTCCTTCCCGCACACGTCACATCTCCCGTATGTGCCGTCGTCCAGCTTGGCCAAGGCCCGGTCGATGTCCTCGATCGAGTGCGTGATGGATCGGGCCGTGGCGGTGGTACTCAGTCGCTCGACGGCCTCGGTAGTGCCGTCGCCTACTCGCTTTCCGAACGAGACGGCGGTGCTGCTGGTCGGGGGTGCCGTCAGTCTGCCCAACTCGAGCTGCAGCTCGGCCTTGCGATCGATGAGGGTCCGGCGAAGGTCTTTCAAGGATCAAACCTTAGGAAGCGGAGACATCAGGGTTGACCCGTACAATGACGGTCGATGACTTTCGAGAGCCCAGGGGCCGTCGCAGATGCGCTGCGCTCAGTCGACTATTTGCCCGACGACCGCATAGCGCAGGTCGTCTTTCTCGCCGACCGCCTCGACAAGCCGATCCTGGTGGAAGGACCGGCGGGCGTCGGGAAGACTGAGCTGGCCAAGTCACTGGCAAGGGTCACCGGGCGCGACCTCATCAGGCTCCAGTGCTACGAGGGTCTCGACGAGGCCAAAGCCCTCTACGAGTGGAACTACAAGAAGCAACTGCTGAGGATCCAGGCCGACGTCGACCATGACTGGCAGGACATCGAACAGGACATCTTCTCGGAGGACTTCCTTCTCACACGCCCCCTCCTCGAGGCTATTCGATCCGAGAATCCCGTAGTCCTGCTCATCGACGAGGTGGACCGTGTCGAGGTCGAGACCGAGGCGTTGCTCCTCGAGATCCTCTCGGACTTCCAGGTGTCAATCCCCGAATTGGGGACGATGGAAGCCAGGACCCAACCGATGGTGGTTCTCACCTCCAACAACACCCGAGAGCTCAGCGAGGCGCTGAAGCGTCGATGTCTGTTCCTTCACATCGACTACCCCGACGCCCAGAGGGAGCAGGAGATCCTCGCCGCACGTGTCCCCGGGCTGTCCGAGCACCTCGCGGCTCAAGTGGCCAAGGTGGCCCGATCGATCAGGAGCCTCGACCTGAAAAAGGCGCCCTCTGTCTCGGAGACCATCGACTGGGCCCGGACACTGCTCGCCCTGTCCATCGAGGACGTCGACGAGGCGATCCTCAGTGACACGCTGCACGTCCTCTTGAAGTACCAGGCCGACATCGAGAAAGCGGCGAAAGAGCTGACATCGAGCCCTCCCACTTGACGTGCTCGGCATAATCACAGGCTTCATCGATGAACTGAGAGCTGCCGGCGTCCCGGTCTCGATGGTCGAGGCCATCGACGGAATGCGGGCGGTGGAGGCCATCGAGATCGGCGATCGGGTTGCCCTCCGCGAGACGCTACGGGCCACGCTGATCAAGAACCTGCGTCACGAGCGCGCCTTCGACATCGCGTTCGATGTGTATTTCTCGACTGTTCCCCAGCCGTTGGCCGAACCTGGGGAGCCCGGTGAATATCCAGCTCAGCAGAATGCTGACCGGTCCGATCCCGGTGAACCGCCGCCGTTCGACCTCGACGGGCTGCTCGAGTCGCTTCTCGAGGCCCTGGCAGGTCTCGACGAAGAGGCGATCCGGCGAGGCGCCCGCACCGCCGTCGACGAGCTGGCCGGGATGGAGCCCGGTCGGCCGGTGGGCGGGACCTATTACTTGTACCGGACGCTGCGTCGCCTGGATCTGGCCGACCTGGAGGAGAGATTGATCTCGGCTATCACCGATGACCAGGACCTCTCAGATTTCGAAAGACGCCTTCTCCGCGAGGAGGTGGAGGCCAGAATCCAGCGTCTGCGGGATGAGATCGAGGAGGAGATCCGACGTCGTCTCGTCGCCGATCGGGGCCGTGACGCGGTGGCTCGCACGTTGCGACGCCCCCTCATCGAGGACGTGGACTTGATGCACGCCACGACGAATGACCTACACGAGATGGAGGACGCCATCGGGCCGCTTACCAGGAAGCTCGCAGCCCGGCTGGCCCGACGTCGTCGAATGCGCGCCGGGCGCCTCGACTTTCGTCGCACCATGCGCAAGTCACTGGCGACTGGTGGCGTCCCCGCAGACCCACAGTTCCGTCATCCGCGTCCTCACCGGCCAGAGGTTTGGCTCCTTTGCGACATCAGCGGATCCATGGCGACCTTTTCCCGCTTCACTCTCCAATTCACCCATGCCATGTCGACCCATTTCTCAAAGCTGCGGTCCTTTGCCTTTGTCGACACCATCGACGAGGTCAGCGACTTCTTCGGCCCGGGTGTGGATTTCGGCTCGGCGTTGAGACGGGTCACGACCGAGGCGGAGGTGGTGTGGCTCGATGGGCACTCCGATTACGGCAACTCCCTCGAGACCTTTCACACTCGGTACGGCCGCCAGCTCACCCCCCGGACCACGGTGATCATCACAGGGGACGCCCGCAACAACTACCGGCCGCCTCGTGACCGGGTCCTCGCTGACATCGCGGAGGCGGCCCGTGCCGTGATCTGGCTCAATCCGGAGCCTGAGGCATATTGGGACACGGGTGATTCGGCGATGTCGCACTATGCCGCCCATTGCACCTCGGTCCATGAGGTGCGTACCCTGCGCCAACTCGAGCAATTCATCGAGGAATTGACCCTGCCCGGCCCCCGGCCCCTCCAGAATGTCTAAACCGTGAGAGGCTTTCTGCCGATGTTGTGGCACACGCCCATCTACGGGCAATAGGACCAGAGGTGAACTAAATGGGCTCGCGGATACTCGTTGTCGAGGACTCGGCCGTCATCAGACGGCTCATCGAAGTGTGTCTCCGCGCGGCCGATCTCGAGATCGTGACCCGGGAAGATGGCAAGACCGGGCTCGCCGCCGTTGGCTCGGAGTCACCGGATCTGGTCGTACTCGACATCGGACTTCCGGGCATGGATGGATGGGAGGTCCTGGACCGCATTCGTCGTGACGAGGCGACGAGAAGCATTCCAGTTGTCGTCCTCACCGCCCACGCCGAGGAGGAGTCTCGGCGCAGGGCCAACGAGGGTGGGGCAGATGCCTTCGTGACCAAGCCGTTCCAGCCCAACGACTTCCGCTCAACGGTCCTCTCACTGCTCGAGTAGACGTTTGCGCGAACCCTGGGTTCCCAACACCCCTCAGCGAAGTCTGGAACCCTGGGTTGGTAGAGGGCCCCCTTCAGGCCGGCTCCTTCTGCATGACTTCGGCGAGACGCTCGGCCAGGTCGACCACCCTGTTGGAATATCCCCACTCGTTGTCGTACCACGACATCACTTTGACCAGGTTCCCGCCCAGCACTTGAGTGCCGCCTGCATCGAAGATCGACGAATGCGGATTCCCGATGATGTCGGTCGAGACGATCGGATCCTCTACGTACTCCAAGATGCCGGCCATCGGCCCCTCCGCTGCGGCTCTGACCGCCGCGTTCACCTCGTCTACCGTCACATCACGATCCAGCTCGACGACAAGGTCGACAGTCGAGCCATCGGGAACGGGGACTCTCATCGCCATGCCGTCGAGTTTTCCGGCGAGGCTGGGCACTACCTCCCCGATAGCAGCCGCCGCGCCGGTCGTCGTGGGGATGATGTTCTCGGTCGCAGCTCTGCTGCGGCGCAGGTCCTGGTGCGGGACGTCGGCTAGCACCTGGTCATTGGTGTAGGCATGGACTGTCGTCATCACACCTTTCCGGATGCCGAAGTTGTCATCCAGGACCTTCGCCAGCGGTGCCAATGAGTTCGTGGTGCACGAAGCATTGGAGACGATGATGTCCTCGGAGTCGAGCTGGTCGTCATTTACCCCGAGGACCACGGTCTCGTCCACCTTGTCCTTGGAAGGGACGGTGAGTATGACCCGCTTCGCCCCGGCCTCGATGTGCTTCTGCAGAGAGGCGCGGTCCCTGAAGACGCCAGTCGACTCGATGACGATGTCGACGTCGAGGTCCTGCCACGGCAAAGAGGCGGGGTCGCGCTCCATGAGCATTTTGATGTCGTGGCCTCCGACGGTCATCACACCGTCGTTAACGGTCACGTCTTCTTCAAACCGTCCCATCACCGAGTCGTACTCCAGGAGGTAGGCCAGGATGTCGTCATCGGAGAGGTCGTTGATGGCCACTACCTTGAGACCCGAGTCAGGCCGCGAGGCAATGATGCGGAACACCGCCCGCCCAATGCGCCCGAACCCGTTGATTGCGACGTTTGTCATGTTCATTCTCCGTTGAGGTAGGCGGCAATCATTGCGGTGACCTCGACCACCCGGTTTGAATAGCCCCAGCCATTGTTGAACCAGGTGATGGTCTTCACGAGGGTTCCTCCGGTCACCATCGTGGCCAGGCTGTCGTAGACACCGGAGTGGGCGATCGATCTCACATCTGAGGAAACAATCGGATCGGCGACATATTCGATGATTCCCTGGTACTTGCTCTCACACGCGGCCTTCACCACGGCGTTGACCTCTTCCTCGTCGGTAGCGCGCTCGACATCGGCCACCATGTCTACGGTGGAGCCATCGACGACCGGAACGTTGAGGGCGACCACCGCGAGCTTGCCTTCCAGCTCGGGAAGGGCCTGGGTGATGATCTCGGCCGAGTTCGTTTCGGCAGGGATGATGTTCTCCCCGGCAGCCCGCGATGTCCGGTAGGAGTCGGTGGGCACATCCGCCAGCCGCCCGGCATTGGACATCGCCTTCACCACGGTCATGTAGGCGCGCTTGATCCCGAGCTCGTCGTTGATGGTCTTCAAGATCGGTGCGGCGGCGTTCGATGTGTTGGATCCGAGGGCCACCTGATCCACGTCGGGAGTCAGCACCTCGTCGTTGATCCCACGTAGGAGCAGTGGGATCTCACCGGGGATCTCGGGGCTCGAGGTCAAGATGACCTTCTTGGCCCCGGCCTTTAGGTGCTGTTCGAGGGCTTCCTTGGTTCGATAGCGGCTGGTGGTCTCGAGAACGACGTCCACCCCGAGCTCTCCCCAGTCGGCATCGCCCGGCTCCCGGGCGTTGAGCCAAGCCAACTTCCTGTCCCCGTAGGACAGCGTGCCTTGGGCGTAGGACACTGGCGCCGGGAACCGGCCGTAGATGGAGTCGTACTTGAGGAGATAGGTGAGCGCCTCGGGGTCGGCAATGTCGCTGATGGCGACGATGTCCAGGTCGGACCGATTGTGAAGGAGACGCATCACGTTTCGCCCGATTCGGCCGAAGCCCATGAGCCCTATCCGGGTTGTCATCATCGATCGATTCCTTTCTGCGGGCCTGAAACTAGTGCTCATACCCCTTGGCGACCGAAACGGGCACTGGTAGGTTCGGTCTCGGGAGGGTTGAGATGCTGTTCG
>Ga0075313_1000208_pt1 | contig 10990 bp, 8 predicted proteins | sample MayberryNE_Catta_3_FD_120051 | JGI IMG/M metagenome (GOLD analysis project Ga0075313, IMG submission 120051) | Natural and restored wetland microbial communities from the San Francisco Bay, California, USA, that impact long-term carbon... | ecosystem: Environmental > Terrestrial > Soil > Wetlands...
CGTAGGCTGCGGGCCACCATGGACGTCGCGATCGTCGGAGGAACCGGCAAGGAAGGCTTCGGGCTCGCGCTTCGACTGCTCGGCGCCGGTCACCGCGTGACGATCGGCTCCCGAGTCGCCGAGCGAGCGGCCGATGCCGTCGCCCGAGCCAAGGAAGCGCTCGGCGACGACGTGCGGGTCGAAGGTGGCGAGAACGCGGCGGCGGTCCTCGGCGCTCAGGTCGTCGTCGTCACGGTGCCGTTCGCCGGCATGATCGAGATCTACGAGTCGATCGCGCCGGCCCTGCAGTCCGGCCAGGCCGTGCTCGACGCGACGAGCCCCCTGATGAGCGCGGTGGGAGGCAAGGCGTGGGAAGCGATCGGGCCCTGGCACGGTTCGGCGGGCGAGGTCGCGGCCTCGCTCGTGCCCGACGGCGTGTCGGTCGTGGCCGGCTTCCACACGATCGGGGCGCACGCGCTGTCGGACCTCGATCGCGAGCTCGAGTCCGACGCGCTGCTCTGCGCCGACGACGAGGACGCGAAGCGCATGGTGGGCGAGCTGATCGACTCGGTTCCGGGCATGCGGTGGGTCGACGCCGGGCCGCTCGCGAACGCACGCATCACCGAGCCGCTGACGGCGATGATCATCACGATCAACCGCCGGTACAAGGTGCGTGACGGCGGGTTCCGCATCACGGGTCGAGACTCGTGGGGTGCGCTCGAGTCGTGAGCTGTCCTGGCCGGCTCGTGGCCATCGACGACACCTCGCTGTGGGTGGTCGAGCGTGGACCGGACGACGGGGTGCCGCTGCTCGTGCTCCACGGCGGGCCCGGCCTCGACCACCACGAGTTCGCCGACTACCTGGATCCGCTCACCGAGCGGGGCGTCCGGCTGCTGTTCGTCGACCTGCGGGCGTGCGGGCGATCGGAACGGCCGCCCGAGCGCACCTGGACGCTCGAGCGGCACGCGCAGGACGTGGTCATGGTCGCGCAAGCCCTGCGGCTCGACCGGTGGGCGGTGCTCGGCCACTCCTACGGCGCGTTCGTCGCGTTGCAGCAGGCGGTCGACTACCCGGGTCAGGCGGCGGCTGTGATCGTCAGCAGCGGCGTTCCATCCGTGCGGTTCCTCGACCGGGTCGACGAGAACCTGCGAGCGCTGGAGCCGCAGGATCTGCGCGAGCGGGTCGCGGCGTCGTGGACGCGCGAGTCCGAGGTCTCGACCGCTCGGGAGTTCGAGGAGCTGATGCGCGACCAGTGGCCGTTCCACTTCGCCTTCCCCGGGGACTCGCGCATCGAGGAGTACAGGCTGCGGACACGCGGCATGATCTACTCGCCCGACGTGCTGCGGCACTTCGCGAACGGCACGGCCGGGGCGATCGAGGTCGAGGAGCGGCTCGACCTGGTCGAGGCCCCGACGTTGGTGCTGGCCGGCAGGCAGGATCGCACGTGCCCGCCCGAGGCCGCCGAGGAGATCGCGGGCGGCGTCGTCGACGCGCAGCTGTTGATCTTCGAGGCGAGCGGGCACATGACGTTCGTCGAGGAGCCCGACGTGTACATCGAAGCGGTGTCGCGGTTCCTGGGCTGGGACGGTCCGGCGCCCGAGGTCTAGTCGATCACCGCGAGCACCTGACCGGTCTCGACGACCTGGCCGGCGCGGATCGGCAGGTCGGTGACCTCGCCGTCTCGGGTGGCTGCGATGTGGTTCTCCATCTTCATCGCCTCGAGGATGCAGATCACCTCGCCCGCCCTGATGTCCTGGCCCTTCTCGACCAGCACCTTCACGATCGTGCCCTGCATCTCGGCGCGCACCTCGCCGTGCACGTGTTCCTGGTGTGCGGCGGCATGCGACTCGGGCGGCTTGGGAGCCATGTCGCGACGCTCGTCGAACACCCGCACGCCCACGCGGCGCCCGTCGACCTCGACGAGGATGTCGGCCGGCCGGCCCTCGCGGACCGACGGGCCCGACGGCCCGAGCTCGCCCTGAGCGGGCAGGTGCGCCTCGGCGAGCGCTCGCTCGGCCCACGTGGTCGTGTGCCGTCCCGTGCGGAACTCCTTGGTCTCGAGGATCCACCGGTGCGCCGGGATCGTCGTCGGAACGCCCTCGACGGTGTACTCGTCCAGGGCCCGGAGCATGCGCCGGCGCGCCTGCTCGCGATCGATGCCCGACACGACGAGCTTCGCGATCATCGAGTCGTAGTCGCCCGGCACCTCGCGGCCCTCGCCGAACCCCGCGTCGACCCGCACGAACGGCCCGGCGGGTTCGACGCACCGGGTGATGCGACCCGGCCCCGGCATGAAGTTCCGGCCGGGATCCTCGGCGTTTATACGGCACTCGATCGCGGCACCACGAGGCTCGATGGTGAGCCCGGCGATCGACTCGCCCATCGCGACTCCGATCTGCAGCGCCACGATGTCGAGACCGGTCACCATCTCGGTCACGGTGTGCTCGACCTGCAGGCGCGTGTTCATCTCCAGGAAGAAGAAGTCGCCGTCCTCGTCGACGATGCATTCGATCGTGCCCGCGTTGACGTAGCCGGTCTCGCGGACGAGCGCGACGGCCGCGTCGGCGAACCGCTCGCGCATCGCGTCGTCGATCGCCGTCGACGGCGTCTCTTCGATCAGCTTCTGGTAACGGCGCTGCACCGTGCAGTCGCGCTCGCCCAGGAACACCACGTTGCCGTGGGTGTCGGCGAGGATCTGCGCCTCGACGTGATGAGCACGGTCGACGTAGCGCTCGAGGAAGACCTCGGGGCGCCCGAAGTAGGACCGCGCCTCGCGGGCGCCGCGCTTGAGCGCCTCCTCGAGGTGGGCCGCGTCGCGGACGATGTGCATGCCCTTGCCGCCGCCGCCGAACGAGGCCTTCACGAGGAGCGGGAAGCCGATGCGCTCGGCCTGCTTCCTCGCCTGCTTCGTGTCGACCGGTTCGGGGGTGCCGGGCACCATCGGCATGCCGCTCGCGTCGGCGACGAGGCGGGCCGCCGCCTTGTCGCCCATCGTCTCGATCGCCCCGGGGGAGGGACCGACGAACGTGAGGCCGGCCTCGCCGACCGCCTCGGCGAACGCGGCGCGTTCGGCGAGGAAGCCGTACCCCGGGTGGATCAACGTGGCTTTGGCTCGCCTCGCCGCGTCGAGGACCGCCTCGATCGACAGGTACGAGGCCGAGGCCAGGGGCGGGCCGATGCGGAAGGCCTGGTCGGCCATCTCCACGTGCAGCGCATCGCGATCGGCATCGGAGTAGACGGCCACGCTCGGGATGCCCATCTCGCGGCACGTACGCATGATGCGCACGGCGATCTCGCCGCGGTTGGCGATCAGCACCTTGGGTTTCACGGCCGTCTCACTGGCGGGTCCACTGGCTCGCGATACTCTCCGGACTCCCGATGGGAGTCAATCAACTCGAACGCGCCCTGGGCCTCGCCGGACTCGCCGCGCCCGCGCACTGGCGGGAGGTTACCGGGTCGACGAATGCGCTCGCTGCCGAGCTCGCCGAGGCCGGAGCGCCCGAGTGGACCCTCGTCGGCGCGGGTCACCAGACGGCCGGCCGCGGCCGCCTCGGCCGAACGTGGCAGGACCGCCCGGGCGGGGCCCTGATGATCTCGTTCGTGCTGCGGCCCTCGCTTCCCGCCGATGCCCTCGGCCTGCTCACCCTGCTGGCGGGGGCGGCATGGGCCGAGGCGGCGAGCGCGCTCTCGGGCGTCGAGGTCCGATGCAAGTGGCCGAACGACCTGCTGAGCGCCGACGGGAAGATCGGAGGGGTGCTCGCGGAGTCGTCGGTGCGGGGCGACGACGTTCGCTGGGTCGTGGTGGGCTCCGGCATCAACCTGGTGCGGCCCGAGGTCGAGGGGGCGGCGGGGCTGGGGGAGGTCGACCGGGGGGTGCTGTCGGGGGGGTTCCTCGCGCGCTTCCGTGAGGTGTACGAGCTCGAACGGTACGAGCTCTCCGAGGCGGTCGTCGCGCGATGGTCGGCGGTCTCCGCCACGCTCGGTCGGCGCGTGGCGGCCGTCGGGACCGACGGCACGCGGCGCGAGGGTGAGGCCGTCGCGATCGACCGGTCGGGCCGGCTGGTGATCGAGACCGGCGAGGGCGAGGCGGTCGTGGCCTCCGACGAGGTCGAGCACCTCCGCTGAGCGCTGATTGCGGGGGGCCTCGGGCTTGGATACGGTTCGCGCATGTTCCCTCGGAAGCTGCTGATCCCCGGCGAGGAGGTCGTGCTCGAGCTGCGGCCCCATCCGGTGGCGCTCGCCGCGCCGGCGGCCGTGGTGATCGTTGCCACCGCGGCGGCGGCGTGGATCGCGACGAAGGTCGACGGCGTCGTGGTCTGGATCGTCTGGGCCGCCTGGCTCGCGACGGTGCTCGGATACGTGGTGCCGAGGTTCATCGCGTGGTTCACCTCGATCTTCGTGGTTTCGACCGATCGCGTGATCAGCCGGGAAGGCTTCATCGCGAAGCGCTCGATGGAGATCCCGCTGGAACAGGTCAACGACGTGCGCTTCGAGCAGGGCATCTTCGATCGCCTCGTGGGGGCGGGCACGCTGCTGATCCAGTCGGCGAGCACGACCGGCACGAACACGTTCGAGGACATCCGCCATCCCGAGGACGTGCAGCGGACGATCTTCCACCAGGGGGAGCTGAACCAACACCGAGGCTCGCACCGCGGGGCGTCTCCCACCGCCGATGCGCCGTCGCGCCCGGACGGGCCGCCGGCTTCCCCCTCGGTCGCGACCGAGCTCGAGCGCCTGGCCGACCTGCACGCCCGGGGCGTGCTCGATGACGAGGAGTTCGAGGCCCAGAAGGCCCGCATCCTGGGACGGGGCTGAGCAAGCACGGCGCCCGCAGTGACGCGGGCACCGGGGCCGTGCGACCATCGCGACGATGATCGGTGAGATCGACCACGTCTACTACTGGGTGAGCGACATGGATGCCGCGGTCGCGTTCTACGGCGACGTGCTCGGGCTGCCGCTCGTGCGTCGGGACGGCGACGAATGGGCCGAGTTCGAGGCGGGTCCGATCCGATTCGCGTTGCACGGCAGCGCGGAGCAGTCGCCCGGCGGCGGCACGGTCGTCATCCGCGTGCACGACCTCGACGAGGCCCGCATGGTGCTGCGCGGCCGAGGAGCCGATCTCGACGAACACGTCGGGGAGGTCGAGGGGTTCGCGCGGTTCGCGACCGCGCGGGATCCCGACGGCAACCCGGTGCAGCTGATCGAGTACGTGGCATGACCACCGAGCGGGCAGGATCGCGCCCACGGACCGAGGGCGCACCGCTCGAGGCGTGCCAGCGATGTGGCGAGCCGGTGCCGAGCGGTGCGAACTTCTGCCCGAACTGCGGCGCGCCGGTGTCGGTGCCCGAGGCGTCCGAGCGCCGCGTGGTCACCGTGGTCTTCGCCGATCTGGCCGGGTCGACCGAGCTGGCGGCGAAGCTCGACCCCGAACGGTTCCGCGATGTGCTCGCCGCCTTCCACGGCATGGTGACCGACGAGATCACCGCGCTCGGCGGCAGGACGGAAGGGTTCATCGGCGACGCGGTGCTCGGCGTGTTCGGCGTGCCCATGCTGCACGACGACGACGCCGAGCGAGGGGTGCGAGCGGGGCTCGCGATCGTGGAGCGGGCCGGCCGCATCGGCGCCCGCCTGGAGCTGCCCGTGCCGGTCGGGGTGCGGGTCGGGGTGAACACCGGGCCGGTGGCGGTCGGCACGCCGACCGACCGCACGATCGTGATCGGGGCCGAGGTCAACATCGGTGCGCGGCTGCAGCAAGCCGCCCGCCCCGGCGAGGTGCTCGTCGGAGAGCGCACGAAGCTGCTGGTCGGCGACGCGATCGAGTTCGGCGAACGTCGCATGATCGAGGCGAAGGGTTTCGACGACGCGATGTCGGCGTGGCCGGCGGTCGACGTGGTCGGCCCGCAGACGCGCCGGACGATCTCGCTCGTGAACCGCCGGCGCGAGCTTGCCCTGCTCAACGACACGTTCGAGCGCGTGCGGGTCCGCGAGCGTGCGCACCTGGTCACGCTCCTCGGCGAGCCGGGCATCGGCAAGACCCGGGTGGTCGAGGAGTTCCTCGCCGGCCTCCCCGAGGGGGTCCGCGTGCTCGTCGGACGCTCGAGCGCCTTCGAGGAGGAGGTCACGTTCTGGCCGCTGGCCCAGATGGTCTACGGGCAGATCGGCGCCGATCGATGGGCGCCCGACGAGGAGGTCGACGAACGGCTGCGCGCGTTCGTGCGGGAGTGGGTGGAGCCCGACGAGGTCGACGAGGCCGCTCGCCGGCTCGCGATGGCTCTCGGCATCGACGAAGGCGGCGAGGAGCAGCGCTACCACGAGGCGGAGGTGCGCCGAGGCTTGTTGAGCGTGCTGGCCGGTCTGGCCTCGCGCGGGCCCGTCGTGCTCGTCTTCGAGGACCTCGAGGATGCCGATCCCCTGCTGCTCGACCTGATCGAGCAGCTCGTGAAGGAAGCCCGCAAGGTGCCGCTGATGGTGATGTGCGTCGCGCGATGGGAGTTCCTGGAGCGGCGCCCGAGCTGGGCCGGCGGCATCGCCGACAACGTGACGCTCTGGGTGGAACCGCTCACGCCGGGGCACGCCGCCGAGCTCGCGATGGAGGCCGGGGGCCTTCGCCACGAGGAAGCGGAGCGCGTGGCGCAGCATGCCGGCGGCAATCCGTTCTTCATCGTGGAGATCGTCGGCATGCTCCGGCGCGAGGAGCGCGACCTGCCGCCCTGGCGGCCGGGTCCCAGCGCGAGACTGCTGCCGCCGACGGTGCAGGCGGTGGTCGCCGCCCGCATCGACCAGCTCTCGGGGGCCGCGCGCGAGCTCGTGCGAAGGGCCTCGGTGTTCCCGCAGGGGCGGTTCGACCTCGACGAGCTCTCCTTGCTGGCCGACCCGCGCACCGAGCTGCTCGACGAGGCCGAGGCCGACGAGCTCCTGGTGCGGGACGAGGAGCGTCCCGGCGTGTGGCGGTTCGGCTCCGACGTGCTGCGAGACGTGGCCTACGACTCGCTCGCCAAGCGCGAGCGGCAACGGTTGCACCTGCGTGTGGCCAACAAGCTCTCGGAGGGCGAGCAAGCCGACCGGTACCCCCGCACGGTCGCGTTCCATCTCGAGCAGGCCGCCCAGGCCGCGCTCGACCTGAACCCGGGGGATCGCACGCTGGCCGAGCGGGCGGTCGACGCGCTCGCGCATGCTGGCGACATCGCCCGGCGGCGCATCGAATCGCGGTCGGCGGCCGACCTGTACGAGCGTGCGCTCGTCATGGCCGGCCCCGACGACGGGTGGGGCGACCGCGAGGCCCGGATCCTCGGCCTGCTCGGCGAGGCTCGCTACTGGTTGGGTGAGTTCGACGAGGCGGAGTCGGCGTTGCATCGGGCGCTCGCGCTCGCCGGCGATCCGAACGACCGTGTGCTCGCCCACGCCTCCCGGTTCCTGGCCGACATCACGCTCACGATCCACGGCGACGGCGAGCTCGCGTCGGCGTTGTTCGACCGGGCGCTCGAGGCGGCGAGGCGGCTGGGGGAGCCGCGCGTGCTCGCCCGCACCTTGCTGATGGCCGGATGGGTGCCGTTCTGGGCGAACGACCTGTCGCGGGCGGAGTCGATGTTCCGCGAGGCGCTCGGGGCGGCGCGCTCGGTCGAGGGTGGCGATCCCTGGGCTGAGTCTCGAGCCCTGGTCGGCATCGCGAACGTGATCTCGCCCATCGACGACGAGGAGGAGGCGCTGCGGGTGGGGCTCGAGGCGCTCGACGTCGGTGAGGACGCCGGGCAAGCCTTCACGGCGGCCGTCGCGCACGAGACCGTCGCCGCGTCGCTCCGCCGCCTGATGCGGCTCGACGAGGGCCTCGAGCACGCGGAAGCGGCGATCCGCACGTTCAGGGAGCTGGGCGCGAGGTGGGAGCTCGCGAGCGCGCTCGGCGATCGCGGGTCGATCCACCGCATGGCCGGCCGGCTCCAGGAGGCGGAGACCGACCTGCGCGAGGCGTTCGTGCTCTGCAGCGACCTCCACGAGCGCGCGCTCGTCACGTGGACCGCGGCCGAGCTCGCCCGCATCCTCGCGGTTCGCGGCGACCCCTCGTCGGCGCGCCAGGTGCTCTCGGATCCAACCGCCCGGCTCGCCGACGGCGAGCCGGGCTCCGTGACCGTGCTGCTGGCGGCCGAGAGCCTCGTCGCGCTCGCCGAGCGCGACGAGGCCACCGCGCGCGCCAAGGCGGAGGCGGCGGTCGCCGCCGAGGCCGGCCCGGCCGGCGTGCCGAACGTGCGGGCCGCCCAGGTCTGGTGGGCGGGGCGGTTGTTCGGGCCCGAGGCGGCCGGCGGTGAACAGGCGCTCGAGGAGGCCCGCGACATGCTCGAGAGCCGTCATTGGCGCCAGGCCCTCCGTGAGCCTGATCTGGCCGGCGACCTGCGGCGATAGCCGCGGTCCGGGTGCGCGGAAGCTCAAGGCCCCGGCGAGACGCTCCGAGGATGGTTGCATCGGCCCCGATCCCGGGGGAGCCTGTGCAGGCCGTCGGGCCGGTTGTCAGCCCTTCCCTCGGTCCGGTATGGGTACACGCTCACATATGACGAGAACGCACTTCCCCTTCCCCACGGCGTTCCGCGTCGTCGCCGTCGTGACCGCGCTCGCCGCCCTGATCGCGGTCTCGGCCGCGACCGGCTCCGCCGACCCCAAGGACGAGCTGCAGGAGGCCCGCCGGGCGCGGCGTGACGCCCAGTCCCAGCTGGCACACGCTCAAGACGAGCTTTCCTCGATCGGCGTCGATCTGACCGAGGCGCTGCAGAAGCTCGAGGAGGCCACGGGCCGCCTCGAGCAGGTCACGGCGGAGCTGCAGGACACGCGGCAGCAGCGCGATCGCGCCGAGGCCCGCTTCGCCGTCATCGAGACGCGGTTGAACGAGCGAGCGGCCGAGATGTTCATGGAAGGCCCGGCCTCCGACATCGGGTTCTACCTCGGCGCCACATCGCTCTCGGACCTGTCGGACCGCATCGAATACGTCGACGTCGTGCAGCAGGACGACGCCGACCTCGCCCAGCGGGTGCTGAACCTGCGGAACGAGCTCGCCGCGGCCGAGAAGCGGCTCGAGGAGCTCCAGTCGGAGGCACGTCGCCAACAGGCCGCGGCCGAAGCGCTGCACGCCGAGGTGGAAGCCAACCTCGCGGCGCAGCGCGAGGTGCTCGCCGACGTGCAGGACACGCTCGCCGGCGCCAAGGCCGGCGAGAAGGAGGCCGAGAAGGCGTACCAGAGGTGGCTGGCGGCGCAGAGCTTCGGCGGGCATTCCTCGGTCGCCATGCCCGAGGGGTGGGCCAAGGTGTTCGAGGCCTGTCCGGTCGACCAGCCGCGCGGGTTCGGCGACGGGTTCGGCGCTCCCCGCTACGTCGGTGGCTACCACCTACACAAGGGCGTCGACATCGTGGCCCCGCAGGGAACGCAGATCCGGGCGACGTTCGACGGCATGGCGAGCGACGCCACGAACGTCTACGGCGGTACGGCCGTCTACGTCAGCGGCACCTACGGGTCGACGTACAACGCGCACATGACCTCGATCGCGAAGCTCGGGCCGGTGCAGGCGGGCGACGTGATCGGATACGTGGGCAGCACCGGGCTCGCGGGCGGCGAGACGGACCACAACCACTTCGAGTTCCGGCCCAACGTGATGCCGTCGAACTGGCCGGCGAGCTACTACGGGCAGTCGATCATCGAGGACGCGATCAACCCGTATCCGATGCTCGTGGCCGCCTGCGGCTGACCCACCGCCTTCGCGCCAGTGTGCTGCCCAGTGACGTTGGTGACATCACTATCCGTGTCGGAACGGGTGCAGAGGATCGATCGAGGAGATGTGACACCACTATCGGTGTCACCTCGCGGGATGGAGCGGGCCGACGGGGCGAGACGTGGCTGATCGGCCGTCCAGCACGGTGTCACCCAACGTCGCGACGGAGAACAGCGCTACCTCGCCCGGCTCCTGATCAACAGCCCCACGCCGATCAGCAGCACGACCCCGGCCGCCACCAGCAGCGCGATCGCCACCGGCGGCGTGCCCTCGCCTCCGCCACCTCCCGGGCCGGGCGTGAAGGGAGCCGGCACTCCGGCGACCACCACGAAGCCGAGCCCCGGGACGTCGGCCTGCGCCTGCTGCTGAGCGGGGGAGTCCGTGGTCTCGAGCGCCTCCCAGGTCTCGCCGTCGGGGGAGAACATGATGTCGTGGCTCGTGGCGTGCAGCGTCGAGGTGGCCGGGTAGACGAGGATCACCTGGATCGGGCGATCGAGTCCCGGCACCGGGTCGCCCGATGGCCGGAAGCGCGCATCGAACGAGTAGGCGTTGCCGAACGGTGCGAGGTCGCCGCCCGGCGGAGCGATCTCGGCCGGGTCGACGGGCTCCACGAGCAGCTCGGCGATCCGTTCCCTCGGCGCCGGGCCGATCGAGCCTTCGTCGATCACGACCGTCACCTGGCTGTCCGACGTGAACACGACCTGGGTGCCGACCCCCTGCCTGCCGAGGGGAAGCCGGAAGCGCCCCGAGCTCGGCGGCTGGTTCGTTGCCTCGAGCTCCGGCGGTGGCGCGACCCAGCGGTAGTTCACGGGACCGACGCCGTCGAGCAGTGGTCCACGTGCGAGCGGCGAGAGCGAGCCCGACCACGCGGCGAGCGCGGCATAAGCGGCGACGACCGAGAGGCCGACGATCAGGGCCGGGCGGCGCCGGTCGCGGTGATCGCCCCGGTCCTCGGTCACGGGGCGATGTCCACGGGGCGGACCCGGTGGGTCGCGAGCTCTGGCGGCCACACGACCATGTGCTCGCCGGGCACGAGCCACTCCCAGATCACGGCCGCGGCCGCGACATTGTCGCCCGCCGTCGCGGTTCCGGGCTCGCCGAACCGCAGCCCGCTGCCGTTGGGCAGGCTTCCCGCGGGAAGGTCCGCGGCGAGGGCGGCCTCGGCGATCGCGTCCGGGGTGAGCTCGCTGGCCGCCGGCATCACGTCGGCGAACAGCGCCCATGCCGCGGAGAACCCGGCGAGCGCAGCGGGGTTCATCTCTC
>Ga0075313_1000209_pt1 | contig 10955 bp, 12 predicted proteins | sample MayberryNE_Catta_3_FD_120051 | JGI IMG/M metagenome (GOLD analysis project Ga0075313, IMG submission 120051) | Natural and restored wetland microbial communities from the San Francisco Bay, California, USA, that impact long-term carbon... | ecosystem: Environmental > Terrestrial > Soil >...
CGGGGCGGCAAGGTCGCGGCCCAGGACCGAGCGGTCCGCGAGACGGCGGGCGAGGTCGTGGCGTTCTCGGACGCGAACGCGACGTGGGCCCCCGACGCGCTGCGGAGGCTCACCGCCGCCCTCGCCGACCCCGACGTCGGGTACGTCTGCGGCGCGCTCACCCTGGAGCAGGCGGAGGGAGGGAACCGCGAGGGGCTGTACTGGCGGCTCGAGCTCCGCCTGCGCGAGGCCGAGTCCCGGCTCGGCTCCGTGACCGGCGGCAACGGGTCGATCTACGCGCTCCGGCGCGAGGACTACGTCGAGGTCGATCCCCGTTTCGGCCACGACCTGAGCCTCCCGTACCTGCTCGTGCAGCAAGGGCGGCGCGCGGCCTTCGAGCCCGACGCGCTCGCCTTCGAGCGCCCGACGCCGACGAACGAGACCGAGTACCGCCGCAAGGTGCGCATGTTCGAGCACTGCTGGCTGATCACGCTGCGCGGCGGGATGTTCCGCCGGCTCCCGCCGCTCTACCTCGCCCAGATGCTCTCGCACAGGCTGCTCCGCTACGGGAGCGGGCTCCTGCACGTCGCGCTCCTCGGCTCGAGCGTCGTGCTCGTCGCCTCGGGGCCTGTGTACGCGCTCGCGCTGGCCGGGCAGGGCGTCCTGCTCGCCGCCGCGGGCGCGGGCGTCGGCGTCGCGCGCTACTACGTGCTCGTCACCTGGGCGACGAACGTCGCCCTCTGGAACTACCTCCGCCGCGGCGTGCCTCCCACCTGGGAGCCGGCCGAGGGGACGCGGTGAACCGGGGGCTGGACGCGGTGCTCGCAGGCGCCGGGCTCGCGCTCGCGAGTCCGTTCCTCGCCGTGGCGGCGCTCGCGGTCAAGCTCGAGGACGGCGGACCGGTTCTCTACCGACAGACGCGCGTCGGCCGGGACGGGCGGGACTTCGAGCTCCTCAAGCTGCGGACGATGGTCGTGGGCGCCGAGCGGATGGGGGCGGGCTACGCGATCGACGAGGGCGATCCGCGGATCACGCGTGCGGGCCGCGTGCTGCGCAAGACCTCGCTCGACGAGCTCCCGCAGCTCTGGAACGTCCTCCGCGGCGACATGAGCGTCGTCGGCCCGCGCCCGACGCTTCGCTACCAGGTCGAGCAGTACGACGAGCGTCAGCGCAGGCGGCTGGAGGTCAGGCCGGGGATCACGGGCTGGGCGCAGGTGAACGGGCGCGCATCGCTTTCGTGGGCCGAGCGGATCGAGCTCGACGTCTGGTACGTCGAGAACCGCTCGCCGGGCCTCGACCTCCGGATCCTGCTCCGCACGCCGCTCGCCCTTTTCCGCGGGACCTACCGCGGCGCGACGGGCGGTTGGAGGAGCTAGCTGGCGCCGCCCTTCGCCGCGAGCAGCGAGCGGTACAGGCGGTCGACGTCGTCCACGAGGCGCCCGACGGCATAGCGCTCCCGGACGCGGGCGCTCCCGGCCGCGCCGAGCCTCGCCCGCAGGGCGGGGTCGCGCGCGAGTGCCGCGAGCCGGTCCGCGGCGGCTTCCACGTCGCCCGCCTCGACGAGGTACCCGTCGGCCCCGTCGCGGACGACGTCCGGGACGCCGCCCACTCGATTCGCGACGACGGGCACGCCCGAGGCCAGCGCCTCGATCGCGCTCACCGGGGTGCCCTCGGTCACGGAGGGGAGCAGGAACGTGTCGAACAGGCGGTAGTAGCCGGCGACGTCCTCCTGGTAGCCGACGAAGAAGCAGGCCCGCGCGAGGCCGAGGTCGTGCGCTGCCTGCTCGAGGTGCTCGCGGTCGGGGCCGTCCCCGACGAGGCAGAGGACGGCGTCGATTCCTCGCTCGCGCGTCGAGCGCAGGATCTCGAGCGCGCTCGACGTGTCCTTCACCCCGGTCATGCGCCCGACCCAGCCGACGACGAAGGCGTCTCGCGGGATCCCGTACAGGCGCCGGTAGTCGAGGCCGGCCGTGGGATCGGCGAGGCGCTCCTCGAGCGGGATCCCCAGGCGGATGACGGCGAACTTCTCCCGCGGCGCCACGTTCAGGTCGACGAGCTCGTCGCGGACCTCCGGACTCACGGCGACGAGCACGTCGGAAAGCCGCGCGAGCAGCTGCTCCACGCGCAGGAAGAACGCGGTGCGGGCCGGGCCGAAGTAGCCCTTGAGCACGTGGCCGTGGAACGTGTGCAGGACGACCGGAGGCCGGGCGTCGCCGGCGAGCAGCGCTGCCGCCCGGGCGAGCGCCCCGGCCTTCGCGGTGTGCGTGTGGAGCACGTGCGGGCGCTCCGCGCGGACGATCTCGGCGAGCCGGCGGATCGAGCTCGCGTCGTGCAGCACCGAGATCTCGCGCTCCATCTCCGGGACGGAGACCACGCGGACGCCCAGACGCTCCGCCACGAACGCCATCGAGTCCTCGCCGCGGGCGAGGCTCCCGGCGACGAGCGTCGTGTGGTACCCGCGAGTCTCCAGGCCCGCGGCCAGGTTGGCGACGTGGATCGCCGGACCGCCCATGTTCAGGCGGGCGATGACGCGGAGGACGCGTACCGGCGAGGGCTCCGGGCGCACGGCGTCCCACGTTAGCGGGGCGCCTCCGAACTCCTCCGGGCGACGCACGGCCGACGAGTACGCTCTCCGCTCGTGACGACCGTGCTCCTGACCTGCGCGGGGCAGCGCGTAGACATCGTGCGGGCCTTCCGCGCGGCCGGTGCGACGACCATCGCCGCCGACGCGGACCCGCTCGCGCCCGCCCTCTACCACGCCGAGCACGCGGAGATCGTGCCCCTGATCGAGGACCCCGCGTACGTGAGCACGCTCGCGCGGCTCGTCGAGGAGCACGACGTTCGCCTGGTCGTGCCACTCGCGGACCTCGACCACGAGCTCCTCGCCCGCTCGCGCGAGGAGCTCCGGCCCGCGCTCGTGCTCCTCCCCGAGCCGGAGGTCTGCGAGCTCATGTCCGACAAGCTCGCGGCGCACGACTTCTTCGTCGAGCACGGGATCGCGTCGCCGCGCAGCTGGGCCCCGGAGGACGTGCCGACGGACGCCCGCTACCCGCTCCTCGTGAAGGCCCGCAGGGGCTTCGGGTCGCGCCACCTGTACCGGGCGGACGACGCGCAGGAGCTCGAGTTCTTCCTCGGCTACACGACGGTCGAGTCGTTCGTCCAGGAGCGCTGCCTGGGCGAGGAGTTCTCGATCGACGTCTTCAGCGACCTCGAGGGCCGGTGCCTGAACGCGATCCCGCGCACCATGATCCTCTCCAAGGGAGGGGAGTCGATCAGGGGCGCGTCCCTGCGGGACGAGGAGCTGATCGCCTTCGGGGCCAGGGTCGCGGAGACGGTCGGGATCAAGGGCCCGGCCAATGTGCAGTGCTTCCGGGAGCCGGACGGCAGCCTGCCCGTGACCGACGTGAACACGCGCTTCGGCGGCGGTTTCCCCGTCCCCCTTGCGGCGGGCGGCCGCTACCCGGAGCTCGCCCTCGCGCTCGCCCGCGGCGAGCGTCCGGAGCCGAGGCTCGGCGAGTTCGACGAGGGCGTGACCATGACGCGCTTCTTCTCCGAGGTGTGCCTGGCGCGTGACGGCGACGGCTCGCTGACCCTCCTCGACGCGGTGTCGCGCCAGCCGACGCCGTAGCATTCGTCGCCCCATGCGCTACGTCGTCACCGGCGCGGCCGGGTTCATCGGCTCCCACCTCCTGCGTCGCCTCCTCGAGCTGGGGCACGACGCCGTGGGGTGGGACTCCTTCACCGACTACTACGACCCCGCGCTCAAGGAGGAGAACGCGCACGGCCTGCCCGTCGAGCGCGTCGACCTCGTCGACGACGAGCTCCCGCTCGAAGGCGTGGACGGCGTGTTCCACCTCGCGGGGCAGCCCGGTGTGCGCAGCTTCGGGGAGGTGTTCCCGGTGTACGTCCGCGAGAACGTGCTCGCGAGCCAGCGGGTCCTCGAGGCGGCCGCGGGCTCCGGGGCGAAGGTCGTCCTCGCCTCCTCGTCGTCGATCTACGGGGACGCCGAGTCGTACCCGACGCGGGAGGACGCGGCTCCGCGCCCGATCTCCCCGTATGGGATCACGAAGCTCGCCTGCGAGCACCTGGCGTACGCGTACGGCCGGGAGTTCGGCCTGACCGCCGTCGTCCTTCGCTACTTCACGATCTACGGGCCCCGCCAGCGACCGGACATGGCGCTGGCGCGGATGGTTGCCCGGCTCGTCGACGGCCGGCACTTCGAGCTCTTCGGCGACGGCTCCCAGTCCCGCAGCTTCACGTACGTGGACGACGCCGTGGAGGCGACGCTCGCCGCGATGGAGCGCGGCTCGGTGGGGGCGACCTACAACGTCGGAGGGGGGGAGGAGGTCACGCTGCTCGCGGTGCTCGAGAGCCTCGCGGCGATCGCGGGCCGGCCGCTCGAGGTCGTGCGCGCCGCCCGGCGCGAGGGCGATGCGGCGCGGACGGCGGCCGACACCTCCCTGATCCGCGAGGATCTCGGCTGGGTTCCGCGCACGCCGTTCGCGGAGGGCCTCGCGGCTCAGTGGCGCTGGGCCGCTGATAGGGTCGCGGCCGCATGACCACCGCTCGCCTCCGGCTCGCGGTCGAGGGGGAGACCGTGGTCCGTCACTCCCTTTCGAGTGCTGCACGGAGGGCCGCATGACGGAGCCGCGTGCCACCGCGCTCGAGGACGAGAAGGAGGTCGACCTCGCCTCCGCGTGGGGGCGCGTCCAGGCCCGCTGGTGGCTACCGCTCGGCGGGCTGCTCCTCGGCGCGCTCCTCGGGCTCGTGCTCGCGCTCGCGGGAGGCTCGATCTGGCGGGCGGAGACGATCGTCTACCTCGGCCAGCCGTTCGCACCGCTCGGGGGCGGGCAGATCCAGAGCCTCGCGACCAACCCGCGCACCGTCTCCGAGATCGTGCGCTCCGAACCCGCCCTCCAGGCCGCCTCGGACGCGAGCGGCGTGCCCGTCTCGAAGCTCCGCTCGTCGATCTCGACGAAGGAGCTGACCGCGGTCGGTCAGGTGCGCGGGATCAACCCGCTGATGGAGATCGCGATCAAGGCGGACGGCAAGCGGAAGTCCGAGGAGGCCGCCGCGGCGCTCGCGCAGCGCGTCGTCGAGGGCGTCTCGGTGTACGTCGTGGAGAAGATCGCGCTCCTCGAGCGCCAGGTCGCGGTGAGCGAGGCGCAGCTCGAGGCGGTGACCGCCCGCATCGCGACCGCCCAGCGGCAGCAGGACGCGTTGATCCGCGATCAGTCGATCGCGCTCGATACACGGCTCCTTCTGAGCGCGAACCTGAACTCGGTGATCACGACCGCCGACGCGCGCCGGACGGCGTTGCAGGAGGACCTGTACACGGCTCAGCAGCTCCTCAACCTCGCGGAGAGCGTCGAGACGAGCCGCGTGGTCGAGCCGCCCGTCGGGGTCAAGACGACCGCTCGCTCGAGTCGCACGTCCCTTCTCGTGGGGGCGCTGCTCGGCCTCATCGTGGGCACGGTGGCCGCGCTCGCCGCCGAGCCGTTCCTCGCCCGGCGCAGGGCGCCCTCGCCCGAGAGCTGATGGTCGACGGGAAGCGGGTCGCCATCGTCGTGCCCGCCTACGACGAGGAGAGCCTCGTCGTGCAGACGCTCGCCGGGATCCCCGACTTCGTCGACCGTGTCTACGTCGTGGACGACGCGTCGCGCGACGCGACCGCCGAGCGGGCCGACGCGACCGGCGACCCGAGGGTCGAGGTGATCCGGCACGAGCGAAACTGTGGGGTGGGCGCCGCGATCGTCTCCGGCTACCGCCGCGCGCTCGAGGAGGAGGTCGACGTCACCTGCGTCATGGCGGCCGACAACCAGATGGACCCGGCGGAGCTGCGAGGGCTCGTCGAGCCGGTCGCACGAGGAGAGCTCGAGTATGCGAAGGCGAACCGCCTCTTCTCCGGGGAGGCCTGGGAGGTGATCCCGCGCTCGCGCTACCTCGGGAACGCGATCCTTTCCCTGCTCACGAAGATCGCCTCCGGCTACTGGCACGTCGCCGACTCGCAGGCCGGCTACACGGCCCTCTCGCTGGACGCCCTGGGCAGGCTCGACCTCGAGCGCCTCTATCCCCGGTACGGGTTCCCGAACGACATGCTCGTGCACCTGAACGTCCAGAACGCCCGCGTGCGCGACGTCCCCTCGCGGCCGATCTACGGCGTGGGCGAGCGCTCGGACATCCGGCTGCACGCGGTCGTGCCGCGCATCTCCTGGCTCCTGCTCAAGGGCTTCTGGTGGCGGATGACGCAGAAGTACGTCATCCGCGACTTCCACCCGCTCGTGTTCTTCTACGGCTTCGGGCTCCTCGCGACGCTCGCGGGCCTCGCGCTCGGCGTCGTCGAGGTCGCGCTCCGCATCGCCGGCAACGAGATCACGACGCCGACCATCGTCCTCGTCGCGGTCCTCGTCATCGCCGGCCTCCAGCTGACGCTCTTCGCGATGTGGTTCGACATGGAGGCGAACAAGGACCTGCGCTGAGCCGGGGGCTCACTTCCCCGCGACGGGCACTCCCGGTGGAGCGCCGGCGGGCGCGGCTTCCGGCCCCGGGCGCGCGGCCGCGAGCGTCGGCCAGGTGAGACGGCGGCGCAGCCAGAGCGCGACGTACACGAGGCCGACGAGCACCGGCACCTCGATCAGCGGCCCCACGACGCCGGCGAGCGCCTGCCCGGACGCGGCGCCGAAGACGCCGACCGCGACCGCGATGGCGAGCTCGAAGTCGTTCGAGGCCACGGTGAAGGAGAGGGCGGCGGTCTGCGGGTAGGGGAAGCCGAGCAGGCGGCCAGCGAAGAACCCCGCGAACCACATGACCGCGAAGTAGACGAGCAGCGGGACCGCGATCGTGGCCACGTCGAGCGGCTCGGAGGTGATCTCCTCGCCCTGGATCGCGAACAGGACGACGATCGTGAAGAGCAGCGCGTAGAGCGTGATCGGCGCGATGCGGGGGATCAGCCGCTCCTCGTACCACTCCCGTCCGCGGCGGCGGATTCCGATCGTGCGGGTCAGGAACCCGGCGGCGAGGGGGATCCCGAGGAAGATCAGCACCGTGCGGGCGACTTCCCAGATCCCGACCTCGAAGCCCTCGGTGTCGAAGCCGAGCCAGCCCGGGAGGACCGTGAGGTAGAAGTAGCCGAGAAGCGCGTAGGCCGCGACCTGGAAGAGCGCGTTGAAGACGACGAGCACCGCGGCCCGCTCGCGGTCGCCGAGCGCGATGTCGTTCCAGACCAGCACCATCGCGATGCAGCGGGCGAGGCCGACGATGATGACGCCCGTGCGGTAGGCGGGCTGGTCGGCGAGGAAGGTCCAGGCGAGTGCGAACATGAGCGCCGGCCCGACGATCCAGGAGAGGAAGAGCGAGGTCCCGAAGAAGCGCCGGTTGCCGACCCCGTCGTCGCTCATGCGCCCGAGGTCCTCGTAGCGCACCTTCGCGAGCACGGGGTACATCATCAGCAGGAGACCGATCGCGATCGGGAGCGAGACGGTGCCGACCTGGAGCTTCTCGAGCCCGTCGTTCAGGCTCGGGACGAGCGACCCGAGGACGAGCCCCGCGGCCATGGCGAGGCCGATCCAGAGCGGGAGGAAGCGGTCGAGCGTGGAGAGCCTGCGGAGGACGGCCGCCTCGTCGGGGCGCGGGTCGGTGTGACGGGGCTGCGCGGCCGTCATGCGGCGCTCGTCTCCTGCTCGAGCTCGGCAGCGAGCTCGCGCACGCGGCGGTCGAGCTCGTCGCGGATCTCGCGGACGCGACCGAGCGGCTTGCCGTGCGGGTCCTCGATCTCCCAGTCCACGTAGCGCTTCCCGGGGATGTAGGGGCAGGCGTCGCCGCAGCCCATGGTGACCACGACGTCGGCCCACTCCGCGTCGGCGCGCTCGAGCGCGCGGGGCATGCGTCCGGAGAGCTCCACGCCGGTTTCGCGCATGACGTCGACGACCTCGGGATGCACGCGATCGGCCGGGGCGGAGCCGGCCGATCGCGCCTCGTGTCGTCCGCCCGAGGCGCGTGCGAAGAGCGCCTCCGCCATCTGCGAGCGGCCGGCGTTCCGAACGCAGACGAAGAGCACGTTCACGCGCGCGCGGGCCTCCTCAACAGCATCCGGCCTTCGCCGCGGGCTGGATCACGGGCAGCCCTCGCTCGGCGGGGGCCTCCGTCTTCGTGGCCTTGACGATCGCGCCGTGCATGCCGTCTGCGACCTCGTGCGTGAACTCGACGCTCGCGTCCTCGAAGCCCGCCGCCTCGAGGCCGGCGAGGTACTCGCCGCGTGAGAGCGCGCCGGCGATGCAGCCGACGTACGAGCCCCTTGCCGCGCGCTCCGCCGGGGACAGACGGTCCTCGGCGACGATGTCGCTGACGCCGAGGCGGCCGCCGGGCTTCAGGACCCGCGCGATCTCGGTCAGCACTCCCGGCTTGTCGGTCGAGAGGTTGATGACGCAGTTCGAGATGACGACGTCGACCGAGCCCGCGGGCAGCGGGATCGCCTCGATGACCCCCTTCAGGAAGTGCGCGTTCGTCACGCCGGCGTCGTGCGCGGTCTGCACGGCGAGGGTGAGCATCTCGTCGGTCATGTCGAGACCGTACGCCGTGCCCGTGGGGCCCACGCGCTTGGCCGAGAGGATCACGTCGATGCCTCCGCCGGAGCCGAGGTCGAGGACGGTCTCGCCCTCGCGCAGCTCGGCGACCGCGACGGGGTTGCCGCACCCGAGGGACGCCAGGACGGCGGCGTCGGGAAGGTCTCCCCGCTGCTCGGCGTCGTACAGCGCCTCGCCGAAGCTTGCCGCGTCGGCGTGCTCCTCGCCGCAGCACGCTCCGCTCCCGCAGCCGCAGCCGCAGCCGGCGGATCCCTCGGTCACCGCGAGGGCGGACTCCGCGTAGCGGCGGCGGACCTCCTCGCGCAGGTCGTCGGCGGTCGTCGTCATCAGCAGCACGCTCCTTCGAGGTCGGCGACGGCGGCCAGCTTCCGGGCCGCGTCGGGCTTCAGCGAGAAGTACGCCCACTTCCCCCGCTGCTCGCGCTCGAGCAGGCCGACGTCCACCAGCTTCTTCAGGTGATGGGACACCGTCGGCTGGGCGAGCCCGAGCGGCTCGTACAGCTCGCACGCGCAGACAGGCTCGTCGCTCCGTGCGATCACGTTCACGATGCGCACGCGCGCGGGGTCGGCCAACGCCTTGAAGAGCTCGGCCGTGGCCGCGGCCTCCTCCTGGCCGAGGACGGGCGCGCCGAGGGGGACGCAGCACGCGATCGGGGTCTCGGGGAACGTGTCAGTCATTATTGACGTTTATCAATGTATCGACATACGTCGATTTGTCAAGCACGGCAGGATCGCCACGTGTGCCGTCGTACAGAGGCGTGCCGGCGAGCGCCCGGCTAGCATCGGCTCATGCCCACCTCACTCGTCACCGGCGGCGCCGGCTTCCTCGGCTCCCATCTCTGCGAGGCCCTGCTCGAGCGCGGGCACCGCGTGCTCTGCGTCGACAACCTCGTCGTCTCGACGCTCGAGAACATCGAGCACCTGCGCGACGACGCGTTCGCGTTCGTGAACCACGACGTCATCGAGCCGATCGACGTGGCAGAGCCCGTCGACTACGTCTTCCACCTGGCCGCGCTCGCGAGCCCGATCGACTACCTGCGCATGCCGCTCCACTCGCTGAAGACCGGCGCGTACGGGACCCACCACACGCTCGGCCTCGCGAAATGGAAGCGCGCCCGCTTCCTGCTCGCCTCGACGAGCGAGGTGTACGGCGACCCCGAGGTGCACCCGCAGCCGGAGACGTACTGGGGCAACGTGAATCCGATCGGCCCGCGCGGGGTGTACGACGAGGCGAAGCGCTACGCGGAGGCGCTCGCGATGGCGTACCACGGCCAGCAGGGCGTGGACACCGCGATCGCGCGGATCTTCAACACGTACGGCCCGAGGATGCGGGCGAACGACGGTCGCGCGATCCCGACCTTCCTGAACCAGGCGCTCGGGGGGAAGCCGGTGACGGTCTTCGGGGACGGCTCGCAGACCCGCAGCTTCTGCTTCGTGGACGATCTGATCCGCGGCCTCGTCGTCCTCGCGGAGTCGGACGAGCACCTCCCCGTCAACCTCGGGAATCCGGACGAGAAGACGCTCCTCGAGCTCGCGGAGACGATCATCCGGCTCACCGGCTCGTCCAGCGAGATCGTGTTCGAGGCGCTGCCCATCGACGACCCGCAGGTGCGTCAGCCGGACATCACGCGGGCGAAGCAGATCCTCGGCTGGGAGCCGTCCGTGCCGCTCGAGGACGGGCTCCGGAAGACGATCGCGTCGCTCGGGCACGAGGCCGCCGTCGGCGCGTGACCGACGACCTCGGTAGTCGATACGAGCGGCATCACCGGGAGCGGCGCGACGACGGCGACTTCGTCTTCGTCCCGGAGCGCATCCCGCTGTTCCGCACGGCGGTCGGCACCGGGAAGCGCGTGCTCGACCTCGGCTGCCGCACGGGGGCGCTGACGCGCCACCTCCTCGAGGGGAACTCGGTCGTCGGCCTCGACGTCGACCGCGCCGCCCTCGCGAAGGCGGAGGCGCTCGGCATCGAGCCGGTCGAGGCGAACGTCGAGGACCCGCTGCCGTTCGCCGACGAGAGCTTCGACGCCGTCGTCGCCGGCGAGCTGCTCGAGCACCTGCAGCTCCCGGACGCGCTCGTCGGAGAGGCCCGCCGCGTGCTGCGACCCGGGGGCGTCCTCGTGGGCTCGGTGCCGAACGCGTTCAGGCTCCAGAGCCGGATCCGCTTCCTGCGCGGGCGGCCTCCCGAGGACGACCCGACGCATCTGCACCTGTTCTCGCCCACGGAGGTGCTGGTGCTCCTGCGCGAGTTCCGCGACGTGCGGCTGAGCTACGTCGGCGGCCGCTACCGCGGGCTCCACCCGCGGCTCCTGGCGCGCGACCTCGTCTTCGTCGCGGTCAGGCCGTCGTAGTCTCGCCCTTGCCGAACGATGCGCGGCGCTCGACGTCCGCCTCGTCC
>Ga0075313_1000212_pt1 | contig 10905 bp, 11 predicted proteins | sample MayberryNE_Catta_3_FD_120051 | JGI IMG/M metagenome (GOLD analysis project Ga0075313, IMG submission 120051) | Natural and restored wetland microbial communities from the San Francisco Bay, California, USA, that impact long-term carbon... | ecosystem: Environmental > Terrestrial > Soil >...
GGACCCTGCCCAGAACCACACCTTCCGGGACCACTACCTCGAGGTCGACCTCGACCTCTCCCAGGTCCTCTTCATCGGAACCGCCAACGTGCTGGAGACCATCCCCGGCCCGCTGTTGGATCGAACCGAAGTGATCAACATCGACGGTTACACCGATGCCGAAAAGGTGGAGATCGCTAGAGATCACCTTCTCCCCCGCCAGCTCCGCGCCTCAGGGCTCGAGCCAGAGGAGCTGGAAGTCACCGAGGGTGCCCTAGCTGCCGTCGTCGACCGATATACCCGGGAAGCCGGAGTGAGGAACCTCGAACGGGAACTGGGCAAGCTCACCCGCAAGGTGGCCACCGAGGTGGCCAAGGAATCTGGGACCGATCGCGTCGAAGTCGACGAGCATTCGGTCAAGGACTACTTGGGCAAGCCGAAGGTCTGGAAAGACGAGGCCTCTGATCGAACCGATGTGCCCGGAGTCGCAACCGGTCTGGCTGTGACCGGCGCCGGTGGCGATGTGCTGTTCATCGAGGCCACCGCCATGGACGGCGAGCCGGGTCTGACCTTGACCGGCCAACTCGGAGATGTGATGAAAGAGTCGGCCCGGATCGCCCTCTCCTATGTTGAGGCCCACGCAGACGAGCTGGGGATCGATCCGACGGCGTTGACCAAGCGGTACCACGTTCACGTCCCAGCTGGCGCCATCCCGAAGGATGGGCCGTCGGCCGGGGTAGCGATGCTCACCGCTCTGGTGTCGCTGCTCACCGGGCGAAAGGTCAAGGACACCGTCGGAATGACTGGCGAGATCACCCTTCAGGGCAAGGTGCTGCCGATCGGAGGCGTCAAGCAGAAAGTGCTCGCCGCGCATCGGGCAGGTCTCAAGGAGGTGATCGTGCCTCGCCGCAACGAGGCCGACCTGGACGACGTGCCGGAGAAGGTCCGTGACGAGATGGCCTTCACCATCGCCGACCATGCCGGTGACGTCCTGGAGGCGGCCCTCCAGGACTGAGGCCCGTGCTATTCGCCCGCTAGGTGATGACGTCGAGTCGTGTCTGGCTCCATATCAGAAGGACGAGCGAACGCCGCTCGGTCGAACTCGGCTTCGGCTGATTCGCCCTCATCCGGCACTCGCACATCGACGTGCCCGCACGATTCACAGACCAGGCGCTCGAAGCCCAACGTGTGAATGGAAACAGTGGTGCGATGACGACAGCGACTCTGCCGCAATTTGCGACTCAGGACGTGCATATTTGAACCAGCCTCCCCTTCAGGTCCAACCCCGCCCATAGCCTGGCGGCGGCGCAGGAGGCAGGCCATAGGCCGGGCGGCCCAGTCACGCTCAGCTCGCAAGTAAGACCCTGTGGACCAAACAGGGTCAGTCGAACACGAGATCGACGACCACGGCGGCATGATCAGAACCGCGCATGGGCTCCACCCGAGTAGACACCGCTTTCGCTCCACTCCCGAACACATGATCGATGCGGAGCAGACGAGGCCAGCGCGGTCGCCAGGCCCAAGTCGGGGTCGTGTCCTCACCGGACAGCTCCGCGTGGTCGGCCACCAGGTCGTCCCACCGACCCGCCAACTCCTTGTACACGGGCCAGGCCGGCGACGCATTCATGTCGCCGGCGAGGATGAAGGGCGCTCCCCCTTCGGCAAACTCATCGGCCCAGGCGAACAACGCCTCTAGTTGCCGGCCCCTGATTCGCACCGAACGCCAAAAGGGGAATGCAATGGGGTTGCGCAGGTGAAGGTTGGCGACAAGGAATGTTCCTGGATCGAGCTCCACTCGCCCCCACAGACCACTACGCCAGGGCATCGATAACTGCCCGAACTCCGCGGCAAGGCGGGTCGCGATCCCTCGCCCCCGGGCATCGTCGGCGGGCTTCAAATAGTGATGGGGGAAACGAGCGCCGATCATCTCCGCTGCGTCGTGACTCAATTCCTGGGTGACGAGAATGTCGGGTTCGAGCTGCTCGAGAATTCCACTGAGATGAGTGAGGTCGGCACGGCCCGCCAGGAGATTGGCGGTCATCAGGCGGATCGGTCGGTCCATGGGCGGCGACGCTAACCGGGCCGTGGAGCAACAAACTGTCGAAAAACTTCACAGAAGTTGCTTGGGTCGCTGGACCTACATGCCGAGTGAATATGTGTGATTGCTTCTGTTGATACCAAGGTCACGCTGGTGCGAGGCTCGGGCGTCGTCGTCGCCTCCGTAGTTGGCAACGCCCTGATCGGCGAGCTGACTGCCAACTGTGAGCACGGTGGGGAGACCGACCGCGGTGAGTACGTGGTTGGTCATGCGGGCCGTGCCATCACGTGGCGAGTGCGCTTCTGCGACCCTTGTTGGGAGCATTTCCGTGATCACCAGGAAGTGATCGACCTTCGTCTCTTCGAGGACTCGCCGAGCGGGCCCGAGGGCACCGACGCTCGTTGACTGCCTGAGCTCAGCTGCCCAGTCGGCCGTCGGCGAGGTCGGCCCAGAGCTCGGAAACCGAATCGGAGAGATAGACAACGCTCGCGCTGCCCGCCGTGCCGCTCGATCCCGGGGTCACCATGTTCGGCATCGTGTCCAGGTTCGACCCGATGACGAGGGAGGCGAAAGTGAGCAATTGCTCCGCGCTGAGATCTGTCAGCATCCATCCCTCTGAGAGCTCCATGAGACGGGGTATGGCCCCGTAGCCCTTGGACCGAAGGTTCTTCGCCGAGTCGATCAGGACCAAGCCCTGATTGGCCGAGCGAGTGAAGTCGCCATTGGGAAGTGACTTTCGCGCTCTGGTGAAGGCGAGAGCCTCCGGCCCGTTCACGTACTGGGCGCCGGCCTGGAAATCAGCGCCCGATGCCGAGTCGCTGATGGCATACGGAACAACCAGGTCGATGCCTCCGAGCACGTTCCCCAGCATCTCCTGGAAACCGAGGAAACCAGTGAGCACGTAGCCCTCCAAGGGAAGGCCGGTGAGATCCCGGAACGTCTGCATCATCCCTTCGACCCCGTAGTCGGCCAGGGCCGCGTTGATCTTGTTGCGACCACCACCGGCAATCGGGACCCAGGAGTCCCGGGGAACACCGACGATGCCCCCCTGCCCGGCGCCATCGAGCCCGACAAAGTGGATGCTGTCCGCCCTGGCTGTCGCCACGTCCTCCCATGGTCTCGCATCCGACCCGACCACGGCTACCAGTCGGGGGGCCGGTCCGTAGTAGGCGGGCAGCGAGAGATTGGGCCAGTTGCCGCCGACGATCCGCCATCCCGAGCCGTCGTCGACCGCGAGAAACAGATCGCCGTCCACTTCCACCGTCGCCACTCCATGGCCCTTGAATGTGCCTACAGAGGCGACGCCGGCTTGCGGGGTCTCAGCTGGTTTCGGAGCTATGGCGGCAAGCACAGGCTCGGGCATGGGTGGGGCCTTGGTCTCGGCCCCGGTGGCGTACAGGTAGAAGCTGTCGACCACCGCGGTGAGCTCCGGAGGCGCGTTCTCGATGGTGAACGGCGGTGCCGTGGTGGTGGTCGGATCGGGGGCACTCGTCGTCGTCGCCCGCGATGACGATGTGGTCGATTCGACAGCTTCCTCGGGCGCGCAAGCAGTTGCGATGACAGCCAGGACGAGCAGAACAGCGACGCGTCGATTCATGGTGGACCTCGAAATGGACTTCAGATCGCCCTCCCGCGACCGTGCGGGCACCCTAATGGTGTAGCACGGCCAACCGGAACCGTCCGGTATGCGGCACACGTTTCTCGGTAGTCTCCGGACGTGGTGCTAACTCTGGAAGCGGGAAGGGCGGCAGCCCGAAGCGAGGCCTGGGAAGAGGCCTGGAAGAGCCTGACCCAGGCCGATCGAGACGAAGCGTTGACGCCACCTGATCTCGAGCTTCTGGCCGATGCTGCGTGGTGGTCGGGCCAACCCGACGATTCGGTTGACGCCCTGGAACGGGCCTTCACCGGATACTCGGCCGCGGACCAACCGATGGAGGCGGCCAGGGTCGCCCTTCTTCTCGGCTATTTGGCGATGAGACGGCTCGCCGGCTCGGTCGCCCGCGGTTGGCGAGCCAGGGCGGAACGCCTCCTGGAGGGACAGCCGGAGTCGACGGCCCACGCCTTCCTCAAAGTGCTCGAAGTGGTCGAGGCCCTCAATTTCAGACACGACCTGGACGAGACGGTCCGGCTCGCCGATGACGCCCTGGAGATAGCCCGACGGACAGGAAGCCGTGATGCCGAGTCTCAAGCTCTCGCCTTCAAGGGCTACGCGATGATCGCAAGAGGCGAGTGGATGGAGGGTCTTGCCCTGATCGACGAGGCGACATCCTCTGCGCTCATCGGCGATGCCAGTCTCCGATCGGCCAGTGACGTGTATTGCGTCACGATCGCGGCGTGTCGTGGCCTGGGAGATTTTCGGCGTGCGGGCGAATGGACCGAAGAGGCGGATCGTTGGATGGGCCGGCACTCAGTCGGTGGTTACTCGGGTGTGTGCCGGGTCCATCGCGCCGAGTTGAAACGATTACGGGGAGAATGGCCGGAGGCCGAGCAGGAGGCATTGACCGCCTGCCGCGAGCTCGAGCGCTATCACATGCTCGACGGAGTGGGCTACGGGCAGTACGAGATCGGCGAGATACGTCTCCACATGGGCGATCTGGCCGAGGCCGAGGCCGCATTCAACAAGGCCTTCGAGTACGGAGTGGTTCCCCAGCCCGGTCTCGCTCTGGTGATGTTGGCCCGAGGCCAGGCCGACGAGGCAGCACGCGCCCTTCAGCTGACCCTCGACGAGTCCCGAAGCGGGCCGTCGTTGGACCTGCTGGCGCGGTCACGTCTCCTCCCTGCCCAGATCGAGGTGGCATTGGTGCGGGATGATCTGGAAACGGCGCGAGCCGCCACGGAGGAGCTGGAAAGGCTGGCGACGGAGTACCAGCGACCAGCGTTCGAAGCAATGGCTCTGAGCGCTCGGGGAACGCTGTTGTTGCATGAGGGAGATCATGCGGCCGCCGCAAGAGAGCTGGGTCGCGCATGGCGTTCGTGGCGGGAGACTGGCTTCCCTTACGAGAGTGCTCGGGCCAGGATGCTGCTTGGCCAGGCCCATCTCGCTGTCGGCGAAGTCGGCTTGGCGAGAATGGAGCTCGGCGCCGCCCTCTCGGTTTTCGAGGGTCTGGGGGCCCGGCTCGACGTTCGAGAGGTGAACAAGATCCTCGCCGACCTCGAGGGACCGCCTCCGGATCGGGCCCGGGTGACCAAGACGTTCATGTTCACTGACATCGTCACCTCCACTGACTTGGTCGGCTTGATCGGAGATGACCAATGGGAGGCGCTGCTCGCCTGGCACGATCGTGAGTTGAGGACGGCGTTCGCCGACCATGACGGGACGGAAGTCAGCCATACCGGGGACGGATTCTTTGTGACCTTCGATAGCGTCGACGATGCAATAGAAGCGGCGGTCTCGATCCAGCGGCGCCTTGCCGATCATCGTCGCCAGCATGGGTTCGCTCCCCAGGTCCGCATTGGGGTGCACACCGATGAGGCGACCGTCGACGGGAGCGACTACCGAGGCAAGGGAGTGCACCTGGCGGCACGGGTCGGATCGGCCGCCGGGCCCGAGGAGGTAGTTGTTTCTGCCGCTGCTCTCGAAGCAACGGGGAATTTGCGCTTCCCGGTGTCCGGGTCCCGATCAGTCGAACTGAAAGGAATCGAGGACCCGGTCCGGATCCACAGCGTCGAGTGGAAGGCGACCGGCCCAGGCTAAGAACGGGCGAAGCTTCGAACCGTATCGATTGTGTCTGCGTCCCCGGGCCCCTTGTCTTCGCGATAACGCTTGACCCGGGCGAAACGAAGGGCGACACCACCGGGGTAGCGCGTGCTCCGCTGCACGCCGTCAAATGCGATCTCATAGACGATCCCGGGCTTCAGAAACACGGTGTTTCTGCTCCGATGATCCTCCATCGAGAGAAAGAGCTCAGTCTGCCAAGCCAGCATCTCGTCGGTCAGGCCCTTGAAGGTCTTGCCCAGCATGACGTGCCCACCCTGTCCGTCACGAGCGCCCAAGTGGAGGTTGGACAACCAGCCTTCCCGGCGTCCCGACCCCCACTCAGCGGCCAGGATCACGAGGTCGAGGGTGTGAGTCGGTTTGACCTTGAGCCATCCGGACCCGCGTCGGCCGGCCTCATAGGGCAATTCCGGGTCCTTGACCACCACGCCTTCGTACCCGGCGGCCACCGCATCTTCGAAAAAGCGATCTGCCACTTCGGGGTCGTCGGTTAGGACCGAGCCCACCATGGCTGCACCAGCCAATGCCGCCAGACCTGCCCTGCGCTCGACCAGCGGGAGATCGATGAGATCGACCCCGTCGAGATGGAGACAATCGAAATAGAAGGCACGCAGCGGCACCTCCTGATCACATTTCTCTGCTGCGAACCTGCTCATCGAGTCCTGGAACTGCTCTGGGCCCGAAGGACCGAACAGCAAGGCCTCGCCGTCGAGGATGAACGAGGTGGCTGGGTACTCGAGCACCGATGCAACCACTTCTGGAACACCGCGCGTGATGTCCCTCAGATTCCGGGTGAACACCGACACTCGGGTCCCCTCACGATGCACCTGGATGCGTACCCCGTCCAGCTTCCACTCCACGAACGCACGACCCAGCGCGGTCACGGCCTCTCCGGCGCTCGAGGAGGTCTTCGCCAGCATCGGCTGGACCGGGGTGAACAATGCGAGCGTCGAAGCGCCGAGGGCATCGGGGCCCTCCGCCAGCGCCCGCGAGGCTGCGGCGACCAGATCGCCCTCCAGCATGGCGGCCCGACGCACCCGATCCGGCGTTACTTCGAGGGCGACGGCCACGGCGTCCGCCATCACTCCTTCCAGGGCTCCCTGCCGGAGATTGCGCACGATGAGGTCGCGCAGAAACCGCTGTTCGGCCTCAGAGGCGCGGCCGAACATCTCGGCGAGGAGCGACTCCCGGATCTTCCTGGAGCCGGGGCCGGATACACGGGCCAGGTTCTCCAGAGTCTCATCGATGTCGAGAATCTCCAATGACGGATCGGCCGCGGGTGAGGATTCGATGGCGTAGACGGTCGCCCACCCAACTCCAAGCCGGTCCTGTCGCGGCCTGCCGCTCAGGTAGGAGATGGCCGGCGCCGCTTCGTCGGGGTCGAGCCGGCGAAGCAACGTGGCGAGCAACTCGATCTTCTTGGATCGAGCTCTCGTGGCCGAGACCGCGGCAGAGACCTCGACAAGATCGACCAGGAGCACGGCTCAGGACCGGAATCGGTCGAAGGGCTCCAACTCGATAGCCGAATCGTCGAGGGCGCTGCGCACTTTTTCGACGGCGGGGCTCAGGTCGATCGGCCCGAGCTTCGACCAGGGCCGCTTTCGCGACCGATCCTGGACATTCGTGAGCCTGATCCCGTCAGGCTCGATCTCACCCAGCTCCTGCCACGAGATCGGCGTAGCGACCGGCGCCCCTGACCTCGGACGGAGTGACCACGGAACCACCGATGTGGACCGTGACGTGTTTCGCATCCAGTCGACAAACACCCGATCGCCGCGGTCCGCCTTGCGAAATGCCAGCGTCAAGAGGCCGTCGTTGGCGACGGCGGCAAGAGCTGCGGTGCCTCTCGCGACGTGCGCGACGTCGTCGACGTGGGTGGTGGGCTCCAACAGGGCACGAAGGTGGTACCCCTTCGAACCGGAGGTCATGAGGACAGTCTCAATGCCAAATGTCTCGAGGACGGCGCGCATCTCACGGGCAGCCTCACGGACCAGCTCGACCCTGTTCGCGGGCGGATCCAGGTCCCAGATCACCCAGTCCGGGTGCTCCTCGTCCTCGGCTCGAACCGGCGGCACGTGGAAGGTGATCACGCCAAGGTTGGCGAAGAAAGCAATGCCCTCCACGGAGTCGACCATCGGATAGACCGTCGTCCCGCCCCCCTCCTTCGGCACCTCACGCCTTCCTATCAGCTCCTCCGGGGCGTGGTCGGGGACGTTCTTCTGCATGAATCCCTGATTTTCGATCCCTCGTGGGAATCGCTCTACCGAGACGAGGCGACCCTCGATGAAGGGAAGCATGCGATCGGCGACGCGGACGTAGTAATCGACGACGTCGCCCTTGGTGATCCCGTCCTCGGGGAACACCACCCGGTCGGGATTACTCACGTCCATGCGCACCAAACTAGGCCGAGTCGCAATCAATTCGAGCGAGACAGCTGCTTGCGACCTTCGGTTTCCTGGTCTACCAGCCGGCCGGTTGGGACGAAGCCCTGAGCCAGGTAGAAGGGCCGGGGTGAGCCCTTGCCCTCTCCCCAACTGGTGAGGAGGGTCTCATCGCCCATTGCCAGGCACTCGGCCTGAACAAGCTCGAGAACCTTGGCCCCGATCCCCCGTCGTTGATGGAGACGATCGATGAGCAGACGCCAGAGAAACGGCTCGGGATGATGCTCGGTCCTCAAGGCCAGCATCACGAAGCCCACTGGGTCCTCGTCGGCGACGACCGCCCGCATCCATGGCACGACCGGCGCCCCATCGACCACTTCCGGGAACAGGGCGTCGGCGAATGATCGCAGCACAGGGGCCACGAACTCCTCTTGGGTCTTGTGGGTGGCGAGGCCTGACACGGCGGCCTCGTTGTCGGTCGTCACCTCGACAAGACGGACCATGTCCGGCGCGTGCCGCGGACGGTCACGCCAGGTCTCCCAATCCGGCCGGGTCAGACCGTAGATCCAATCGTCCGACAAATCGTCGCCCACCCAGAACGACGACTTTGTCTCACCCTCGAAGAGGAACCCCGTCCGCTCCAGGACCATGGCCGAAGCCGAGTTGGCCGGGTGGAGCATCCCGAAGACGCGGGTCACGTCGTGCTCGTCGAACAGGTACCGCACGAGGGCCTCCAGTGCTTCGGCTGCATACCCCTTCCCCCAATGCTCCTTGGCGAAGGTGTAGCCCACCTCGGCGGTCCGGCCTTGCCACGACATCTCAGCCCCCACATCACCGAACACCTCGCCGGTGACGGGATCGCACACCACAGCCATCCACCACGCGTCGTTCTCCGGTCCGTTCATTGCGGTCTGCGCGGAAACGACTTTCTCTGCTCGTTCCATGGGATAGGGGAGCTCCCAGTCCTGATAGCGGGCAACCTCCGGATCGCTACGTCGGGCGTGGTATTCGGCGAGGTCGTTCAGCTCGAAGGGACGGATGACCAGCCGCTCGGTGCGGATCGGGGTGAACACCGCGCCGATTCAACCAGCGACCGCCGACGGATACGCTTCGGGGCCATGGGTGATGACAAGACCGGGCGTGTGCAAGGGCCGGCGTCCTACTTCCCCTCGATCGAAAAGAAGTACGGCCGGCCCATCGACGAGTGGCAGGCCTTGATCCGGGCCAGCGACCTGACCAAGCACATGGAGTTGGTCAACTGGCTCAAGACCGAGTACGGGATGGGTCATGGCCATGCCAATGCCCTCGTCGCCTACACATTGGCCGGGGGCACCGGAGCCACAGACGCCGGCGCCTGACCAAGCCCGACGCGCCCGGTAGCTTCCTGCGGGCACAGGAGGAAACCATGCGCATACAGACCGGTCAGCTGGTCGCTCTGGGTTACGGGGCGTACGTGCGCTCGGACGACGTGACCGCCGTCGAGCCGATCACCGACGGCCGCGGCCCGGGGAGGCGAACGCTGGTATGGGTCCGTGGCGTCGCGGATCCTCTGGTCGCCTCACGAGCGGAGGGTTCGATCGTCGATGATCTGGTCACGCCCGCTGACGAGGCGGCACGGATGAAGGCGCAACGCTCGGTGTTGAACAAGATGGCCACGGTCCTCGACAAGCTCTCCCCCGGGATCCGGCGGCTTCTGGCTGAGGAATCGGGCACCGACATCGACGATCTGCTGGCTGAGGCAAACCGGGTCCTCGGCTGAGTCAGGGGCGAGCGGCCAACCGCACGAGCGGGATGGTTCGCACCGTCTTCTCCTGGTAGTCGGCGAACTGCGGAGCCGTCCCAACCACGACGGTGGTCCACAACAGGTCCCGCTCCGCTTCGGCGATTGGAATGGCATCGGCATCGTAGAGTTCGGCGTTCCGCCGCACCCAGACCCTGGGATCTTCGACCAGGTTGAGGTACCAATCGGGATGTCGGGGTGAACCGCCATACGACGCCGCCACGATCAGATCGCCATCGACCTCGAAAAAACGCAATGGAGTGCGACGGATTTCGCCGGTAGCACGACCCGTGGTGTAAAGGAGGATCAGGTGGCCCGCCGCCGGATGGTCCACGGCCTCCCCGTCGCTCTCCAGGTACTGACGTACGTGCTTTGCGGCGTGGGGCCGCGACGGGTCGACAGCGCGATCCTCGATAGTCATCGGCCGAACCTATCACCGCTTCCTGACGTACGCTTGGCGGAGTGCGACGTCTCGCCGCATTCCTCCTCATCGCATCCACGGCATGCGCCCTGTCACCAATCGAAGACACCACGACAATGTCGGTCTCTGGCTCGAGCCCAACCACCACGCTACGGGCGGGTTGGGTCGAGCTGGCCCCGATGTCCCTGGCCCGCAGCGAGCACCCCGCAGTTGACCTCGGGGGTGAGATAGTGGTCGCCGGAGGGCTCATCGAAGTCGGTCTGGGCCGGACCGGGGTCACACCTACCGTCGAGGCCTATTCACCCGAAATGGATGCGTGGCGTGACCTTCCCGATCTCCCGGAGGCACGGCATCACGGGATGGCGGCTGCGGTTGGGGGCCGGTTGTTCTTCATCGGTGGCTACGCCGGGTCCGGAGATCCGTCGTCGGACGTGTGGGAGCTGGTCGATGAGGCATGGGTCGATCGGGCTCCCCTACCCGAGCCTGTGGCTGCGGGCGCCGCCGCGGCCCTGGCGGATGCCATCTATATCGTGGGTGGCGCTCCCGGCGCCCTCTTCCTCCGTTACGACCCGGAAGGCAATTCATGGTCGA
>Ga0075313_1000213_pt1 | contig 10892 bp, 7 predicted proteins | sample MayberryNE_Catta_3_FD_120051 | JGI IMG/M metagenome (GOLD analysis project Ga0075313, IMG submission 120051) | Natural and restored wetland microbial communities from the San Francisco Bay, California, USA, that impact long-term carbon... | ecosystem: Environmental > Terrestrial > Soil > Wetlands...
CGTGAACGAGCCGGACGTGAGCGAGACCGACGTCGCACCGGCGGTCAGGTTCGATACGTCGGCCTCCACGGCGGAGATGCCGCTCGGCGGGCTGCCGAGGTCGGTCACGTTCGCGTAGACCCGATACTGCCCTCCCGGACGCACGAACCCGGCCGCTCCTCCCGTGCTCTTCGCGATGACCGCGGAGCTCACCGTGGGTGGCGTGACGTCGTGGGCCGAGACGTCGAACGTCGTGCTCGCCTCCGTTCCCATCGAGCCGATCGCGTACAACGTGTGCGTTCCGGCCGAGGTCAGCTCCGGGATCGTGACGCTCACCGACGATGAGCCGCTGAACGGGACCGGCGAGCTCACGACGGTTCCGGAGAGCACCGGCCCGCCGGTCGGGTCATCGAGCCGGAACTCGATCGTCTCCCCGGTCACGAAGCTCGTCACGGTGCCGGACAGGATCCCGGGGAGGGTGGCCAACGCCGTGGCCGGTGAGAGCGTGAGCGAAGGAGTGTCGACGGTGACGGCGACGCTCCGGGGGCCTTCGGTTCCGGTCCATCCGTGGTGCTTCGGGGTGACCGCGTAGGTCCATGTCCCCGGAGGCACTGCTCCCTCGGTGCAGGAGAGCGCCGTCACCGTTCCGTCGCACGATGCGCCCACCGCCTGGGCAACGTCGGCGTCGTCGTATCGCTCGACGAGAGCGCCGTTGACCGGGGTCGAGTCGGGGAAGGAGACCGTGTTCCACGACACGGTGACGTTCCGTCCCGACACCGAGACGGTGGCGATGTCTCCCGTCGGCGCCGTCACCGCTCCGGCGAACGCGGACCCCGCCCCCGCGCCGCTCCACGCTGCCCATGCGACGCCCGGGCCGGCGACGAAGGCCAACCCGAGGGCGATCGCGACGGCGGCGCGAGCCTTCATGCTCGCGTCGCCGTCCCTCGGTAGATCAGCCGGAACCGGCGTCCGGCGCACGCGTCGGGGGCGGTCGGCAGCATGCGCACCTTCACCCGGATCCGGCCCCGGCTCTTCGGACGGATGCGCTTGGTGCCGCGGGATCGACCCACACGGATGCTCTTCGACGGGCATGACCGGGCGCCGCTGCGGACCTTCGTCCGGATCTTGCGCACCTCGATCGCATAGGGGTTGGGGTTGCGCACCGTCAGGCGCAGCGTCGTGCGGGCGCCCGGGAACAGGCCGACGACCGTGCCCGAGATGCGGTACCGGGGCGGAGCCGGGCGAGCGGCCGGGTCGCCGATCGAGGGGGCTCGTTCGGCGGCCTGTGCGAGGGCGGCCGCGAGCACCAGGGCCAGGGGGGCGACCAGCCTGCGGGCCGCTCGGCGTCGGGGGGGTGGCACGGGGATCGATGCCTCCGTCGATGACCGCGAGGTCGAGGAAGGCGAGGGGGGCGGGTGTCTCCGCTCCCTCGCCCTCCGGACCCCGGCTGTGGGTCGGCTCAGGCGCTCGCCCCGGTCAGTGTGACCGGGATCGTGAAGACCGCGCCCTGGCACGAGGTGTGCGAGGAGTTGTCCATCGCGACCGAGCCGCTGAGCGTGAACGTCGCGGCGGCGCCGGCCGGCACGTTCAGGCTGAGCCCGGTCTGGTCGGTGAACGTGACGCCCGTCGCACCGTCACAGGCGGCGGTCGTGTCGGAGTCGATCGCGCCCACGCTCACCACGTCGGTGACGGTCACGGCATAGGGGTTCGGGTTGGCGATCCTGAGCAGCACATCGCCGGTGGCGCCCGGGTAGAGGGTGGCCGTGGTGCCGGCCGACACGTCGACGGTCGTCAACGCCTGCGCGCTGGTGGCCTTCGCGTACCCGGAGCCCGAACCGGTGGCGGTCCACGCGGCGAACGCGATGCTGCCCGCGAGCATCGCGCCGGCGAACAACGCCCCGATGCTCAGCTTCTTCGAGATCTTCATCCCAACTCCTCCTTGTCCTGGTCATGCTTGCCGCGCAGCACGTGCGGCGCGCGATCCTACGGACGTGGAATCGGCCGGGCTCGGCGGGGCCTGATACCCGGAACAGGGTGTCGTGTCAGAAGGAATGACCGGTCCGGCGGTGTGCTCAGGGAAGCGGGTCGAGCGGTGCGACCTGATCGCCGACGCGGACGACGCCGGGGGTCACCACGCGCGCGTACATCCCGAACGGCAGACCACCACGGCCACCGATGCGCTCGCGATACTTCGCGATCTGGGTGAGCGTGCTCCAGTCCTTCTCGCCGGTGTCGGGGTCCTTCGTCGTGAACGCGCAGCGTGGCACCTGGCCGCCGACCTCGATCGTCGCCTCGCCGACGCCGATCCGGCGGTCCGCCCACGTGTCTTCCTCGTACGGCTCGCACCCTTCGAGCTCGAGGTTGAGCCGGAAGCGCCGGGCGTCGAGCTCACCGTCGTAGCCACCACGCTCGGCGAGATCGCGCACCGAATCGAACGAGACCAGGGTGATCGGCTCGACGTCGTTCCCGTCGCCGTCGTGGTCGCATCGCAGCAGGCGCACCGGCTTCCGGCAGTACGACGAGAGGGCCTCGGCGAAGGGTCCCTCGACGACGTGGGCGGCGACCGGGCGGCCATAGAAGTCGGTGATCTCCGAGGCGCCGGCGGCGTCGGCGGCCCCGGCGATCTCGGTGCCGTCGGGGAACCGCAGCGTGAGCCGCTCCTGGGTCGCATCGTGCTCGGCACGGATGCGTACGAGGGGGCCGAACTCCGTGCCGCTGAGGAGCGCTCCCCGCTCGTCGACGATGTAGAAGAGCCGGTTCCCGGGGATGCCGGCCTCGGTGAGCATCGCGGCGGCCGGGTGCTGCACCACGGTGCCCTTCACGGGCGTCACGCTGAGTCGGGCGAGCGTCGGCATCGTCCGCACACGGTAGCCGACCCGGGCTTCACTCAGGTGTTGAGCGCCGGGCGGGCTGCGGGGTAGCATCCCGATGAGGCGTCGTATCCCAGGGAGGGATCGTGAACGCGATCGGACGGCCTGCGCCGCAGCAGGCGGTGCTCGAGCTCCAGGCGCGAGCGCGCGACCATGCGCTCGCCGACCGGCTCGACCGGCTCGAACGGTCGCTGGCCCGCGTGCACGCAGCGATCGACGGTGCGATGGTGACGATGCCCCCCGGGTCGGCCACGACGCGGGAGCGGGAAGAACCGGCGCGACGCTCGCGGTGACCGGGCTGCGCCCGGACCTGCATGCTCTCTGGCTTCCGACTCGACTCGTGGCACCGGCGAGGGGAACCGCGGCCCGCCGGCGATCGGAGTCACGAGGCCATCGCGCCGCCGTCGGCGCGTGGATCGCTGCCCGCCTCGAACCCGTCGGCCGTCGCCCTGATCATGTGGGCATGCCCTGCGGCGCCGTCGCGCTCGCCGACGGTGAGGACCTGATATCCGGCCGACCCCAACGACGCGATCGTCCGTTCGGGAACCCCGGCCTCGACCACGACGCTGGGTGTCTCGCCCTCCGGGGACATGCCGCCGACGAGCCACCTCGGTGCCGCGATGGCTTCGGCCGGGCTCATGCCGAGTCGGAAGACGCGGAGCAGGATCTCCGTGTGGATCTGGGGCTGGGCATGACCGCCCATCGTGCCGGCCACGGCCTCGAAGCGGCCGGCACGTTCCAGGGCGACCGGCATGAGGGTGTGGGCCGGACGGGCCCCCGCGGAGAGCAAATTTGGGTGACCCGGTTCCAGCGTGAAGCATGCGCCCCGGCTCTGGGCGACGACTCCGGTCGCCGGCTCGAGCAGACCCGACCCGAAGCCGTCGTACAGGCTCTGGATCAGCGAGACGCCGCGTCCCTCCGCGTCGGCGGTCACGAGCCCGATGGTGTCGCCTCCGTGGTGCCCGGAGCTGACCGGCGGTCCCGGAACGCCTTCGCGCACCAGGTCGGCGACGGCGCCGAGATGGCCGTCGTCGAGCAGGGTCGAGGCGTGCACGATCATGCGCTCGGCATCGGCGAGGTGACGGTCTCGGTCGCGAGCGGTCGCCCTGAACACGAGGGCCAGCGTGCCCGCGTCGACGCCGAGCGGGTCCGGATAAAGCCCGAGCCGTTCGATCACTGCCAGCGTCTCGAGCAGCACGAATCCCTGGGAGTTGGGCGGATGCACGAGAACGTCGACCTCGCCGAAGCCCGCGCGGAGCGGCGGCCCGAGATCGGCGCCGTGCACGAGCATGTCGGTCAGATCGATCGGCACACCCATGGCACGGAGCCCCTCGGCGTAGTGCTCACCGACCTCGCCCCCGTACCAGACCTCTGGGCCTCGTTCGGCGATCGCTCGTAGCGTCTCGCCCAGGGCCGGCTGGCGGACCTGCGTGTGCACGGCCGCCGGCATCCCCCCCGGGAAGAACACCGCCGCGAGGCCCGGGTCAGCGCTCAATCGATCGGCATCCTCGATCAGCTCGGCGGCGAGCGACGGTGCCACGGTCACTCCGCCGTGCGCGTAAGCGATCGCCGCGGTGAACGCGTCGGACCACGGCAGGTTCGCGCCCTGGTCGTGCAACGCCTTCCATCCGCTGACCGCGCCGGGAACCGTGACGGTCGACGGACCGTGCTCGGGCATGCGGCCGCCGCCTTCGGCGGCGGCCGCGCGCGGGTCGGCGGCCGCGGGGGCTCGTCCGCTCGCATTGATCGCGACGGCGTCACCGGCCGGGTGCTGCACGATCGCGAACAGGTCGCCTCCCACGCCGCACATGTGCGGGTACACGACGGCAAGCGTGGTCGCCGCGGCGAGCGCCGCGTCGATCGCGTTGCCCCCACGCTCGAACGCGACGGCGGCCGCCTCGGTGGCCAGCGTGTGGGGGGTCGCCGCGGCCCACGTGCGCCCGGACGCCTGCATCTGCATGCCGGCAGTCTGGCACGCGGCCGTGAGATCAGCGTTGACAGCCAGGGCACCACCAGACGCTTCGGGCGTGTTCGCCCAGGCGCTGCCGCAGGACCGTGCCTCCGCACCGACGGCAGCCGCGACCCTGCCGCCGGTAGACGGCGAGGGCGCCGGCGTCGGTCGTCCGTCGGGACGTGCCGAGGTTCCTGCGGAGCAGCCGCCCCGCGGTCGAATACAGCTCTCGACGGGTCGCAGCATCCACCGAACCCAGTGGGCGGCGAGGATCCACCCGGCAGGCCCAGGCCACCTCGGACCGGTACACGTTCCCGATGCCTGCCGCGACCGTCTGGTCGAGCAGCGCGACGCCGATCTCGGTGGAAGGGTCGAGGTGCCCCAGCCTCCGCACCGCCTCGTCGATGTCGGCGTCGACCAGGCACAGATCGGGGCCCAACCCGCCGAGGACCGGATGCCGCCGCAGGTCGTCGCCGCCGAGCAGTTCGACGGTCGGCGCCGAGTAGCAGAGGACCTCGACCTCGCCGGCCCGGATCGTGACGACCGGGCGGCGCCGGGTTCGCCGACGGGCGCCGGCCACGTGCCACGATCCGTTCATGCCCAGGTGCGTGTGCAGGGTCGGCCCGCCGCCGAACGCGATCAGCAGGTGCTTGCCCCGTGCCCACACCCGCTCGATCGGTTCGCCCTCACGGGGTCGCGGGCCCCCGCGCAGCATCGGGGTCTCCAATCGGTTCAGCGTGCGACCCTCGAGCACCGTGGCGAGCGTCGCGGCCGCGCGGTGGATCGTGTCCCCTTCCGGCATGCAGACCTCAACCGCGCAGGGTCAGCCCGCGGTAGCCGTCGACGAAGCCCACCGAACGCAACCGCTCGGCGGCCGGTGACGCCGCCGAAGGCCCGCCGTCGATGCGAACGAGCTCGATCCGGCGCAGACGCCCGTCCTTCACGAGCGACGCCAGGGCATCGGCCCACGCGTCGACGTCGACGCCGAACGTGATCAACGACCTCGACCCCCGTTCGAGGAACACCGCGAGCGATCCGTCGACGAGCACCACGAAGGCACCGGCTGCCCGCGCCGGTCGGCCGTCCCCCTCGGGCCACGGCAGCGCGGCCCCGTACGGCTGCGCCGGATCGGCCGCGGCGAGCACGAGCGAGCCGGTCTCGGCCGTATCGATGTCTGGCTCGCGCGCCGCACGGAGCCGGTCGACCGCCCCGGGGAGCGCGAACTGAGCGGCGCCGAGACCCGAGACGAAGTACCCCCGGCGGACCGAGCCCGACTCCTCCATGGCTCGGAGCACGGGATAGATGCCGGCGTATCCGCCCGGTGTGCCCTCGGCGAGCGCGGCCTCGCGTGTGAGCACGCCGTGTCGATCGAGCAGCTGGAGAGCCCGGGCGTAGGCTGCCTCGGTCGCAGGGACCGCGGGCTCGAGGAGCGACGTGGTCAGCGACCAACGGCCCGCGCCGGCCGGCGGGCCTGCGCGACGGATGGTCCCGGGCCTCGGCCGGCGGCCGCGTTGTGCCGCTCGCACCCGAGAGGACGCGCCCCGCACGAAGGCTCGCAGGGGAGCGAGGGTATCGTTCGTCACCTCGCCGGCCCACACCAGATCCCAGAGCGCCCGCACCACGACCCGCTCGTCGGCGGTGCCGGTGGCTTGGACGAGGTCGGGCCAGAACGACGCGCCTCGCTCTGCCAGATGCCCCCGGATCGCATCGTGGACCGCACCGTCGGGTCGCTCGGTCACGAGCCGGCCCTCGAGCAGCGTGCGGGCCTGCCCCCGGAAGCACAGCACCACCCGACCGTCGTCGGTGCCGAGGCCACCGGATCCCACCCACACGAGGTCACCGCTCGACGCCAGCGCGTCGAGGTCTGCGGGCCGGTACCCGCCGACGCGGGCCGGCAACACGTCGGATTCGAGGATCGACGCGGGGATCGCGGCCCCCTGCAGATGGCCGATCGACTCGATCAGCGCATCGGCCGCAGCGCTCGGGCGGTCGGCCCCGTGCCACGTCGGCAGGAACCGAGCCAACACCTCGGCGTCGACCGGTTCCACATCGCGGCGCAGGACGGCCAGCGATCGCTGTCGGAGCCGGCGGAGCACCTGGACGTCGCACCATTCCCGCCGGACACCTCCGGGGGTGAAGCCCCCCTGCGTGACGGTACCCTCGGCCTCGAGGTCGGCCAATGCGGTCGCGACGCGGTCGATGCTCACCCCGAGGCGCTCGGCCAGGTCTGCGGCCACGAACGGGCCGTGCGTGCGCCCGTAGCGGGCCACGAGCTCGTGGAGCGGGCGTTCGGCCGGTTCCGTGAACACCCTCGGCAGCCCACGTGGGAGCGAGACCCCGAGCGCGTCGCGCAGTCGGGCGGCATCGTCGACGGCCGCCGCCCGCTCGTCGCCGGCGATCCGCACCCGGATCGCGCGGCCTGCGTCGACCAGTGCGCGCATCGATGCGCCGGCGTCGCCCTCGCTCCGGGCCGCGACCTCGGTGTCGGTCAGCGGCCCGAGGTCGCGCAGCAGATCGTGCAGGCCGTCGACCCCTCGAGCACGCCTGCCGTCGGCGAGCCGCTGCAGCTCGAGCTCGATCTCGTCGATCGCGGTCGCATCGAGCAGACCGCGAAGCTCCTCGGAGCCGAGCAGCTCTCGCAGCAGGTCTCGATCGAGCGCCAGGGCGGCCGCCCGTCGCTCGGCCATCGGGGCGTCGCCCTCGTACATGTAGACCGCGATCCATCGGAAGAGGAGCGACTGGGCGAACGGTGAGGGGCGCTCGGTGTCGACGGTCACGAGCTTCGTGCGTCGCGAGCGAAGGTCGCTCATGACCTCGCGGAGCGCGGGCACGTCGAAGACGTCGCGCAGGCACTCTCGCGTCGCCTCGAGCAGCATCGGGAACGTCGGGTGCTTCGAGGCCTCCGCGAGCAGGTCGGCGCTGCGCTGACGCTGCTGCCACAGCGGTGTTCGCTTGCCAGGCCGCTGGCGCGGCAACAGCAGGGCCCGAGCGCTGGCCTCCCGGAAGAAGCTCGCGAACATCGTGGTGCCCGGCAATGCGTCGACGACCGCGGCTTCCACCTGCTCGGGTTCGAACAGCAGATCGTCGATGGGCACGCGGTCGACGGCTTCGGGCAGCCTGATCACGATGCCGTCGTCACCCCAGAGGACCTGTGCCCCGGGGCCGAAGCGTTCCTCGAGCCGTGCTTCGATCGTGAGCCCCCATGGCGCATGCACCCGGTTCCCGAAGGGGGAGAGGATGCAGATCCGCCAATCGCCGATCTCATCGCGGAAGCGCTCGACCACGATCGTGCGGTCGTCGGGGACCGACCCGGTCGCCTCGACCTGCTCCTCGAGGTAGGCGGCGAGGTTGTCGGCGGCCCATGCGTCGAGGCCGATCTCGGCACGGAGGCGGGTCAGCACGGCGTCGCGGCGTTTCCCTCTGAGCTCGCGGGTGAACGCGCCGATCGCCCGGCCGAGCTCGATCGGGCGCCCGGGCTTGTCGCCGTGCCAGAACGGCATCTTGCCCGGCTCGCCGGGCGCGGGGGAGACGATGACCCGGTCCTTCGTGATGTCCTCGATGCGCCAGCTCGAGGCTCCCAGCAGGAAGACCTCGCCCCGGCGCGACTCGTAGACCATCTCCTCGTCGAGCTCGCCCACCCGCGTGCCGTCGGGAAGGAAGACCCCGAACAGGCCACGGTCGGGGATCGTTCCACCGCTCGTGATCGCGATGCGCCCGGCGCCGTCCCGCGCCCGCACCAGGTCGGCACGCCGGTCCCACACCAGCCGCGGACGGAGCTCGGCGAACCCGTCGCTCGGGTAGCGCCCCGCGAGCAGGTCGAGCACGGCGAGGAAGACCTCGTGCGACAGCTCGGAGAAGTTCGCCGCGCGCCGTACCGCCGTGAACAGGTCGGCGACCCGCCACTCCTCGACCGCGCACATCGCCACGATCTGCTGGGCCAACACGTCGAGGGGATCGCGGGGGACGCGGGTCTCCTCGATCGCGCCCGCCAACATGCGCTCGGCGACGACCGCGGCTTCGAGCAGGTCGCCTCGGAACTTCGGGAAGATCTTGCCCCGGCTCGGCTCGCCCACCTGGTGCCCCGCCCGGCCGATGCGCTGCAGGCCGCTGGCGACCGAACCGGGGGACTCGACCTGGACGACGAGATCGACCGCCCCCATGTCGATGCCCAGCTCGAGGCTGCTGGTGGCGACGATCGCCGGGAGCCGGCCGGACTTGAGCGCGTCCTCGACCTCGAGCCGTTGCTCGCGGGCGATCGACCCGTGGTGCGTGCGCACGAGGTCCTCACCGGCGAGCTCGTTCAGCTGGGCGGCCAATCGCTCGGCGAGCCTCCGCCCGTTCGCGAAGACGATCGTCGAACGATGTGCGCGGATCAGCTCGAGCAGTCGCGGATGGATCGCCGGCCAGATCGACGTGCGTGAGGGCCCCGCGACGGCGGGGCCGCTCGCGGGCACGTCGAGCGGTTGCCCGAGCGTGGACATGTCCTCGACGGGCACGACGACCTCGAGCTCCATCGGCTTGCGGCGGCCGGCGTCGACGATCTCGACCGGGCGCGGTGCCCCGTCGTCGCGGTGCCCTCCCAGGAACCGGGCGATCGTCTCGAGCGGCCGTTGGGTGGCGGACAGGCCGATGCGTTGCGGCGTCGCATCTGCGAGCGACTCGAGCCGCTCGAGCGAGAGCGCGAGGTGGGCGCCCCGCTTGGTGCCCGCGAGCGAGTGGATCTCGTCGACGATCACGGTCGTGACGCCGCGCAGGGTCTCGCGGGCCGACGACGTGAGCATCAGGTAGAGCGATTCGGGCGTCGTGATCAGGATGTCGGGCGGGTGGGCGATCAGCCGGCGCCGCTCCCGCGCGGGGGTGTCGCCCGTGCGCACCCCGACCATCGGTTCGTGCGCGAGCCCGGCCTCGCCCGCACGCTCGTCGGCGTGCCGGATGCCTGCCAGCGGCGCTCTCAGGTTCTTCTCCACGTCGACGGCGAGCGCGCGCAGCGGCGAGACGTACACCACGCGGGTACGCGCCTTCGGATCGGAAGGCGGCGCCTCGGTGGCGAGGCGATCGATCGCCCAGAGGAACGCGGCGAGCGTCTTGCCCGAGCCCGTGGGAGCGAGCACGAGCGTGTGCTCGCCCTGCGCGATCGCCTTCCACCCCTTCGTCTGGGCGGCCGTGGGCTCGTCGAACGACGCGTCGAACCAGTCGCGAACAGCGGGGGAGAAGCGAGTCAGGCTCACCGCACCACGCTAGCGCGGAACACCGACATCCGACCCCCGGAACGAGGGATGGCCGACGATAGGATGCGACCCATGCCGCGCCGGTCTTCCCTCCCTGTCGCCGCGCTCGCGGCCGCCCTCGGGGCGATCCTCGTTCTCGAGGGCGCGGCACTCGCCCAGACGCAGACCCCGTCGTCGTCGCCGAGTCAGGCCCCGGGCGCCGACGTGACGCGCGCGGAGGACCAGGTCGTCCTCTCGGGCACCGTGTCGGTGCCCCGTGGGCGGGCGGTCGGCGAGGTCGTCGTCTTCCACGGGCGCGCGGTGGTCTCGGGGGTCGTCGCCGGCGACGTGGTCGTGTTCGACGGGCCGATCGCGGTCTCGGGGCAGGTGAGCGGGTCGGTCGTCGCACTGAACGGACCGATCCGCCTCGGGTCGACGGCCTCGATCGGAGGCGACGTCCTCGGATCCCAGCAGGTCCGTCTCGAGCCGGGCGCGTTCGTCCGCGGCGACGTCCGCGACGACGTGACGATCACGGCTCGTGGGGCGATCGCCGCGCTCGGCGCGCTGCTCGGCGCGCTCGCGATCGCGTTCTCGGCCCTGCTCGTGCTGCTGCTGCTGCTCGCGATCGCGCCGCGAGGGCTCGACCGCGTCGCCGCCGCGGGCGCCACGGCGCCGTTCGCGTCGGCGGGATGGGGCGTGGTGGCCGCCCTCGGGCTCCCGGCGCTCGCGATCGCTGGAGCGGCGTCGATCCTCGGTCTGCCGCTCGGCCTGTCGTTGCTGCTGGCGATCGGACTGATCGCCTTGGTCGGATCAGCCTTCGCCGCCTTCATCGTCGGGCGTCTGATCGTGCGGGAGCCGCGGGCACGCGTCGGGGCGCTGTTCGCC
>Ga0075313_1000214_pt1 | contig 10888 bp, 8 predicted proteins | sample MayberryNE_Catta_3_FD_120051 | JGI IMG/M metagenome (GOLD analysis project Ga0075313, IMG submission 120051) | Natural and restored wetland microbial communities from the San Francisco Bay, California, USA, that impact long-term carbon... | ecosystem: Environmental > Terrestrial > Soil > Wetlands...
GACCGGGTCGTCTTCGCCCGGGCCTGGGACGAAAGCGTGCCGAGAGAATGGGCCTGAACCGCCAACGGTCCGGCTTCGGCGTAGCGCTTCATGTGGCGGCGGCCCCGGCCGACCGGCGTCTGCTTGGCCGAGGCTATGCAATCCGCGACCAATGTTCCCGGAGGCCTCCTGAGGGTGAGCCGAGGGCAAAGTCGGCCGGTAATATTCATCGGTGGAACCGACACTTCACCGGGACCGGTATGTCGAAACCGACTGGTACGCCAAGGAAGTGTCGAGCGTCTTCGAGCGACAGTGGTTTTGCGTCGGTCGCGAGGAGGAAATCCCCGGACCGGGCGACCATTTGGTCTGCGACGTCGTCGGCGAATCGATCATCGTCACCAGGACACGCGCCGGTGACCTGGCGGCGTACGTCAATCTCTGCCGGCATCGGGGCTCACAGCTGACTGATGCCACCGGCAAGCCATTTCAACCGGAAATCGGCCCAACCGGTACCTTCAAAGGCTCGATCCAGTGTCCCTACCACGCCTGGACCTATGCCTTCGATGGCCGGCTGCGAGCAGCTCCATTTCTCGACGAGGCGGACGGTCTCGACAAAGAGGACCTGCCCCTGCATCACATCGGGGTCGAGACCTGGGCCGGGTTCGTCTGGGTTCACATCGATCCAGAGGCGGCCGGGCCCATCGTCGCCCAGTTCCAGGAGTCAAAGTCCTATCTGGCCAACTATCCGTTGACTGACCTGCGGACCGCAGTCCGGCTGGTTTATCCGGTCGCGTCCAATTGGAAGGCACTCGTGGAGAACTACAACGAGTGTTACCACTGCGGCCCGGTACACCCCGAGCTGGTGGAGCTGGTGCCCGCCTTCAAACAGCGGGGCGGCTCCGAGCTGGACTGGGAGAGTGGCATCCCCCACCGGGACGGCGCATGGACCTTCACTGCGAGCGGGACGACCAACCGGCGGCCGTTCCCAGGCCTCAGCCCCGAGGAACAGCAACGGCACAAAGGCCAGCTCGTCTACCCAAATCTCATGCTCAGTCTCTCCGCGGACCATGTCGCCGCCTTCACTCTGTGGCCCCACGGCCCCGCGTCCACGACCGTGGTATGCGATTTCCTCTTCCATCCCGACGAGATTGCGAGACCCGATTTCGATCCCTCCGACGCTGTCGAGTTCTGGGACATGGTCAACCGCCAGGACTGGAGGATCTGCGAGTCGGTGCAGAGAGGGATGTCATCCCGCCGGTTCACCACCGGGTTCTATGCTCCGATGGAGGACTACTCGATGGACATCCGGCGGTATCTCGACGGGCTGATGTGACCGACTACCGGGTGGCGGTCCTCGGGTTGGGAGGCATCGGCAGCGCCGCCGCCTACTGGGCGTCCCGTCGTCTCGGCGGCGACGTCCTCGGTCTCGAGCAATTCGAGCTTGGTCATCCCCGGGGAGGATCGGAGGACCACAGCCGGATCATCAGGCTGTCCTATCACACCCCCGCCTACGTCGCATTGGCCAAGGCGGCGTACGCGGCGTGGGAGCAGGTCGAGGTCGACTCCGGCGAGCAACTCATCCTCAGGACTGGCGGGCTCGATCTCGCACCGTCGGGCGCCTCCATTGGTCTCGACGACTACCGGGCGTCGATGACGGCTGCCTCGGTTCCCTTCGAGGAGCTCGACGCCGCCGAGGTGATGAGACGCTGGCCGCAATGGAATCTGAGCGAGGACGTCACCGCGCTTTACCAGGAGCGATCCGGGATTGCCATGGCCTCGAGGGCCAACGCCACCCATCGACGACTCGCCCGGGACAACGGTGCGATCCTCGTTGACGGCGCCGAGGTCGGCACTATCCGGGAGGTCGACGGCGAGGTCGAGATCGAAGTCGGCGCCAGGATCCAACGAGTTGGCTCCTTGATCGTCGCCGCAGGAGCATGGACATCGGTCGTCCTGGGTCGGATCGGAGTCGATGTCCCCCTCGAGGTGACCCTGGAACAGGTCGTTTACATGGATGCCCCAGACCCCTTGCCGTTCCACCCCTCCCGATTCCCCATCTGGATATGGATGGACGAGCCATCGTTCTACGGCTTCCCGATATTCGGGGAACCGGCGGTCAAGATCGCGTGGGATCGATGTGAGATCGTGACCGACCCCGACAGCCGCAGCTTCGAGCCCCGGGATGACGTAACGGAAGCGGTCAGGGAGTTCGCGGCCCGGCACCTCCCGCAGGCAGTAGGACCGGTCCGGCTGGCCAAGACCTGTCTCTACACGCTCACGCCCGACCGCGATTTCCTCCTCGACAGGGTGCCCGGGACCGAGAACATCTTCACCGTTGTAGGCGCGGGCCATGCCTTCAAGTTCGCATCATTGCTCGGGCGGATCCTGGTCGACCTGGCCCTCGACGGCGCCACCACCCACGACATCTCCGCTCTCGCGGCCGACCGGCCCATTCTTCGGGAGAAGGATCCGGTGCGGTCCTACATGGTGTAGGCGGGCGCGCCGGGGTCAAGTACCCCCCTGATGAGGCCGATTTCTTCCCGAGATGGACTCTCTCTCCATGAAGAGAAGGCGCGTCCAGGAAGCGCAACACGACACGGAGCGGCTCGCCGCCCTCAACGAGCTCTCCGCGGCGTTGTACGAGTACGACTCTGCCGAGGCGGTGACGGTGGCCGACTCCGCCATCGCCCTCGCCGACACCCTTGGAGAGAGGGCTGCTCGCGCCTGGGCCCTTCACCACAAGGGCTGGGCTCTGAGCTCCATGGGGCGCCTCGACGACGCTCTCGACGCCCAATTGTCGGCCCGCGCTCAGTTCGAGCTGGAGGGGGACATGAGCGGGGTTGCCAATGCGCTGATGGCGATCGGTGACCTCTATGGAGATGTCGGTGACACCTCGACCGCTCTGGAGTATCTGGATCGGGCCCGGGCACCGCTCAAGCTGGCGGAGGACGAGCTCGGGGTCGGGCTGCTGACGAACCTCACCGGGATCGCTTTGAGCCATGAGGGGAGGCACGAAGAAGCCCTCGATCTCTTCGAGCAGGCCGAGTCCGCATATCTGAGGCTGGGCGATGAGCTCCGCGTGGGCACGGCGAAGATCAATCAGGGATTCGAGCTCCTCGCCCTGGCCGAGATCGGCGACGATGACGGACGAAGGCAATCGATCGAGCGCGTTGGAGACCTTGCCGCCGACATCATCGAGAGAGGCGAGACACTCGGAGACGATGGGCGCCATACCACCGCCTACGGGAGGTCGCTGCGAGCGCATGTCCTCGCCGCTACCGGCCTGATCGACGAAGCGATCGTTGCGGCCGTGATCGCGGAGACCGAGGCCACCTCCGGAGGGCTCGACCAGTTGGCCGTCGAGCTCGCCTTGGATCGCGCCGGATGGCTCATCGGCGCCGGCCGCACCGAAGAGGCGGGGATGCTCGTGGAGGAAGCGGCAGACCGCAGCAAGCGACAGGATATGAAGCGATTGCTGGTCAGAGCGACCGCTCTTCGGGCTGACCTGCTCGAGGCGACGGGCGACTATTTCGGGGCACTGACGTGCCACAGGGAATACCACCGACTCGACGGAGACCTGCACTCGGATCAAGCGGAACGGCGGGCCAGTCTGGCCACCACGCGGTTCCAGGTCGAACGTGCACGTCAGGAGGCTGAACTGGCCAGGGTGCGAGTATCCGAGTTGGAGGCGTTGGACCACGACAAGCGTGAGTTCCTCGCCAGCATCAGCCACGAGCTCCGCACGCCGCTCGCCGCGGTCCTGGGCTTCGCCAGCGAGCTCTCCGACTCATGGGACATCTTCGAACCAGAGGAGGCGCGTTCGCTGGTCCGCCTCATCGCCAGCCAGTCGGCTGATATTTCCAGCATCGTCGACGACCTGTTGACTGTGACCAGGCTCGAGGCCGGGACCATGACGTTCTACCCGTCGGCGGTGGGCGTCGCCGAGCATCTGGCCGACATGGTGGAGACGGCAGGTCGTGAGTCCGGGCGAGGCATCACGTGGCATGGAGACGCCGTCGTCTGGGCCGATCCGAACCGCCTAAGGCAAATCGGCCGCAACCTCGTCACCAACGCCATCCGCTACGGGGGCGAGGAGATCTCGGTATTCGTCTCGTCGCACGGAACGCGAGCGAGCATCGAAGTCAAGGACTCGGGCGGCCCAATCCCGGCGGGGCGGGTGGCGACGATGTTCGAGCCGTTCGTCCACGCCGACAGCGGTGGGCGCACCCCCAACTCGGTTGGACTAGGTCTCGCCGTGGCGAGGAGTCTGTCCCGCGTCATGGGAGGCGAGCTCGACTATCGACACGAGGGTGGCTCGGTGTTCCGCCTCGTGCTCCCCGTACCCTCGTAAGACGGCCCGTCCCCGGCTACGCCGATATTCCCCCCAACGCTTCGCTGGCGGGAGAAACGGCCCAGCAAGCGGCGGCCGACACGGCACCCACCGCGGTAGGGCCGGGGTCGTCGGTGGGACAACGGGCTGCGAGCTCCGGAGCGAGAGTTCCTGACTGGAGCAGGGGGCATCGGGGATGGAAACGGCACCCCGATGGGATGCGGGCAGGGTCGGGTATTTCCCCGATCAGGATCTGTTGCTCCATCTCCCTCGTCTCGGGGACCACCGAGAGCAGGGCCCGCGTGTACGGGTGGCGCGGATTCTCCAGGATCTGCTCCGTGGGCCCGGTCTCGACTATCCGCCCCAGATACATGACGGCGACCCGGTCGGCGATGTTCCAGGCGAGACCGAGATCGTGCGTGACCACGAGGATGGCCAACCCGGTCTCTTCCACCAGACGGCGCATCAGGGCGAGGATCTCGCCGCGGATAGAGGCGTCGAGGCTCGCCACCGGCTCGTCCGCCAGCAGGAGACGTGGCTCCATGACCATCGCCCCCGCGATGACGACGCGCTGACGCTGACCGCCCGACACTTCATGTGGGTACAAAGGGAAGAACCGCTCCGGTGGGCGAAGCCCCGCCCGGGACAATGCCTGGGCTACTCGTTCCTGCTCGACGCCGGCACCGTGCCGGATGCGAAGCCCTTCGGCGACGATCTCATAGATGGTCTGCCGGGGGTTCAGCGCGCCGGTTGGATCCTGGAAGACCATCTGGACGCTGGGATTGAAGATGGTCTGGATCTTCGATCGCGGGGCACCGTCACCCTCATCCTCGACGCGTATCTGTCCCGAAGTCGGTTTCTGGAGGCCCTGGATCGCCCGGATCAGTGTCGTCTTCCCCGATCCCGACTCGCCGACCAGGGCCAGCACCTCCCCCGGCGATACGTGCAGTGAGGCCCCGTCGACGGCCCGAGCCACCCCGAAGTGGACGTGCAAGTCATCGACCTCGACGATATTGGTCACACCAGGACGCACGCCGCACTCCTTTCCAAACCCGACGAACGGAGGTCGGGCTCGACGGGCAAACATGCATCGTGGGCCAGCGGGCACCGAGGATGGAAGGGACAGCCCTGGGGCAGGTTGTCTGGAGTCGGCGGGTCACCACCCAGGCCGGAAGGCGCCATCCGCGAGGTCTCGTCCCCGATAGTGGGGAAGGCCGCGGCGAGGGCACGCGTATACGGATGGGCGGCATTTTCGAAAACGTCCCAGGCCGGACCTTCCTCAACGATCCGTCCCGCGTACATCACGGCCAGCCTCCGGCAGGCGTAGGTGAGCACGGAGAGATCATGGGTGATGAACATCAAGGTGAGATCCCTCTCCCGCTTGAGATCGTCGAGCAGAGCTAGCACCTGGGCCTGGACCATCAGATCGAGCGCCGTTGTCGGCTCGTCGGCGATGAGCAGGTGCGGGTCGCAGGCGAGCGCCATGGCGATGAGCACCCTCTGTCTCTGCCCCCCAGACAGCTGATGAGGGTAGGCATCCGCACGTGCTGCAGGCAGGCCAACACGTCTCAGCAGCTCTACGACACGTTCTCTGGCCGCGGCTTCACTGGCCACGGTCTTGTGGATCAGCATGGGCTCGGCGATCTGTTCACCGATGGTCTGCACCGGGTTCAGCGCGTGGAGCGCTCCCTGGAATACGATTGCCCCCGACGTCCACCGTGCCGCCCTGAGCCCCCCCGGCGTGAGTGAGAGGACATCTTTCCCGTCCAGTGTGATCTGCCCGGTCACCTCGGTCCCGGCCGGGAGGAGGCGGAGCAATGCGTTGGCCAGGGTGGACTTGCCACAACCGGACTCGCCGGCGAGACCGAGGGAATCTCCCTTCTTCAGGTCGAAGCTCACGCCACGCACCGCCGGCACGTCACCACCGTGCCCGTGATAAGTCACCTCGAGGTCACGAACCGAGAGCATCGGCTCGCTCATCGGCCCCGGCTCAGTCTCGGGTTGGCGATTTCCTCGAGGGTGCGCCCAATGAGGGTGAATGCGAGGACGACCGCCAGGATTCCCAGACCGGCGGGGACGAAGTACCACCAGGCGTTCCGCACCATGGCCCCGTTGACAAAAGCCTCCTCGAGGGTCTTGCCCCATGAGGCTGCCGAGGGGTCGCCGAGCCCGAGGAACGCCAGCGTGGTCTCGGTGAGGATCGAGATCGGGACGGCCAGAGTGGCATTGGCGAGGATCAGGCCCATGACGTTGGGCAGGATGTGCTGGCTCACGATGTGTCTGCCGTTCGCACCAAGCGAACGGGCCCGGTCCACGAAGAGACGTTGCTTCACGGTCAGCACCTGGGCGCGAATGAGACGCGCGGTCGACGGCCAAGAAGTGATGCCGATGACGAAGATGATGTTCCAGACGTTCCGCCCCAGAACCGAGGCCAGCACGATGGCCAGCGGCAGGAAGGGTACGACCAAGAACCACTCGGTGATCCGCATCAGGACCGCGTCGGGTTTGCCACCCACGAATCCGGAGATGATGCCGATGACCGAGCCAATCAAGATCGTGAGGACTGTTGCCGCCAGCCCGACAAAGAGGCTGACCCGGGAGCCCCAGACGAACTGGGCCCACACCGAGCGGCGGATGTAGTCGGTGCCAAGGGGCCCGAATTCACTCGGGGGTGCCCATTGGGGGTTTCCTTGAGCCCGGGCGAACACCGGGTTCAGCTCCCTGGCGTCGGCGAGCAGCGGTGCCGCCAACGCCATCAGGACGAACAGCAGCAGCACTCCGAGCCCGATCATGCCGCTTCTCGAGATGCGGAATTGCTTCCACACCCTTCCCGCGGTAGCACGTCGGCGCTGCATGGCAAGGCTGGTCATTGACCCTCCACCCTCGGGTCGAGCCAGCTGTAGGTGAGGTCGGCGATCAGATTGAAGATGATGACCGCCGCGCTGAAAAGGAGAAACAGAGCTTGGAGCATGGGAAGGTCAGGCCCGCGGATGGCGTCGGCGGTGAGCTTGCCCAGACCTGGCCAGGAAAAGACCGCCTCCACGGCGATGGCACCCGAGAGCACGAAGCCGAAGTTGATTGCGGTGAGCGTCACTACCGGGAGCAACGCGTTGGGAACGGCGTGGTGGTTGCGCACCACCACGTCGCGCAATCCCTTGGCCCGAGCAACCGTCAGATAATCCTCCCCCATGACATCGAGCAATGAGCTCCTGGTGACCAGGGTGTACTCCCCGAGGTAGGCAAGGGTGAGAGTCAGGGCGGGGAGGAACATGTGATACGCCTGGTCGATCAACAGCGCGATACCGGATTCGCCAGACCCCGCAGTGGACACGCCCCCGACGGGGAACCAGCCCAGGACAACGGCAAAGAGGACGAGGAGGATCATGCCGAGCCAGAAATCCGGCATGGAGTAGAACACCATCGTCCCCGAGGTGATCGAGTGATCCTTCCAGGTGTTCCTGCGCCAGGCGGCGATGATCCCGCCGATGGTGCCGATGACAGCGGAGAGGATCGCCGAGACTCCGACCAGAGCAACGGTCGCCGGGATGGCGGCGACGATTTCGTTCCACACCGGTTGGCGCGTCTGATAGGAAATCCCGAAGTTGAGCTGTGCCGACTCCCTCAGATAGAACAGAAACTGGGTGCCGAGCGGCTGGTCCAGGCCGAATGCCACCCGAAGATTCTCCAGAGTCTCCTGCGGGACGTTCCTTCCTCTGAACAATGATCCGATCGGATCGGTCTGCACCACCCGGAACAGAAAGAAATTGAACACGAGGACGAAGACGAGGGTGAGGACCGACCCGAGCACCTTTCGGCCAATGAGTCTTCCCCGCCCCCGTCCCGTCTTCCGATCCGTGGTCAGATAATCACTCCCGGTCGTCGGATGTGGACCGGTTACGCATCGCAAGGAACACGCCGACCAGGACGATCACACCGGCGGCGATACCACCCCAGAGCAGCCAGTTGATGTCGGACGCCCCTGCGTCGGCGCCGATCGGGGTCAGCTGGACATAGCTGGGCGACGTATTGTTGAACATCACCGGGCCGATCTCGGCCGGCTGCTTGACCCAACCCTCGAAGGTGTCGGTTCGATAGGCCTGGAGGTCGGGCGCGATGTACATCGGGATGTAGACGGCCGCCTCGTGGAACATCGTCAACATCTCGTGCACGATCTCCACTCTCCGGTCCGGATCGACTTCCTGGTTCTGTTCCGTATAGAGCGCGTCGTACGCGGGATCGAACCAGTTGGCATCGTTGTAGTTGCCGATCTCCGCCTCGGTGAAATAGGACAGCATCGGGTCCGGGTCGACGAACGGCACCCAGCCCCAGTAGAAGGTGTCGTAGGTCCCGTCGACAATGACCCCGAAGAGGGCGTCCTGGTCATAGGCCTCCAGTTCGACCCCGATACCTATCTCCTCCATCCATCCCACCATCAGGTCGCCGATCGACCCGGCCAGGTCGCCATCGGTATTCACAGCATGGCGGATCACGATCGGGGTGCCGTCGGGCATCTCCCTGATTCCGTCACCGTCGCTGTCCATGTACCCCACCTCGTCGAGGATTTGGTTAGCCCGTTCGGGGTCGTAGGCGAGTTGATTCTCCTCGGGGATCTCCGGTATCCATTTCGGGTCGGCCGAGGGACTCAAGGTCTCCAGCGGACTTGCCAGGCCGAACCAGAGGTCTTCGATCACGGCAGGGCGGTCGATGGCGTGCGCGATGGCGCGTCGCACCTCGACGTCGAGGAGCGCCGGATGGGGTTGGCCCTCGGCGGCCCCGCCGTTGATGGCGATCTCGTCGAAACCACCTTGTTGGCCGGCCACGACCTCGATGTTGGCGTCGGCCTCGAGAGCGTCCCACGAGCTTGCCGGAAACCCTTGAGCCGCATCGATCTCTCCCTGCTGCAGGGCGGCGACCATGGCGTCCGGGTTCTCGAATAGTCGGAATATCACCTGGTCATAGGGAGGTTCCTCTCCCTCCCATCCCCAATAGCTCGGGTTGACGGCCATCACCACCGATTGCCCCGGGGTGAACTCGGTGATGACGAATGGCCCGCTGCCTACGCCGTCATCAGCCGCGTATTGGGTGGCGGCGTCATAGTCGGTGGCGATCGGCTCCCAGATGTGCTGCGGCACCAAGTAGACGTCCATGGTGGGGAGCTTGGGGTCGGGGACCGAAGAAACCAGCCGGACGGTTATCTCGTCCTCCGCCGTGGCCTCGATGTTTCCCACTGTCGAAACCATGTTGTCCCAACCCTGATCTCTGCCCGTGTTGATGTTCCAGGCCACGTCCTCGGCGGTCAGTGGCTCGCCATCGGACCAGGTCAACCCTTCCCGCAGGGTGTAGACGTACTCGATGCCCGGCTCGACCTCCTCCCACGATTCGGCCAGCCCGGGCGTGGTGGCGAAATCGTCGGCGGCCTTGTCGGTGAGGGTGGCGTAATGGAGGTTCCAGACCTCGTATGCGGCCACGGTGTAGCCCGAGGTCGGGTTCAGCACCTCCCAGTCCTGGGTGAGCCCGACGCGAAGGGTGACCTGGTCATCCTCCTCCTGGGCCGATGCGATCGGAACGAGTGACACCGCGACCAAGGCGGCGATCATCAACACGACGAAACGTCTCATCAATCTGACTCTCCATTCAGGTTTGCCCCAGCGCCAATGTATCCGCATCGGCAGGTCCATGACGCCGAATCGTCGCGCAGCGGAATCCTGAATGACGATTCAGCCTTCCCCGGTTACAGTGGCCCGACCGAGCCGAGGGTGCAGATTTGATCCGCGAGACACCGTTTCATCCCAGGACCAGCGTCGCCAATCAGACAGGTCTTTGGAGCCATTGGTCGGGATACCTGGCCACCGACCGTTATCAGATGTCGGACAAATTCGAGTACTTCGCCATCAGGAACTCGGCAGCGGTCATCGACACTTCCCCGCTCTACAAGTACAGGATCACCGGGTCCGACGCCGAGAATTTCCTGGCGGGCGTCCTCGCCCGCGACATCCGCAAATGCCGACCCGGGCAGGCGCACTACACCGTCTGGTGCGACAACAACGGCTGGGTGGTCGAGGACGGGGTCATCCTCCGCCACAGCGACGACGAGTTCCTGCTCACTGCAGCTGAGCCCAACATGGCTTATCTGCAGGACCTTGCCGGTCGGATGGCGGTCCAGATCGAAGACGTCTCGGACGATTTCGGAGCCCTCGCACTACAGGGCCCATACGCCAGGGAGATTCTCAAGCAACTTGCTCCGGAGATGGAGGAGATCGGCTACTTCCACCTGACCCCGGCCAAGGTTGGTAACGCTGCGGTGACCATCTCCCGCACCGGCTACACCGGGGACCTCGGCTATGAGATCTGGGTGGAGAGGGACGATGCGGTCGGCGTATGGGACACGCTATTCGAGGTGGCAGCGCCCTATGGCGTCATCCCGGCCGGCCAGACTGCTCTGCTCATCGCCCGCATCGAGGCAGGGCTGGTCCTGATCGACGTCGACTTCCACTCCGCCCGTTACGCCTGGAACGACGACCAACGAACCACCCCCCACGAGCTGGGTCTGGGGTGGATGCTCCGTGACCTCCCCTCCGA
>Ga0075313_1000219_pt1 | contig 10837 bp, 10 predicted proteins | sample MayberryNE_Catta_3_FD_120051 | JGI IMG/M metagenome (GOLD analysis project Ga0075313, IMG submission 120051) | Natural and restored wetland microbial communities from the San Francisco Bay, California, USA, that impact long-term carbon... | ecosystem: Environmental > Terrestrial > Soil >...
CCGCCGCAGAGGAGGCGCTCGACCAGGCGATCGACCTGGCCCGGGCCGCGGGAGCGCGGCTGACGCTGATCACCGTGGCCACTCCGCCCCGCTGGCGTCCGGTCGGCCCGTTCGTGCCTCCGTACCCCACCGAGATCGAGCTCGAGGAGGAAGCGCGCGCGATCGTGGAGCATGCCGGGGAGCGGGTTCCCGACGACGTGCCCCATGCGACCGTGGTCCGCGCCGGCCCCGCCGCCCGGGAGCTCCTGGAGCGCGTCTCGTGCGCCGGGCACGATCTCGTGGTCATGGGCTCGCGCGGGCACGGCGCGGCGGCGTCACTCGTGCTCGGGAGCGTCAGCCGTGCCGTCGCCGCGCGCAGCTCCGTCCCGGTCCTCATCGCGCGGGCGCAGGCCGCGGAGGACGCGCGTGTGGCGGACGACCTGGAGGGGGACGACGCGAAGGAGATGAGTCTCCGGTGAACGCGTCGAACGCGCGCGGGACCGAGGTGTCCCGCCGGGACGAGCTCGTGCTGAGCCTGTGGCTCGTCGCGGTCCTGCTGGCCGAGGTCCTCGCCCTCGTCTGGTACTTCGGCCTTCTGTACTCCACCTAGCATCGCAGGGCTCCGACGTAAGCTCGCGGCGCCGCTCAGCTGATACTGAGGTGGGATGCGCCTCGTCGACGGAACGCTTCGCCTCTCCCCGACCGACCTCGGGAACCACCTCGCCTGCGCGCACCTGACCCAGCTCGAGCTGCGCGTGCAGCGCGGCGAGCTCGAGCGGCCGCACGTCGACGACCCGTACGGCCGGATCATCATGGCCAAGGGGAACGAGCACGAGCGCGCGTTCCTCGGCCGGCTCGAGACCGGTGGCGTCCGCGTCGCCCGCATGCTCACCTACGACGACGAGGGGTTCGACGCCGAGCAGGCGCGGCGCGCGACCGAGGACGCGATCCGGGCCGGCGAGGCGGACGTCATCTACCAGGCGTACCTCTCGGACGGCACCTGGCGCGGCTTCGCCGACTTCCTCGAACGGCAGCCGGACGGGACGTACGAGCCCGTGGACACGAAGCTCGCGCGCTCCGCGAAGCCGCTCCACCTCCTGCAGCTCTGCTTCTACGCCGAGCAGCTCGGGCGCATCCAGGGCCGCCTCCCCGAGCACGTCCACGTCGAGCTGGGGACGGGCGTGCGGGAGACCTTCCGCACGGCCGAGTTCATCGCGTTCTTCCGGCGCTCGCGGGAGCGCTTCTTGGAGGCGCTCGCGGGACCGGCCGGCGACGCGAACGGCACCTACCCGTGGCCGTGCGACCACTGCGGGATCTGCGACTTCCGGCACCTGTGCCGCCAGCAGCTCGTGGACGACGACCACCTCGTGCTCGTCGCCGGCCTCGGCCGGCTGTACGCCGAGCGCCTGCAGGGGGCGGGCATCGCGACGCTGAGCGCGCTCGGCGAGCTCAGCCCGTCCGTGTCGCCCGAGGGCCTGCGCATCCGCGCGGAGGCGCTCGAGAAGCTGCGCGGCCAGGCGGAGCTCCAGCTCCACTTCAACCGGACCGGGGAGCGGCGCCACGTGCTCCTCCCCGACGAGGAGGACCGCGGCTTCCGCCTGCTCCCGCCGCCCTCGCCCGGCGACGTCTGGCTCGACCTCGAGGGGCACCCGTTCTTCGAGGTCGCGCGCGGGCTCGAGTACCTCTTCGGCTCGTGCTACCTGGACGGGACGGGCGAAGTCCGCTACGAGGACGCCTGGGGCCTCGACCGCGAGGGTGAGAAGGCCGCGTTCGAGCGCTTCGTCGACTGGCTCGAGGAGCGCCGCCGCCGCTACCCGGACCTGCACGTCTACCACTACGCCGCGTACGAGCGGACGGCGCTCCGGCGGCTCATGGGCGAGCACTCCGTGCGCGAGGCGGAGATCGACGACTGGCTGCGGCAGGAGGTGCTCGTCGACCTCTACCGCGTCGTCAAGCAGGCGCTCCGCGCGGGCGTGGGGAGCTACTCGATCAAGGAGATCGAGAAGCTGTACGGCTTCGTGCGCACGGCCGAGGTCTCGGGCGGGGACGAGTCGGTCGTCCTCTTCGAGCAGTGGCTGGAGTCCGGCGAGCGCGCGCTCCTCGAGGGCATCCGCGCGTACAACGAGGAGGACTGCCGCTCGACGGTCGCGCTGCACGAGTGGCTGCTCTCGCTGCGGCCCAGGGACATGCCGTGGCGCGCGCCGCCCGAGGAGCGCGAGGTGACGGAGGAGGCCGAGGAGCGGGACGCGAAGCGCGTCGCGCTCCACGAGTCGTTGCTGGACGGGGAGGAGGAGGGCACCCCGCGCTGGCTCCTCGCCCACCTCCTCTACTACCACCGGCGCGAGTCGAAGTCGCAGTGGTGGGAATGGTTCCACCATCTCGGACTCGACGAGGACGAGCTGCTCGAGGACACGGCCACGATCGGCGGTCTGAAGCTCGTGGGCGAGCCGGTGGAGGACGGGCACTCGCTCGTGTACACGTTCGAGTTCCCGCCGCAGGAGCACAAGATCGACGGCCGCTGCTTCGATCCGGCGACGGTGCGTGGGTACAGCGCCCAGGTCGACGACGAGCTGGGCACCCTCACGATCAGGCGGGCGAAGGACCGGGCCGAGGAGCCGCTTCCGCAGGCGCTGATCCCGGGGCCGCCGATCCCGGACTGGCGGCATCGCGATGCGATCGCGCGCTTCGGCCGGGCGTACCGGGACGGCGATGCGCGCGGCGCGCTCGTGGAGGTGCTCGAGCGGCGGCTGCCGCGGGCGCGGCTGGACGCCACCGTGCCCGAGGCGGCGCTCTCGCTCGACGGCAGCTACCTGTTCGTGCAGGGGCCGCCCGGGTCCGGGAAGACGTGGCAGGGCGCGAAGGCTGCGGTCGCGCTCATGAGGGAGGGTCGGCGCGTCGGCGTCACCTCGCTGAGCCACAAGGCGATCGGCAAGCTGCTCACGGAGATCGAGCGGGAGGCGCGCGAGCAGGGCTTCCGCTTCCGCGGCCGCAAGAAGTCCTCCGGCGACGACGACTCGCGCTTCGAGGGCGAGTTCATCGACTCGGCGGATCACTGGCACGAGCTGCTCGACCCCGAGCTCCAGCTCGTCGCGGGCACGTCCTGGCTCTTCGTGTACCCGGAGTTCGAAGGGTTCCTCGACACGCTCATCGTCGACGAGGCGGGGCAGGTCGCGCTCGCGGACGTCGTCGCGGTGGGCCACGCGGCGCGCAATCTCGTGCTCCTCGGCGACCCCAACCAGCTCCCTCAGGTCTCGCAAGGGGCGATGCCCGAGCAGGCGAAGCAGTCCGTCCTCCAGCACCTGCTCGGCGAGGAGCGGACGGTCACCCGGGAGCGCGGGATCTTCCTCGCGGAGACCTGGCGCCTGCGGCCCGAGCTGACCGCGTTCACCTCGGACGCGTACTACGCGGGCAGGCTCGAATGCGGCCCGCCGTGCGCGAGCCGCACCGTGGCCGCCGGGGACGGGCTCGTCTTCCGCCCCGTCCCGCACACGGCGAACGGCCAGCTCTCGTGGGAGGAGGCCGACGAGGTGGCCCGGGCGATCGAGGCGCTCCTCGGGACCGCGTACACGGACGAGAAGGGGAGGACGCGGCCGCTCGGCGTGGAGGACGTGCTCGTCGTCACGCCCTACAACGCGCAGGTGCGGACGCTCCGGCACCGAGTGCCCGCGGAGGTGCGCGTGGGAACGGTGGACAAGTTCCAGGGGCAGGAGGCGCCGGTCGTCGTCGTCTCGCTCGCGAGCTCGAGCGGCGAGGAGGCGCCGCGCGGGATCTCCTTCGTCTTCAACCGCAACCGGATCAACGTCGCGACCTCGCGCGCGCAGTGCCGCGTCGAGCTCGTCTGCTCGCCGCGCCTGCTCGAGGCGGACTGCAAGTCGGTCGAGGACATGCGCCTCGTGAACGCCCTCTGCCGCTTCGTCGAGCTGGCGCATTGACGCGGTGACGAGCTGATCGTACGATGAAGCCTACTGTTCATCGTACGGTATAGCCAAGGGACTTCGAGACATGCCCCGAATCGTCACCGCTGACGACCTCCGCGCGCGCCTCGGCCGCGAGCTCGATGCGCTGCGCGAGAGCGAGGAGGTGCTCTACGTGTCCAAGCGCGGACGACTCGCCGGGGTGCTGCTGGACTCGGAGCGCTACGCGGATCTCCTCGAGCGGCTCGAGTACCTGGAGGACAGCCTTGCGGCGCTCCAGGCCCGTGAGGAGCGTGAGGTCGCGGTGCCGTGGGCGGAGGTCCGCGAGTAGTCGCGGGCGAGTACGAGGTTCGCCTCACCCCTCCGGCGGCGCGCGAGTTCGGGCGTCTCCAGGGCCCCCTGCGTGACCGCATCCGCTCGGCGATCGACGGGCTTGCGACAGAGCCGCGGCCCCAGGGAGTCGTCAAGCTCGCAGGCCGGGACGACTACCGGGTTCGCGTGGGCGACTACCGGATCGTCTTCGCCGTCGACGACCGAGAGTTGCTCGTGATCGTCGCTCGCATCGCGCATCGCCGCGAGGTGTATCGGCGCTGAGGAGATTCCCGAGCCGTCTCTTCGACGTGCCGTAACGGGACGCCCCCCGGCCCGGTTGCTTGCGGAGCCGCGCGGGCGGCGCTCATGCTGTCGGCATGCCCCGGGAGACGAGGTACGCGAGGCAGGACGGCGTGCACATCGCGTACCAGGTCGTCGGCGCGGGCCCTCCGGATCTCGTGCTCGTCTCCACGTGGTTCAGCCACGTCGAGGCTCGCTGGGACATCCCGGGCTTCGCGCACTACCTCGACCGGCTGGCGTCCTTCAGCCGGTTGATCTCGTTCGACAAGCGCGGGATCGGCCTCTCCGACCCCGTCTCGCTCGAGCGCCTGCCGCTGCTCGAGGAGTGGATGGACGACGTCCTGGCCGTGATGGACGCGGTCGGCTCCGAGCGCGCGGTCGTGATGGGCGCGAACGAGGGGACGCTCATGGCGGCGCTCTTCGCCGCGACGTATCCGGACCGGGTGAGCGCGCTCGTGCTCGCGAATGCGACCGCACGGCCCGCCTGGGCGCCCGACCACCCGTGGGGCGTGCCGCCGGAAGTCTCGGAGCCCCTGATCGAGACCGTCGACGGGACGTGGGGCGAAGGCCGCGCCATGGCCGCCGTCAACCCGAGCATCGCCGAGGACGAGGAGGCGATGCGGGTCTGGGGACGCTTCCTGCGGCTCGCCGCGAGCCCCGCGGTCGCCGCCGCGGTCGTGCGGATGATCTTCGAGCTCGACGTCCGGGCGATCCTCCCGACGATCCGCGTGCCGACCCTCGTCGTCTCCCGCCGGGACAACCCGCTCTTCCCGGCAGACGCGGGCCGGGCGGTGGCGGACCTGATTCCCGGTGCGCGCTTCGTCGAGGTGCCGGGCGCCGACTACGGGCTCGCCGTGGGGGACGTGGACGTCGTCATCGACGAGGTGGAGGAGTTCGTCACGGGGTCGAGGCCGGCACACGACGCGGACCGCGTGCTCGCGACGGTGCTCTTCACCGACATCGTCGGCTCGACGACCCGCGCCGCGGAGCTGGGGGATCGGCGGTGGCGCGAGCTGCTCGACCGCCATGACGAGATCGCCGCGCGCGAGGTCGCGGCGCGGAGCGGGCTCGTCGCCTCGTTCACCGGCGACGGGCTCGTCGCGCGCTTCGACGGCCCTGCGCGCGCGGTGCGGTGCGCGCTCGCGCTCCAGGAGGAGCTGCGCGCGCTGGGGCTCGGCATCCGCGCCGGTCTCCACACCGGCGAGATCGAGGTGCGCGGAGGCGACGTCGCGGGCATCGCCGTGCACCTCGCCGCCCGCGTCATGGCGCTCGCCGAGGGCGGTGAGGTGCTCGTGTCGAGGACCGTGAAGGATCTCGTCGCGGGGTCGGGCCTGGAGTTCCACGATCGGGGCACGCACTCCCTGAAGGGCGTCCCCGAGCCCTGGCAGGTGTACTCCGCCAGCGGCTGAGCGTCCCGCGCGCGGCGGCGCTACCCTCGAACGCATGGTCGATGCCGCCTCGCTCGAGGGGACTCCGTGGGTGCTCTCCGCGGGCATCTCCGTCGAGGGCTGGGAGCAGGCGGCGCCGACCGCGACCTTCGAGGGGAGTGCAGTCTCGGGGTCGACGGGCTGCAACCGTTTCAGCGGGCGCTACGCGCTCGACGGCGATGCGCTCGCGCTCTCCGCGCTCGCGACGACGCTGCTCGCCTGCGCGCCCCCGCTGGACGCGGTCGAGCGCGCCTTCGTCGCGGCGCTCGAGCGGGTTGCGGGCTGGCGGGTGGCCGGCGGCGAGCTCGCGCTGCTCGACGCGACCGGGGAGGAGCTCCTCCGCTTCGCGCCGGCGTCGCTCGCGGGCAAGTGGGTCGTGACCGCGTTCCGGCGGGACGGGGAGGTCACGAGCGTCCTGGCGGATACGGAGATCACGCTCGCCCTCGCGGACGACGGCACGCTCGTCGGCTCGGGCGGCTGCAACGTCTACCGCGCCACGTACGCGGTCGCGGGCGGCTCGATCGAGCTCTCCGCTCCGTTCTCGACGCGAAAGGCCTGTCTCCAGCCGGAGGGCGTCATGGAGCAGGAGGCGGCGTACCTGCAGGCGCTCCCCACGGTCGCGCGCTACCGGCTCGACGGACGGGTGCTGCACCTCCTGACCGCCCGGGACACGCTCGTCGCGACGCTGACGCGCGCCGGCGGCTAGCCTCCGGGTGATGGTTGCGGGGATGGCCGAGTTCTCGGGCACGGTCACGGAGATGGCCGAGATCGCGCGGATCGCGGGGGAGGCGCTCGAGGGCTGGCTCGTCGAGTACGAGGGCTACCTCGGCCTCCTCATGCTCACCGACGAGGAGTCGATGACGTCGCGCGTGATCACGCTCTGGGAGTCGCGCGAGGCCGAGGAGCAGACGCGGCCGGCACGTCAGGCGATGCGCGAGCAGATTGCCGGCACGGCAGGGCTCGCCGTGGTCGAGTACCGCGTCTGGGACGTGCCGGTGTGCGAGGTGCTGCCCGGCGCGGTCGCGCGCGGCTGAGCTCAGAGCTCGAGCGCCCCGACCGCTCGCTCGAACTGGTCCTCGCGCACGTACACGACGTAGCCGTACGCGCGGCGGCCGTCGGTGACCCCGGACGAGGCGTAGATGTCGACGCCCGCGCGGAAGAGGCGCTCGTGGACGTTCGCGAACGCGCCGAGCTCGTCGTCCCCCTGCACGAGGATCGCGTGGTGCGGCCCCTCCAGCGGGATCTGGGCCGCGCGCGCCTCGGCCGCGAGCCGGTTCGGGTCCTCGGGGAAGAGGGTGAACTGCGCGAGCGAGGGCCCGGAGGGGACGGCGGTGAAGGCGAGGAGGTTGACGCCCCGCTCCGCGAGCGTCGCGAGCACGCGGTACGCGGCGCCGAGCTCGTCACCGACGGTGACGTAGTAGTAGTCGACGGGGCGAACGGTGAACGCCATCGGACGCACCATAACCCGCCGCCAGACGACCTCCGTGCCGGACCTTCCAATCCGTGGATCGCTGCTCTAGCGTAGGCGGCAGCGACGAAGGAGGGGGCATGCGCATCGAGTCGTCCGTCACTGCGATCTCGTGGATCCCGTCGGAGGCGATCGCGGGGATGCCGAAGCTCCCGTTCGAGCTCGGCATCGGCCACTACGACGAGCCGCCGCCCGACCGGCTGGGCGAGGGCGACCTGGAGCGGCTGCGCGACGGGGACCGCTTCCGCGAGGCGAACCACCTGCGGGCATGGGTCGAGGTGGAGGAGGGAAAGATCGTCGGGTTCGGCCACGAGGGCGGAGGGCTGGTGGGCTCGACCACCTTCAGGCTCCCGTTCAAAGTCGTCTTCCGCGGGATCGCGTTCGACGTCCTGCGCCCCGAGCCCGAGGTGCGCGGCGACTCCGTCCGCTTCCTGCAGACGGTGGGCGGGCGCGCGGGGTTCCCCGCGCCGCGGCGCGTGAGCGGGAAGCCCTTCTTCCGTGTCCACTCCGCGACCGCGTGGACGACGCTCGCGCTCACGATCGGGGCAGACGGGCGCTCCTTCCACGAGCTCGTGGGCGCCAGCGCCTTCCCCCGGCACTGGATCTACGACCGTGACGGGATCCTGGCCGAGAAGTCGGGCACGGTCGACTTCAGGTCGTGGTACCGCGAGGCGCACGGCGAGAACACGCCCTGGGGCGACGAGGAGTCGGAGGCGTTCGTGACGACCGCGGAGACCGCGCTCGAGCGCGAGATCTCGCGCGAGCTGATGACGGCGGGCCTCGAGCTCGACCGCCGCACGCTCGAGCCGGGCGACGTGCTCGTCGAGCAGGGGCAGCCCGGAGACGAGCTCTTCCTGCTCCTCGACGGGGTGCTCGCGGTCGTCGAGGACGGGGACGACGTGGCGGAGATCGGGCCGGGCGCGATCCTCGGCGAGCGCGCCTCCCTCGAGGGCGGCAGGCGCACCGCCACGCTGACGGCGCGGACGCGCTCCCGCGTCGTCGTCGTCCCGTCGGAGCTCCTCGACCGGCAGGAGATGGAGGACCTCGCGGCGGGCCGCGCCGAGCGCTAGCGGACCGGGAGGGTCGAGGGGGCTTGCCTCCGCGCGGCGGAGCACGTAGCGTCAGCCTGCCGTTGGAGGAGGTACACCGTGGCGAAGGCATTCTCCGTCGCGTCCTGGAACGTCGAGCACCTCGGGGACGAGGGCCCGCCCGAGCGGATGGCGAACGTCGTCCAGTTCCTGCAGGACCAGGACGCCGACGTGATCGCGATCTACGAGGTCGAGGGGAAGAACGTCTGGCGGCAGCTCATGGACGGGCTGCCCGGCTACTCCTGGTTCATCACCGAGGGCGCCAACGCGCAGGAGATCCTGCTCGGGACGGGAAGCGGCGTGACGGCGTTCGTGACGCAGAAGGTCGAGTTCTCGTCACGCGACGCCTACATGCGGCCGGGCGCGCTCATGAGCATCCGCCATGCGGGCCACGAGTTCACGCTCCTCTTCCTGCACCTGGCGAGCATGACCGACCCCCGCGGGTTCGGGCTCCGGCAGGACATGGTCGACCGGGCGCTCAAGTTCAAGCGCGCGGTCGTGGACGCGATCGCACCGCAGGAGCCGAACTTCGTCTTCCTGGGCGACCTGAACTCGATGGGCCTCGACTACGTCTACGGGCAGGAGGGCGGTCCGGGGACGACGCTGCTGCGCGACCGCGCGACGGCCGAGCACGAGATCGGCCGCCTCGCCTACGAGGGCGCGAAGGCCGGGATGCGGCCGCTGACGAAGACGCACGACGTCACGTGGCGCTCGAACACGATGACGAGCAACCTCGACCACGTCGTCGCCGCGAACCACCTGCACTTCCGGGACTTCGGAGGTGGCGCGGAGGTGTCGGTGCGCGGCTGGCCCGCGCTCGCCACCGAGGAGGCGCAGCGCGACTGGATCACCCGCTTCTCCGACCATGCGCTCCTCTACTTCGATGTGCAGGAGATCTAGCGAAAGGAGCCCGTCACCGTGTCCGGCACGAGCCCCATGAGCCCGTTCCTCGGCCCTCCGCTCGAGTGCGATCTCGTCATGAAGGGCGGGATCACGAGCGGCGTCGTGTACCCGGGCGCGGTCGTGCGGCTCGCGAGGCGCTATCGCTTCCGCAGCATCGGCGGCGCCTCGGCGGGCGCGCTCGCGGCCGTCGCCGCCGCAGCCGCGGAGTACGGCCGGGCGAGCGGCGGGTTCGAGCGGCTGGCGGAGGTCCCCCGCGAGCTCGCGAGCACGGTGGACGGGAGCCCGTTCATCCTGACCCTGTTCCAGCCGGAGCCGAGCACGCGGCGGCTCTTCGACACCGCGCTCGCGTTCCAGCGCTTCGGGAAGGCCCGGGGCGCCGTGACCGCGATACGCAGGTTCTGGCGGTTCCCGCTCGCCGCGCTCGTCGTCGCGGTCGCGGGCGTGCTCCTCGGGGCGCTCGGCGTCGTGAGCTGGCCGCTCGCCGTCGCGATCGTCGCGGTCGCGCCCTGGATCCTCGTCCTCGGGACCCTCCGGGACGTGCTCGGCGCGCTCGGCGCGCTCGCCGGGAACGACTTCGGCCTGTGCCGCCTCGGCCCGGCGAGCGGCCGCGACACCGCACTCACCCTCTGGCTGCACGGCCTCGTGCAGCACCTCTCCGGGAAGTCGCCCTCCCGGGTCCCGGCCGGCACGTCCCCGCTCACGTTCGGCGACCTGTGGTCGGTCTGGGCCGGTCCTGGCGAGGAGACCGACGACGAGTGGAGCGAGCGGGTCGCGCGCTGCCTCTGGAGCACGACCGACCGGGGCATCGACCTCCAGGTCATGACGACGAACCTCGCCTTCGGCCGGCCCATGCGCCTCCCCGTTGCGCGCGACCGGTGGCGGGACACCGCCGAGGACGGCGGGCTCCTCTTCGATCCCGACGAGTGGCGGGAGTTCTTCCCGCAGGAGGTCGTCGACCACATGGTCCGGCACGCCACGGCGCCGGGCGACGATGCCCGTGCGCTCGTCGAGCGGCAGGCGCCGGGCCGGAGCCTCCTCTACTTCCCCGGCGGCGCGGACCTGCCGATCGTCGTCGCGGCGCGGTTGAGCCTCAGCTTCCCGGTGCTCATCTCGACCGTGCCGCTCTGGCAGATCCAGTACCGCACGGACGACGACCACCGCCTGAAGCGGCTCGCGTTCTCGGACGGCGGCATCTCGTCGAACTTCCCGGTGCACTTCTTCGACGCGCCGCTCCCGACCAGGCCCACCTTCGCGCTCAACCTCGCGGGGTTCGGGCGGGACGAGACGCCCGATCTCGACGACCCGCGCGACTGCGTGTCCGATCCGGCGAACGTGACCGGGCGGGCACGGGAGAGCTGGAAGGAGCCGCGGTCGATGCTCGAGTTCGCGGTCGCGATCAAGGACGCGATGCAGAACTGGCGCGACAACGCGCAGGCACGCATGCCC
>Ga0075313_1000222_pt1 | contig 10794 bp, 14 predicted proteins | sample MayberryNE_Catta_3_FD_120051 | JGI IMG/M metagenome (GOLD analysis project Ga0075313, IMG submission 120051) | Natural and restored wetland microbial communities from the San Francisco Bay, California, USA, that impact long-term carbon... | ecosystem: Environmental > Terrestrial > Soil >...
CCGCTGATTTATCGGTGGAGAGATTGATCACGCAGTTGGAGATGACGACATCTATCGACTCGGCGTCGAGAGGGATGTCCTCGATGTAGCCCTTGATGAACTCGACGTTGGTTGCTTTTGCTTCGATGGCGTTGGCGCGGGCAAGTTCCAGCATCTCATCCGTCATGTCGAGCCCGTAGACGAATCCGGTCGGTCCGACCCGACGAGCCGACAACAAGACGTCGATGCCCCCGCCGGAGCCCAAGTCGAGGACCCGGTCACCTTTGGCAAGCTCGGCGACCGCTGTGGGATTTCCGCACCCCAGGCTGGCGTCCGCAGCCTCGGTGGGTATTGCCGCCAGCTCCTCCCCGCTGTATGCGCCGTCGGTGAGGTCAGTCTCCAATGTCTCGTCGTGACCACAACATTCAGGGCGGCAGCAGGAACCCGAAGTTGCCGCCTTTGCATAGCGCTCCCGCACTTCCTCACGGAGCTCGATACTGCTCACCTTTCCACCACACCCTTCATATCGATACTGATCGATGTGTCAAGCATAGCCTGTCGTATCGATGACTGTCAATATGTGTTTGACCGTTGTGAATGACCCCGAATGCTGTGTCCCGCTGACAGATGAAACCGTCTCTGTGCGGGAGGCTCAGGCGCTCGCGTGGTTCGAGGTGGCGCGGATCGGACCGACTTCGTCCGGAAGGGGTTGGGCTGGCCAGCCTGTCCCCTCGTTCAAGTAGCGGTGGGCTAGGGGAGGAGTTCGTCGAGAAGTCCTCGGACACGACGTTCGAGTTCGTCACGGATGGGCCTGACTTCCTCCACTGTCTTGCCTGATGGGTCGTCCAGCTCCCAGTCGATGTATCGCTTGCCGGGGTAGAGAGGGCACGCGTCTCCGCAGCCCATGGTGACGATGACGTCTGCTGCGCGGACGATCTCGTCGGCCCACGGCTGGGGGATCTCGCCGCTGATGTTCACTCCGACTTCGGCCATGGCGGAGACGGCTGCCTGGTTGACCTCGTCCGCCGGCTCGCTTCCCCCTGAGAACACGTCGACTCGATCGCCGCCGAGTCTCTTGGCCCAACCAGCCGCCATCTGCGACCGTCCGGCGTTGTGAACGCAAAGAAAGAGAATGCTCGGATTGAGCGCCGTCGGGTCTGATTCCAGTCTGACCAGGGCACGGAGACGGTCTCGAGCGAAACGCTCCGCAAGCAGAGGGATCCACGTGCTGGTCGTCGCTCGTTCCATGAGCGTGTCCAGCGAATCGTTCATGAATCGTTCGATGGTTTCAGTGTTGAGAGTTCCGGAAAACTGGCGTTGCAGCCGCTCCGCAGCTTGTCGGATCTGAAGCTGCTCACCAGTGGTCAGCGTGACGGACATCATGCTCCTTTCGGTTGAGCTGGCACCAAGACGTGGGTGGACATGAGTACGGCGAGTAGGCCGCCAATCAGCTGGGCGAGGACGAAGCCGGGAACGCTCGACGGAGCGATTCCGGTATAGGTGTCGGTGAACATTCGGGCCACAGTTAAAGCCGGGTTCAGAATGCCGGTCGATACGGTGGCGAACACCGCTGCCGCCACCCATGCGCCAGCGAGCGGCGCGACCGCATGCGAGCGCTCCTCGTCGATCAAACCGAGGATCAGGAGGGCTAGGATCAAGGTCCCGATGCCTTCGGCCAGAACCGGGCCCCAACCGCCCCTCTCGGTGGTGGAGATGGCCAGGGTGTCGCCGAAGGTCGCGACTCCGACCGAGACCCCGGCGGCCGCCCCAACGATCTGAGCCACGTAGTATCCAACGGCCGCACCCGCGTCAAGATGTCGTCGACGCCAGAAGGCCACGGTCACGGCTGGATTGAAATGTGCCCCCGAGGTCGAGCCCAGCAGGGCAATGAGCACAGCCAGCGCCAAACCGACGGCCACCGCATGAAAGAACAGGCCGCTGGCGCCCTCGCCCCCTAAGGATTCGACGGTGATCCCGGCGCCAACGACGACGTAGGCGAGGAGACCCGTTCCAACGAACTCCGCGACTATCGGTCGGGCATTCATGCGATCAACATGTCAATCCGGCGTTCGACTTCGACGAAGGCCGACCGAAAGGCGGCGACCTTGCGCACCAGGACCGGGTCGGGGATCGACCAGTGCAGTCGACGATGTGCCTCCGGAAGAGGCTCCTCCCGCGCTCGGTCACATACCGAGATCACGAGATCCGGGACGAACTCGATCGACTGGTAACCCCTCGGGATAGCCGCACTCAGGTCGATGCCTCGCTCAGCGGCGACCCGAATCGCCGTCGGATGAACCTGAGCGCTCGGATGGGTCCCGGCGCTCACCGCGTCCTCGCCGGTCGCGGCATGCCAGTAGGCGGCCGCGTACTGAGACCGCGCAGAGTTGTGACTGCAGACGAACACGACTGAGCCGGAGAAGCCGCCGATGGACGGAATCAAACCCTCGAGAGATTCCCTCCGCAGGGTGACGTAACGCCTCCGACGGTCCCCCTCCGACTCACGGCGAACGATGACTCCCGCTTCATCCAACACATTCAGATGGTGCGCGAGCAGATTTCCCGGCAACCCCAATGCGCTTCCTAGCTCACGGACTGTCAGATCGCCAGCGACCAGAAGATCCACCAGTTGGAGCCGACTCTCGTCGCCGAGCGCCGAATGAACGACTGATCGTGTCTCCAAGTCCATCGCTCAAAGTATGGTGACTCAATTTGTATTGAGCAAATCTTGGAGGATGTCACGTGGTTGATCCTCCTCAAGAGCGGACCGACCCCAACAGCGCCGATAGACGAGTCAACGACTTCTAGAGCAACGACGGGAGTTGCGACAGTTGCTCGTCCGCCTCTGTCTCACCCGGGTTCGCTGGCCTCGCCTTCATGAGTGGTTCAGAATTTCGACGCCAGCTGCGATGCACTTCCGTTGACGATGCCGAGATGCAGGTTGTGATAATGCTCGAGTTGCCCGAGCTGTCCACGTGTGATTCTCTGACACACGTAGTCCCAATGCATCGCAACTAGCTCTCCCGGCTCGAGCGGAACCGCGTCCACCGCCGGCAAGACCGACTCCACCACTTCGGGTCCGAGACCAATCGACCGGCCGTCCCACTGGAGTGAACGGGATCGCACGAGGACCTTGGAGTCCACTGACCCCTCCACCAAGCCCCAGCGTATCCGGCACCGGTCAAGGACTTGAAGTGCCGGATCGACCATTCCCGACTTGAGCAGCCCGACCCAGGGATAGATGCAAAAGACGTGGAAGGAGTGGTTGGGTCGCGCACCGGAGCTCAGGCCAGCAGTTACCGCATCCCAATTGTGTCCCGCGCGTCGCCGGAACCGATCCTCGATCGAGTTTCCCATCAAGAGCAGATCGATTCGCTCCAGGAGAGGGCTTCCCAGCCAGTAGGCCTCGACGACCTCCGGGTCCAGGGGATCCCGCCCGGCGCACGCCGCGATCAACTCCAGGTACGGCCACGCTCCGTCGAAGTCGGGGATGACATGACGCATCTCCTCGACACCATCTTCCCCAGCCACGATCAGCTCGCCTAGTAGACCTGTGTCCGCGGGTCCGCAATAGCCGAGGTGGTTTGGCGGAAAGGCGTAGCGGGAGAAGAGCGTGGCGCCGTCGGCGATCATGAGGCCAGCGTCGGACGTCGCCAGCCGGCAACGCCGGCGAGAAGCGCACCAGAGGCCACGAGGATCACGCCGAGCGTGGGTGGTGGTGCCACGTCGCGCACACCCGCATCGAGAACGGCAGTGACAATGGCACCCGCGACCAGGACCGCGGTCACGTCGATCGCCTGGGCGCGGGCCAGCGCCGAGTACCAGGTGGCGACGTAAGCGGCCAGAGTGCCCGCCGTAGCCACGATCCAGAAAATGTGCTCCGGCCCGATCGACTCCAATCGGGACAAAGCCCCGCTTGCCACTGCATAGGCCACCAGAATCACCGCACCGCCCAACATTCGGGCCAGGCCGACGACCAATGAGGGCACTGCGACCAGAACGCGTTTGGCGATGATCGTCTCCACCGCCCAGAGCAAGGTCGCCGCCAGGATGAGCGCTTCTCCCTCCCCCATCTCCAGCAGCTGGATTCCACCGGTCAGGGCCACCTGGCCTACCACAAGAACCAAGATCGCAACGAGATGGAACGGGCCGACCCGCTCCCGCAGGAACGCCACCGCCAGGATCGCCACCCACACCACGAGTGTCTTGTGGATGAAGGCTGCGTCGGGCGACGTGGCCCGGGCCAGCCCCTCGAAGAAGAGGACGAACGGAACGCTTCCACCGACGACGGCGATGACTGCTAATCCGCGCCAGTGACCCCTGATGAGGGATCGATCGATTCGGCTCTGCCCGCCTCGCAACAGAGCCACGAGAGCTGCCGCCAGCAGGATCATCGCCGCGCCGGCATTCTTCAGCGTGGTGTACGTCGTTGCATCGGCCACCTCCGTCCAGGCTCGTACCCCGTAACCGTTGATGAAGATTGCGATGCCACTGATCAGAGCAGTGACGGCGGCAAGGAGGACACCAGATCGCCTTGTCTCGAGAGTCAGTGGCATGTGTGCGGCCATTGGCGACCCACACTACCCATTGCCCAAATCGCGTTGAATCGGGCTGTTGTCGGATGAGTAGCTTCGACCGAAGACAGGGATGCGGTGAGCAGCAAGATCGTCGACAGGTCGGATATCGGCACTCTCTTCGAAGCACTTGCGCACGCCGGCTATCAGATCATGGGCCCGACAGTCAGGGACGGAGCCATCGTCTACGACCAGGTGGAGGCAGCCGACGATCTGCCGATCGGATGGACGGACATCCAGGACGGCGGCAGCTATCGCCTGAAACGACGTGACGATGACGCGCTCTTCGGATACGCCGTAGGCCAGCACTCGTGGAAGGAGATGCTCTTCCCACCGCGGACCGAGCTCTTCCGGGTGGAGAGATCGGACGGCTCGCTGCGGTTCGTGCCCAGCCAGGTGCCCGAGGTGAGCTACGCCTTCCTCGGCGTGCGGGCATGTGAGCTTGCTGCCATGGCAATCCAGGATCGTGTCTTCCTCGGCAGCGGCGAGGTCGACCGTACCTACGAGACTGCGCGGCGGGATGTCTTCACGGTGGCGGTCAATTGCATGGTGGCCGGGGGCACCTGCTTCTGCGTCTCGATGGGAACCGGGCCACGTTGCACCGACGGCTACGACATGGTTCTGACCGAGGTGATCGACGACGACCGCCACGAGTTCGTCCTCGAAAGCGGGACCCGAGCCGGGGAGGATCTTCTCGCCCGGCTACCGGGACGAGCCGCCGCCCAGACCGACTTCGACGAGGTGGACGGCATCGTCGCCCGCACCGCCTCGCAAATGGGGAGGTCGATGGACAACACCGGGATCAAGGAGCTCCTGTATGAGAACCTCGAGCACCCGAGGTGGGAGGACGTCGCCCAGCGTTGTTTGGCCTGCACCAACTGCACGCTGGTGTGTCCTACGTGCTTCTGTTCAACGACCGAGGATGCGGTATCGCTCGACAGTGCGATCGCCACCCGGTCCCGACGCTGGGACTCCTGTTTCACACTCGACTTCTCCGGGGTCCACGGAGTGCCGGTGCGGAGCACGACGAAGGAGCGATACCGTCAGTGGATGACCCACAAGCTGGCCTCCTGGTACGACCAGTTCGGGTCGTCCGGATGTGTCGGGTGCGGGCGATGCATCACCTGGTGCCCGGTGGGGATCGACATCACCGCGGAGGTCGCCGCCATCCGCGCGACACAGGGAGCCATCACATGAGCCTGCAATCGCTCCGAGAGTCCAGTGAGCTGCTGGCCAGGCTGACCAACACCGAGCTGGAGCTTTTCGAGTCGCTGTCGTGGGAGATCGAGGCAAAGGCTGACGAGATCCTGTTCGACGAGGGCGAACCGGCCGACACCTTTTACGTCGTGATCGAGGGGCGAGTCGCACTGGAGATCACAAGCCCGGGGAAGAGCCCGATGATCATCCAGACCCTCGGCCCGGGCGATCTCGTTGGGCTCAGCTGGCTCCTGCCACCACATCGCTGGAACTGGCGCGCCCGGGTGACGGACGACTCACGGCTGATCGCCTTCGACGCCGTCGAGGTCCGCCGGCAGTGCAATGAGAACCGAGACCTGGCCCTCGAGGTGTACCAGGTAGTAGCGGATGAAGTGGCCTCCCGCTTGCACAGCACCAGGATCCGACTGCTCGACCTCTACTCGCGGCCATGACCACGTCGGCTACCACGTCACCAGCTCTGCCTCCCGAAGCGATGCTCCCCCGGCCGTTCCGGGTGGTCGCCCGAAGGGAAGAGACCGCGGACACAGTCACTCTCGATCTGAAGGCGGAAGACGGAGACAGCCTCCAGTTCACTCCGGGCCAGTTCACGATGCTCTACGTGTTCGGCATCGGCGAGGTTCCGCTCTCCATATCCGGTGACCCCGGCTCACCGGACACCCTGATGCACACGGTGCGTGCTGTTGGTGCCGTCACCGAGGCGATCGCCGCTCTCGACGAGGGCGATCGTGTCGGCATACGCGGCCCTTACGGGACGGGATGGCCCATGGAGGAGACAGAGGGCAGGGACGTCGTCGTCGCGGCCGGAGGTATCGGGCTCGCCCCGGTGCGACCGGTCCTCCTCGCCCTCCTCGCCGCGCGCAGCCGGTTCGGCGCGGTTTCGCTCATCTACGGCTCCCGGACCCCATTGGACCTCCTCTATCTCGAGGAACTGCACACATGGCGCAGCCGCTTCGACGTCGAGATCGAGGTGACGGTGGACAGAGCAGATGCGGGGTGGCTCGGCGACGTCGGCGTGGTTACCTCCCTCTTGCCCCGCATCGCCTTCGATCCGAAGAACACCGTGGCAGTGGTGTGCGGGCCTGAGATCATGATGAAGGTGGTGGCTGCCGAGATGGCGTCACGAGGAGTGGGCGGAGGGAGCATCTACGTCAGCATGGAGCGCAACATGAAATGCGCCATTGGTTTCTGCGGCCACTGCCAGTTCGGCCCCGAGTTCATCTGCCGCGACGGCCCTGTGTTCCCCTACGAGCGGGTCGCGGACCGGTTGCGAGTGCACGCCCTGTGACCATGCCTCGGCCCCGGCTCGCGGTGTGGAAATTCGCCTCGTGCGACGGGTGCCAGCTCACCCTGCTCGATGTGGAGGATCACCTTCTCGACGTGGCCGGAGTGATCGACATCGCCTACTTCCCGGAGGCCACGAAAGGCGAGATCGAGGGGTTGTACCAGCTGTCCCTGGTCGAAGGGTCGATCACCACCCCCCACGACGCCAGGCGGATCAAAGAGGTCCGAGAGATGTCGGAGACCCTGGTGACCATCGGCGCCTGCGCGACAGCCGGAGGGATCCAGGCCCTCCGCAACTGGGCGGACGTCGACGAGTTCCTAAGCATCGTCTACGCCGAGCCGCGTTACATCGAAACCCTGAGCACCTCCACACCGATCGAGGACCACGTACCGGTGGACTTCCAACTGCGTGGCTGCCCCATCTCCAAGCATCAGCTCATCGAGATGATCGACGCCTTCCTCCACATGCGAAAGCCCAATATCCCGGCCCACAGCGTGTGTGTGGAGTGCAAGCTCCGCGGCACCAACTGCGTGATGGTGGCCCAGGGCATCCCGTGCATGGGACCGATCACCCATGCCGGGTGTGGCGCTATCTGCCCTGCCTACGACCGGGGGTGTTACGGCTGCTTCGGGCCTTCCCAAGGCCCGAACATCGACTCGCTGGCGGCATGGTGGAAGCAGCTCGAGGTGGCGGACGTCGACCTGGTACGCGCCCTGCGCACCTTCAACGCGTACTCACCCGAGTTCAGGGAGGCAAGCGAGGCCTATGAGCACTGAGCGCGAGATCGCGGTCGACTACCTCGCCCGGGTGGAGGGCGAGGGAGCGATGTATCTCAAGCTCAGGGGCGAGGTGGTCGAGGATCTCAAGTTCAAGATCTTCGAGCCGCCGAGATTCTTCGAGGCCTTCCTCCGAGGCCGGAGATTCTCGGAGGCGCCGGACATCACGGCCCGCATCTGCGGTATTTGCCCCATTGCCTACCAGACCAGCGCCTGCAACGCCATGGAACAGGCGGCCGGTGTCGAGATCAGCGGAGGCCTGCGCGACCTGCGCCGATTGATCTATTGCGGCGAGTGGATCGAAAGTCACGCGCTGCACGTCTTCTTCCTCCACGCCCCCGACTTCCTCGGCTACGACAGCGCCATCGCCATGGCCTCCGACTTCCCGGACCGAGTACAAATGGGGCTTCGTCTCAAGAGGATCGGCAACAGGATCATGTCGGTGCTCGGGGGTCGGGAGATCCACCCGATCAACATCCGGGTCGGAGGCTTCTACAGGACTCCGACCAACACCGAGCTGGATGCCCTCGTCCCCGAATTGGAGTGGGCAGTCGACGCGGCAACCGAAACGGCGAGATGGGTGGCCGGGTTCCCCTTCCCCGACTTCGAGAGGGACTACGAGTTCGTCGCCCTGCGCCATCCCGAGGAGTACGCAATCCAGCAGGGGCGGATCGCCTCCAATCGAGGGCTGGACATCTCTGTCGAAGATTGGAGCGAGCATTTCGAGGAAAGTCACGTCGACTGGTCCAACGCCCTCCATGCCCGTCTCAAGACCGGCGGGTCCTATCACGTCGGCCCGATGGCCCGGTACGCGCTCAACTCAGACCGACTCACCCCTCGGGCCAGGGAGGTCGCCGACGAGGTTGGCCTAGGCCAGGTGTGCACCAACCCGTTCCGCAGCATCGTGGTGAGGGTGATCGAGATCCTCTTCGCATGCGAGGAAGCGCTTCGCCTGATCGGTGGCTACGAGCGGCCCGCGGAGCCATACCTCGACGTAGAGCCGCGCCATGCCGTTGGCTTCGGAGCGTCGGAGGCCCCGCGAGGGCTCCTCTACCACCGGTATGTAATCGATGGAGACGGGGCGATCAGCGAGGCACAGATCGTTCCACCCACCTCACAGAACCAGCTCAGCATCGAAGACGACCTTCGCGCCTACGTGGTCGGAAGGACTCGCCTTCCCGACGCGGCGTTGCAGTGGCAGTTGGAGCAGGCGATCCGCAGCTACGACCCATGCATCTCTTGTGCCACACACTTCCTCGACCTGACCGTGGACCGTGGATGAGACGTCTGGTCATCGGGATCGGCAACCCCGATCGCGGCGACGACGCCGCCGGCATCGAGGTGGCAAGGAGGCTCCGGTCCACCGAGTCATCGGAGCTGGTCAATGGCTCCTTCGAGCTCATTGACATATGGGCAGAGGCCGACGAGGTGATCGTCGTCGACGCCGCCCGCTCCGGGGCCCCTCCCGGAACGATCCACAGCATCATGGCTGACAAGGAGCCGGTTCCCGTCGGCCTTCTCAGCACCAGTACCCACTCGGTGGGCGTTGCCGAGACCGTGGAGTTGGCGCGAAGCCTCGGGCGCCTCCCTTCCCGTCTCCTCATCTACGGGATCGAAGTGGCAGAGGTCGGGCTTGGAGAAGGCCTCTCCAGGGAAGTGGAGAGGGCAGTGGACAAGCTGGTCAAAGTGATCGACGATGCATGAGAGCGGACTGATACAAACCCTGATGCACCGAGTCGAGGTCGAGCTCGGCAACGGGGACGATCGTGTCAAGACCCTTTGTTTCGAGATCGGAGCGCTCAGCGACACGAACCCGACCTGGCTGCAACAGGGCGCAGCTCACTACGCCCTCGAGATGTGGGGGTATGAACCCGAAGTGCTGGTCGAGCGGGGGCAGGACGCAACCGGCCCCCATGCGCTCGGAGTCACCCTGCGATCGATGATCTTGGAGGGATGACTGATGTGTATCTCGGTCCCGGCACGAGTGATCTGGAAGGACAAGCCGTCGCAAGCATCGATCCCGGGCCGCGTTCGTGTGACCGACGGCGAGCGGGAAGTCGACCTGATCATGGTCCCCGAAGTCTCGATTGGAGACTATGTGGTGGTCCACTCCGGCTACGCCATCGATGTCATCCCGAGGGATCGGGCAGTGGAGACGATCCGCCTCCTCGGTGTCGAGAAGTCGACGTGAGTCGAGGAGGGAACGCGCTCTTTCGTTGTGCAATCGATTCGCCTACCCCGAGCCGAATGTGCTCACGAGCCCAGCGATCAAGGTGTCCATCTCCTGATCAGTGAGTCTTGCTTCTGAATGAATGAGGGTGAAGGCGCCGGGAGGCATCGAACCCTCGCGTACAGTCTCGGCGCTCTCGCTGCTCTCATCCCCAGGATGCCTGCCCCACTCCGACCAGTTTGCCTTGTTCCGTCCGCCATCTACGTCCCGCTGGACGAACCACGACACCGGAGCGATATTCGAGTACCAGGGCCAGACGGTCTCGTTGGAGTGACAGTCGAAACAGGCTCTGACAGCCAAATCACGCGTGGTGGGCGAGTCCCATGCCGGTTCCGCCAAGACCGGAGGGTTGGCGTGCGCGCGCCCGTAGGGGATCAACTGGATGGCGAGCAGGAACAATCCAGACACAACCAGCGTCGGCTTCAGGACCCGCCACACGACGGCCCTTCCGGAGGCCCCGGCCCACGACGAGGACGACCTGCCGATCAGCAACCCGATGGCGAATGTGGCCATCAGTACCAGGAGACCGAGGAGAATCGCGCTTGATGACATGGCTGTCTCGCTTCCTAAGAGCTTCTTTCACGAAAGGGCCGGCCACCTCGAATGGGCTGTCGAATGAACTCGAATGGAGACCGACTCACACGATTCCGGTGTCGGCTTCGAGTTCCGACGCCCATGCGGCATCGGCTTCCCGTTCCATGACCTCAAGCCGTTGGTAGTAGTCGGGAAACTCTC
>Ga0075313_1000223_pt1 | contig 10780 bp, 12 predicted proteins | sample MayberryNE_Catta_3_FD_120051 | JGI IMG/M metagenome (GOLD analysis project Ga0075313, IMG submission 120051) | Natural and restored wetland microbial communities from the San Francisco Bay, California, USA, that impact long-term carbon... | ecosystem: Environmental > Terrestrial > Soil >...
AGATGCACCGTCACGTCCAGCTCGTAGTCGGAGCCGAGGATGCCCTTGCCCAGATGACCTCTTGCGTATGCCTCGTCGAGCGCAGCCTGCACCCGCCGCGCCGGCTTGGGGTACTCGCCTCTTATGTAGATGAATGCTTGATGCACCTCGTTGGCGATGGCGGTGATGATGATCCCCTCCAGCATCTGGTGGGGATCGCGCTCCAGCAGCTGGCGGTCCTTGAAAGTGCCGGGCTCGGATTCGTCGGCGTTGATGACGAGATAGGACGGGCGGGCCGGGGCGAGGAAGCTCCATTTGAGGCCCGCCGAGAATGCGGCGCCTCCGCGGCCGAGCAAGCCGGATGCCTTGATCTCCTCGACCAGCTCGTCGCGGCTCATGCCGATGGCGCGACGCGCCTGTTCGTAGCCACCTGTCGCCTCGTAGCGGTCGATGGTGTGCGAGTCGCCCGGGAACTCGGTCATCCGCTTGGTGACAACGAGCGGTGTCGTCAAGCCTTGTCCTCGATGCCCACTGTGCCGAGCGGCTGAAAGGCCGGATAGGGGCCGACCGCCCCGCCGACCTCCCTGATAGCCCAATCGAAGCTGCGGACACCCCCGAACAGCTCCTGGATCTCGTCGGTGTTGACCACCTCCGGCTGTGCGCTCCCCAACCATCTCACCAGGTCCCGAGCCTTTTCGGGCGTAACGCCTTCGATCAACTCGTAGTTGACCTGGACCGCAGGTGCTCCGCCGCAAGCCCCGATGCACTCGACGTGTTCCACTGAGAGGAGCCCGTCGGCTCCGGTCTCTCCGTGGGGGACACCGGACTCGTCCTCGACGGCGTGCAGGACGTCATCTCCTCCGAGGAGCATGCAAGAGATCGAGGTGCAGCAGGAGATCAGGTACTTGCCGGTGCGTTTCCGCTTGTACATGGTGTAGAAGGTGGCCACGGCCTGCACCTGGGCCGGGGTGATGTCAACCCAACGAGCGACTTCTTCCATGCCCTCGTTTGTCAGATAGCCCTCTTCCGCCATGGCCAGATAGAGCAATGGCATCACCGCCGACCGCTTCTGCGGATACCTGGAGATGATCTCCCGGGCCCGCTCCTGGGTGGCCTCCGACCAGTGGCTCATCGACGCCGGAGATTAGGTATCACCGCTAGATCGGGCGAAACCGCGTACCTGAGGTACGTAGCGCCATATGTGGCGCTACGGGGACATAGAAAGCTCGAATCGGGGCAGAATCGGGTGATGTGCCCATCATGGCGCGACGAGGATCCCGGTCTGCCGATTGCCTTCGGGCAATGTTCCAACGGCGAGTACGAACCGGAGAAGGTCACCCCGGTTCGCCTCGAGATGGAGAAGACGGCTCGACAGGATGTCGACGAGGCAATCAGGCGCACCGGTGTGAGCCGACGGGAGTTCCTTCGCTCGGCCTGCGCCGTCGCCGCATCCCTGGCCGCCATCGACGGCACGATGGCCCGCGCCCTCGGCCTGCAACCAGGTCTGTGGTACCCCTTCGACCCGGCCTCCCGTCACGACGCCGAGGCCGCCCGCTCGGTGCTGGGCCCGTCTCAATTCGTGTTCGACGTCCAGGGCCATCTCCTCGAATACGACCTCGATCCCTCGACCAGGGGTGACTGGTTCTGGGGCTACAACTTCCCCCAGGCCCGATGCGAGGAGGAAGACGATCCAAGGGCGTGCTTCGCCACCAATCACTTCCTCGAGGAGATCTTCATCCGGTCTGACACGACCATGGTCGCCCTCTCTGGTTTGCCCATCCTCCCCGAAGGCAGTCCGTTGTCGCCGGAGGTCATGGAGGACACGGTGCAGATGGTCAAAGCGCTGTCCGGTGATGAGCGGGTGCTGGTCAATGCCCTGGCGCTGCCTCAGATCGCCCCAATCGAGTCGGTCACCGAAGAGATGAGGCGAGCGGTCTCGGAGAACACGATCAGCGGATGGAAGACCTTCACCCATTTCCCGTCCGGGATCCATTGGTGGATGGATGACCACGACCCCGACCTACCCCAGGTGGGTAACCGATTCATCGAGGAGGTGGCCGGCTCCGGCGCACCCGTCCTCTTCGTGCACAAGGGTCTCTCTGATCAGGCCCGTTATGGGTCGCCTGAGGACATCGGGCCGGCGGCCCGTGCCCATCCCGATGTGAAGTTCGTCGTTTACCACTCTGGATTCGAGGTGGCCCAGCGGGAAGGGCCGTTCACCGAGGAAACGGCCCATCTCGGCGTGAACCGGCTCATCGCTTCGGTCCAAAAAGCCGGCGTGGGCCCTGGCCAGAACGTCTACGCCGAGATCGGGTCGACCTGGTGGCACCTGCTACGCCGCCCTGACGAGGCGGCGCATGTCCTGGGCAAGCTGCTCGTCACCTTCGGTGAGGACAACGTCCTCTGGGGCACGGACTCGATCTTCTACGGATCACCCCAGGGCCAGATCGACGCCTTGCGTGCCTTCCAGATCCCGGCCGACCTCCGTGAGCAACACGGCTACCCCGAGCTGACCAGGGGGACAAAGGCGAAGATCCTGGGTTGGAACGCGGCGACTCTGTACGGGATCGAGCCGATCACCTCACCGGTTGGGTTCACCGCGGACGAGCTGGAGGCGGCCCGGATCGAGCACCCGGTCCCCACCATGACCTGGGGCCCATCGACCACCGGCGAGGTCAAGACGTTCCGTCTTCATCATCAGGGCTGGCCGTAGCGCGGGCTACCGATCGACGTCGCCCATCACCGGGTCGAGCGACGCGATGGTGGCGACGGTGTCGGCCATCAGCGAGTCGGCCATGGCGATGGGGAGCGCCTGCAGGTTGGAGAATGAGGGGGCACGGGTGTGCATCCGATAGGGCCGCGCCCCGCCATCCGACACGAGGTAACAGCCCAATTCGCCGCGCGGTGACTCGACAGCGATGTATGTCTCCCCCGCCGGCACCTTGTACCCCTCGGTGAAGAGCTTGAAATGATGGATCAGGGCTTCCATCGACTCGTCGATCCGGGCTCTGGGTGGCGGTGTGACCTTGCGGTCGTCGACCCGGTAGTCACCCTTCGGCATGGTGTCCATCACCTGCTCGACGATTCCGAGAGACTGCTTGATTTCCTCCACTCTGATCCGGTAGCGGTCGTAGACATCGCCGTGCTCGCCGAGCGGCACCTCGAACTCATACTGCTCGATCCCGCTGTACGGGAATGCCTTGCGGATGTCCCAATCGACACCGGTGGAACGCAAGGTCGGCCCGGTGATCCCGTAAGCGGTGGCCTCCTCAGCCGAAAGCACACCGACGCCCTTGGTGCGGGCCACCCAGATCGGATTGTTCTCGAGGAGGTCGTCGTACTGACCCAGCCGCCTGGGGAGCTCCTCGATGATGGCGGCAACGTCGTCCTTCCAGCCGGGCGGCAGGTCGGCGGCAACCCCACCCGGTCGGATGAAGTTGTGGTTCATCCGCAGCCCGGTCGTCTTCTCGAAGAAGGCGAGTATCTGCTCCCGCTCCCGGAAGCCGTACATCATCATGGAGATGGCCCCGATGTCCATCCCGTTGGTGGCAAGGGCGACGAGATGCGACGAGCACCGGTTCAGCTCGGTTAGGAGCACCCTTATGGCGGCAGCGCGCGGCGGGACCTCGATCCCGAGCAGCCTCTCCACCGCCAGTGCGTAGGCGAGCTCGTTGTGCAGTGGGGCCAGGTAATCCATACGGGTCACGTTGGTGCCGCCCTGGGAGAAGTTGAGCTGCTCCCCCGTCTTCTCCATCCCGGTATGGAGGTATCCGATGATCGGTTTGGTGCGACGAATGATCTCGCCCTCCAGCTCGATCTGCAGCCGCAGCACCCCATGTGTGGACGGATGCTGGGGACCCATGTTGAGGATCATCCGCTCGTCCTCGTCGGCGTCGTCGTCGAACACGTAGTCGTCCTCGACAACCCGGCCGAACTGCTCATCGAGACGCCGACCCGACTCGTCGATCGATATCTCCTGGGCGCCCTCGTCCGTCGGCGTCAACTCCGGCTCCTCGGTGCCGGCCACCCAGACGTCGAGCGCCTTCGTGTCCTCGCTCATCTCAGGTCACCTTGTGGCTTTCCTTGAATTGCACCGGCACAGCGCCCACGCCGAAGTCCTTACGCAGGGGGTAGCCCTCCCACTCGTCGGGCATGAGTATGCGGGTCAGATCCGGGTGCCCTTCGAAGACGATCCCAAACATGTCATACGCCTCGCGCTCGGCGAAGTTGGTCCCGGGCCAGACCGGCACGAGCGAAGCGACGGTTGGCTCGAGACGAGGGGCGGTGGTGGTCATGCGAAGCCGAAGACGATGCCGCATCGAGAGCAAGTTGGCCACCACCTCGAAACGGTCAGGCCGCGAGCGCATCCAGTCGACTGCGGTGACATCGACACAGACCTCGAACCCGGCCGCCTTCGCCGCCGCCGCGAAATCGAGCCAGCGCTCGTTGGGCACGCGCGCCACATCCTGGCCGAAGGAATCCTCCCAAGACACGTCCTCGAAAGACTCGAACAGGCCTCTCAGGACCTCGTTGTCAGGGAGTGGCCGCTCCGGGACCTCGACGGCTTCCTCGGTCACGACGGCGCCGGTGTCGTCGGTCAACTGGCGATCTCACCCTTCATGATCTTGTCGTGCAGAGTCAGGATCCCGTGCATCAGGCTCTGCGGCCCCGGTGGGCAACCCGGCACGTAGATATCGACCGGGACCACCTGATCGACGCCCTGGACCAGGGCGTAGTTGTTGAACATGCCCCCGGTCGATGCGCATGCACCCATCGAGATCACCCATTTCGGGTCAGGCATTTGGTCGTAGACCTGTCGCAACACAGGGGCCATCTTCTGACTCACCCGCCCGGCCACCACCATGAGATCGGACTGTCGGGGCGAGGCGCGGAACACCTCCATCCCGAACCGGCTCAGGTCGTAGTGGGCCGTCCCGGTGGCCATCATCTCGATGGCACAACAGGCGAGGCCGAACGAGGCGGGGAACATCGAGCGAGTCTTGGCCCACCGCGCTGCCTTGTCGATGGTGGTCATGAGCAGGTTGCCCGGGGCAGTGGTGGCCATCAGGCGGCCTCGTCGGTGGCGTCGGTAGGGATGTAGCGGGCCCGTCGATGGACATTCCAGTCGAGGGCGCCCCGCTTCCAGACGTAGGCGAGGGTCTCAGCGACGAAGAAGGTGAAGATGAAGATCGCTGCCACTCCGTACCAGCCGAGACTGTCATAGATGGAGGCCCACGCAAAAAGAAAGATGATCTCGACATCGAAGATGACGAAGAGCATCGCCACCAGGTAGAACTTGACGGGGAATCGTTGCACCGGCTCCATCTCGGGGACGATCCCGCTCTCGTAGGGGTCGAGCTTGGCCTCGGTGGGGTTGTTGGGGCGCACCAGGCTGGAGGCGATGAGCGACACGGCGACGAAAACTGCGGCTAGAACGAGCATGATCCCGATCGGCAGATAGTCGGCCAGAGTCACGATCTGAGCTTAGGACGGGCTCGGGAGTGCGGTAAATCAGCCCTCGGGCCGGTAGGTGGCGAGGATCACACCGGTGGTGGAGGTCTTCGAATCGACGAGACGCATGGGTCGCATCGCACCCGCCTCGTCGAAGAGACGCTTGCCGGGACCGAGCAGAAGCGGATGGATCGTCAACCCATATTCGTCGACGAGGTCGTGCTCCATGAGGGTCCGAGCCAACTGACCGCTGCCCAGCACCACGATGTTCCCCACCTCCTCCTCCTTCAGCGCGGCCACCGCCTCGGCGACCTCACCCTTCAACAGGGTCGATCCTGACCAGGCCAACGGCTCATCGAGGGTGGTTGACGCCACGTACTTCGGCAAGCTGTTGAGGACGTTGGAGAAAATATCGTCGTCAGGATGATTGGGCCAATAGGCGGCCATTATCTGGTAGGTCTTGCGGCCGAAGAGGAATGCGCCGGTCTCCACCATCGCCTTGCCAGCCTCCTCTCCGACGACCTCGTCGAAGTAGGGCATCGCCCATCCACCATGCTCGAACCCGCCGCTGCGGTCTTCATCTGCGCCGCCTGGCCCCTGCATCACTCCGTCGAGAGAGAGCATCTCGACGACTACCAGCTTTCCCATGAGCCCCTCTTTCCCTGCGTCGATGTTCCCAAACGACCCTATGGAATCGCGCCTGTCGCCAACGCGTAGCATCGCGTCGTTGGCTGACCGGCCCAAGCGGTCGGACAAAGGAGGTGGAGTGGCTCAGACGTCACTGCTTCGTCCAGAAGGACTTGTGCAATCCCCCGCTTTCACGCACGTTGCAGTCGTGCCGCCGGGCGCTACGACCGTCTACATCGGCGGCCAGAACGCCGTCGACGGCGACGGGACGCTGGTTGGCGGCGACGACGTCGTCGCTCAGACGCAACAGGTGATGAAGAACCTGCACGTCGCGCTGGCCGCGGCAGGGGCAAGCGTCCAGGACCTGGTGATGATGACGGTCCTGTTCGTCGATGGCGTCGATCTCTCTGCGGCCTATCCAGTCGCAGCCGCCGAGTTGGCGGGAGCGGCGCCGCCGGTTGTAGGCGCGCGGGTGGCCGGGCTCGCCGTGCCCGGTGCGCTGATCGAGGTCAGCGCGGTCGCGGCGGTTCCCTCGTAGGAGACTCAGTTTTAGCCCAAACGAACCTCTGGAATCTGTCGGGGTCTCTCTGTAGGCTCGAACATATGTTCGGGGAGATGGAATGAGCGCCCTCAGATCGGCACTCGAGGAATGGGTCAACGAAGATGTCGAGCATCTTCATCTCGATCAGTTGGCCACCGATTTGGTGGAGTTGGAACATGTCTCCGGCTTGCTCGAAGTCGAACGCATCCGACGGATCTCGACGTTCGAGGATCGCGAGGGCCACCGCCAATTCGGTTACCCGTCGCTCACCGCATTTCTCAAGCACCACTGTCGACTGGCATCTGGTCGGGCCCATCGTCTCGTTGCTCGGTCCCGGGTGTTCCAGACCGCAAGGACGACCATTCGGGCCTGGACCGCAGGACGTCTCTCCACCGACCAGGCAGCGAGCCTCCTCGACGAGGCCGCCGCCATACCCGAGCAATTCGCCGACGCCGAGGACCGGCTGGTCGAAATCGTCCAAGACCTGGGAGTCAGCGATACCCGAAAGGCCCTGGAGTACTGGCGGCAATCGATGGACGGCCCTGGAACGATTCGGGATCAGCTGGAGCAGGAGCAGATGCGGGGGATCTCGGCTTCGAGAAGCCTGGGCGGGATGGTGCGTCTCGACGGATGGATGACTAGCGGCGCCGGGGGGGCCTTCCTGGCCGCGCTGGACGCCTTGATGCCACCAACCGGCCCAGACGACACCCGCACTCCCCGGCAACGCCGTCACGACGCCCTCGAGGACCTGGCCCGCAACTATCTCGATCACGGAGACACACCAACCGTGGGTGGTGAGAAGCCACACATCAACCTGGTCTGTGACCTGCCTGCCCTTCAAGGCATCGCCGGTGGCCTCCATGAGATGGAAAACGGTCATCTCCTGACCGTCATGGAGCTCCGAGCCCTCGCCTGCGACTGCTCGCTTAGTCGTATCGTGCTCGGCCCCGGCGGGGAGATCATCGATGTCGGCCGACGCACCAGAGTCGTCCCCACCGCCTTGAGACGAGCTCTGATCGCACGGGACCGACACTGCAGGTGGAAAGGCTGCGACCGCGACCCTCGCTGGTGCGACGCCCATCACATCGAGCACTGGGCAGACGGGGGCAAGACCGAGCCCGGCAATCTGAGGCTGCTCTGCCGGTATCACCACGGCCTCACCCATCTTCTCGAGGATGACGAACGGGCTCCGCCGGTTCACACGTAACCTGCCTTCCCATGTCCCTCGGATTCGGCCTTCTCAGCGCACAACTAAGACCCGGCGAGACCGATTGGTCCCGGGCCTACCAGGAAACGATCTCAATCGCCGCAGAAGCGGAGCGTCTTGGTCTCTCCTCGGTGTGGACCACCGAACACCATTTCGTCGACGACGGCTACATGCCGTCCCTGGCAGTGGTCAGCGGCGCCATCGCCGCCGCCACCTCGACCATCGAGATCGGGACCGGGGTCATTCTCGCCCCCCTCCACCACCCGCTGCGTCTTGCCGAGGACGCGGCCACGGTCAGTCTGCTCAGCGGCGGGAGATTCACGCTTGGGCTCGGGTTGGGCTGGAGCGAGGTCGAGTTCGCCGCTCTCGGCGCCCGCATGGACCAACGGGGACGGACCATGGAGGAGATCCTGAGCATCCTCCCCCAAGCCTGGACCGGTCAGCCATTCAGCCACCAGGGCCGCGTGTACCAATTTCCGGAACTTGCGGTCCGCCCGGCCCCATCGGAGCGGATCCCGATCTTGATAGGAGGTGGCGCCGAGCCCGCCATCAGAAGGGCCGCACGGCTCGCCGACGGGATCTACTCCAATGCCTCCACCAACGGATTCCTCCGCCAGGTCGAGTGGATCAAAGACGAATGCGAGCAGATCGGGAGAGACCCGGCTGAGCTGCGCATCGTCCACTACTCGGTGATCCTGCCCGGTGACTCGGCCGAGGAGGCTTGGGCCAGGTACACCGATCACCTGTGGCACATGACCTGGAAGTATTCCGACATGGAGGCGTCAGCCAGCAGGCCCGGACCACCGCCAGCGGCGCCGGGTATGACCGAAGCCGACCGCGGCGCACTATTGCGACGAGCGACCATCGCCGGGTCAAGCGACGACATCGTGGAGACGCTGCTGGGGCTGCGGGAGAGGGCGGGTGTGCCGGTGGAGTTCGCCGCTCGCAGCTATTTCGCCACTCTCGACTACGAGTCTCAGGTCGAGCTGATGACACAGCTCGCCGAGGAGGTTTCTCCCCGGATCTGATCAGCCGACCAGCCGGTCGGCGATCTCCTTGAGGTCCGCCCCAACCGTCTCCGGCATCGGGCCGGGCAGGCTCCACAGGTAACCGGGCCGGCGCACAAAGGCGGCCGAGGCGCCGGCACCCACGGCCCCGGCCACATCCCAGTCGTGGGCCGAGATGAGCATCGACTTGGAGACATGAACGTCCATCACCTGGGCGGCGTGGCGATAGGTGGCCGGATCCGGCTTGAAACTGCCCACCTCCTCGACGGAGATCACCCGTTGGATGAAGGTGTGCAACCCCGCGTTCTCGATCTGGACGTTCGCCGCCTTGGTGCTGCCATTTGTCAGGGCGGCGGTCCGGAAGCCGGCATCGAGAAACTGCTCGAGGGCGGGGATCACGTCGAGATGGGCGGGGAGGATGGCGAGACGGGTGACGAGCTCAGTGGCCGTAGCCTCATCGAGGTCCACCCCGCGCCGCTCCGCCACGAGCAACAGCGCCTCCACCCCGATCACCCCGAATGCTCGGTATTGGTCCAGCTGGTTCGATACCAATGACCCGTGGAGGAGACGGGCAAACCACTCGCCCATCGCGTCAGCGTCGCCGAAGACATCCTCGAAGTCGATCCGGAGCGGAGACATGTCAAGCAATGTCTCGTTGACGTCGAATACGAGGAGCTCCGGCCTCACGATGTCGGGAGGGTCCGGACGACCGCAGCCAGGGCATCGTATGTCCTCTCCCCCATGTGCTTGTCGTCTTCGTCGAGCAAATTCGCCATCACCTTCAAAGTCCACTCCATCAAGGATCGGCTGTTCAGCCCGGTGTGGGCCAGAGTCCGCATCACCGGGGGGTGACCGATCAGTTTCACGAAAATGCGGGCCATCTTGTAATAGAGCCCGTACTCATCCTCGAGTTGTTGTGGATATCGGCGTAAGAGCCCGAAATCTGCAGTCCCCAATGCCCGGCCGACATGCTCGGCGGCGATGCGACCGGTCTCGTAGGCGTAGGAGATGCCCTCACCGTTCCAGGGATTGATCGCCCCGGCGGCGTCGCCGATCGTGATCCAGTTCGCCCCTACCAGCGGTCCCTTGGAGAACGACATGGTCAGCTTGCCGCCGACCGGGTTGGTCAGCTTCGACTCTTCCGACAGCTCCCAGTACTTGGGCGCGGTGGCCACGTAGTCCGCCATCATGTTGGTGGTGTTGACGTGCTTCCAGCGGGTGAACGTGGAGAGCAGGCCGACCCCCACATTGACCGTTCCGTCGCCCAGGGGGAACACCCAGCCGTAACCGGGCATGGTGGCCCCGGTCGAATCCCTCAGGTCGAGCTGGCTCTCGAGGAAAGGGTCTTTCGAGCGCGGCGAGGAGTAATAGCCACGGGCGGCCATCCCCATCGGGTAGTCCCTGCGCCGCTCATTCCCCAGCTCCCGCCCGAATCGATTCATGGAGCCGTCGGCGATGACGCTGACCATCGGCGTGACGACCTCCTGAGCCCCGTCGTGGTCCAGGGTGACCCCGGTGAGGAAGCCGTCCTCGATCACGGGCGTGGCCGTGGTCTTCTCCATGATCCTCACCCCCTGCTTCTCGGCGAGGGTGGCCACCTGGGAATCGAGGTCACTTCGCCTCATCACGCCCCCCCAACTCGGAAAACGCGAGTGCTCCGGCCATTCGAGCTCGACGTACTCGTCCCCGGCGTAGGAGCGAAGACCGGTGATCCGATGAAACTCGGGCACGTCGAACTCGAATCCCATCTCCTGGAGTTGAAGGACCGCCCTCGGCGTCAGGCCATCGCCACAGGTCTTGTCCCGGGGATATTCCTTCTTCTCGACCAGCGTCACGTCATGGCCGTCCCGGGCCAGCCAATAGGCGGCCGCCGACCCGGCAGGGCCGCCGCCGACTACGAGGACTGAGGGCGAAGACATTGGCGGTGAGGTTAGATACCGGGGCCGGATGCCGGGATTCCGAGCACGC
>Ga0075313_1000226_pt1 | contig 10697 bp, 8 predicted proteins | sample MayberryNE_Catta_3_FD_120051 | JGI IMG/M metagenome (GOLD analysis project Ga0075313, IMG submission 120051) | Natural and restored wetland microbial communities from the San Francisco Bay, California, USA, that impact long-term carbon... | ecosystem: Environmental > Terrestrial > Soil > Wetlands...
CGAGCTCATCCGCAAGTTTCCTGGCTTCGGATGCGGACATCCCTTCATCACCACTCAGCCCGGTGGGGAGGCCGACGACAATGGTACCGACATCGTGTTCTTTGACGAGGTTCACCACTTCCGCCACCACTGTCGATCTCGACACGACAGAGAGCGGCCGGGCCGTGATCCCGAGGGCATCCGATATGGCCAGGCCGACCCGCTTCGTCCCATAGTCGACGCCGAGGGACCGGCTCACAAACTCCCGAGAAGACGTTCGGCGCTGTCCCGAGCCCGCTCGAGGGCGTCGTCGAGACGGTCACCATGTGGGCCACCGGCCTGGGCGAGCTCGGGATCGCGCGAGCCGCCGCCGCCGAGCTCGGTCGCAGCGTCGGAGATGATCACGGCGGCGGAGACGCCCGCTCCCACGAGGTCCTTTGTCACCACCGCGACGAGCGAGCCTTTGCCGGCGAGCGCGGATCCGGCCACCACCACCGCCGGTGAGCCGAGACGGTCCCTGACCCCCAGGGCGAGCTGGCGTAGGGAGCCGGGGGCGAGATCGGGAGCGGAGGCGACGACCAATGACGTCTCGCCGACTTTCACCGCCTGACCCGCCAGCTCGACTGCGAGCTCGCCACGTCGCTGCGACCGCAAGGTTTCCAGCTCCGCCTCCAGACTGTCGATCCGCTCGAGAAGACCCTCGATGCGCGCCGGGACCTCGGGCCCCGAGACCTTGAGTATGCGACCTACCCGGTCGAGCCCGGCGCGGACATCGACCAGCTGCTTATACGCCGACAACCCCGTGAGGGCTTCAACACGGCGAAGGTTGGACCCTATCGATGACTCCGATGTCACCAGCAAGGGCCCGACCTGCGCCGAGGTGTGAGTGTGGGTTCCCCCGCAGAACTCGGTGGAGAAGTTGCCCACCTGCACTACCCGCACAGTGTCGCCGTACTTGTCACCGAAGAAGGCGAGCGCCCCCATCTCCTCGGCCTCTTCCTTCGTGGTGACCGTGGTCTTCACCCTCTCGTTGTCGATGAGCTTCTCGTTGGCACGGGCCTCCACCTCGGCCAGTTCCTGGGGGGCGACCTGTGTGAAATGAGAGAAGTCGAAGCGGAGCCGGCCCGGCTCCACGAGGGACCCGGCTTGCCGGGCGTGATCCCCGAGCACGTCACGAAGAGCCCAGTGCAGAACATGGGTTCCGGTATGACTCCTTCGAATCGCCTCACGCCGGGGGATGTCGATGGTGGCGGTGGCTTCCTGACCGACTGTCAGATATCCGGATTGGACCCGGACACGATGGCCGTGGAGCCCCTGCAGGGCGTGTTTCGTGTCGAGAACGACGGCAGACCCGGTCTCGGTCTCGATCAACCCGGTGTCGCCGATCTGCCCACCGGATTCGCCGTAGAAAGGCGAGCGGCTCAAGAACAGCTCCACAGACCTTCCCTCCTCGGCGCGCTCGACCGTCTCACCGTCGGCGACCATCGCCAGGATCTGCCCCTCCGCGGTATCGGTCTCGTAGCCGACGAAGTCGGTGAGACCGGTGACGTCGAGCACCGAGCGATACACCTCCTGAGCGGCGACCTCGTCCCCACCCTTCCAGGCGGCACGGGCGCGCCGTCTCTGCTCGGCCATCTCACTCTCGAAGCCTTGCGTGTCGACTTCGACCCCACGCTCAGCCGCTATCTCCCGGGTCAGCTCGACGGGAAAACCAAAAGTGTCGTGCAGCTTGAAGACGGCCGCCCCTGAGAGTGCCGCCGCATCGTCTCGAGCCAGCTCGGCGTCGAGCAGTTGATGCCCCGACTCGAGCGTGCGCCGAAATCGCTCCTCTTCCCTGATCACGACTTGATAGATGAATTCCCGCCGCTCAACGACTTCGGTGTACCAATCACCCATGACCTCCACGGTGGCTTCAACCAGCGAGGGAAACACGAGGCCTTCACCCCCGTATTGCCAGGCATGACGCACAGCCCGGCGAAGGATCCGGCGAAGCACGTACCCCCGGCCGTCGTTGGACGGCACCACTCCGTCCGCGATCAAGAACGTCACGGCACGGCCGTGGTCGGCGAGTATGCGAAGGGAGACATCGTGCAGCTCGTCCTCGCCGTAGGTGAGGCCCGTGTACGAAGAGGCCGCATCCCGGACGTGGGAAATCGTGTCGATGTCGAACACGGATGGCACACCCTGCAACACGGCTGCCATTCGCTCCAAACCCATGCCGGTGTCGATGCTCTTCGCCGGAAGGTCGCCGATCACGTGATACGGCTCGTCCTGGATGTTCTGCATGAAGACGAGATTCCATACCTCCACGAAGCGGTCCTCGTCGCCGACGGCGGGACCGCCGCCTTCGCCGAACTGGGGGCCCTTGTCGAAGAAGATCTCCGATGAGGGTCCGCAAGGCCCGGGCACCCCCATCTGCCAGAAGTTCTCCTTCTCATCACGTCGCTGGATCCGCTCGGCCGGCACGATCCCCGACCAGATCTCGGCTGCCTCGTCGTCGGTCTCGAACACCGTGTACCAGAGCAGATCGGGGTCGAGCCCGAGCCTCTCGGTGACGAACTCGTATGACCAGGCGATGGCGTCTTCCTTGAAGTAGTCGCCGAAGCTGAAGTTGCCCGGCATCTCGAAGAAGGAGAGGTGACGCTTCGTGGACCCGATGATGTCGATGTCGATTGTTCGGACGACCTTCTGGACCGTGGTCGCCCTCTTGTGTGGCGGAATCTCCTCACCGAGGAAGTAAGGCTTGAACGGGACCATTCCGGCATTGGTGAGAAGCAAGGTGGGATCGTTGGGGATGAGAGACGCGGAAGGACGCACCACGTGACCCTTCTCCTCGAAGAAAGATGTGAAAGCGGTTCGAATCTGGTTGCTGTCCAACGGATTCCGGTCCTGAAGAGAGCGAGCGGCGAGGTTAACGAGAGGCGGAAGCCTGGCTGCTCCTATTGGGCCTGACCGCCTTGGCGGCCAGGTCGAGCAGGTCGGCCCCTGTGGCCGCAGCGGCGTCCTTCCACTCGACCGGCGATGGCTTCCGGCGCAGGGCGCGCACGGTGATCCACCCTCCGGCGACCACCCCGGTTACGAACCACCAAACCCGATCGAGCATCCTCCGAGGCTACCTCTTGCCCCGGCCCTCCCGCCCCAGGACCCGATCGATATGGGTGAGCCGGTCCCCTATGACCTTCTCGTCCCCTTGCTCTCCGGGCTCGAAGAGGACCTCAGCAGGGACACCGTCAGGGAAATACTGTTGGGCGACCACTCCACCCTCGAAGTCGTGGGCGTAGCGGTATTCCGAGCCGTGGCCCAGCTTCTCGGCCCCCGCGTATCCGCCGGAGCGCAAATGGGGCGGAACACTGGCTGACGGCCCTTCGGCGACGAGCCGGCGCGTCTTGGCCATTGCCCGCCCGACGGAGTTCGACTTGGGTGCCGCGGCGAGATAGATGGTCGCCTCTGTCAGATGGTAGGTCGCCTCCGGCAGCCCGACATAAGCAAGGGCATCGGCGGCCGCTACCGCCAACGGCAAGGCGTGCGGATCGGCCAAGCCGATGTCCTCTGACGCCAGGATGATGAGTCTGCGCGCGATGAACTCGGGATCCTCGCCGCCTTCCAACATCAGGAACAGCCAGTAGAGGGCGGCATCCGGATCTGAGCCTCGGACACTCTTGATGAACGCAGAGATCACGTCGTAGTGCTGGTCACCTACTTTGTCGTAGCGGACGATTCGTCGCTGCAGAGCCTCTGCCACGTCTTCGATGGAGATGGAAGGCCTGCCATCGCTCGAGGCGAGGAGCGCGGCCACCTCCAAGGAGTTGAGGGCTTGTCTCCCGTCGCCTCCCGTGCGGTTACCCAATTCCTCCACGGCCTCGGAGGCGATCTCCAAGCCCATATCCCCGAGACCCCGCTCGCTGTCGCTCAGAGCTCGATTTACCAGCTCGGCGAGCTCTTCCGGGCGCAATGGCTCCAGCCGGAACAGCGTCATCCTGCTCATCAGAGGTGAATTGACCTCGAAGAACGGGTTCTCGGTGGTTGCCCCGATCAAGATCAACGTTCCGTCCTCTACCCCGGGCAGGAGGGCGTCTTGTTGGTTCTTGGCGAACCGGTGGATCTCATCGAGGAAGAGCACCGTGCGCCGCTCGTCTGTCGCCAAGCGGCTTTTGGCGCCCGCCAGCACCTCACGGATGTCCTTCACCCCGGCGGAGGTCGCCGAGAGCGTCTCGAAGGCGGCTTCCGCCCTGGATGCCACCAGACGGGCGAGAGTGGTCTTACCGGTCCCCGGAGGGCCCCAGAGCAGCATCGACACCGGTCGACCCGACTCGACCAGGCGCCTGAATGCCGCATCCGGACCCATCAGCGCCGGTTGTCCGACGACCTCGTCGAGCGCACGCGGCCGCATCCGGGTCGCCAAGGGGGCGGCCGCGGCCGTCAGGTCATCCGCCCGCGCCGAGAAGAGATCGCTCATTGGCGTCGACGGTACCGGTTATCGCACCCGCAGATGATTCGTTGCCCATGGGAGGAAAGGCATCGAGAAGGCCGGGCCGACCGCCCCAACACCACGTGTGCAGCACCGAGCATGATCGCGGCGGCCGAGGCCTAGATGCGACATCGGCCTCAACCTTCCTCGGGTTCCTCCCGGCGTCGCAGAGCCGACTCGGTGAGCCCGACGCCGAGCTCGTCGAGCTGGCCATCGTCAACCCAGGTGGGGGCCCCGGTCATCGGGTCGACGCCACTTTGGGTCTTGGGGAACGGGATCACCTCCCGAATCGAGGTCTCGCCTTGCAGCACCATCACCAGGCGGTCGATGCCGAAAGCGAAGCCGGCGTGGGGCGGGGTGCCGTACCTCAACGCCTCGAGAAACCAGCCGAAACGCCGCTCGGCTGTCTCCGGGTCGATGCCGAGGATGTCGAACACCTGGCGCTGAACGTCCGGGTCGTGGATCCGAACTGAGCCCGATCCGAGCTCGACCCCGTTGAGAACCGCGTCGTAGGCCTTGGACAGCGCTCCGGTCGGATTGTCCCGCATCTCGTCGATGGAGGCTGGGGACGTGAACGGGTGGTGGGAAAAGGTGATTGTGCCGTCCTCCTCCTCCTCGAACAACGGGAAGTCGATAACCCACAGAAAGGCCAGCTCCTCGTGGGCGGAGGGCCGGAGGAGTTCGTTGCGCAGCGTCCCGAGGACCTCCACCGCCAGCCTCCATCGGTCAGCCGCGATCAGCAGAACATCACCAGCCTCCGCATCCAGGCCCTCTCGAATCCCGGTCAGCTCCTCGTCGTCGAGGAATTTCGCGACTGGTGAGCGGAGGGACCCGTCCTCCTCGACCATCATCCACACCAACCCTTTGGCTCCCAGCTCCTTGGCCCGCTCGGTGAGCGAATCGGCCCGACCTCGGGACCACTCTTGCTGCCCGACATTGATGCCCCGGATGGTCCCTCCGGCGGTCAGGATGTCGCTGAAGACCCCGAATCCGCTCTCGCCGAACAGGTCAGACAGGTCGACGATCTCGGCGCCGAACCTGAGGTCAGGTTTGTCCGTACCGAACCGATCCATGCTTTCCTGCCACGTGAGACGGGGGAAGGGACGGGCCACATCTATCCCGCGCAGCTCCTTCACCACGGCGACGAGGACCACCTCGATGGTTTCCAGGACGTCATCGCGGTCCCAGAAAGACCCTTCCAGGTCCAGCTGGGTGAACTCGAGCTGGCGGTCTGCCCTGAAATCCTCGTCCCGATAGCAGCGGGCGATCTGGAAATACCGCTCAACCCCAGCGATCATCAGCAACTGCTTGAAGAGCTGCGGAGACTGGGGCAAGGCGTAGAACTCACCCTTTCGCAGCCTGGAGGGAACCAGCATGTCCCTGGCCCCCTCTGGCGTGCTGTTGATCAAAGTCGGCGTTTCTACTTCTAAGAATCCCTGCTCGTCGAGGGTGCGACGTATTGCCGCAGTGGCGCGAGAGCGCGCTCTCAGGTTCGCACCCATTCGCGGCCGGCGAAGGTCCAGGTATCGGTATCGAAGACGCGCCCGCTCGTCGATCTCGACCCTGTCGTCGATCATGAAAGGCAACGTGTCCGCAGGCGAGAGGACCACAAGGTCCTCGACGCCGATCTCTACGCTGCCGGTGGGGAGATCCGGGTTCTCGGTGCCCTCGGGGCGAGCCCTGACCGCACCGGTCACCGAGATGCAGTATTCCATCTTCAAATCGGCGACCGACTCGTGCTCGGTCGGGTCGGCTACCACCTGGACGACGCCCGAGGCGTCGCGGACATCGATGAAGGCGATCCCACCATGGTCGCGGCGGCGCTGGACCCATCCCGAGACCGTCACCATCTTCCCGATGTCCGACGGCAGCAGAGACCCTGCCGGGCTGCGCATCAGAGTCGTCCCTCGAGCCATTTCGCGACGGAGCCGAGTGGCATTCCAGACCTCTCATCATCGATCCGCACATCTAGATCTTCACCGGCCGCCGGCAACACCACCACAGATCGTGCCCCGAGACGGCTCGCTGCTCTGAACTGCGCCTCGACCTTCCGCCCTTCGGTGTCGAGCTCGACCCGGAGACCGTCACGCCGCAATGTCGACGCTGCGATCAGCGCTTCGATCGGCCCCGACTCCGAGACGAGGTAGACGTCGACCCTCCCCTCGGGCTTCCTGGTCGAGGCGAGGACGATGCGGTCAACCCCCAGGGCGAAACCGACACCTGGGGCCCGTCTTCCCCCGATCGACTCGGCCAGACCGTCATAGCGGCCGCCACCGCCGACGGCGTTCTGGGCTGTTTCGAGATCAGTGGCCACATACTCGAACGCCGTCCGGGTGTAGTAGTCCAGGCCACGGACCAGGCGGGCATCCTCGACGAAGGGGACGTCGAGCCCGTCGAGTGCCTTTTTCACCTGGGCGTAGTGGTCGGCACATGGCTCGCAGAGATGGTCTTTCATGGCCGGGGCATCAGCCAGGACCGGGGCACACACGTTGCAGTCGAGGACGCGGAGTGGGTTGGCATCGACGATGGATAGAGAGTCCTCGCAAAGGACATCCCGTTTCCCGGCGAGGTATCTCCGAAGGTTCTCCACATATCCGGGTCGGCACACCGTGTCACCGAGCGAGTTGAGGACGACATCGAGGCCCGGGACCTCGACTGCCGTCAAAAATCGGTAGCCGAGCTCGACCACCTCGGCGTCGGCCGCAGGGGCCTCCACATCGAGATACTCCACGCCAACCTGCCAGAACTGCCGTCGCCGCCCGGCTTGCGGCCGCTCATGCCGGAACATCGGCCCCGAGTACGAGCCCTTCCACGGGCCTTTGGCTCCGCTGTCGAGAAACGCCCTGACGACCCCGGCTGTGCCCTCGGGTCGAAGGGTCAACGAGCGTCCCCCCCGGTCGTTGAAGGTGTACATCTGCTTGGTGACCACTTCGGTATCGCTCCCGACTCCCCTCTCGAACAGATCGGTGGCCTCGAAGATCGGAGTCAACACCAGGGGGTATCCGAACAGATCGGCCCACCGCTCCCACTCCCCCAGCACGTCGCGCCAGAGATTCGATTCGGGCGCGCCGATGTCATCGGTGCCTTTGGGTGGCCGAAAGCTCATGAGCGCAGGCAGGTTAATTGTGGTCTGACACCCAACGAGCCGGGCGACGGCGGAGCTACGTTTCCTCGATGTCTCGTCGTGCAGTCCTTGTCGTCCTCGCACTGTTCCTGCTCGCGGCTTGCAGTGGGTCTTCTGAGCCGGCGATTCCCGGCCTCGACCCCGGTGATGAGGTGGAGCTGGTAGAGGTGGAACCCGACCCCAGCGATGACTCTTTCGTGTGGTCGCACGCCTTGCAGGTCGAAGATCTGCCCCCGGTGAACGTTGGCCACCCGACCGCTCAATTCCTCGAGGACGCGGCTCGGGTGGGCGCGGATCCAGAGGACCATCTCTGTTTCGGCGATGCCTCGGGCACAGGGGGGTGCTCCGTCGAAGACCCGGAAGCTCCATCGATAACGGGCCTCAACTTCGGTGGCCCCGACGTGATGGCGTGGTCTTGGGACTTCGTCCCCGATGATGCCGTCGCCGTCCGATTCATCGATCAGGACAGAGTGACCTCCTGGCAACGCCCAATCGAACGCACCGTGATCTTCCCGGACACCGTCGAAGACCCGGACGGCCGTTGCCCCTGTCGCCTCGATGCAATCGGCGAGGACGGTGGCGTGATCATCTCCGTCGACGTCGACGCATCGAGCTATATCGACGATTGATCACCGAGCGGCGGAACGGGCAGTTCGGTCCCATCGAGAAACAGATCGACCTCGAGAAAGCCGTCGCCTTCTCTGACCGTCGCCACGCGCAGTCGCGCATTCGGCTTCGATATCCAGGCAGCGCGGTTGCGGAGTCGAGTCTCGGTGGCGAGACGATCGCGGGTCAGGACCCGGATACGCGCTCTTCCGGTCTGAGCCAGTCGCTTCAGCGCGACGTCGATGGCGTTGGGACGCATCGACGGGAGCATACGTTTCATTGCAGAAACGGGTTGCCGGTCCTTTCCCGGCCGATGGTCGTCTCGGGTCCGTGGCCCGGGAGCACCCTGGTGTCGTCAGGGAGGCTGAGGACCTTCTCCTTCATCGAGGTCATCAGGTCGGAATAGGACCCATAGACGAAGTCGGTCCTTCCCACGCTTCCGGCGAACAACTGGTCGCCGGAGAAGAGGGTCTCTTCCTGCTCCAGGTAGAAGCAACAATGCCCCGGGGTGTGCCCGGGGGTGTGTCGCACCTCGAACTCGAGTCCCGCCAACCGGATTCGATCTCCATCGCCCAGCGATTCGAATTTCTCCGGGACGTCGTAGACGCCAGGCGGGATCATCCCGAACATCGCCCGCAACTGTTCCATCGGGTGCAAGGTCAGGAAGTCGTCGTCGGGATGGACATAGACGCTGGCGCCCGTCGCCCGGGCCAGCTCCCCACTGCCGCCGGTGTGATCGATGTGGCCGTGGGTGAGCATCACCGCCGACAACGTCAGATCGCGCTGGATCAGGACGGCTCCGATCGCGTCAGGCTCTGGAGGGGCGTCGACCACGACTGCCTGGCCACCGCTCTCTTCGGCGAGGATGTATGCGTTGGTTTCGGCAAGCCAGGCCGGAACCCGGACCATCAACATCAGGGAGTGGGTTCGGTGGCGAGCCGGAACGAAGAGAACACGCCGTCGACCCCGCGCAGGTCGGCGAGAAGCTTGGGCAGTTGGCTCGGGTCGGAGAGCTCCACCTCGTAGCGAAGGATTGCCACCCGGTCATCACCGGTGTGGGTGGAGGAGGCAGTGATGTTGCCTCCAGTGTCGCTCACCACGCCGGTCACGTCCCTGAGCAGCCGCGTTCGGTCGAGGGCCTCGACCTGGATCCAAACTACGAAGGCCGAGGTGCTCTGGGGTGGCCACGACACCTCGACTGTTCGCTCACGTCGTTCCGCCAGTGATGAGACATTGGTGCAGTCGGCACGATGTACCGAGACGCCGCGGCCCACTGTCACGTAGCCCACGATCGGGTCGCCTGGAACCGGTGAGCAGCATCGGGCAAGGTGGATCAGCATGTCGTCCTGTCCTTCCACCACGACCTCTGCTGTTTCCATCGAGCGTCTCCGGCGAGGGTGGAAGAAGTCGTCTTCGGTCTCAGGATTGAGCAGCCTCGAGAGACGGGTCGCCACGGAGTCGAGAGAGACCGTCCCTTCGCCGATGGCGACCTGCAGCGCCTCGAGGTCCTTCTGACCCAGCTCGGCTGTGATCGAGTCCAGGAGCGCCTCTTTCTCGGCAGCAGGGATTCCCGGCGCTTCGCGCTTCAACAGCGACTGCAGACTGTCCTTCCCCTCGGAGAGGGCCTGATCGCGGCGTTCCTTGGTGAACCACTGCCTGATCTTGGACTTGGCCCGACCGGTGCTCACAAAGGCGAGCCAGTCACGGCTAGGCCCGGCCTCCATGGACTTCGAGGTCAGCACTTCGATGATGTCGCCCGACTGGAGACGGGTGGACAGTGGGACGAGCCTGCCGTTGATCTTGGCGCCGACACACCGATGACCGACCTCGGTGTGAACGGAATAGGCGAAATCGATTGCCGTGGATCCAGCCGGCAGTGGCTTGACGTCGCCACCGGGGGTCAGCACGAACACCTCGTCCTGGTAGAGGTCGAGCTTGAGATTCGCCAGGAACTCCTCGGGGTCCTCTTCCTCACCCCAGGAGAGGAAGTCCATCCTCGGCAGCTGGCCCGCTTCGCCCTCCTTGTAGCGCCAGTGCGCCGCGATCCCAGCCTCCGCCCGCTGGTGCATCTCCTCGGTGCGGATCTGGACTTCGAGAGGCTTGCCGTCGGGGCCGATCACCGTGGTGTGGAGCGACTGGTAGAGGTTGATCTTGGGCATGGCGATGTAGTCCTTGAACCGACCCGCCACGGGGACCCAGTGGCTGTGGATGAGCCCGAGGGCGGCGTAACAGTCCCGCATCGTCTCAGTGATGATCCGGATGCCGATGAGGTCGTGGATGTCCTCGAACGGCCGGTTCTGCTCCCGCATCTTGCGATAGATCGAGTACTGGTGTTTTGGCCGGCCCGTCACCTCGGCCTCTATGGCGGAATCAGCGAGGATGCCGGAGATCTCGTCCACCATCTTCTCGATGAACGCCTCACGCTCGGGCGCTCGCTCGGCGAGCTTGGCCTGGATCTCGGCGTTGGGCCCGGGATAGAGGATGGCGAAGCAGCGGTCTTCGAACTCGTGCTTGATCTCC
>Ga0075313_1000229_pt1 | contig 10679 bp, 9 predicted proteins | sample MayberryNE_Catta_3_FD_120051 | JGI IMG/M metagenome (GOLD analysis project Ga0075313, IMG submission 120051) | Natural and restored wetland microbial communities from the San Francisco Bay, California, USA, that impact long-term carbon... | ecosystem: Environmental > Terrestrial > Soil > Wetlands...
CCGCCGATCTCGACCACGAAGCCCCGTGTCTTGCGCCCGGAGAGGGGGACCCTGACGAGGGAGCCGACCTGCACCAGACCTTGGAGCTGATCGGGGATGTCGTACCAGAAGCCGTTGTCGACCGCGAAAGTGGGGACGCTGGGGACAACGCGAGCCGTCGGTCGACTCAGAGACCGGCCGCCCCTCTGAGGGCGTCGACCATGTCGAGACGCTCCCAGGAGAACTCAGGACGACCGAAGTGCCCGTAGGCGGCGGTCCCGGCGAAAATGGGCTTCCTCAACCCGAGATGCTCGATGATCGAGGCCGGTCTGAAGTCGAAGACCTCCTTGACGACGTTGTCGATCCTCTCCGGGGCGATCTGCTCGGTGCCGAATGTCTCGACATGGATGGAGAACGGCTCGGCCTGGCCGATGGCGTAGGAGAGCTGGATCTCGGCTTTCCGGGCCACGCCTGAGGCGACGATGTTCTTGGCCGCCCACCGGGCGCCGTACGCGGCCGAGCGGTCGACCTTGGTGGCGTCCTTGCCCGAGAAGGCGCCTCCGCCGTGGCGGGCGTAGCCGCCATAAGTGTCCACGATGATCTTGCGGCCGGTGAGACCGGTGTCCGCCACCGGGCCTCCGACCTCGAATCGCCCTGAGGGGTTGAAGATGAATTCGACGTGCGGGTCGAGCATGTCCTCTGGGATCACCGCAGCCACGACGGCGTCGAGGACCTCCTGTCGCATCTCTCCCTGATCCTTGTCCTTCGCATGGTGAGCCGAGATGAGGACCTTCTCCACGGCCACCGGGCGGTCACCCTCGTAACGCACCATCACCTGGGTCTTGCCATCGGGGCGGAGATACTCGAGCTTGCCGGTCTTGCGCACCTCAGTGAGCCTCTCGGCCATCCGGTGGGCAAGCTGTATGGGCAGGGGCATCAGCTCGGTGGTCTCGTCGACTGCGAAACCAAACATGAGGCCCTGGTCACCGGCGCCGAGCTCGCGATCCACCCCGTCGGAGATGTCCGGGCTCTGCTGCTGGACACGATCCTGAATCTCCAACTGACCTGCCGCAAAACCGGGGTCAAAGCCGTCGTATCCGATCCTCCGGACGGTGTCGTCGACGATGGCCGCGACGTCGGGCGCGGCTCCCCCGCTGATCTCCCCGCCGACAATGGCGAGACGAGTGGTGACGAAGACCTCGCAAGCAACTCGTGCCATCTCGTCGTTGGTCAGTGCTGCGTCGAGCACCGAGTCCGAGATCGCGTCGGCCACCTTGTCGGGATGGCCTTCCGTGACCGACTCTGAAGTGAAGTACCAGCTTCTCATGCTGGGCCGAGATTAACCCTGTTCCTCGAGGGCGAAGGCCACCCGGTCGAGGAGCCGCTCGGCCACTTCGGTCTTGGCGAGCAGGGGAAGCTCTTCGGTCTCACCGGACCGGCCGATGATGACCACGCGGTTGGTGTCGGTCCCGAACCCGGACCCGGGCTCGGTCACGTCGTTGTAGACCAAGAGATCGACATCCTTCTTTCGGGCCTTCTCCATGGCCCGATCCAGGCCACCGGTCTCGGCGGCGAACCCGACGGTGAACGGCCGTGGATCGCGCTGCACGACCGATGCCAGGATGTCCGGGGTGTCGGTGAGCTCAATGGCAGGAAGACCGTCTGCCCTGGGGATTTTGGACACCGCAGCGGATTTCGGCCGAAAGTCGGCGACCGCAGCCGACATGATGGCGACATCCGGCTCCACACCGGCGACCGCCGTGTGCATCTCCTCGGCAGTCTCGACCCGGATCAGCTTCACTGCCGGATGGGTGGGTAGCTCGGCCGTGGTGACCAATGTCACGTCGTAACCGCGGCGGACCGCAGCATCGGCAATGGCGTGGCCCATCTTCCCCGTCGAGCGGTTGCCCAGGTAACGCACGGGGTCGACCGGCTCTCGGGTTCCTCCCGCTGTCACCAGGACTTTCCGGCCTTTGCCCTCACCCCCGAGGATGTCGCCGGCGGCCGCAACGATCTCATCGGGCTCGGCGACGCGCCCCATGCCGGTGTCCCCCCCGGCGAGGGGCCCGACATCGGGGCCGACGACGTGATAGCCGAACCCGCGCAACGTCTCGAGGTTGTGCTCGGTGGCCGGGTGCTCCCACATCTCGGTGTGCATCGCCGGCGCCAGCAAGACGGGGGCAGTGGTGGCGATGATGGTGGCGCTGACCAGGTCGTCGGAGATCCCGTTGGCAACACGGCCGAGAGTCGCGCCGGTGGCCGGGGCAACGATCACGAGATCCGCCCAGCGGGCCAACTCGGTGTGGGGGGACACCAGATCGGCGGCGAACAGGGATGTGAAAGGGTGCTCGCCAGTGATGGCGGCGAAGGTCTGGGCCCCGATGAACTCGAGAGCGGACTCCGTCATCTCCACCCGCACTGTGGCGCCTGCCTCGACGAGCCGCCGAGCAAGGTAAGCGGACTTGTAGGCGGCCACACCGCCCGTGACGCAGAGAAGGACGCGGCGGCCCTGCAGCATCACTCTTCTACGGTGTCGACCGAGACCTTGCCTTCCGCGATCTCCTCCATGGCGATCGTCAACGGCTTGCGGGACAACGAGTGGACCTGCGGTGGGACGAACTCACCGTATCCGACACCGAGCTGGTGGAAATAGCCGTTGATTTGACGTGCCCGGCGGGCCGAGACGACGACCGTCGCGAAACGGTTGCCGATCTGGTCGATGACCTGTTCGATCTTCATGGGATCCTTTGCGGGAAGGGGAATAAGGACAGAATACCCGATCAGCGGGCGGTAATCAGCCGCTCCAGCTCCGATACCGCCTCGTCGAGGTTGTCGTTGACGACGATGTGGTCGAAGAGGTCGGGTGCCTCGGCCATCTCGGATCTTGCGATTTCGAGCCGATCCTCGATGTCCTCGTCGGATGTATCACCCCGGCGGCGCAACCTCCGCTCCAACTCCTCGAGACTCGGTGGAGAGATGAAGTACATGATCGCTTCGGGCTTCTGTTCCCGGACTTGGCGGGCGCCCTGGATCTCGATCTCGAGGAGGATGTCGCGCTGGTCTTCCAAGGTCTCCTCGATAGGGGCCCGCGGTGTTCCGTAGTAACGGTTGTTGTAGATGGCCCACTCGAGGAGCTCGTCGTTCTCGATCATCCTCTCGAAGTCGCGGCGCGAGATGAAGTTGTAGTGAACCCCGTGTCTTTCGCCGGGGCGGGGCAACCTGGTCGTGGCGGACACGGAGAACTCGATTCCGAGACGCTCGATCAGCTCTCTGACGATGCTCGACTTGCCCGAGCCCGACGGCCCGGAGACGACGAGAAGCCGGGGGGCGACGGCCACCTCAGGAGAACTCGGCTAGGAGAGCCTCTTTCTGCTTGTCTCCCAGACCCCTGATCCTGCGGTTCTCGGCGATGCCCAGCGTTTCCATCAGACGCTTCGCCTTGATCTTTCCGGTGCCGGGCATCGATGCTATGACCCGCTCTACCTTGAGCCCGGCGAGGATCTGATCGCTGTCGGCCTTCTCGATCAACTCGGAGAGACGGAGCGAACCTGTCTTCAACAGCTCCTTGGCCTCGGCGCGAACCTTTCTTGCCTCCGCCGCCTTGGCCAGCGCCGCTGCTCTCTGCTCATCGGTTAATTGGGGTGGTTGCGCCATGTCCTCATCTCGTTCGACGAACCGTGACCCTAGCCAGGATGACCTGTGCCGGCGGCCGAAACCGCAGCCTCGATCTCCCGCATCACCGACAATGCGGCCGCCACCGGATCGGCCGCGGCGGTGATCGGGCGACCAACTACGAGCAGGTCAGCCCCTGCGCTCACCGCCTCGGCGGGGGTCGCCACTCTCTTCTGGTCGGCGCTGTCAGATCCGGCCGGTCTGATGCCAGGCGTGGCCACGCTGAGGGCGAGATCGAGCGCCTTGACCGCCACCGCTTCCGGCACGGCGCACACGACACCTTCGGCACCGGCAGCAGCAGCAAGCCGGGCCATCGCAATGACGTGCTCGGTGGGGTTCCCACCGAAGCCGACTGTTTCGAGAGTCGCCTCGTCGAGCGAGGTGAGGACCGTGACAGCGAGGACCCCGGCTGCGCCTTCGGAGTCGGTGGCGAGCGCCTCGACCGCAGCCCGCACCATCTCCTCGCCTCCCGAGGCGTGGACTGTCACCCAGCGGGCCCCGATGGATCCCAGCCGGGTCGCCGCGCCGGCCACTGTGTTCGGTATGTCATGGAGCTTGGCATCGACGAAAACAGGGGCACCGAGGGCAGCAACCCGTGAGACAACGGCCGGGCCTTCCCCCATGAGCAGCTCGAGCCCGACCTTGAACCCGTCGACATGGGGATGGAGGGACTCGGCGAGTCGAAGCGCCTCATCCGCGGTGGGCACATCCAAGGCGACCACGAGGAGGCTCACCAGGAGACCACACCTCCGACCAGGTCCGACACCGTGGTGTCCCGTCGTTCGAGTTCTCGGCTGAGCTCGCGCTCGATGCGCTTGCCGGCGCGCGGCTCGGCGAGATGGGCGGTGCCGATTGCGACGGAGGATGCGCCGGCGAGCAGGTATTCAATTACGTCGTTTCCTTTCATGACACCTCCGCATCCGACGATGGGCGCGGAAGGCAAGGCCCGGGAAACCTCGTAGACACAACGAAGGGAGATGGCCTTCAGAGCGGGACCGCTGTAGCCGCCGACTCCGCCACTGAGCAGCGGACGCGCGCTGGCGGTGTCGATGCCGAACCCGAGAATCGTGTTCGTCAGGGTGAGGAAGATGGCACCGGCCTCGAGGCAGGCGGCAGCCACACCCACGATGTCGTCGGTGTTGGGTGAGAGCTTGGCTCCCACCGGCACGTCGGACACCGAAGCAACGGCCGCCATGACCTCTGCCGACCGCGGGCCATCGAGCGAGAACATCCGCCCGTCCTCGATGTTGGGACAGGAGAGATTGACCTCGACGACCGGCACGCCTGCCGCCACCAGCCCCTTGGCCACCATGGCGAACTCGTCAGGAGTCTCCCCCACCGCTGAGCCCCACACCGGCACCCCGAGCCCACCGATCCTGGGCGCCATCATCTCCGCCCAAGCCTCGATACCCGGATTCTGGATGCCGATCCCGTTGAGCATCCCCGGCCCGGCGGGGGCGAGACGCGGGACCGCCCGACCGGCCCAGGCCACCGGGGCCACCGACTTGGCAACCGCCGCACCGTAAGGAGACACATCGGCCACCTCCGCCCACTCCCAGACCGATCCCACGGTGCCCGAGGCGGCGATCAATGGGCTGCGCAGCTCGATCGGCCCCAGGCGCGTCTTCAGACGGTCTGGTGCCATTCCTGGAGGCTCCTCGGTCGCTGTATGGCGCCCGGCCCGGCACGGAGGCTGCGGGCCACCGCCAGCCCACCCTGGATAGTGGTCACACAGGGGATGGAATGGGTGCGTGCGGCAATGCGGATCGTCCTGCCGTCTGATCGCGCCTTGCCGCCGCGAGGCGTGTTGATGACGAGTTGCACCTCTCCGTCCTCGAGACGTTGCCCGATGTCCCTCGGCCCCTCGCCAACCTTGTGGACCGCCTCGGCATCGATCGCATGATGCTTCAGATAGCGCGCCGTGCCATGGGTCGCCACCAGATCGAACCCCAGCATGGTGAAGGCCTGGGCCACGGCCAGACCCATGGGTTTGTCCCGGTCGGCGAAGGAGAGAAATACCCGGCCTCGCGTGGGCAGGATGTGACCGGCGGCGAGCAAGGCCTTGGCAAAGGCAACCCCGACGTCGGGGCCGATCCCCATCACTTCGCCCGTTGCTCGCATTTCGGGCCCGAGTACAGAGTCCTCCTCGGGGAAACGGTCCCAGGGGAGCACTGCGTTCTTCACGGCGACGAAGGACGGGCGCTGGGTCGATACCGGCACCACTCCTTCGCGTCGAAGCTCTTCGATCGAGCTGCCCATCATCACTCTGGCCGCGATTCGGGCGAGGGGCACGGCAGTGGCTTTGCTGATGAACGGGACCGTTCGGCTCCCTCGCGGGTTGGCCTCCAGCACGTAGACGTCATCACCTTTGACCGCGAACTGGAGATTGATCAAGCCGCGCACCTCGAGCGCCGCGGCCAACTCTGATGTCGCCCTTAGGATCTCTTTGTGTGCCTCGTCCGAGATCGTGGGCGGTGGGGTGACACAATCGGAGTCGCCCGAATGGACACCCGCTTCCTCGACGTGCTCCATCACCCCGCCGAGAAGCAGCTCGGAGCCGTCGTAGACCGCGTCGACGTCGACTTCCACGGCCGCTTCGAGGAAACGATCGATCAGGATTGGTGCTCCGGTCAACTCCGGATCTGCCTCGCCATACATCTCCCGCACGTAGTCGGCCAGCTCCTCCACGGAGTACACAACGCGCATCTTCCGGCCACCGAGGACGAACGACGGCCTGACCATGACCGGGAGACCGACCTGGTCGACCACGTCTTCGGCCTCGCGCGCCGATGAAGCCGAGCCGGCGGGAGGCTGACGGAGACCAAGGCTCCTACAGAGCTCTGCGAATTGCTCACGGTCCTCCGCCAGCTCGATCGATGCCGGAGAGGTGCCTGCGATGGGGACTCCGGCGTCATGAAGCGCCCGGGCCAGGTTGAGTGGCGTCTGGCCCCCGAGCTGGACCACGACGGCCTCGGGTTGCTCTGCCTCGATCACGGACAGCACGTCCTCGACGGTCAAAGGCTCGAAATAGAGCCGGTTCGAGGTGTCGTAGTCGGTCGAGACCGTCTCCGGGTTGCAGTTGACCATCACAGTCTCGTACCCGGCATCGCGCAGGGCGAAGGCTGCGTGGACGCAGCAGTAGTCGAATTCGATGCCCTGACCGATGCGGTTGGGGCCAGAGCCGAGGACCACGACTCGCGGCCGCTCCGCGGGCGGCACCTCCGATTCCTCCTCGAAGGTCCCATACATGTACGGGGTGTGCGCCTCGAACTCGGCGGCGCAGGTGTCGACGGTCTTGTATGTGCGATTGATCCCGAGCCGGGCCCTGGCTTCACGGACGTCGGTTTCGGCCTCTCCCCAGAGATGGGCTAGCTGGCGGTCGGAGAATCCAAACCTCTTCGCCTCTTCGAAGAGGTCCCTGTTCCCGGGTCCGGCTGCTTCGACCTCCGTTCGAACCTCGACGATCTCGGCGACCTGGTCGACGAACCACGGGTCGATGGTGCTGAGCCGTGACACCTCGGCGACCCCCCAGCCTCTCCTCAATCCCTCACCGACGGCGAAGATTCGATTCGGCGTGGGCGTGGCTATCGCCTGGCTCAACTCGTCGTCGTCCATCTCGCGCAGCGTGTGCTCCCCGGCATCGGCGTTCAGGCCGTCACGCCCGTTCTCCATGCTTCTCAGTGCCTTCTGGAGCGCCTCGGGGAACGTGCGGCCGATCGACATCGCCTCGCCGACGCTTCGCATCGACGTGCCGAGCCGGCTCGAAGCCGATGGGAATTTGGAGAAATCGAAGCGCGGCACCTTGACCACGACGTAGTCCAGAGCCGGCTCGAAGGAGGCAGGCGTCGCCCCCGTGATGTCGTTGGCGATCTCGTCCAGGGTGTAACCGACGGCGAGAAGGGCAGCGATCTTTGCGATGGGGAAACCGGTCGCCTTGCTGGCGAGTGCCGACGAACGACTCACTCTCGGGTTCATCTCGATCACGAGACGTCGACCGGTTGCAGGATCGACGGCGAACTGGACGTTGGAGCCGCCGGTTTCGACGCCGATCGCCCGGAGCACCGCAATGCCGTCGTCTCGCATCTCCTGGTACTCGCGGTCGGAGAGTGTCTGGATGGGAGCCACGGTGATCGAATCGCCGGTGTGCACCCCCATCGGGTCGACGTTCTCGATGGAGCAAACGATCACCGCGTTGTCCATGTGGTCACGCATGACCTCGAGCTCGAACTCCTTCCAACCCTCCACCGATTCCTCCACGAGGATCTCTGACACCGGAGATGTGGCCAGACCATGACGCGCCACCTCGATGAACTCGTCATCGTCGGCGGCAATCCCCGTGCCCCCGCCCCCCAGGATGAACGACGGCCGAACCATGACCGGGAAACCGATCTCGTGGGCGATCTTCACCGCCTCGGTCATCGAGCGGGCATACCCGGCCCGCGGCACTTCGAGACCCACTTTCTCCATCGTCTCCTTGAAGAGACCGCGATCCTCGGCCCGCTCGATCACGTCCAGACCCGCCCCGATCATCTCAACCCCGAGTCGCTCGAGGATCCCCCGGCGGGCAAGCTCGGCGGCGACGTTGAGAGCGGTCTGGCCGCCAAGGGTGGGCAGGAGTGCGTCGGGCTGTTCCCTGGCGATGATCTCGGCCACGACCTCGGGCGTGATCGGCTCGATGTAGGTGGCATCGGCGAACTCCGGGTCGGTCATGATGGTGGCGGGGTTGGAATTGACCAGGATCACCCGGTATCCCTCGGCCCGGAGCACCTTGGCGGCCTGGGTGCCGGAGTAGTCGAACTCACAGCCTTGGCCGATGACTATCGGCCCCGAGCCGATGAGCAGGATCGATCTCAAGTCGCGCCTCGCCGGCATCAGTCGCTCTCTCCTTCGATCTTTCGGGTGAATTGGTCGAACAGACCGCGGGCATCGCGCGGCCCCGGGGCGGATTCGGGGTGGTACTGGACCGAGAAGGCAGTGACATCCACGAGTTGCATTCCCTCGAGGGTGCCGTCGTTCAGGTTCTGGTGGGTGGGGATCAGGGGGCCGAACCGGCTCTCGACGACATCGGGCAGAAGGTCCGGGCCTGCCAGACCCACCCGCTCGGGCGCCGGCCGGCCCGCCAGGGACCACATGTCCACCGCAAACCCGTGGTTCTGGGCGGTGATCTCGACCTTGCCGTCCGCCAGGCGCCGCACGGGGTGATTGCCCCCGTGATGCCCGAATGGGAGTTTGTAGGTGACGGCGCCGACGGCGAGGCCGAGCACCTGGTGGCCCAGGCAGATCCCGAAGAGCGGGACCTTGCCCAGGAGCCCGCGCAGCGTTTCGGTAGCAACCACCAAAGGCTCCGGGTCGCCAGGCCCGTTGGAGACGAAGACGCCATCCGGCGAAAGGGCGAGCACTTGATCCGGCCCGGTCCCCGCCGGCACGACTTCGACCTCGAAACCTCGTCCGGTGAGGTTGGCCAGGATGTCGCGTTTCATGCCGAGATCGATCGCCACGACCTTCCCCCGGCGCGCGCCCACGGCGTCCAGGGTGTAGGCGTGGTCGGTGGTGACCGACGAGGCCAGGTCCTGGCCGACCATCGAGGGCGCTGAGGACGCCAATTCGAGCAGCTCTGGCTCATCGACCCCGACACCCACCGCCACGGGCATCGCTCCCCTGTCCCTGATGTGCCTCGTCAGGCGCCGGGTGTCGACGTCGCCGATGGCGACGACTCCGTGCGACCGCAGGTAGTCACCCAGCGCCCCTTGGGACCGCCAGTTGGAATCCCGCCTCGACATGCTGCGCACGACGAAACCCGACACCGCCGGGCGGGGGGACTGGTCATCACCGTCGAACACTCCGTAATTGCCGATATGAGAGGAGGTCATCACCACCACTTGCCCGGCATATGACGGGTCGGTCAGAATCTCCTGATAACCGGTCATCGAGGTGTTGAAGACCGCCTCGCCGGTGGTGACTCCGGCTGCACCAACCGAACGACCCCGGAATACCTCACCGTCCGCGGTACACAGCAGCGCTCGCTCGACCGTCGTCACAGGAGTCCTCCCTCGTACGAGATTCGGCCCTCATAGATGGTTGCCAGCACCATGCCAGTCAACTCCATCCCGGCAAATGGGCTGTTCTGAGACCTGGAGGCGAACGAAGCCGGTACCCATCGACGACCTGGATCGAACAGGACCAAGTTGGCGGGTGACCCGGGCTCGAGGTCGCGACCTTGCCTCTCCAACCCGGCGATCCGTGCCGGGGCGACGCTCATACGGTCGAAGAAGATTCTCTGATCGTCACCGAGAGCGTATGAGGCCACCACGGCCGCCGCGGTCTCGAGCCCGATCACGCCTCGTGGTGCTTCCTCGAAGGGCACGGCCTTCTCCGCGGCCGTGTGTGGGGCATGATCGGTGGCAACTGCCTGGATCACACCCTCCCGGAGCGCCGATCGGAGTGCTGCCTGGTCGTCGGCGCCGCGCAAGGGCGGGTACATCTTCAGATTCGGGTCGAGACCTCCGAGAAAGGACTCGTCAAGCGCCAGATGGTGGGGGGTCACCTCCGCAGTGACCGACAAGCCTGCCGTCCCGGCGTTTCTGATGTGCTCCACCGAGCGGGCAGTCGAAACGTGCTGGATGTGGAGCGAGGCGCCGGTCTCGCCGGCGATTGCGATGTCCCTGGCGACGATCACGTCCTCGGCGATCCCCGGTAAGCCGGCGATCCCCAGCCGCGAGGAGATCATCCCCTCGTTCATGTGACCGTCGCCGGCGATCGAGCGATCCTCGGCGTGCTCGGCAACCAGAGCACCGGGCAAGTCGCCCAGATACGCCATGACCCTTCTCATGAGCCCCGCTTCTGGCACTGCATCGCCGTCATCGGTGAAGATCCTCACTCCCGCCTCGTACATTGCATCGAAACCTGCCATCTCCTTGCCGGCTCGGCCCTTGGTCAAGGTCCCGGCCACGACGACGTCCATCGTGTCAATGGCGCGGGCCCGCTCGATGGCGGTCACGGAAGACGACCCGTTGTCCACCGGAGGCATC
>Ga0075313_1000230_pt1 | contig 10673 bp, 7 predicted proteins | sample MayberryNE_Catta_3_FD_120051 | JGI IMG/M metagenome (GOLD analysis project Ga0075313, IMG submission 120051) | Natural and restored wetland microbial communities from the San Francisco Bay, California, USA, that impact long-term carbon... | ecosystem: Environmental > Terrestrial > Soil > Wetlands...
CGGCGACGGCATGGCGATGGCGCTCCGGGCCGGCCTCCCGCTCAAGGACATGGAGTTCATGCAGTTCCACCCGACGACGCTGTACCCGAGCGGCGTCCTCATCACCGAGGGCTGCCGTGGCGAGGGCGGCTACCTGCTGAACTCCGAGGGCGAGCGCTTCATGGCCCGCTATGCGCCGAACGCGCTCGAGCTCGCCTCGCGCGACGTGGTGTCGCGCTCCGAGACGACCGAGATCGAGGCGGGGCGGGGCCTGAGCGGCTCCGTCCTCCTCGACCTCCGCCACCTCGGCGCCGACAAGATCCTCGAGCGGCTCCCCGGCTCGCGCGAGCTCGCGATGACGTTCGCCGGGGTCGACCCGCTCTACGAGCCGATCCCGGTGCGGCCGGGTGCCCACTACCACATGGGCGGCGTGGACACGGACAACTGGGGGGCGACCGAGCTCGAGGGCCTGTACGCGGGCGGCGAGGTCGCGTGCGTGTCCGTCCACGGCTCGAACCGGCTCGGCGGCAACTCGCTGATGGAGACGATCACGTTCGGCCGGCGCTCGGGGCGGGCCGCCGCGGAGCACGCGCTCTCGCGCGGAGCGCGTCCGAGCGTCTCGGAGGCGCTCCGCGCGGACGCCGAGCGCGAGCTGAAGGAGCTGCTCGACCGCACGGACGGCGAGCGCCCCTGGAGGATCCGCGACGAGCTCGGGTCGTCGATGCTCGAGAACTTCGGCGTCTTCCGGAGGGGCGAGAAGATGGAGCGCCAGCTCGAGATCGTCCAGGGCCTCCGCGAGCGCTACGAGCGCGTGGTCGTGGAGGACAAGGGGGCGATCTTCAACAGCGATCTCACGCAGGCCATCGAGCTCGGCTACATGCTCGACCTCGCGTGGGTGATGGTGCAGGCGGGCCTCGCCCGCGAGGAGTCCCGCGGCGCCCACTCGCGTCCGTACGACTTCCCGGACCGCGACGACGACCGCTTCCTCAAGCACTCGCTCACGCGCTGGGAGGACGGCGCTCCGGAGCTCGACTGGAAGGAGGTCCGCATGACGAAGTGGCAGCCCGAGGTGAGGAGCTACTAGGCCGTGTCCATGCAGGTCGCTCTCAAGATCTGGCGCTACGACCCGGTGGCGGGCGAGCGCGTGCTGAAGGAGTACGAGGTCGCGGCGCCCGAGGAGGCGACCCTGCTCGACGTCCTCGACATCGTCAAGGACCAGGTGGACGGGACGCTCGCCTACCGGAAGAGCTGCCGCATGATGATCTGCGGCTCCTGCGGGATGCGCATGGACGGCGCGGCGGTCCTCGCCTGCAAGACGCGGATGTACGACGTCGCCCAGGCGGGGGGCATCCCCGTGATCTCGGCGATGGGCAACCTCCCGGTCGTCAAGGACCTCGTGGTCGACATGGGGCCGTTCTGGAAGAAGATCCACGCGGTCACCCCGTGGCTCGAGCCGGGCTTCTCCGATCCCGGCGAGCAGGAGCACGTCGTCCCCCAGGCGCAGATGGACGCGATCCACAAGGAGTCGCTCTGCATCATGTGCGGCTGCTGCGTCTCCGAGTGCAACTCGATGGAGGCGGACCCGGACTTCCTCGGCCCCGCCGCGCTCGCGAAGGGCATGCGCTTCGTCGGGGACGCGCGCGACCAGGCGAAGGTCGAACGCCTCCAGGCCTACTCCGAGGAGCACGGGATCTGGGACTGCACGCGCTGCTACTTCTGCCAGGAGCGGTGCCCGAAGGGGGTGGACCCGCGGGACGCCATCGCGAAGCTCGGCGCGGAGGCGATGCGCGAGGGGATCGACTCGGACATGGGCGCGAAGCACGCGAAGTGGTTCGTCACCTCGTCGAAGACGACGGGGTGGCTGCGCGAGACGGAGCTCGTGCCGAAGACACAGGGCGTCGCCAAGTCGATCAAGGAGATCAAGTTCGCGCTCGGCCTCCTGAAGCACGGCAAGGTGCCGCCCCCCATCCCGCCGCACGTGGCGAAGGACGTGGGGGAGGCACGCGCCCTCTACGACCTCGTGAAGCAGCAGGGACGCGACGGGTACGAGGGAATCGTGCAAGGCGAGGAGGCGCTCGAGCGGCTGGAGCTCGAGGCGGACGGCGGCGGCCCGCGCGACCCGTACGGCGAGGGCTCCTTCGCGCGGCCCTACCTACCCGGAGAGAACGGCAACGAGGAGGCCGAGTGAGACGAGTCGCGTACTACAAGGGCTGCCTGGCGTCGCTGTCGGCGAAGGAGCTCGACATCTCCACCCAGGCGCTCGCGCCGAAGGTCGGTCTCGAGCTCGTCGAGCTCGAGCGCGTCACCTGCTGCGGCGCAGGCGACATCCACGAGGCGGAGCCCGACTACTACCTGCACCTGAACGCGCGCATCCTCGCGTACGCGGAGGCGACGGGCTCGGACACGCTCATGACGGTGTGCAACGTCTGCACGCTGAACCTCCGGCAGGCGAACCACCAGCTGAAGGGCGACGTCGACCTGCTCGAGCGCGTGAACGCGAACCTCGTCTCGGTCGGTGCGCCGCCGTACTCGGGTGGGGTGGAGGTCCTCCACTTCCTCTGGCTCGTCGCCGCCGGCGAGGGATACGAGCTGCTGAAGGACGCCGCGCACAAGGGTCTCAAGGGCCTGCGCGTCGCGCCGTTCTACGGTTGCCAGATCCTGCGTCCCTCGAAGCTCCTCGGCTTCGAGGACCCGGACCGGCCGGAGTCCCTGGAGCGAATCATCCACGCCTGCGGCGGAGTGGCCGTCGACTACCCGGCAAAGGTGAAGTGCTGCGGCTTCCCGATCATCCAGGCGCGCGAGGACGTTGCGCTCGCCGAGCTCATCCAGCCGATCGAGCAGGCGCGGGAAGCCGGCGCGGACGCGATGGTGACGCCCTGCCCTCTCTGCCACCTCTCGCTCGACGCCTGGCAGTCGAAGCTGCGCGAGCAGACGGGCCAGGACTTCCGGATGCCGATCCTCCACCTCTCGCAGCTGATCGGCGTCGCGGCCGGGCTCGACGACTCCGAGCTGAAGTTCAGGCGGCACGTCGTCTCCGTCGAGCCGGTCACCGAGAAGCTCGCGGTCTGAGGAGCTGGAGGTACCGCAGGCTGCTCGGCGCCGCCGGGGCGGCCACGCCTCGGGGACGGCTCCGAACGAGGCGCCAAGTTACAACTTGTAACTTGCGCTCCCCCCGAGGCGACCGGTGCTGACGTGGCTCGCCGCGGTGATCGTCGTGGCCGCGGTCGCGGCGCTCGCGTGGGGATGGTTCGAGGCGGGCTGGCTGCGCACGCGGATCGTCGAGGTGGAGCTCGACGTCCCGCCCGAGCTCGACGGGCTCCGCGTCGCGCATCTGTCCGACTTCCACCTCGGCGTCCCGTCGCGCGGGCGCCTGGCCACGGAGACAGCGGTCGCGTGGGTCGAGTCACGGCGTCCCGACCTCGTGTGCGTCACGGGCGATCTCGTCTCGCGTGCCCGCGGGCTGGCGACCCTGGAGCGGCTGCTCAGGCGACTCTCGCCCTGCTTCGTCGTGCTCGGGAACCACGATCTCGCGGACACCCGTGATCCGTTCTCCCAGCGCGTCGAGCCCTCGGCGCTCCCGCCCGTCGAGGGCGTGCGCGTGCTCGGCGACGAGGCGGTCGAGGTCGAGCTTCGGGGGCAGCGGGCCCAGCTCGTCGGGGTCGATCCGCAGACGTACGCGCGGCGCGAAGCCGACCCGGCCGCGCTCGCGAACGACCACGCCGCGCTCCGCGTCCTGCTCTGCCACTTCCCGGGAATCGCCCGGCGCGTCGCGCCGGGCGCGTTCCACCTCGCGCTCGCCGGTCACATGCATGCCGGCCAGATCGTCGTGCCCTTCCCGGGCGGGAAGCTGCGGCTCGCCCACCTGCGCGCGCGTGACGTCGAGGGCCTGTACCGCTACGGCTCGACCGTCCTCCACGTCTCGCCGGGCCTCGGCACGACGTTCGTCCCGTTCCGCTTCTTCGCGCGACCTGAGGTGACGGAGTTGGTTGTACGATCGACGCGATGGACGGACAGGCGCTGACCTCTTCCGAGGTGGGAGCCCGCGTCGAGGCCGACCGGGGGCCTGCCCCGTCTCGCGCGTGGCGATGAGCTCGCGCCTCGCCGGGCTCACGGGTGCGACGCTCGTCTCGGCGCCCGCGGTCTGCCAGGGGTGCGTGTGGTGGCAGACGCGAGGGAACCGCGAGCCTGACAAGCGGAGGTGGGTCGAGCGAGCCGAGGAGGAGTGGGGCGCGTGGGGGACGATCTACCGCGACGACGACGGCCGCGTGATCGGCTCCATGCAGTACGGGCCGTCGTCGCTCTTCCCGCGCGCGGCGGACCTGCCCGCCGGGCCGCCCTCGGACGACGCGGTGCTCGTCACGTGCGCGTACCTCCTCTCCGACACGCAGCCTTGGGTGGAGCAGTCGCTCTTCCTCGCGGCGATCGGGGAGGCGAGGGACAAGGGAGCGGCAGCGCTCGAGGCGTTCGCGTACCGCTACCGGGAGTCGACGTCCGCCCGCGAGCGGTTCCTCGTGCACCGCACGGTGTTCCCACGCGACTTCCTCGCGGACTTCGGCTTCCGCACGCTGCGCTCCACCGGGCGGATCGAGCTCGCGAGGCTCGAGCTGGGCGGTCTCCAGACCGTCGAGGAGGGCGCGCGGGACAGGGTCCTGCGCGTCGTCTCGGAGGCCCTTCAGCCGGCGCCCGCGCCGGCCCCGCCGACCTAGCCGCCGGACGCCCCGACGTCCCGCACGGCGCGGAGCAGCCGGGGCGTGGCCCCGCGCCAGGAGAGCTCGACGATCTGCACGGCGTTCAGAGCCGCGCCCTTGCGCAGGTTGTCGCAGGCGAGGAAGAGCACGAGGCCGTTGTCCACCGTCGGGTCCTCGCGCACGCGCCCGACGAGGACCTCGTCGATCCCGACCGCCTTGGACGGCCTCGGGACCTGCTCGTACTGCATCCCGGGCGCGTCCGTGAGGAGCTTCTTCGCGCCGGCGGGGGAGATGCGCTGCTCCGTCTCGACCCAGACCGCCTCGGCGTGGCCGACCATCACCGGCACGCGCACCGTCGTCGCGCTGATCGGGAGATTCGGGAGCTCGAGGATCTTCCGCGTCTCTTCGCGGAGCTTGACCTCCTCGTCGAACTCGACTCCGTCGAACGGCCAGTCCATGCGCAGCTCGTGCTCCTCGGGCCGCTCCTGACGCAGGCGCTCGATCGCGTCCGACCCCGCGCCGGAGACGGACTGATACGTCGCCACGCGGACGCGGCGCAGCCCGACCGCGTCGCGGAGCGGCTTCAGGGCCATGGCGAGCGGGATCGCGCAGCAGTTCGGGTTGGCGATGATCCCGGTGTGCTCGAGCGCTCGCTCCGGGTTGACCTCGGGCACGACGAGCGGCACGCCGTCCTCCAGCCTGAACGCGGACGACTTGTCGATGCACACCGCGCCCGCCGCGACGGCCGCCGGAACGAGCTCGCGGCTCGCCTCAGTCCCGACCGAGAAGAAGCACACGTCGAGCTCACCTGCCCCGAGCGCGACCTGGGTCGCCTCCTCGATCTCGAAGTCGCCGATGCGTCCGCCCGCGGAGCGCCAGGAGCCGAACGTGCGGATGTTCCGGTAGCCGCGCAGCAGGAGCAGCTGGAGCGTGACGCGCCCCACTGCCCCGCCGGCGCCGACGACGCCGATCCGGAGGTCGGCGTCGGTCACGAGGACGGCTCCGCCAGCTCGAAGGCGTCGTGCAGCGCCCGAACGGCGCGCTCGACCGCGTCCCGGTGGACGTGGCAGGTGATCCTGATCGGGGAGGTCGTGACCATCACGGGCTCGATACCGCTCTCCTCGAGTGTCGCAAACGCCGTCGCGGCGACGCCGGGATGGCTTCTCATTCCCGCCCCCACGACGCTCACCTGCCCGAGCTCCGGATCCGCGCTCCACGGGGCGGCGAGCGCGTCGAGCGCTGCGGCGGTGGTCGCGTGGTCCGCCGTGGCGGCCGAGAAGGCGAGCCCGTCGCTCGTGCGGAGGATGGTGTCGACGTTCACCCCGGCGTCGGCGAGCGCAGAGAAGAGCGTCGCCGCGGGAACGTCGTCGACCCGGTAGAGCGTCTCGTCCACCCTGTGTGCGACTCCCGAGATGATCGCCCTCTCCAGCATGCGTTCGTCATCCTCCCGCACGACCCACGTGCCCTCGTCCTCCGGCGACGACGAGCGAACGTGGAGCGGTACATCGTGGTCACGCGCCAGCGCGACGGAGCGTAGCGCCAGGACGCGCGCGCCGCACGACTCGAGCTCGAGGAGCTCCTCGTGCGTGACCGCGTCCACGACCCGAGCGCCGGGGACGACGAGGGGATCGGCGGAGCGCACCCCGCCGGCTTCGGTTCGGAGCTCGCAGACGTCCGCCCCGAGCACGACCGCGAGGGCGACCGCCGTCGCGTCTCTGCCCCCGCGCCCGAGCGTCGTCACCTCGCCCTCGGCGGAGACGCCCTGGAACCCCGCGACGAGCACGATCGTTCCGCGATCGAGCGCGTCCCGGAGGCGCGTGCCGCGCACCTCGACGATGCGCGCCTCGCCGTGCACGGAGTCCGTCACGATGCCCGCCTGCGAGCCGGTCAAGGAGATCGCCTCGTACCCGAGGTCGACGAGCGCCATCGCGACGAGGGCGCAGGCCGCTCGCTCTCCGACGGAGACGAGCATGTCGAGCTCACGCTCGTGTGGGTGATCGGAGACCTGTCCCGCGAGCTCCACGAGCTCGGCGGTCGTCTCGCCCATCGCGGCGAGCACGCCGACGACGCGCTGGCCCGTGTCCCGCGCGCGGGCCAGCGTGCGGGCGACCGCGCGCACGCCTTCGACGTCCGCCACCGACGCCTCGTCGAACTTCCACACGACGACGCCTGGCCGCGCGCGCCCCTGCTCGTGCGTGGAGGACGTCTCGCGGTGCGTGGCGGCGGAGGTGAGGTGAGTCAAGGGCGCGCCGGGAAAAACGTCCCCAGAAAACACTGAACCGGCTGACCCGAAGGCCCGCCGGTTCAGTGGGGCAAATCTAAGTCCAGGCCTCGGCCCGTGCAAGCCCCGGTTCGCCGGAAAGTGTGCAATTTGCGCGAAAATCCGCGACCTCACATCTCGCGGCGCCCGGCGAGCGCCCTGCCGAGGGTCACCTCGTCCGCGTACTCGAGGTCGCCGCCCACCGGAAGTCCGCTCGCCAGCCTCGTGACCCTGGCCCGGCCACGCAGCCGGTCGGCGACGTACGCAGCCGTCGCCTCCCCCGTCATCGTCGGGTTCGTCGCTAGCACGACCTCCTCGACGCCCTCGCGCTCCACCCGGTCGATCAGCCCCTCGATGCGCAGATCGGAGGGCTCGACGCCGTCGAGCGGGGACAGGGCGCCGCCGAGCACGTGGTACAGCCCTCGGAACTCGTGCGTCCGCTCGAGCGAGACGACGTCCACCGGCTGCTCGACGACGCAGATCACGGAGCGGTCGCGCCGGGCGTCGGAGCACACCTCGCACACCTCCTCCTCGGTGAGGTTGCCGCACTCCCGGCAGAACCGCACCCGCTCCTTCACGTCCGTGATCGCGCGCGCCAGCTCGTGGGCGTCCTCCGGGCGCGTGGCGAGGAGGTGGAACGCGAGCCGCTGCGCGGTCCGTCGGCCGATCCCGGGCAGCTTCGTGAGCTGCGCGACGAGGTTCTCGACCGCGGGGCTGAGCACGCGCGCAGCGTAGCCGTCCGAATTGGACGTCATCCCCCGCTCGCCGCCCGGAGGAGGGTCCCTCCTCGCCCGTGCCGCTCGGCTCAGGACGAGATCGGATCCGCCATGTCCGCCTGGATCTGCGCCTGCGTGAGGGCGACGTTGTACACCCGCACCTCGTCGATCAGCCCGGCGAAGTACTGCCCGTAGATGGGGTCGCCCCCGATCGTGAGCGGGTTCGTGGAGGTGGCGATGGCGCCCGTGCGCGACTTGCTCGCCACCTGCGTCCCGTTCACGTACAGCCGGAGCGTCTGCCCGTCGTAGGTCGCGGCCAGGTACGTCCAGGTACCGAGCCCGAGGTTCGAGTTCGCCCGCACGTCGGCGAATGAGCCCGCGAAGATCCCGCCCGCTCCCGGGCGGCCCGCGCAGCACGTGCTCGCCACCAGGAAGTAGTTGTCATCGCCCTTGTACACGACGTCCCGCCAGCTCCCGAGCGCGCTCGGGTTGACCCAGGCGGAGAGCGTCATCGCGCTCGTCAGGTCGAGCGAGGCCGCGTCGGGGACGGTCACCCTGGCGTTCGTGCCGTTGAAGGAGAGGGCTCCTCCGTAGCGTCCCTGCGTCGACCAGGTGGCGTTCCCGATCGTCCCCGCGTTCCCCGTCCCGGAGGCGTCCGCGACCGTGCTTCCGCTGCCCTCGTCGAAGGAGTAGGCGGCGACAGGCGCCGGCCCCCCGGACGCCCCGGTGAACGTCGCGACGTAGCTCGCGTCGAGGTTCGGGACGAGGATGTCGTGTGTCTGCGCGCCCCCGTCCGACCACGACGCGAACGTGTACGCCGTCGAGCCGGAGGTCTGGTTCCGCGCCTCGACCGTGTGCCGGAAGCCGACGAGCGTGTCGTAGACGAACGGCGTCGCCTTCGCGATCCCGTCCAGGTACAGCGTCAGGCCGCCCGGCACGGTGGCGAAGGAGAGGTCGACCTTCTCCGGGAAGACGGTCACGGACTCGGTCGTCGTGAGGCCGTCGGAGTCCGTCACCCGCAGGGTCACCCGGTAGCGCGTGTTCCCGCTGAAGTCGTGGCCGGAGGTCGGGACGGTGAAGCTCCCGCTCTTGACACCGGTGTGCTCGCTACCCGGATGCACGTGCCCGTCGTGCAGGAAGTCCACGTTCCAGGTGAACGCGCTCGCCGGCAGGGTTCCGTCCTCGGGGTCGGTTGCGTCCCCGCTGAACGAGACGACGTCGCCAGCGACGAAGAACGAGCCGTCCTCGGGGGAGAGGATCGTCGCGGCCGGCGCGGAGCCCGCGCTGATCTGGATCGGCGCGGAGAGCGTCGTGTTCACCCCGTCGGAGACCGACAGCCTGGCGGTGTACTCCCCGGCCTGCGCGTAGGTGTGGGTGGGATTCGCCTGCGTCGACGTCCCCCCGTCCCCGAACGTCCACGCGTAGGTGAGCGGCTGCCCCTCGGGGTCGGCCGACCCCGCGCTCGAGAAGGCGACGTCCAGCGGAGCGGGACCGGACGTCGGGCTCGCCGCCGCGACCGCGGTTGGCGGCTGGTTCGTCCCGCCCGTGTACCGGATCCGCCGGATCTTGCTCAGCCCGTAGGTCCCGCCGACGTCCGAGTATCCGAGGTCCACGTAGTAGAGCGCCCCGTCGGGGCCCTCGGTCAGGTAGACGATGTCCCCGTAGGGCCCGTCGACCGACCCGTCGGGCGGCTCGAAGTTCAGGACGGCGGTCACGTTGCCGCTGGCGTCGAGGGTGAGCCGCTTGATCCAGTTCTGCGTGTAGTCGGCGAAGAAGTAGCTGCCCTGGTAGCTGCTCGGGAACTGCGTCCCGCGGTACACGAAGCCGCCCGTCACCGACGCGTCGCGCCCGGCATGTGGGTACGAGTGGATCGCCGCGGTGTAGCCGGTGCTGCCGCACGTCCCGACCTCGCAGTTCGGCCACCCGTAGTTCGCGCCTCTGGCACCGAGGTCGACCTCCTCCCACGACGTGTCCTCGTCGTTTCCGCCCACGTCGCCGATGAAGAGCCTCCCCGTCGGGGAGTCGTAGTACGCGCGGAACGGGTTGCGCAGGCCGAGCGCCCAGATCGAGTCGATGTTGGGGCCGGCCCCGTCGTAGAACGGGTTGTCCGTCGGCACGGTCCCGTCCTTGTTGATCCGGTGGAGCTTTCCGCGCGGGCTCGTCAGAAGCTGCGCCACGCCCGCGTTGAAGTGCTCGCCGGTGGTGAAGTACAGCTTCCCGTCGTTACCGAACACGATCCCCCCGCCGTGATGCTCCGCGTGGGCGTCCTCCGGGTCCTCGTAGAGCACGAGCTCGCTCCCGGCGACCGTCCCAGTCAGGGTCGCGTTCGCCGTGAAGCGCGACAGGCGATCGTGGTTCGGCGTGCCGAGCGTGTAGAAGACGTAGTAGAAGCGGTTGGTCGAGAAGCTCGGGTCGAGCGCGATGTCGTAGATCCCCTGCTGCACGCCGGCCGAGCCGATGTTCGAGATCTGCAGGAAGGGCGTGGGGGAGGGCGTCGTGTACGGGGGCGAGAGCACCTTGACGACTCCCTGGAGCTCGGTCACGAGCATCCTCGCGTCGGGCAGGAACTCGATGCTCGTCGGCAGGTCGAGGCCCGTCGCCAGGATCTCGTTCTGGAACGTGTCCGAGCTCCCCGCGTTCGCGACGGTCACGCTCACCGGCGACGAGAGCGTGCTGTTGCCGGCGGCGTCGCGGGCGCGGGCGGTGAGCGTGTGCGTCCCGTTCGAGAAGTTGCGCGTGTCCCACGCGAGGCCGTAGGGGGGCGTCGTGTCCTCGAGGCCGTTGACGAGGCCGTCCACGTAGAACTGCACCCCCGTGACGGCGACGTTGTCGCTCGCGCTCGCGAGGACGTTCACGATGTCGCTCACCTGCGCGCCCTGGGCGGGCGAGGTGATCGAGACCGTCGGCGGCTGCGTGTCCCCGCCTCCGCCACCGCCGATCGGGTCGGCCATGTCCGCCTGGATCTGCGCCTGCGTGAGGGCAACGTTGTACACCCGTACCTCGTCGATCAGCCCGGCGAAGTACTGCCCG
>Ga0075313_1000231_pt1 | contig 10671 bp, 8 predicted proteins | sample MayberryNE_Catta_3_FD_120051 | JGI IMG/M metagenome (GOLD analysis project Ga0075313, IMG submission 120051) | Natural and restored wetland microbial communities from the San Francisco Bay, California, USA, that impact long-term carbon... | ecosystem: Environmental > Terrestrial > Soil > Wetlands...
GACCCAGCCCGGTGCCGCCCTCCTTGGTGGTGTGAAAATCGTCGAACGCGCTGTCGAGCTCGGCCTTCGTCATGCCCGAGCCGGTATCGGTGACGTGGACCCGGACGACCGACCCCTGGCCGTCGCGTCTCGCGCGCTCGGTGGAGACGGTCACCGTCGCGTCCTGGCGCGCGGCGGCGGCATCGACGGCGTTGCCGACGAGATTCTCGATCACCCGGCGGAGCATGAGGCGGTCCACGGCGACCGACGGCAAGCCTTCGGCGAGCTGCGCGCGGATCGGCGTACCGGCTCTCGGAGCCTGCAGGACCTCGGCGACCACGGAGTTGACGTCGCACGGCCCCGGTGATGCCGCGGGCGCGAGCCGGGCGTAGTTCCGAGCCAGGGTATCGAGGTACTGCACGCTGGACTCCAGAGTCGCCTTGCGCTCGTCGAACACGCCGGGGAGTGCGGCCGGCTCTTCTCGTGCCACTTGGTCGAGGTGGCGCAGCACGTTCCGAATCGGCACCAGCCCGTTCTTGATGTCGTGGTTCACCTGCCGGGCAAGGTCGCCCATCGCCACTCGCCGCTCCGCCTCGCGAAGGCCGGCGACCGCGCGGCGGAGCCGCACCGTCATCTCTCCCAGCAGCCGGGATAGGGCGCCGATCTCGTCGCTGCGGTCGGTGGCGAAGTCCTGGTCGAGGCGGTCCAGATCGATCGACGCGGTCTTGTCGGCCAGCTCCGTGAGTGGCCGGCTCACCACCCTCGCCAGCCAGGCGCTGAGGATGATCGCGAGCAGCCCCGTCACCCCGACCGCCACCATGACCCATGTATTCAGTCCCCGTCGCAGCGCCGCGAGGGTCACGCCCGATTGAGTCACGACCAGTCGGGCGCTGTCCGCGGTGCCGGTCAGGGCATCGAGGAACGGGACGGCGAGCTCTCCGACCACGGCACCCTCGCCTGGAGTGGCGGCCAACGCCACCGTCAGGTCCGGGTCGGGATCGAGCCCGCGGAGGAACCGTTCTTCGGCGGCGAGCCCGCCGACCAGGGTCAGCGGCCGCCCGGCCACGCCGACCGACTCGACGGCCGCAAGGGCGAGAAGCGGCGCTTCGGCGGTGCGAACTCGGACCAGGGCGGGGGCGGGGGCCACGGCGGCGAGGAACCGCGGGAGCTCGCCGCGCACCTCGTCATACTCGTTGCGGAAGTGGCCCGAGCTCACGATCCGGCCGGCGGTGTCCTGCACCTGGAGCACCGAGAGACCGGAGAGTCGCATCGCCTCGCCGGCCCAGTCGAGCACGTACGCGCGTGAGGCGGACTGCCCCAGGAGTCCCAGGCGGAAGCGGTTGTCGGCCGCGAGGTCGCTGCTCAGGGCCTCGAGCCGCGCCACGACCCGCTCGCGCTCGCGAGCGAGCTCGACCCCCAGCCGGCCCACGGCCGCCGAGCCCCGGCGGCGGCCCTCGTCACCCAACCGACGATCCATCTCGCGGCGCAGGCCGATGGCGAGCACCGCGAGCGGCACCAGCACGGCGAGCGTCGAAACCAGGAAGAGCCGGGCTCGGAAGCTCACCGTGTCTCCACGGCCCGCAGCCGACCGTCGAAATCGACCGTGATCGGCGGTATGCCCCGGCGCACGACCACGCTGCGGCGGGTCTCGATCAGCGGCACCACGGTCGCGCCGGCGGGCCAGGCGGCGATCTCGCGGCACGGCACCAGGGTCGTTCGCGGCACCGGGATCACGTATGCGGTGCCGAGGTCGGAGCGGATTGCGGTGACCGGCGTGCGGGCATACTGCCCGTCGATGACCCGCATCGGCTGCCCGGAGAGCGCAACCAGGCGCTCCGCGATGGCCCGGCCGACCGGATCGCTCGAGAGCGCCGTGGTTACTCGCGATCCGGTGGTGGAAGGGGTCGCACGCTCCCTGATCTCGGAACACCGCCCCGGGTCGGACCACCAGAATGGTCCCGCCGCGGCACGGGCCTCTACCCGCACCGCATCCCTCGCGAGATCCGCTCGGAACGCCGCACTGTCCGCCGGGATCAGCGGGTCGAAGCCGCGCTGACCGGGCGGAACCGCCAGTACGTAGATCCGGCTCCACGGGAGCGGATGCACCACCAGGTCGCTCCTGGCCCGGGCGTACTCGAGCAGCTCGGAGTCGTCGGTCGTGAGGACGTCGGCGCCGGCATCGAGCGCATCGCGGGCGTCACCGGTGACGAGCCGGAGGGCGAACGTGGTGCCGGCCGCGGCGCCGGAGTCGGTGACGAGCGCCAGCGAAGGGTCGGCGAAGACCCGCGGCACAGAGTCGTAGGACCGATCGAGCGTGACGACGAGTCGCCGCTGGTCGAGCGGTACGACCGAGACGACCCCCGCGTAACGAAGGGTGGTCGCGGCCTCGGGGCGGGTGTGCCACTCGGCGGCCGCGCCGCCCGCGCTGGCATGGAGGGCCGCGCCGGCGATGACCAGCGTCCAGGCGCGGCCGGTGCGATCTCTCGTCCAGGATTCCGCGACCGCGGGGCGGACGATTCCGGTACAGTCGAGCCGGACCATGGGCTGGGGCTGGGGTGGGGCGACGACGGCGGTGTCCCCGGGCCACGGCACCGCGACGACCAGCGTGCGCGGTGCGCCCGCCCGACCGGTCGGCAGCAGGCAGGGATCCGGCGATGGCGCGGGCTTCGTGCTCGTCTCGGGAGCGCCGCCACCGCAGCCAGCGGAGAGCCAGGTCAACAGGGCCGCGCCGAGCACACCAGCGCGCCGGATTGTGCGCGGGGTCATGCCGCGATTCCTAGTGGGTCGTCAGGGCTCCGCGACCACGAAGGGACTGCCACCCATCCCGGACTTGAGCTTCGCGGCCGCGGCCTGCGCTTCCTGCTTGGTGGCAAACGTGCCCGCCCGCACCTTGTAGTAGCCACGCTCGCGGACGATCACCGCCGGGAAGCCGAGCTGCTCCGCCTTCGTCGCCGCATCGTCGGCCGCACCGGGCGTGGCCACCGCCGCCACCTGGACCCGGTACTTCGCCGCCTCCGTGGGCGCGCGCTGGGGGAGCGAGTCCGCTACCCGCGCAGCCGCCGAGTCGGCCGGCCGCTGGTTGGCCTTGGACGCCGCGGCGGCGGAGTCGCCGGAGGCGACGGCGCGAGGGGGCGTGGCGCAGCGCTGGTAGAGGAACCCGAGCTGTCGCTGGAGCTCCAGGTCCGTGCCCGCCGCCGCGACGCCGTCGGCGAGCCAGGTGCACGCCCGAACGGTGTCCTTCAGCTCGAAGTAGGTGCGACCGCCCCAGTAGGCCGCCTGCGCCAGGAGCGGTGTGAGCGGGTGATCCAGCCGCAGGCGCTCCAGGTTCCGAGCGGCCCCCTCGAAGCTGCGGGTGGCGTAGTCCATCTGCACCAGCCGGAGCAGGGCGTCGTCCGCCCAGGAAGACGTGGGATACTCGACCACGACGCGCTGGAGGTCCCGGCGCATGTCGGCCGCGGAGTTTGACACCATGGCCTGGGTATAGAGGATCTCGGGATACAGCGAGTCGGTGGGTGGGGTGGCGGCGAGGAGCCGATCCACCGCGCTCCGCGCCGAGTCGCCCTGACCCTCCTGCGCCGCGCGCACGGCAGCCGTGAGGCGAGGGTCCGTCTGCGCGGCGACACCGGAAGCGCCGGCGCCGAGCAGCAGGGCGGAGAGGCAGAACAGAAGTCTCATGCGGCAGCCTTGGCGGACGTCGCCATCCGGAGCACCAGGTCGGTCAGGATACCGCGCTCGTCGGAGATGGTGGTGCCCTTGAGCGCGGTGTCGGCCGCGAGCACTGCACGAAGCGCGCCGGTGACCCGCTTGGCGGGCCACGTGGGGGCCCAGCGGATCCAGCGAGACTTCTCCTCGCTCCAGCTCAAGAGCCCGAAGACCCGGCACCGCTGGATCGCCCGAAAGACGGCATCGTCGAGGGCTCGGCCGCGCTGGTCACGGTCCGTGTAGGAGCGGGCCAGGCCCACGCCGACCAGTGTCGTACCCAGCAGGCCCGCCAGCTTCACGCCGGAGTTACCGGGCTGGTCGAGCAGCAGCCCGATCAGGTGGACCGCGGGGCCAGTCCGGTCCTCCATCACCGCATCGCGCCAGTCGAAGATGGTCTCGCCGTGACGCACGCCGACCAGTTCCCCGACCCGCTCGGCGGTCAACGGCTCGCCCGGGGGCAACGCCGCCAGCTTCTCCAGCTCCGCCGCCAGCGACGCGAGCTCACCGCCCACTGCGCGTACCAGGTGCAGCGCCGCCTCCTCGGGCAGCTCGAGCCCGAGGCCCTTCGCCCGGCGCTCCAGCCATTTGCGCACCCGGTCCTCGGGCAGGGGCTCGCACGCGACGGTCACCGCGGCGCGGGCGATGTCCTTGTCCTCGCTCTCCTCGTTGGCGCCCTGGATCAGCACCAGCACCGTGTCGGGCGCGGGCCGGGCGAGGTAGTTCAGCAGGGCGCCGCGCACCTTGGGCTTGCGCTTCAGCGCCTCGATCTCGCGAAGGACGACCACTCGGCGATCCGCCATCATCGGCAGCGTGGTGCAGAGCGCGAACAAGGCGTCGGCATCGAGCTGCCCGGCCCCGCGCTGGTCGAGGTTGAAGTCGCGCAGCGTGGGGTCGAGGACGCGATCCAGCAGCGCCCGCAGGGCCTCGTCCTTGAGCAGGTCCTCGGGGCCGTGAAAGTAGTAGGCCGCGGCGGGATCGCCCTTCGCGAGCGACCGCAGGAACGCGTCCAGCGACTGGGATGGCATGGCAGAAAACTACGCCGGGCCGCGCCCGGTTGGAAACGAGACGGGATGCTCTCCCGTGGCGCCTCCGGCCACGGCGTGCTCGTACAGCGCCAGCACGTGCGCGCGACTCACCAGGCCGAGCAGATGGCCGGTGGCGCGATCCACCACCGGAATGGAAGGAGCGCCCCGCACGCCCATGCGCCGGATCGCGTCGAGCAGGGAGTCTCCCGGAGTCACCGTCTCCGCCGCGATCACCACCTGCGACGCCACCAGGCCCGCGGTCTGTTCGCGGGGCACGTTCGCGAGTCGGCCGATGTCCGCGAGCGGGATGATGCCCACCAGCCGCCGGTGCTCGTCCACCACGGGGAGATCGGTGTAGGCGTCGCGCCCGAGGTGCTGCAGCAGCTGGTCCAGGGGCGCGGTCTCACCCACGACGTGCGGCGCCGGGTCGAAGGCGTCGGCCACGCGGAGCCCGGCGAGCACGTCGCGATCGGCGCCGTGCTGGAGCCGCTCGCCGCGCCGGCGGAGCCAGCCGCTATAGAGCGAGTCCGGCTCCAGCCGCCGCGCCACGAGGTTCGCGATCACCGTCGTCAGCATGAGCGGCAGGACGATGTTGTAGTCGTTGGTCATCTCGAAGACCAGCAGCATGCCGGTAATCGGCGCGGCGGTGGCCGCGGCGACGACCGCGCCCATGCCCACCAGGGCGTACGCCTCGGGGTGCAGGCCGAGATCGGGGAAGAGCGTCGTGAGCGCGACGCCGAAGGAGCCACCCGCCGCGGCGCCGACGAAGAGCGAGGGCGTGAACACCCCGCCGGAACCCCCGCAGTTGAGGGTGATCGAGGTCGCGAGGATGCTGCCGAGCGCCAACAGGGCCAGCGCGCCCCAGGATATGCGGCCGAAGATCTCGAGGTGCACCGCGAGGTGCCCGTGGCCCACCAGCAGCCCCTTGGAGAGGATCACCAGGATGCCGACCAGCATGCCCCCGAGCAACGCGAGCCCCCAGCGCGGGCCTTCGATCTCCTTGGCGAGCTTCTCCACCCCGAAGTACACCCTCACGAAGAGCACCGCCACCAGACCCGCGATCACTCCCAGGAAGGGGTAGAACACGAACACCTCGCGCTGGAGCGCGTAGCCGTACTCCTCCGGTATCGGGAAGGCGGGGTTGTTGCCGAGAAAGGTGTGCGACACAACGGCGGCGACGACGCTCGCCACGACCACGGACGGGAATGCGCCCACCGCCAGGGAGCCGAGGATCTCCTCCAGCGCGAAGAACGCGCCGGCGAGCGGGGCGTTGAACGCTGCGGAGATGCCGGCCGCGGCGCCGGCGGCCACCATCACCTTGGTCCGCGCCGGGTCGAAGCGGAACGCGCTGCCCAGGAACGAGGCGAGCGCCGAGCCGAGCACGGCGACCGGACCCTCGCTCCCGGCGGCGCCACCGGAGCCGAGCGTGACCGCGCTCGCCGCGGTCCGCGCGAGGGCCACGCGTGCGGGCAACCGGCCGCCCTCGCGAGCCACCGCGCGCTGCACGTCGGGGATGTTGAGCCCTTCGTGACCTCGCCCCGGACCCCGCATGATGAGGTGGGCCCACACCAGGCCCAGACCGGTGAGGAAAGGGCGGTACGCCAGGATCCCGGCCTCGGTGAGCCAGACCGCCGGGGTGAGATAGAAGATCCAGAAGGCGAGATCGATCAGGCGGTAGAACGCGACCACCCCGAGCCCGGCACCGATCCCCACGGCCACGGCGAAGCCGAGGAGGATGGTGTTCTCGTTGAGGTCGAGCCCGTTGAACCAGTCGGCGAAGCGGTCCCACACGCCTCCGGCCCGACGCGCGGCCAGCCTGGCCGCGTCGCGCGCGGGACGGGTCGGATCGGGGAGGGTGCGCAGCCGCGGCAGCATCTACCGCCGGAAGGTCTGGACGAAAAGAAGACTCACCAGCGTCTTGCCATCCACGATCTCACCGCGCTCGATCATCTCCAACACCTGGGACCAGCGCAGCGTGTGCAGCTCCATGAACTCGTCCGCCTCCCGGTGCTCCGCGCCGGGGTCGAGGCCGTCGGCGAGGAAGAGGTGGATCCGCTCGTCGGTGAAGCCGGGCGTGGTGTAGATGGTCGTGAGGCGCTCCAGCCGCCGGGCCCGCATCCCGGTCTCCTCCTCCAGCTCCCGCTCGGCGCAGAACTCGGGGAGCTCGCCCGCATCGAGGCGGCCGGCGGGCACCTCCCAGATGTAGCCGTCGGCAGCGTGGCGGAACTGGCGGATGAGCAATAGCCGGGGATCGGCCCCGCCGGGCGGATCGAGGAACGGCACCACGGCCGCGGCTCCGGGATGACGGAGCATCTCCAGCTGGCCGATCGAGTCGTCAGGAAAGCGGACGGTGTCGAGATCGAGGTTGACGATGCGGCCGGAGTAGAGGCGCTTGGCAGAGACGAGGGGCATGCTCACCACCTCTTAAAGGATGCTCCTCACCCACGCAATCGGGACTTTCAGTCCTTCGGCGAAGAGGTAGCGCAGCTCGAGCACCGGGTTCGCGGAGATGGGGCTGCTCTCGGTGGGAGAGGTGTAGGCCTCGAGCCGGGTGCGGCGGGCCTCCAGCCGAAGCCTGAACATATGGAAGGGGTCGCTCACCAGCAGCACCCGCCGGAGCCCGCGCTCCCCCATCCACTCGCCCACGGCCGTCATCGAGGTGCGAGTCGAGCGCCCGACCGGCTGTACCACGACGGCCTCCTGCGGCACCTCGTGCGCTACCAGGTAGCGCTGACCCACGAGCGCCTCGCTGGTGGTGTCTCCCCGCCCGACACCGCCGGTCACTACGATCATCGGCGCGTACCCTTCGCTGTACAGCACGATCGCGTGGTCGAGCCGCGCCCGCAGCACCGGCGAGGGGCGACCGTTGTACTGTGCCGCCCCCAGCACGACGATCGCGTCCACCGGGCGCCGCTGGTCGTGCTGACTGGCGATCAGCACCGCCGCCAGCGCGACGGTGTACGCGACGCCAGCCGCGAAGAGCACCAGGCCCACGGTGGAACTGATGGAGCGTCGGCGCGGCACGGGCTACAGGTCGAAGCTCTCGCCGAGTTCGGGGATCCGTACGTCTCGCACGCCGGCCTCCTTTAGCGCCTGGGCCATCGCCTCGAGCGCGGGAGCCTCCCCGTGGACCACGAACGCCCGCCGGACCGGTCCCCCGAGCCGGCGCACCCAGGCGAGCAGCTCCGCGCGGTCCGCGTGGGCCGAATAGCCGTCGATGCTCTCGACCTCGGCGCGCACCGGGAGCTCGTCGCCGAAGATCCGGATCGGGTCGGCGCCCTCCTTGATGCGCCGGCCCAGCGTGTGCTCGGCCTGGTAGCCGACGAAGAGTACCAGGTTGCGGTGGTCGCCGATGCCGTGCGCGAGGTGGTGGAGGATGCGTCCGGACTCCGCCATGCCCGAGGCCGCCACGATCACCATGGGGCCGGGCGAGGTGTCGAGCGCCTTGGACTCCTCGACCGTGCGGACGTAGCGAACCAGGGTGAAGTCGAAGATCCGGCTCTCGGAGGCGACGAGGCGCTCCCGCTGGTCGAAGACCTCGGGATGCATCCGGAACACCGTGGTGACGTCCACCGCGAGAGGGCTGTCGACGTAGATCGGGATCTCGGGGAACTTCCCCGCCCGCCAGAGCTGGTGGAGGCTGTAAATCAGCTCCTGGGCCCGGCCGAGGGCGAAGGCGGGCACCAACACCTTGCCACCCCGCGCGGCGACCCGGCGCACCGCCTCGCCCAGCCGCTCCTCCGCGCCGGCCACCGACTCGTGGCTCCGGTCCGCGTAGGTGGCCTCGACGATCAGCGTGTCCACCGGCCCCGAAGGCGGGTCGGGATCGCGAATGATCGGGAGCCCGCTCCGGCCGATGTCGCCGGAGAACACCAGGCGGTGGCTCCCGGCCTCGGTGATCCGGATGTCCACCGAGGCCGAGCCGAGGATGTGGCCGGCGTCGAGAAACTCGAGCGCGAGGTGCTTCCGCAGGTGGGTGATGCGCCGGTACGGCACGCCGACCATGAGGTCCTGGGTCGCGACGGCGTCGGCCAGCGAGTAGAGCGGCTCGCTCTGGGCGCCCGCCTGGTCGCGGCGCTGGAGGAACTCGAAGTCCTTCTCCTGGATGTGGGCCGCGTCGGGCAGCATGACCGCGCAGAGGTCACGGGTGGCCGGGGTGGCGTGTATCGGCCCGTGGAAGCCGTTTCGCACCAGCAGGGGAAGCCGGCCGGAGTGATCGATGTGCGCGTGGCTCAGGACGATCCCATCGACACGACGGGGATCGAACGGAAGCCGCAGGTTCAGCTCCCGCGCCTCCGCGCGGTGGCCCTGGAACAGCCCGGCGTCGAGCAGGAACCGGCCGCCCGCCGCCTCCAGCAGGTGCATCGAGCCGGTGACCTGGCCGGCGGCGCCATGGAAGGAGAGTCGGATCACTGGGCCCTCATCTGGTGCCGAACAACCGGTCGCCGGCGTCGCCGAGGCCGGGGAGGATGTAGCCGTGCTCGTTGAGCTGGCGGTCGAGCGCGGCGGTGAAGATGGGGACGTCGGGGTGGGCCTCGAGCATCCGGGCCACCCCTTCGGGCGCGGCGACGAGACAGAGGAACTTGATCCGCCGGGCGCCGGCCTCGTGGAGGGCGGAGACGGCGGCCACCGCGGAGCCGCCGGTCGCGAGCATCGGGTCAAGCACGAAGAAGTCGCGCTCCACCTCCGACGCGGGGATCTTGAAGTAGTAATCCACCGGCTTGAGTGTGTCGTGATCGCGATAGAGGCCGATGTGGCCGACGCGCGCCGAGGGAATGAGCTGCGCGATCCCTTCCACCATTCCCAGGCCTGCCCGGAGGATCGGCACCAGGGTCAGCTTCTTTCCCGACACCTGCTGCCCCGTCATCCGCTCCAGCGGCGTCTCGATCTCCACCGGCTCGGTGGGGAGGTCCTTGGTGACCTCGTACGCCATCAGGGTGGCGATCTCGCCCACCAGCTGCTTGAAGTCGCGGGTACTGGTGTCCCGGTCCCGGAGGATCGAGAGCTTGTGGGCGATGAGCGGATGAGTGAGGACCGTCAGATTGGGGAACGATGCCCGTGGCATGGGTCCAATATGCGGGAGGTCATCCGTCCGCAGTAGGGGAGCGGCGAGACAGCCTTGCCTTGCGCGCACGGTGCGATGACACTCCACGGACTATCCCGCACGCAGGAGGAGCTCAGGATGCGATCCACCCAGACGGCCATGCGCGGCGCCACCCTGCTCGCGTGGCTCACCATGGTCCCGCTGGTCACCGAGTGCCACGCGCAGGGCCAGACCGGACCCGCCCAGCGCTCGCCGCAGCCGAAGCCGATCGAGGGCGTGGTGACCGCCGAGACCTTCGCCTCGGGGCTGGAGCATCCGTGGGCTCTCGCGTTCCTCCCGGACGGACGCGTCCTGGTGACCGAGCGGCCGGGACGGCTCCGGATCGTCTCGCCGACCGGTCGGGTATCGGACCCGCTGGGCGGCGTGCCGCGGGTGCAGGCCGCGGGGCAGGGTGGGCTGCTCGACGTGGCCGTGGACCCGAACTTCACGGAGAACCGGCTGGTCTACCTGTCGTACGCGGAGCCGGGCGAGGGCGGCGCAGGGACGGCGGTCGCTCGGGGCCGGCTGGGCGAAGAGCAGCTGGAGGAGGTGCAGGTGATCTACCGCCAGCAGCCGAAGGTGCAGGGGAACGGCCACTTCGGCTCCCGGCTGGTGTTCGCGGAGGACGGCACGCTCTTCGTCACCCAGGGCGACCGCCAGGCCTACCGGGAGCAGGCGCAGAATCTCGAATCGGGGCTCGGCAAGCTGGTGCGGATCAACCCCGACGGCTCCATCCCGAAGGACAACCCGTTCGTCGGCAAGAGCGGCGCGCGGCCGGAGATCTACTCCTACGGGCATCGCAGCATGCAGGCGGCGGCGCTGCACCCGGAGACAGGCCAGATCTGGACGGTGGAGCACGGCGCCCGGGGCGGCGACGAGCTC
>Ga0075313_1000233_pt1 | contig 10644 bp, 14 predicted proteins | sample MayberryNE_Catta_3_FD_120051 | JGI IMG/M metagenome (GOLD analysis project Ga0075313, IMG submission 120051) | Natural and restored wetland microbial communities from the San Francisco Bay, California, USA, that impact long-term carbon... | ecosystem: Environmental > Terrestrial > Soil >...
ACGACGTCGAAGGAGTCCTTCTCCTCCTCGACCGCCGCAGCGCCGTCGCCGCCCGCAGGCGCCGCAGCGGCGACCGCCACGGGCGCGGCGGCCGTGACGCCCCACTCCTCCTCGATCGACTTCGTGAGCTCGACGAGCTCGAGCACGGTCATCTTGCCGAGCGTGTCGAGCACCTTCTGGACATCCGTGGCCATCTACTCCTCCTTGTCTTCAGCGTCGCCCGCTGCGTCTGGTTCGTCTTCCTCTCCGGCCGGCTCGGCCGGAGCCGGCTTCGCCGGTGTCTCGGGCTCGGAGCCGCCCGCCTCGGCGGCGGTCGCCTCGAGTTCCTCGGCCGTCTCCTCGGTCGCCTCTTCGGCCTCTGGTGCGTCGGCGGCCGGGACGGCAATCTCTCCCTGGGCCTCGAGCTGCTCGATCCGTGCCTGCACGAGCCCGTGCAGGTCGCGGAGCGGCGCGGAGACGAGGGCGAGCAGCTGATTGAGCGGCGCGACGATCGCACCCACGAGCTGGCCTCGCAGCTGGTCGACGGGCGGGAGAGTCGCGAGCTCCTCCACCTGCTCCCCGGTCAGCGTCGCGCCCTCCAGGATCCCTCCGCGCAGCGCGAGCACGTTGGTCTCCTTGGCCGTCGCGGCGAGCGCCTTCGCGACTGCGGCGGGGTCGCCGCCCGACTCGATGAAGGCGATGGCCGTCGGGCCTTCGAGCAGCACGAGCAGCGCGTCGGCGCCAGCCTCCTCCGCGGCGCGTCGGGTGAGGGTGTTCTTCACGATCCGGAACCGCGCACCGTGCTCCAGCAGGCGGTCGCGCAGCGCCTCGAGCTGCTTGTTCGTCAGCCCGCGGTAGTCGGCGACGATCAGCGTGTCCGCCGCGCCGATCTCGGCGGCGAGCTCCGAGACGATCCTTTCCTTGTCGGTCTTCAGCACGTCAAGTCCTCCTGGAAAGACGAAACCCGCGCGAGGCGGGCTCCGGGCGACGCGACGTGCGTCCCGTGAACCTGCCTCGGCCGGACCTCTGCCCGGTGGCTCGTGCGCCCAGGGCTGCCGGCGGTCTTCGGCGGGATCTGTCTTCGGTCGTTAGGCCGGAACGGTAGCTCCTTCGAGCTCTTCGGCGATGTCCCGGGTCTTGGACGTGTCGACGTGGATCCCGGGGCCCATCGTCGTCGTGAGCGTGATCTGGCGGATGTAACGCCCCTTCGCCGCGGACGGCTTCGCGCGGACGATCTCCTCGACGAGGGTCGCGTAGTTCTCGAGCAGCGCGCGCTCGTCGAAGCTCTTCTTGCCGATCGGCAGGTGGACGTTCCCGCCACGATCGGTGCGGTATTCGAGCTTGCCCGCCTTCGCGTCGGACACCGCCTTCCCGATGTCGAAGGTGACCGTGCCCGTCTTCGGGTTCGGCATGAGCCCGCGCGGGCCGAGCACGCGACCGAGCTTGCCGACCACGCCCATCTGATCCGGGGTCGCGATGGCGACGTCGAAGTCGAGGAACCCCTCCTCGATACGTGTCGCGAGGTCCGCTGCACCGACGACGTCCGCGCCCGCGTCCTCCGCCTCGCGCGCCTTCTCGCCTTCGGCGAACACGGCGACCCGGACGTCCTTGCCGATCCCGTGCGGGAGCATGAGCGTGCCGCGGAGCTGCTGGTCCGCGTGGCGCACGTTCAGCCCCAAGCGGAAGTGGACCTCCACCGTCTCGTCGAATTTCGCGCCCTCGGCCTGCTTGAGCAGGCGTACCGCCTCGAGCGGGGAGTACGCCGTCTCGCGGTCGATCGCCTCGAGGGCGGCGCGATACCTCTTTCCGTGCGCACTCATGTGTCCGTCTCCACGCCGGTGTCTTCCGCAGAGCTCGAATCTGCGGAGGCAGATCCGAGCTCGCGAGAACCCCTGAGGCGGCCGCTGCCGCGGCCAGTCGCGGTGTTGCTCGCCAGAGTCATGTGTCCGTCTCCACGCCCATGGAGCGCGCGGTGCCGGCGATCACCTTCATCGCCTCCTCGACGTCCCGGGCGTTCAGGTCCGGCATCTTCGTCTCCGCGATCGAGCGGACCTGCGCCTGCGAGAGGCGGCCGACCTTCTCGCGGTTCGGCTCGCCCGAGCCCTTCTCCAGCGAGAGGGCCTCCTTGATGAGCACGGCCGCCGGGGGGGTCTTCGTGATGAACGTGAACGAGCGATCCTCGAAGACGGTGATCTCGACCGGGGTGATGCGCCCGTTCTCCTGCGCGGTCTGCGCATTGAACGCCTTGCAGAACTCCATGATGTTGACCCCGTGCTGGCCGAGCGCGGGCCCGACCGGCGGGGCGGGGTTGGCCTGCCCGCCGGGGATCTGCAGCTTGATGAGGGTGAGGATCTTCTTCGCCATCGCCGTCAGTCGATCTTCTTCACCTGGTCGAAACCGAGCTCTACGGGAACCTGGCGCTCGAAGATGTCCACGAGCACCTTCAGCTTCTGCTGGTCTGGATTGACGTCCACGATCTCGCCGTCGAAGTCGGAGAGCGGGCCGGACGTTACCTTCACGGACTCGCCGAGCGTGAACTCGACCTGGGACTTCTGCGCGCCCGGGCCGGCCGGCACGCCCGCATGCAGGATGCGGTCGACCTCGGGCTGCGAGAGCGGCACCGGCTTGGACCCGGCGCCGACGAAGCCGGTGACGCCCGGCGTCCCCTTGACCACCGTCCACGCCTCGTCCGACATGTTCATGTTCACGAGGACGTAGCCGGGGAGGACGCGCTTCTCCGTCTGCACCTTCTGGCCGTCCTTCGTCTCGATCACCTGCTCGGTGGGGACGACGACGCGCCGGAACGCCGGCTGCTGGTTCATGGACACGATCCGGTGCTCGAGGTTGGTCTTGACCTTGTTCTCGTGCCCCGAGTAGGTGTTGATGACGTACCAGAGGAACACTGCGTCTCCTTAGCGCGCGAGCTCGGAGCCGGCGAGCGCCGCTTCCGCCCGCGCGAAGATCGCCGAAGGCGTCCGCTTCGCGGCTGCTGCGCTCGTGGGTTCGGTGAACGTGATCATCCCTACAGGAGAACCCTGTCGACGAGCGGGCGGAAGATCTGGTCGAGCCCCCACAGGTACGCCCCGACGATCGCGCACGCGATGATGACGACCACGACGCCCTGGAAGGTCTGCGACCGGCTCGGCCAGTCGACCTTCTTCAGCTCGGCGTACGACTCGCGGACGAACTGCCCGCGCTGATGCTCGGCCCGGCGCCCGGTCTGCTGCTTGACCGGCTGCTGCGCGGGACGCGCCTGTGCGGCGCGGCTGCGGCGACCTGCAGCGGCTCCGTCACCGGCGGCGGCCCGGGCTGCCCGGCGCTGCCTGCGCGTCTCCCGTGCCACGTCGTTACCTCGTCTCCCGATGCGGCGTGTGCTTGCCGCACCAGCGGCAGTACTTGGAGAACTCCACGCGGTCCGGGGAGTTTCGCTTCGACTTCTGGGTCTGGTAGTTGCGCCGCTTGCACTCCGTACAGGCGAGGGTGATCGCGACTCGTACTCCGGTGGCCATCGTCAGCTAGTCAGTCGTCTTTCGGGTCGGCGGTACAGAGAGGTGCGAGTAGCGGCGGCAGGACTCGAACCTGCGACACGCGGATTATGATTCCGCTGCTCTAACCAACTGAGCTACGCCGCCGCGCGGGCATGAGTGTAGCAAGGGAGATAGGCCCGTTTCGGGCCCTCGGGCGGCGATGCTCCGGGAGCATGCGGCCAGCGCCGCGCCGGCCGACGCGGACACTAGGATCGCGCGCGTGATCCGGATCCCTCCGCAGCGCGGCGGCTGGCTCGAGGTCATCTGCGGACCGATGTTCAGCGGCAAGAGCGAGGAGATGATCCGCCGCTTGCGACGGGCGGAGATCGCGGGCCAGAGCGTCGTCATCTTCAAGCCGCTCATCGACGACCGCTTCGACGCGGACGACGTCGTGAGCCACGCGGGCATCCGCATGCGCGCCGTGCCTGTCGGCTCCGTGCCGGAGCTGCAGGCGCGCGCGGGCCCTTTCGACGTGGTCGGGATCGACGAGGTGCAGTTCTTCGAGCGCTCGGTCGTCGAGGCCGCGCTCGAGCTCGCGGCACGCGGAGCGCGGGTCGTCGCCGCCGGGCTCGACCAGGACTTCCGGCGCCTCCCCTTCGGGCCGATGCCGGACCTCCTCTCCCACGCCGAGTTCGTCGACAAGCTCCAGGCCGTCTGCCACCGCTGCGGCGGGCCGGCGACGACGACCCAGCGTCTCGTGGACGGTCGCCCGGCCCCCTACGCCGGCGAGACCGTGCTCGTGGGCGCCGCCGAGCAGTACGAGGCCCGCTGCCGCGACTGCCACGAGGCGGGCCTGGACGCGGCGCTCGCCGCCGCGTAGCTACCGCCGGCCGAGCACGGGGGAGACGACGAGCGCCGCCACGTATCCCGCCGCGGCGACGAGGACGATCGTCCCGCCGGGGGGAGCGTCGGCGTAGTACGCGACCGTGAGGCCGACGAGCGCCGACCCGAGCCCGACCGCCATCGAGAGGAGGAGCGTGGAGCGCATGCTCCTGGCGACGCGCCCCGCAGCGCTCACCGGCAGCACCATGAGCGCCGCGACGAGGAGGATGCCGACCACGCGCATCGACAGCGCGACCGTGACCGCCGCGAGCGCCGCGAGCGTCACGTTGAGCGCGCCGATCGGCACTCCGGCGACGCGCGCGCCCTCCTCGTCGATCGACACTCCCGCGAGTGCCCGGTACAGGAGCCCGACCGTCGCGAGGCCCACCGCGCCGAGCACGGCGACGACCGCCAGGTCCGTGCCGGTGATGGTGAGGATCGAGCCGAAGAGGTACTGGAAGAGGTCGACGTCGAGCGCGCCCGCGGCGGAGACGAGCACGACGCCGAGGGCGATCCCCGTGTAGAAGACCAGCGCCAGGGCCTGGTCGCCGGCCGTCCCGCCGCGCGAGCGGAGGAGCTCGATCGCGACGCCGCCCGCCACCGCCGCCACGAGCGCGGTCAGCACCGGCGGGAGATCGAGGAGGATCCCGGCCGCGACGCCCGCGAACGCGACGTGCCCGATCCCGTCGCCGATGAGCGACTGCCGGCGCTGTACAAGGAAGAAGCCGACGGCAGGCGCGAGGACACCGACGATCGCGCCCGCGCCGAGCGCGAGCCGCATGAACTCACTGTCGAGCATGGGCGTGAGAGGGGTCGTGCCAGACGCCGGGGAGCCTTCCCGGCGGGCCGTCGAACACGATCGTGCGGCGTACGAGCACCAGGCGCTGCACGAAGCGCTCGACCGCACCGAACTCGTGCGAGACGTAGAGGATGGTGACGCCGAGCTCGGAGTGCAGCCGGTCGAGCAGCGCCGCGAGCGACTCCTGCGACTCGGCGTCCACGCCCGTCGTCGGCTCGTCGAGCACGAGCAGCGACGGCTCTCCTGCGAGCGCCTTCGCGATGAACGCGCGCTGCTGCATCCCGCCGGAGAGCGTGCGGAGCGGCACGTCGGCGACGTCGTGCAGGCCGACCCGCTGGACCGCCTCGGAGACGAGCTCGCGGTCGCGCCGGCGAAGCGGCCCGAGCAGCCCGCCGGCGGCGAGCCGTCCTGCCGAGACGACCTCGCGCACGGTCGCGGGCGCGTCGCCCGCGAGCTGGGAGCGCTGGGCGAGGTACCCGAGCACGCGGCGGCGGGAGAAGCGGTGTGCGGCCTCGCCGAAGAGAAAGGCCTTGCCCTCCGTCGGCCGCTCGAGCCCGAGGACGACGCGGACGAGCGTCGTCTTGCCGCCGCCGTTCGGGCCCGCCACCGCGACGAACTCCCCCTCCCCCAGGCGGAGCCGCACGTCCTCGAGCACGCGCTGCCCGGGCCGGTAGCCGAACGAGACGCCCTCGAGCTCGACCGCTAGGGGCATCCGAGCGCCTCGCGGAGCGCAGCGAGGTTGTCCCGCATGACGTCGAGGTAGTCGTCGCCGGCCTCGATGCGATCCTCGCTCAGGCCCTCGACCGGGTCGAGGGTCGCGACCTCGACTCCCGCCTCGCGGGCGACGGTGCGGGCCAGGCGATCGGAGACGAGCGGCTCGGTGAAGACCGCGGTCGCCCCGGAGGCCCTCACGTCGTCCACGAGCCGCTCGATCGTCTGCGGGCCCGGCTCCGCCTCGGGCGAGCGTCCGGCGAGCGAGACCTGGGTCAGTCCGTAACGGTCGGCGAGCCGGCCGAACGCCGCGTGCGACGTCACGACGACCCGCCGCTCGCAGCGCTCGAGCCCGGCCGCATACTGGCGGTCGAGCCGGCGGAGCCGCTCGGCGAGCCGCCGTCCGGCTTCGGGTCGTGCGAGCGCCCGCCCGAGCTCCACCGCGGCGGCGGCGAAGCCGGCCGGGTCGAGCCAGACGTGCGGGTCGCCCTCGTCGCCGAGGAGGTCGAGCGACGGACCGTCGCGTGCGTCGACGGCGTCCTCGACGGCGGGCTGGAAGCCACCCCCGACGTGCACGACGAGGTCCGCGTCCCGGATCGTCTCGACCTCGCTCGGGGAGATCTCCACGTCGTGCGGCTCCGCGCCGGGCGGCGTGACGTCGATCACCTCGTACCGAGCGCCTGCGCCGTTCTCGGCCGCCCATGCGAGGGGGTAGAGCGCGGCGACGACCGTCGGGCGCGCAGGCTCGTCGTTGCCCGCCCCACACCCGCCGAGCACGAGGGCGGCCGCGGCGAGGAGCAGGAGCGCGCGCACGCGCCGCACCGTAGCAGGACTCTGAGAACGGTTATCATTATCGTCGTGCGGCCGTGGACCGACAAGGCGCTCGAGCGGCTTCGTTCCTCGAGCGGCCGCACGGGCGGAGCGCGCCAGCTGGTCGTCGACTTCGTCGGCCGCCAGAACTGCTGCCTCTCCGTCCAGGAGATGCACGAGCGCCTCCGCGCCGAGGGCGAACGGGTGGGGCTCGCGAGCGTGTACCGCACCCTCGAGGGCCTCCTCGACGCCGGCCTGGTGCAGCGGGTCGACCTCGGCGACGGCGTTGCCCGCTTCGAGCGGGCCGACCCGACCGGCGAACACCACCACCACCTCGTGTGCGACGACTGCGGGCGCGTCCAGCCCTTCGCGGACGACGGTCTCGAGGCCGAGCTCCGCCGCGTCGCCGGCGGACACGGGTATGCGGTGGCGGCGCACGAGGTCGTGCTCCACGGCGCCTGCGAGGACTGCCGCCCTGCGCGCTGAGCGGACGCGCCCGGCTCGTCACCGGGCGCGTCCCCTGCGATGCGTGAGCGCTTACGCCGTGATCTCGACCTTACGCGCCTTGGCCTCCTCGACCTTCGGCACGTGGACCTCGAGGACGCCGGTGTGGAACCTGGCCTCGACGCGATCCAGGTCGGCCTCGCGCGGGAGCTTGAAGCGACGCTCGAAGTGCTTCTCGAGCCGCTCGTGGAGGTAGAAGGACTTCTCCTTCTCCTCCTTCTCCTCCGTCTTCTCGCCCTTGACCGTGAGCGTCGAGTCGACGACCTCGAGCTGGAGCTCCTGCTCCTCGAAGCCCGGTACGTCGAGCTCGACGACGAGCTCGGTCTCGGTCTCGTACATGTCCGCGGCCGGAAGCGGCGCGGGCGCGACGCCGAAGTCCTCGAGCATGCGCCGCATGCGGCGCTCGAAGACGTCGAGATCCTGGAAGGGCGCCCACCTGACGAGCGTGGTCATCCTTCCTCCTTTCCGCGGTCCATGGTGCCGCGCGCGCGGCGACCGGACATCCGGGAAAACCCCCACCCGTCGCGGTGCCCGCGATCTCACGGCCCGGTTTGCGCCGGCCTGGCGGGGGTAGCCGCGCGAAGGACGAGAACACGCCGTACCGTCTCCGCGGCGGACGCCAGCGCGACGAGGGACGATACGACGAGCAGAGCCGCTCCGGCTCGCGCCATCCCCTCCGACTCGAGCAGCACGCCGGCGGCGAGCAGCTCGACACCGGAGGCGAAGACCACGGCCTCCACCTGCCAGCCGGGACGCGGGTAGAGGTCGGCCTGCTTCGGCCGCGGGCCTGGGGGCCACGAGCCCCACCCGGAGAGCGAGACGAGCTTGCCAGCGTGGCCGACGATCACGCCCAGCGCCCAGCCGACGCCGAGGAAGAGCACGGCCGCCACGGCGACTCGTCGGCCGTCGACGAGCCCGGTCACGGCCGCGAGCGCGAGGAGGGCGGCCTGCAGGAGGAAGACGAGGCCGACTGCCACGTGGGCGACGGGGCCCTCGCGCACGCCGATCTTCCCGGAGCGCGCCACCGAGCCGAACAACCGCACCGGGGCGGCGAGACCGGCGAGCATGACGAGGACGCCGATCGCCACGAGTGCGTCCACCTCGCCCACGACACCACCCACGAAGAGCCAGAGGCCGCTCACGAGCACGAGCTCCGCGACCGGAGCCCTCCGCCGCGGCGCCGCGGCCGCGAGCCCGAGCATGGGCACCAGCGTCCGTCCGACTGCGGCGATGAGCACGGTCAGCCAGCCCACGGCCGCGAGCGTCAGGTGCGCGAGGAGCGCTCGCTCGTAGGGGATCCCGAGCGGCTCCGGGCCCTCGTCGGAGAGCACGATCGCGCCCAGGGCGAACGAGGCGGCCGCGTGCAGCCCCGCGAGCCCCACCGCCGGGCGACTCACGACGAGCGTGCGCCCGCTCGGCGCGCCACGGACGAGCAAGCCCAGCTCGACGAGGAAGAGGACGAGCCCGCCGGCGAGGACGACGGCGGAGGCCGCCGCCAGGCCGGGACGACCCGTGGCGACGCCGATCGCGAGCGGGATACCGGCGAGGAGCAGGGCGAGGACGACCCAGCGCGACCACGGCCGGGGAGGGTCGTTCCTCAACATCACTGGAAGCAGCTGCCACGCCGCGGCCGCCACTGCGAACGGGAAGAAGACGACGCCGATCGCGTGCGCGGCGGCGACCGGTCCCGTGCCCGAGACCGCGAGCCCCACGAGCTCCGGTGCCGACTCGAGCAGGAGCACGCTGGCCGCTACCCAGCCTGCGAAGGCGATCAGGTACGCGGGCGCGCCCAGGCGGAACGGCGCAGGCTGCCCCGTCTCCGCCATCCGCAGCGGACGGAGCGACCGCCCCTGCACCCTGGCGTGCTCCGGACGCCGCACGCGGCCCAGGCTAGACGGCACGTGCGCGAGGGGAGCGGGGGTACGCTGGCCCGGTGGAGTCGACGAGTCCCTTCGAACGGGTCCTCTGCGGCGTCGACGCCTCGGGGGCCCGGGCTAGATGCCGTTCGCCGGGCGCGCCGGCTGGCGCCGCCCGGAAGCGACTTCCTCCTCGTCGGCGTCAGCGAGTCGCACCTCGCCGCCCGGGCGGGGATGCTCGCCACGCACGCGGTCGCGGAGATCGAGTCGGGCATCCGCCGTGCGCTCGACGAGGCGCAGGAGCTCGCCGGTGGCGCGGAGGCGAGGTTCGTCCGCGGCCGTGCGGACGAGTCGCTCCTCAGGCTCGCGACGGAGACGGAGACGACACTGCTCGCGGTCGGAACGCACGAGCACCGTCGCATCGCCGGCGTGCTGCTCGGGAGCGTGGCGACGCGCATGCTCCACGACGCTCCGTGCTCCGTGCTCCTCGCCCGGCCGGGCGAGGATCCCGACGCGTTCCCCAGGTCCATCGTCGCCGGCGTCGACGGCTCGTCCTCTTCCATGTGGGCCGCGGCCGTCGCGCAGGAGGTGGGCACGCGCCTGGGCGCGCCAGTGACGCTCCTCGCAGCCAGAGGCGCCGGACCCCTCGAGCTCGATCTCGGCGCGCTCGAGGAGAGCGAGCTCTCCATCGAGTACGCCGAGACGAAGCCGGTCGAAGCCCTGCTCGCGGCGTCGCACGACGCCGACCTCGTCGTCCTCGGTAGCCGCGGTATGCGCGGGCTACGGGCGCTCGGAAGCGTCAGCGAGCGCGTCGCCCACCAGGCGGCCTGCTCGCTCCTCGTGCTCCGCCACGCCGCGTAGCGCGAATCCCCCGAAACGGTGTTGCGGGCCCTCCGGGTCGCACCGATGAACGTCTCGGTAGTCCCACTGCGGAAGGAGTTCGTCAACGTGTTCGAGCGGGTCCGGGAGCGCCTCGCCGGCGAGCAGGGATTTGCGGGCGTGGAGATGCTGGTCGTGATCGCCGTCCTCGGCGTCGTCCTGGGCGTCGCGGTGCCCTCCTACCTCGGGCTCCGCAGCGGCACCGCGGACGCCGACACGAAGGCGAGCCTCCGCGCGGCGATGCCCGCCGCGGACGCGTACTTCCAGGATCACAAGTCCTACCGCGGCCTGGACTCGACCGACCTCCTGCGCATCGACCCGCGCGTCTCGGTGACCGTCGCGGTCACCGGCGTCTCGAAGCGCTCCTACTGCCTCACCGAGAGCGTGAACGGCAAGACGTGGAGCGTCCGGGGCCCGAACCCGCAGCTCATCGCGAACCCCGACGCGACGAAGGGCTGGTTCGAAGGCGACCGCTGCCGGTAGCCCCGGTCACGGGCCGGGCGTAGCGAGCCGCGCCAGGCGCGAGAGCGCACGGAGCGGGGGTGTCGCGAGACCGCGAGCGTCGCGCGGGTGGGAGAGGTCGCCGCGCAGCAGCCCCGCCACGGCCTCGAAGACCCCCGGAGCGCGAGCCGCCCAGAAGCACGTCTGCGGGTACCGGTCCGCGAGCCGCTTCGCCGCCCACGACGCCGAGGCGTGCCGGTCGAGGGCCGCGGAGAGCGCCTCCTCATAGGACTCTGTCCGCTCGGCGAGGACCGTG
>Ga0075313_1000234_pt1 | contig 10642 bp, 9 predicted proteins | sample MayberryNE_Catta_3_FD_120051 | JGI IMG/M metagenome (GOLD analysis project Ga0075313, IMG submission 120051) | Natural and restored wetland microbial communities from the San Francisco Bay, California, USA, that impact long-term carbon... | ecosystem: Environmental > Terrestrial > Soil > Wetlands...
CTCGATGTCTCAGCGAGGCCCTGGATGGCGACCGACAGCTCCTCACGAAAACGGGTGAGCTGGGTGTGGCCCTCCATTGTGGTGAGTTCGCCGGTCATCTCGCCGATGACACCCGCGACAACAGCGCCGTTTTCGAGCGGGATCTTGCGCAGGACGAGATCGATGGCCTGGATTCCGTTGGTGCCCTCGTAAATGGGTGCGATCCTGGAGTCCCTCAGGAACTGTGCAGCGCCGGTCTCCTCGATGTAGCCCATCCCGCCATGCACCTGGACCCCGAGCGAGGCGACCTCGACTCCAACATCGGTGCACCAGGCCTTGACGATGGGGGTGAGCAGCGCCAGGCGATCGGAGGCGAGCTTTCGCCGCTCTTCGCTGTCGGCATGGCCGAGATGGTCACCTTCGCCGGCGGTTAGATAGAGGAGGGACCGCATCGCTTCGACGTAGGCCTTCATCGTGAGCAGCATGCGACGGACATCGGGGTGCTCGACGATGGGGACGCTCGCCTTGGACTCGGACCCAATCGACCGACCCTGAACCCTCTCTCGAGCGTGACTGAGGGCGTGCTGGTATGCCCGCTCGCCGATGGCGACACCTTCCATGCCAACCCCGACTCGAGCCATGTTCATCATGGTGAACATGTTTCGCATCCCCTCCTGCTCGTCACCGACGAGGTACCCGACAGCCCCTTTTCCTTCGTCGCCGTAGGAGATGACACAGGTCGGGGAGGCGTGGATGCCCAGCTTGTGCTCGAGTGAGACGACCTTCAGATCATTGTGCTCACCCGGCTCACCGTTCTCGTCGAGGATGAACTTGGGGACGAGGAACATCGAGATCCCGCGGGTCCCCGGTGCTGCATCAGGTGTGCGGGCCAGGACCAGATGGACGATGTTCTCGGTCAGGTCCTGGTCGCCCCAGGTGATGAAGATCTTGGTCCCGAATAGAAGGTATGACCCATCGTCCTGCCTCACTGCCTTGGTCCGGACGGCGCCCAGGTCTGATCCTGCTTCGGGCTCGGTCAGGTTCATGGTGCCGGTCCACTCGCCGTTGACCAGCTTCTCGATGTAGGTGGCCTTCAACTCCTCGGAACCGTGTCGTTCCAGCGCCTCGACCGCCCCATGGGTGAGCATGGCGGCCAGGGAAAAGGCCATGTTGGCGGTTTTGAACATCTCCTCGATGACGACTCCCACCACGTAGGGCATCCCGCCGCCACCCCATTGCTCGGGCATGTGCGCCGCAGCCCATCCCGACTCGACGTATTTTCGATACGCCTCCTTGAAGCCCTCGGGGGTTCGCACCGTGCCCGCCTCGGTGAGGACGGAGCCCTCCTCGTCGCCGGTCCGGTTGAGCGGAGCCATCACCTCGGCGAAGAACCGGCCAGCCTCCTCCAGGATCGTCCGCACAGTGTCCGGATCGACGTGCTGATGGCCATCCAGCTTGCCTATCTCATCCAACCCGGCGACATGGGTGAGGATGAACATCATGTCGTCGATGCGGGGTTGGTACCCGGACATGTCAAAAGGGTACCGACCGCTTCTAGCTGTGAGCCACCTCGAGCTGGGTGATGACGGTGCCGTGGAGCACCTCGTACCCCAATCCCTCGTAGAGTCCGAAGGCGCCCGTTTGATTCTCCGAGTCGACCCCCAGCATGGAGTGGGTCAGGCCGGCGTCGAGAAAAGCGTTGAACGAGCTCTCGAGCAACGCCGATGCGACACCACGTCCCCGCCACGCCCGCTTCACACCCAAGCTCCTCACCCAGCCCTCGCGCCGGCCGGTCACTTCCTCGTCGTCGGGGAAGAAACCATTGAGGGAATAACCGACCACCTCGCTGCCGGCGACAGCCTGGAAGGAGAGATCGAGACGTATCGCGCGGCGCTCGATGAGGTATCGGAAGCTGTCTTCGTCCATTTGAGTCGAGCCCCAGTGGTCGCCGAAGGCCTCGTTTAGTGCCTCGAGGGTTCCCTCGTCGAGGGACCGGTTCCATGCGATGATCTCCACGCCATCTGGTGACCGCGGGACGACCGGCGCCTCCAGCGGTCGGATCATCTCCTTGATGAAGCGCACCGGCTCGAGACCGAACCGTCGGTAAAGGCGAAATTCGTCCTCTACCCAATCGAACGCATTTGTTCGGATGTACCAGGGCAACCTCGGGTTGCACGAGGACAGTGACTCCCCGGCACGCTCGATCTGCCATCCGATGAGATGCCGGCCGATGCCCTGCCCACGGTAATCGGGGTCCACCACACCGATCAGGAGGGCCCGCTCCTCACGGGCGCCGCTAGGACGATTCCAAACGAGCCCGTAGGCCACCAGAGTCCCGTCGAGCCAGTAGCCCCGCGTGTCGCGCTCGGGGGCGATGAACGGCTCGCGCAAGTCGTCCTCGACCTCCGAGGCCGGGGTCAATGCAGGCAGGTCCCAGTAGCGCTCATAGCGATTGATCAGATCGGCCACCGCCGTGGCGTCGTTCAGGGTCAGAGGTCGGATCTCCACCCCGGCAAGGTACCGATGCTCGGCGGCGATGGTGGCCGATTATCCGGTGAGGAGACCCTCCACCAACTCGGGAAGGACCTCGCCGATGGCCGCGTCGAGCTTGACCACAGCTTGCTCATCGGCCTCGGTGGGCCCCTGATTGATGATCACGATCGGGAGTGAGAGATAGCCGCCGTACATCACGATGTCGGACGCCGGAGACACGGACACTGTGGATCCGACCACGAGGATGGCGTCCGCGGCTGCGAGGAACTCCATTGCCTTCTCCATCTCGTCCTGGGGCAGGATCTCGCCGAACATCACCGTGGCCGTCTTGACCATGCCGCCGCAGTCCGGGCACGTGGGGTCGAGCTCACCCGCTTCCACCCAGGCCAGGACGATCTCAGTGTCCCAAACCTGTTCGCAGTCCACGCAATGGCTCTTCCTGACGTTCCCGTGCAATTCGGCCACCTGGTAGTCGTCGAGACCTGAGACCAGGTGCAGACCGTCGACGTTCTGGGTGACCACTCCAGCCAGCCGATCGGCGTCGGCGAGCCTCTTGATTGCTTCGTGCCCGGTGTTGGGTAGCACCGAGGAGCGGGCTCCCCAAAGCTCGCCGTCGAGGTGCATCTTCCAGCCCCTCCTCCTGAGCTCGGGGTTGGACCGATAGCGTTTGATGTGGAAGTCGTCGGGGTCGACCTTGCTCCACAATCCGTCCGGCCCGCGGAAATCAGGGATCCCCGATTCGGTCGAGATCCCGGCACCGGTGAAAACCAGGATCCTTTGCGCCGTTCGCAAGACGGCGATTGCCGATTCGACATCGCGAGGCTTACGGGTCATGTTGGGAATCATCCGGATGCGCACCTGTAGCCCAACTCTACGGCGAATTCGGTGTGAGCCCGCAAGAGCCCGGCGTACGATGCGCTTGTGACGACATCCGAAGTCCAGGCCTGGCTCGATCGTTACATCGAGGCGTGGCAGAAGAACGACCCCGAGCTGGTTGAGGCGCTGTTCACCAGCGATGCCGTTTATCGCTTCCGTCCTTACGGCGGAGATGGCCGCGTCGCCGAGGGCATCGCCGACATCGTGAGCAGCTGGATCGACTTCGACGAGGACCCGGCTGAGTGGGAGGCGTCGTACCAGCCCTACGCCGTCGATGGCGATCGCGCCGTTGCTGTGGGTACCAGTCGGTATTTCGGTGCCGGGGACGAGGGCGATGAGGTGTATCACAACTGTTTCCTGCTCCGCTTCGCCGACGGCCGTTGCGCCGAGTTCACCGAGTACTGGATGCTCGAGCCGAGCGAGGGATGACCCGGGATGTCCGATCCCCAATCGGAGATGATGCGCAAGGGCTGGGAGCCTGAGGAAGGGCTCGACTCGCTCAAGACCCCCCTCTTCCAAACCTCCACCTTCGTCTTCGAGTCCTCGGCCGCCGCCGAGCGTCTCTTCGCCATCGTCTATGGAGGTGAGTCTCCGGAGCCGGGCGAGGACGTGGGGTTCATCTACACGCGAATGGACCACCCGAACCTGGTTATCGTCGAGAGCCGGCTCGCCGTGTGGGACGGAGCGGAGGCATCGCTCCTCTTCTCCAGCGGAACCTCGGCCGTGTTCACCACGTTCCTGACCCACGTCAGGCCCGGCGGCCTGATCCTGCACAGCACACCGCTGTATGGGGGTACCAACACCATGCTCTACAAGGTGCTTGCCCCACTTGGATTCGAGCTGGCGTCATATGGCCCGGATGCATCCCAAGACGAGATAGAGGACGTGATCGGGGACCGCCAGCTCGGGGCCGTGTACTTGGAGACTCCGGCCAACCCGAGCAACGACGTGTTCGACATCGATCTCGCGGCACGGGTCGCGGCTGGAGCAACCACACCCGAGCAGCGCACGCTGACCATCGTGGACAACACATTTCTGGGGCCCTATGCCCAGCGTCCGCTGGACCATGGGGCTGACCTCGTGGTGTACTCGGCCACCAAGTACTTGGGAGGCCACGACGATCTGGTGGCCGGTGTGGCGACCGGAGCGTCTGCGCTCATCGACCCGATGAAGACGATGCGGTACAGGATCGGGACAACGGCCGATCCACACACCGCCTGGCTCCTGGGGCGGAGCCTCGAGACCTACGCCATCAGGGTCGAGCGCGAGACCGCCACTGCCGGTCGGGTGGCCGCGTTCCTGGCCGGGCACCCGAAGGTCGCAACTGTTCGCTACCTGGGCCTGATCGAGGACGACGATCCGAGGGCGGACCTGGCCAAACGTCAATGGTCTTCGGCGGGCGCAATGATCTCCTTCGATGTGGCCGGGGGCAAGGAGGAGGCGTTTCGCTTTCTCGACTCGATGAGGCTCATCGCCAACACCACGTCTTTGGGAGGGACCCAGTCGATCGCATGCCACCCATGGACGACGACTCACTCCAATCTCGAACCGGATACCAAGCTTCGCGTCGGGATCACCGACGCCATGATCCGCCTGTCGATCGGGGTGGAAGCAGCCGAGGACATCATCGCCGACCTCGACCAGGCCTTGGCCCGAGTCTGAAGATGGGTCGAACAGCCCATTCTCAACCATCACCCCCGCCGGAATAATCACCGGTGGACGCGCTTGGGAGACGTGAGTAGGGAGAGGCATGAGCCACGGGCCGCTCGTTCTCGGGGGTCAGCTCAGATCGTCTCCCAACCGCGCCACCCATACCAAAGTCTGAGGCTTCTTCTGCCGCGACCTGCGGTCAGAAGTAGCGGGTGCTCCTACCCAATGGAGCCGGTGAGGGCGGTCCTTCGGGGCCGCCCTCGCTTTTCAGATGGCGACCCCCTTCGAGTTCACCGGTTGGCACGCGATGACGGATCTCCCCTAGATTCGCCGGTCAGATGACCGATCCCTACCGCGAGACAATCAAAGAGCTGAGCGACCGCATCGTCGAGGCCCAGAGGCCGATCAAGGTGCTCAATGCGATCAACTGGGACGATTCGATCAAGGACAAGTTCTTCGCATCGGAGTTCAGAGAACTCCCGGCGATCGACCTGGCCTACTACGAGGCTCGCGAAAACAAGCTCGATCCTGATGCGACGCGCAGCGAGCTGAGGGGTATCGAGGCCGACCTCCAGTCCAAGCTGGGCCCGGTCTCCCCGGCAGGCAACCTCATGAAGTTCATGTGTGAGCAGTTCCGGCTGACGGTCGACCTGCTCGACGCCAGAGGAACTCCTGGTTTCTCCCAGATCGCCAGCCTGCTCTACGGGACGCCGCAGGACGTCTTTCACGTCGGAGGCCCGACGATTGCCGACCTGGCGCAACAGATGAGAAAGGTGCTCCAAGGGTTGGATGTGGAGTCAGAGACGGAGAAAGACCTGCGGAACATCCCGGGCACCGAGGCGGTGGGGATACTGCAAGGGCGAGTCGACATCTCGATGGGCAAGGGAATGGTCGATGTCCGGCCGGACGATGGGATTGCGGCCGACGCCGCCGCCGGGAGCGACTACATCAAAGTGCGAGAAGACCGCATGTTCTCCCGGCGTGACCTAGACCTCCTCGAGACCCACGAGGCCTGGGTGCACATCGGGACCACCCAGAATGGCCTGGCCCAGCCGGTCTGCACCTTTCTCGGCAAGGCGGCTCCTCGCACCACCGTGACCCAGGAGGGGCTTGCCGTCCTCACCGAGATGCTCAACCTGCGCAGCCATCCCCGCCGTCTCGCCAAGCTCATGCATCGCATCGAGGGAATCAGAGCGGCCAGCGAAGGAGCGAATTTTGTCGAGGTGTTCGAGCTGTTCCGCACTGGTGGCCTCACCGAGGATGAGGCGTGGGCGGCTGCGGTTCGGATCTTTCGGGGCAGCCTCCCCGATCAAGGGCCGTTCACCAAGGACTTGGGTTACGGCAAGGGCTTGGTCCTCACCCTTCTCTACGTCCGTCTGGCGATCAACCTGGGCCGCTCACACCGGATACCGCTGCTGTTCTGCGGGAAGGTGGATCTTCTCGACATGGTGACGCTCCACCAATTGGAGGAGGAGGGTCTCGTCGAACAGCCGAAGTTCATACCTCCGCCCTTCGATGACATAGCGGCGTTGGCGTCCACGTTGAGCCTGGGCGGGTTCACCGCCATGCTCGACTGGGAACGGCTGGAGGCGGATTACTCGGTGCTGATCTGATCAGGCGACTAGTTAGGGTTCACCGGATTGGAGTCCGAGCCCGTCACCACTTCTGCTGAGCTCGAGCTCACCGGAAGCCGACGGATCGCCAGGATGTGATGGCACAGTTCGATCTTCCGCTCGATCAACTCAGGACGTACTCCCCTGCTGTCGAAGAGCCTGACGACTTCGATGACTTCTGGTCCGCGCAGCTGGAGGATGCGACCGATCACGACATCGACACAACGGTCGTACCGGCCGGCGGTCTCATCAAGTCGGCCCAGGTCCTGGATGTCCGATACTCCGGGCACGGCGACACCAGAGTCGCAGCGTGGCTGTACCTGCCGCATGAGATGGCCGATGGAGCCCCGGTGGTTGTGGAGTTCATCGGCTACAACGGAGGCCGGGGTCGACCGATCGACTGGCTCCGCTGGTCGAGCGTTGGCTGTCCGCATCTCGTGGTGGACTCACGGGGACAGGGCGGAAGGTGGCGATCGGGGGACACGCCCGACCCGGGAGACACGGGGGAGCCGGGGAGCCGGGGCTTTGTCACACGAGGGTTGTCCGACCCGTCTGACCACTATTACTCGCGCCTCTTCGTGGATGCTGCGAGAGCGATTGATGCCACGAGAGCTATCGATGCCCTGGGAGATCGCCCGGTGGTCGTCAGCGGGGGGAGCCAGGGCGGCGCCCTTTCGCTGGCGGCAGCGAGCCTCTCGCAGCAGGCTTCTGTGGTTCTTGCCGACGTGCCCTTCCTGTCCGATTTTCGTCGGGCGGTGGCGATTACCGACGCGGAGCCGTATTCGGAGATCCGGGAGTACTGCGCGACCTATCCCGATCGGGTTGGCTCCGTGTTCAGAACCCTCTCCTATTTCGATGTCGCCAACCACGCCAGACGAGTGAAGGCGCCGTCGCTTTTCAGTGTGGGTTTGATGGACGAGGTCACGCCGCCTTCAACGGTGTTTGCCACATTCAACAGCCTCACCGAGGACGGGCGCATAGAGGTCTACGAGTTCAACGGACACGAGGGTGGCGGGTCGCTTCATTTCGAGAAACAGGTCGCCTTCGTCCGCGAGCACCTGGGGTGAGGCCGGTGGGTTCGGTGGGGCTCGATCGCACAACCAACGGGTCAAGGCCCGCGGGACCTCTTCTCCGGTTGTGTCCCGTCCTGGGGAGAATGGCGTTCTGACCAGGCCCTTTCTGTGACCAAGCCAGCAAGTACCTCACGCTTCAGCTGCAGACAGGGGCGAGGCCATCGGGCCCTGCCCAATGGTTTCGGGCACAGAACGTGACCCGTAGGATGGCCTGACCCCGAGCCCTAGGAGGTCGTGGCTTGGCCAGGATCGAAGAGACGTCCCTTCCCGGAGTCGGTCTGCGCCTCGATTTCATCGCCGACGACGGCAACCGCATCGGAGTCGTCCATCATCGGACCGGACGCCGGGAGTTGTTCGTCTGCACCGCCGACGACCCCGACGCGGCCGTTTTCAGCATCACCCTCTCGGACGAGGACAGTCATGCCCTGGCCGAAGCGCTTGGAGGGTCCAAGTTGATCGAGAATCTGTCGGTGCTCCAGCAGCAGATCGAAGGATTGGCCATCGACTGGTTGACCGTCGATTCTGACTCCCCGTATGCCGGCAAGACAATTGGCGACGCCAGGATCAGGACACGCACCGGGGTCTCGGCGGTGGCGGTGATCCGTGGGGACTCGCCTCATCCCGCCCCCGGCCCCGACTTCTCACTCGAGCCCGGCGACACCCTGGTCGTCGTCGGCACGCCGGCAGGCATCAAGTCGGTCGCCCAAATCCTCGTAGCAGGCTGAATTGGATCGGACGGCGGTACAGCTCCTCGAACTGGGGGCGATCGTGCTGGGCCTCGGAATCCTGGCCCGAGTGGCGAGCCGTCTCGCCATATCTCCGATTCCGCTCTATCTCCTGGCGGGTCTGGCGGTAGGGGAGGGAGGTCTGGTCCCGATAGTCACCTCGGATGAGTTCATCGAGGTCGGGGCCGAGATCGGTGTCATCTTCCTGCTCCTGATGCTGGGGCTCGAGTACTCGGCGCGTGAGCTCGTGGCCGGAGTCCGCTCGGTGGCGCCCGCCGGTCTCTTGGACGCCGTTCTCAACTTCACCCCTGGTCTCGTCGCCGGCCTTCTCCTCGACTGGGGGCTGGTGGCGGCCCTGTTCCTGGGTGGTGTGACCTACATCTCGTCGACGGGGGTGATCGCCAAGTTGCTCCACGATCTGGGCTGGACCGGCAACCGCGAGACTCCGGTCGTCCTCTCCATCCTGGTGTTCGAGGACCTCGCCATGGCAATCCTCCTTCCCACCCTGGCAATCCTGGCCCTGGGTGGCAGCACGAGCGAAGCCATGGTGACAGTGGCGGTCGCCATAGGCGTGATGACGGCCGCTATCGCCCTCGCATATTGGCGTGGCGACAGGCTCGGGGATCTCGTATTTCATCGCTCCGACGAGGCCAGCCTGCTGACCGTCTTCGGTCTGACACTGGTCGTGGCCGGCCTGGCAGAAAGCGTGAACATCTCGGCCGCGGTGGGCGCCTTTCTCGTCGGGATAAGCCTTTCCGGTGAAGCGGCGGCTCGGGCGGACGTCCTGCTCTCACCGCTTCGCGACCTGTTCGCCGCAGTCTTCTTCGTCTTCTTCGGTCTTTCCACCGACCCCGGTGAGATCCCCAGCGTTCTTGGTGCCGCAGTCGTCCTGGCTGCCGTGACCGCAGTCACGAAGGTTGTGACGGGCTGGTGGGCAGCGCACCGTCAGGGAATCGGATTTGCCGGCCGGCGCCGAGCCGGTCTCGCCCTGGTCGCCAGAGGTGAGTTCTCGATCATCATCGCCGGCTTCGCAACGGGTATCGCCGGAGCCGAGGAACTGCCCGCCCTGGCGGCCACCTATGTGCTCTTGCTGGCCATAGTCGGCCCACTTGCAGCCAAGGTTGCCGATGTGAAGAGCAAGAGGGTGGCGATCGGCTGAGCCCATCCCGGCAGCGTCGGCTTGGACACCGGCCTGCCTGCAAAGTCGATCGACTGTCTCGAACCAGCCGATTTGAAGGAGGAAACCATGCCAAAGACGAAATTGGGGACATGGGCGGGCAGGTTTTTCGTCGTCGGGCTCGTTCTGCTGGCGATGCTCATCGTCGCCTACAACACGGAAGCCTTGGACGAGGTTTTCGCCCAACGGACCGTTGGGGGCCTTGCCCTGTGGGTAGTGACGGCCATCTCCACCATCGGTTCGTTGGTTGCTGGCTTGGTGAGCTGGCTGAAATTCAAGGATCGCTCGGCAATCGTCATCGCAGCCACGATCTACGGGCTCTTTGCGAGCACGCTGCTCGCTTTCGGGGCGATTCCTCAGAACTGAATCCGGGTCGCAAGGTCTGGATGTCGAATCGGAGTCCGCAAAGGATCTTCGGAGCATCCTGAGTGCACACCGAGACCTCCGCGGCAAAGTGGATCTGCTGGACATGGTCACTCGTGATCTGAACGAGCGTGGCGATGGGCATGGTTTGTCGTCGTTCGTGTAGATAGGTCGAGTTGCGAATACAAGAGCGGAACATCAGCCACCTCCGACCGGCTACGGTCCTGGATTAGCCTGCGCCACCGTGTCCACCACGAGCCCCGATTTGGCCGCAAGGACCTTGTCCGGTCTCAGGGCGGCCGGCGTCGGCCTCGCGGTCCTCCACGGAGAGGAGAAGATTGCCGCGGGCGACGTTGGCTCCGATATCGATCTCGTCACTGAAAGGCCGCTTCGATCCCTCCTGCGGGGACCGGTTCGCTCGAGTCTCGAGAATCTGGGCATTTTCCCGGTCATGGTTTGGCCTTATGACGTTTCGGGCACGGTCACAGTCTTCTTCTCAGATGTCGACGCCTCGGAAGCCGTCCAGATCGACGCTCTTCACGATCCCGACGGCCTCGGCAAGTTCGGAATCCGATCGGGTGTCCTGCTCGAGAATTCAGCAATTGGGAGACTGTGGCCGGCCGTCCAGCCACCATTCTCACAGTTGTACCTGGTGCGAAAGAGGCACTGGAAGCGTCAATACGGACGGATCAC
>Ga0075313_1000235_pt1 | contig 10622 bp, 6 predicted proteins | sample MayberryNE_Catta_3_FD_120051 | JGI IMG/M metagenome (GOLD analysis project Ga0075313, IMG submission 120051) | Natural and restored wetland microbial communities from the San Francisco Bay, California, USA, that impact long-term carbon... | ecosystem: Environmental > Terrestrial > Soil > Wetlands...
CCTCGCGGCGGGCTTCGCGTCGCTCCCGTACCTCTTCGCGGGGGGCGACCAGCTGAGCCACCCCGTCGACGCGTACTTCGAGGGGATGGCCGGGTTCACGACGACCGGCGCCACGGTCGTCACCGACTTCGACGACCTCTCGCGCTCGGTCGCCATGTGGCGCCAGTTCACGCAGTGGCTCGGGGGCATGGGGATCATCGTGCTGGCCGTCGCCGTCCTCCCCCGCCTGCGCGTCGGAGGCCGCCAGCTGCTCGAGTCCGAGCTCCCCGGCCCGGAGATCGCCCAGCTCAGCGAGCGGATTCGATCGACCGCGCGCAAGCTGTGGATCCTCTATGCCGTCCTGACGCTCGCAGAGACGCTCGCGCTTTCCGTGCTGGGCTGGCTCGGGGTGGACGACCGCATGACGCCGTTCGAGGCGCTCGCGCACGCGTTCGCGACGATGCCGACCGGCGGCTTCTCGACACAGGCGCGCTCGATCGAAGCGTTCTCCGCAGCGGCGCAGTGGATCATCGCCCTGTTCATGGTGATCGCCGGGGTCAACTTCGCCCTGACGTATCGCGCTCTCTTCCGCCGGCGTCCTGGCGTCCTCGTGCGCGACGAGGAGGTGCGGGTGTACCTGGGACTGCTCTTCATTGCGAGCGTCGCTCTCGTCATCCAGCTGTGGGGGTACGGCCTCGCAGCGAACGAAGAGGCGATCCGAACTGCGGTGTTCCAGGTCGTCACGATCATGACTACCACCGGGTTTGCGACCACCGACTTCGCGACCTGGCCCGTCGTCATGCTCCTGACGCTCTTCGCCCTCATGTTCGTCGGCGGCTCCGCGGGCTCGACGAGCGGCGGCATCAAGGTCGTCCGCCATCTCCTGCTCGGGAAGATGCTCCGGCGCGAGCTCGACCAGACCGTGAGCCCGGAGGTCGTCCTCCCGGTCCGTCTCAACGGCTCGCCCGTCGACGAGCGCACGCTCCGCGCGATCGCGGCGTTCATCCTCCTCTACGTCGGCTTCTGGGCGGTGGGAGCGGCGGCGATCGCGATCGAGTCGGCGATCGGCGACGTGGGGATCGGCGCGCTGGACGCGCTCGCGATCTCGGCGTCCGCGGTCGGCAACGTCGGCCCTTCCTTCGGGGTCACGGGGCCGATGGGCTCCTACGAGCCGCTCGGCGACGTGTCCAAGCTCACGATGATCGTGCTCATGTGGGTTGGCCGGCTCGAGATCGTCCCCGTCGCCGTGCTCCTCACCCGGCACTACTGGCGGATCTGAGCCGGCGGTTCCGGCCGCGCCGGCTACGACTTCGGGGCGCCGAGGAGCGCCTTGCGCAGGGCGGGGGCAGCGTCCTCGGACACGACGGCGAGCACCTGGTCGCCGGGGCGGAGCACGGTGCTCGGCTCGGTGAGCTCCGTGCGGCCGTGGCGGAAGACGGAGATGAGGCGCGAGCCGGCCGGGAGCGACAGCCCGCCCACCCTCGTGCCCGCGGCAGGCGAGTGCCCCTCGATCTGGATGTCCACGATGTCGAGGCCCTCCCGCTGGAGCCGCAGCAGCCGGACGAGCCCGTGCTCGGGCATCTCGTGCTCGACGAGGCCGAGGATGCTCGTCGTCGCGCTGACGGTCAGCGAGATGCCGAGGAGGTCGAAGTGCTGCTGGTTGCGGGGATCGTTGACGCGGGCGATCGCCTTCGGCACGCCGTAGGACTCCTTGCCGATCTGGGAGATCACGAGGTTGTCCTCGTCGTCGCCCGTCACCGCCAGCAGGAGGTCGGGCGGCCGCGCGATCCCGGCGCGCTCGAGCACGTAGATCTCCGTGGCGTCCCCCCGCATGACGACGGGCCCGAACTCCTCCTCGAGCAGCGCGAACCGGTCGGGCCGCTGCTCGATCAGCGTGACCTCGTGCCCCATCTCGAGCAGGGTCCGGGTCGAGTTGGTCCCGACCTTGCCGCCGCCCGCGACGACGACGTACATCAGGGCGCGACGGGGCCGGAGACCCCGACCGTCTCGCTCACGGTGTCGAGCAGCGCGGCGATGGCCGTCTCCGTCGGGCACACCGTCCGCAGGCCGCGCCGGGCGTAGAAGTCCGCCCGGGCCGGGTCGAGCACGCGCACGACGACGCAGGGGATCTCGTACCGCTTCTCGAGCACCTGGCCGATGACGAGGTTCGTGTTGTCGCCGTTCGTCGCCACGACGGCCGCGTCCGCGTCGGCGACGCGCGCACGCTCGAGGACGTTCACGTCCATCCCGTGCCCGACGACGAACCCCCCGCTCCAGCTCGGGCCGAGCCGCGTGAGCGCGTCCTCGTTCTCGTCCACGACGCTCACGTCCCACCCGGCCGCCTGCAACCCCTTGGCGACGGCCGAGCCGACGCGTCCGCACCCGATGACGACCGCGTTCACGGCGGCTCAGGTTACTCCTCGAAGACGCCTTCCGGAAATGCGACGACGAGCACCTCGCACGGAGCGCGGCGCAGGACGAAGTCGACCGTGGGCGAGAAGAAGCGCGACTGCCTGCGCCAGCGGGCGGACGAGCCCATGACGACGAGGTCGACGTCGCGCGCCCGGACCTCGTCGAGGATCGCATGGCCGATCGACCGGGCCCGCAGGACGTCCGTCCGCACGTCGACGCCGTGCTCCTCGCCGAGCGCGCGCGCCTCCTCGAGCGAGGCGCGGACCCGCTCCGCGATCTCCGGCGGCAGCTTGCCCTCGAGCGGGTACCTCCGCGGCACCCGCACGACGGTGATCGCCTCGACCTCTGCGTTGTGCTCCTTCGCGAGCGCGATCGCCGTCGCGACCATCTCCTCTCCGATGTCCCCGAGCTTGAGCGGCACGAGGATCCGCCCGTACTCCGCGCCCGCCGGCAGCTCTGCGACCGCGACGCGCTCCATCAGCCCGCGCCGGCGGCTCCGGCGTACGGCGACGAAGACGACGAGCCCGACGGCGAGCCAGGCCGAGCCGGCGTAGCGTGCGCCGTCGTGCGTCGCGAGAGCGAGCACCCAGACGGCGAACGTCAGCGGCGCCCCGACGAGCGCGGGGAGCGGAAGCGAGCGCCCTGCGGCGCGGACGCTGGGCCCGGCGCGGAACGGCCGCGCGAGCCCGGGCTCCCGGACGCGCAGGCGGAGCACGGCGAGCTGCGCGGCGGTGAACGCGAGCAGGACGCCGAACGAGTAGAGCGCGGCGAGGAACGCGGGGTCGCCCTCGGCCACCACCTCGGTCAGCGCGAGCAGCCCGATCGCGAGCGCGGCCGCCACGACGATCGTCTCGCGCGAGGCGAGCGCGCGGCGCTGACGGCGCGCGAACCGACGCGGGAGCGACCCGTGCTCGGCGAGGGAGCGCGTGAGGCGCGTGATGCCCGAGAACGAGGTCGTCGCGGCGGCGGCGAGGATGAGCGCCCCCGAGATCCCGACGGCGACCCGGAGCGTGCTCACGGCGGCGTCCGGGAGCGACCCGTCGAACGCGGCTGCGATCCCCACGAGCGGGGCCTCGAGCCACTCCTCTCCGAGAGCGGTCTCGCCCCCGGACACCGGGTACGCGGAGAGGCCGATGACCGCGACGAGCACCGTGACGAGGACGACGAGCCCGATCGCGGAGAAGAGCGAGCGCGGAAGCGTGCGCCCGGGCTCCCGCGCCTCGTCGGCGAGGTTGGCGACCGTCTCCAGGCCGCTGTACGCGATCATCGCGAGCGGAAGGGCGAACGCGAGATCCCCCCAGTCCTGGCCGCGCTCGAAGCCCAGGCCGTCGGCGAGCGAGTCGGGTGACACGAGGAACGCGAGCCCGAGCAGGACGAGCGTCGCCTGGACGAGCAGGTCCAGGAGCGCGACTGCGAGCGACCCGAGATGGAGCCGCGTGCGGCGGGCGATCCTGACTCCGGCGATGGCTGCGACGAGCACGCACGCGGCGACGACGTCCCACGGCTCGTCCCTGAGCACGGAGATGGACGTCGCTTCCGCGACGTAGTGCGGGACGAAGAGGGCCGAGAGGGCGAGCACGATGAGGAAGTCGAGGAAGAGCGCCCACCCGGTGACGAAGCCGGCGAGGTCGTTGAACGCCCGCCGGACGAACGTGGCGGCACCGCCGGCCTCGGGGATGGACGCCGTGCCCTCGGCGTACGACAGCGAGACGAGGAGGAAGAGCGCGCCGCTCAGAAGAAGGACGAGCGGCGTCAGCCCGAGCGCGGCCGCCGCCACGATCCCCAGGGCGACGTACAGCGACGAGGCGACCTCCCCGTAGGCGACGGCGAAGAGCGCCGGCGCGTCGAGGACGCGCTCGAGGCCGCGCAGCTTACGGGCCACGACGTTTCCGCTCGATCGTCAGCCGGGCGATGCCGAGGACGACGAAGAGCCCGCCGAGCACGAAGCCGAGCACGCCTCCGCCCTCCGCGGCCGTCCGCGCCAGCAGCGCTATCCCGATCCCCACGAACGCGACCGAGAAGGCGACGACCGCCCAGGAGTAGGCCCTCACGCGCCCCCGGAGGCGGTCACGAGCACGCGACAGCTCGCATGCCGGAGAACGTAGTCCACGGTCTTCCCCAGCACGGCAGCCTGGGCGGCGGTCAGCCGCTTGCGCGGCGCCCCGAGCACGATGATCTCCGCGTTCCGCGCGGAGGCCTCGTCGACGACCGCGGGGCCGGCCGCGCGAGCCCGCTCCAGCCGCGTGACGACCCGGACGCCGTAGGACTCGCCGATCGCGGCGGCCTCGTCGAGCTCGCGGTTCGCCTCCCGCTCGCGCTCGACCAGCGTGTCGCCGAGCGGCCGGTCGAGAGGCACCTCGACGACGTTCAGGGCGACGATCTGCGCCCCCCGCTCGGCGGCGAGCCGACACGCGACGTCCATCGCGGCGTCCGAGGGATACCCGGAGATCACGGGCACGAGCAGGCGGCGATACTCGAGCGCGAGCGCAGGCCCGAACGCGGGCGGCGCCTTCACGAGCTCACGGAGCGACGCGCCCACGAACCTGCGGCGGTAGAGCGCGTACCCGACGAGCCCGAGCACCATCCAGCCGAGCCCCGCCCAGCGCGTGGTCGGGTTCTGGACGACGAGGACGAGGAACGACGCGCCCGTCGCGACCCCGCCGACGAGGGCGAAGAGGGGCCACGTGACCCGCCCGATCCGCAGGTTGGGGTGCGCGCGGTAGACGACCTCCTCGGGGTCCTGAGGGTCGCGCATGCGAAGCCGCACCACCGAGGCGTGGGCGACGGTGAAGGAGAGGGTCGCTCCGAGCGAGTACAGCGTCCCGACGAAGGCGACGCTGCCGGGGAGGATGACGAGGATCGGCGCGACCCCCGCGAACAGGACGAGCGAGAGCCACGGGGTCTTGAAGCGCGGGTGCAGGCGCCGGAGCGCCTCGGGGAGCTGGCGATAGCTCGCCATCGAGTACGTGATGCGGGAGGCGCCGATCACGCCGGCGTTCGTGGCGATGAACAGGATCGTGGCCGCGAGCACGCCGACGTAGATCTCGGCCGCGTCGAGGAGGGCATCGTTCAGGCCGAGGTTCTGGACGACTCCGAGGATCGGGTCGTTCGCGAAGCCCCCCTCCTCCGGCGGGAGCGCGAGGTAGGTCGTGAGCTCTCCGTCGATCTCCTGCACCGGCAGGGCCGAGAGCGCGACGAGGGGCAACGTGAAGTAGATCGCGAACACGGCTCCCGCGACGAGCTTGTACGCGTTCGGGACGGTGCGCACGGGATCCCGGGCCTCCTCGGCCAGGTTGGAGACCGTCTCCACCCCCGTGTACGCGAGCATCGCGACCGGGATCGAGACGGCGAGGCTCGACCACGTCGGCGCGACGCCCCAGTGCACGTTCTCGACCAGCACCTCGGGGCTGAAGACGAGCGCGAATCCGATCACGACGAGCAGGAGCTGCGTCCCGAAGTCGACGACGGCGAGCGTGATCGAGAGCCGCGCCGCCTCCTGCACGCCGAGGACGTTCACGGCGACGAGCAGGACGATCACGATGGCGCCGCCGACCACGTCCCACGGGTTCGTCCGCAGCGGCTCCCAGAAGATCGAGAGGTAGTGCGGGACGAAGAAGGCCGAGACGCCGATCGTCACGACGTACACGAGCATCTGCGCCCATCCGGCGGTGAAGCTCGTCAGCTCGTCGAACGCGTGGCGGGCGAAGCTCGCCGAGCCGCCGGCCTCCGGGAAGCGAGCGGTCCCCTCCGCGTACGTCGCCGCCGTCGCCGCGAACACGACCCCGGCGACGACGAAGACGAGCGGCGTGAGCCCGAGCGCGTAGACCGCGGTGAGCCCGAGGGCGTAGTAGATCGACGAGCCGACGTTGCCGTACGCCGTGGCGAAGAGCGCCGGCGTCCCGAGCACGCGCTCCATCTCGACCTGCCGTCTGCGACGGCGACCCGGCACGGCGCGTGAGTCTACGCTCGGAGCGGGACGAGCGAGGGGCCGGCTCGCGCCGGCCCCTCGTGACCCGCCGCTGCAGCTCGCGCTACGGCGTGTTCACCCTCAGGATCGTGCGGCCGATGGCCATCGATCCGTCGCTGTAGTCCACGACCCCCATGTACCGCGTGTCCGCGGCAAGGCCCGTGAAGGTCGCGGTCACGGTCTTCGTGCCGCCGATCTCGGTCGGCCCGGCCGGCGTGATGGCGAGCGACGTGTTGCCCGCGCTCGTCGCCGGGACCTCCCAGTCGAACAGCGTGCCCGTTGCGCTCGGGCCGTTCGTCGAGAACCCGTGCACGTACACGGTCACCGTCGGGGACGACGCGGGATTGACGTTCAGCGTCACCTCCTCGTTCGAGTCGCCGTCGGCCGAGAACGCCACGAGACCCGAGCCGACGCACACGAAGAGGTCGAGGTCGGTCCCGGTCGGGGTGATCGCGTCCTCGTAGATGCCGACGCGGAACACCGTCGTCCCTAGCGGGATCGTGATGTCCTTCGTGAACGTCCCCTGCGTGTCACCGCAGTTGATCCAGTTCTGGTCCGGATCCTGCGGAACGGTGTAGGACGTCTCGTTCGCGGCGACCATCCCGCGGACCGACGCGGCGAGCGTGCCCGCGTAGCCGGTCTTCACGTTCCAGCTGGACGGACCCGTCGCCGTCTCGAACGTCACCTCCGCCGGCGCGGCCAGCGCGACCGGACGGATCACGACCGGCATCCGCACCACATGGCCCCGGTTCCCCGTCCAGGTGATGAACCCGGTCTGGTACTGGTTGAGCGTCGCGGTCGTGCGCGTGAACGTCACCGTCCACTCCCGCTCCGCACCCGGTGCGACCGTGAACGAGCTCGCGGACGGCGTGGCCGTGATTCCCGGCAGGCCCTGCACCGAGAACGCGTACGTCTCGCTCTGCGAGCCGACGCTCGTCGCCGTCCGGGTCACCGTCTGCACCCCCGCCAGGTCGCCGATCGCGATCGACGCCTGGTTCAGGTCGCTAGCGTCGAGCGGCGGCAGCGGCCCGTTCGCGAGCCCCTGGCCCTCGAGGAAGGCGATCCAGTCGAGGAAGTCGCTGTCGAAGACGAGGCCCGGGTCGACCGCCTTGTTCGGGTCGACGTGCCCGGCCCCCTGGACGAACGTCCGCTGGGCCGCCGCCGAGATGGCCGACGTCCCGGGGAAGTTCTCGATGATGTCGTACGCCGTCGTCATGAACGCCGACTTGATCGCCATCGGCGACCAGTCCGGATGCGCCTGCTTGAGCAGCGCTCCCATCCCGGCCATGTGCGGGCTCGACATGGAGGTGCCGCTGTACAGGTCGAACAGCCGATCCTGGTTCCCCGGAGGCGCCACCGCGGCGAGGATGTCCTGACCCGGAGCGATGATGTCCGGCTTCAGGATGTCTCCGCCGCCGGCCACGAGCGGCCCGCCGTTCGAGAACGACGCCGAGAGCGGCGCCGGCACGTCGTAGACGAGCGTTCCCTTCGAGATCGTGGCCGACTGGCCCGCGTTCGCAGCCGCATGCAGCGCCGCGTAGCCCGGCGCCGTGAACGGGACGTGCACGGTTGGCACCGAGTGGATGAGTGCGAGCGCGTTCGTCGCGCCGCCACTCACGTTCACGATGACGACGCCGACGCCGCCTGCCGTCTTCACGGCGAGGCTCTTGTTCACGAGCGCGTTCGCCCCGCGGTCGCAGAGGACGATCTTGCCGGCGACCTTCGCCGGGTCGAGCACCGGCACGCCGGCGTTGTCGACCGCCGCGAAGCAGAGGTTCGCCTCGGCCGGGTCCTGACCCGCCGCAGCGGCGTCCGCGGCCTCGACCAGGTTGGCGGTGATCGCGACGGGCGAGAGCGAGGCGCCCTCGTACGTCGTCCCGCCGGTCGTGACCGAACCCTCGCCGGTGCGGTTGTGCGTCCCGGCGGCGACCGTCGTGATCCACGGGCTCGGGTGGTTGACCGAGCCGAACCGCGGGGAGCCGCTGTTCCCGGCGGATGCGGCGACGTATACCCCCGCCTCGGCCGCGAACAGGAACGCGACCTCGGTGATGTTCGTGAACGCGGTCTGCGTCCCCGAGATCGAGTAGTTGAGGACGTCCACGCCGTCCGCCACGGCCGCATCGATCGCGGCGGCGGTGTCGAGGCTGTTGCACGAACCGCTCGTCGCAAGGTTGATGACGTAGCAGGCCTTGTAGACCGCGATCCGGGCCCGCGGCGCCATGCCGCTGATGGGACCGAACGCGGCCGCGTCGCCCGTCGGCTGGATGCCGAAGTTGCCCGCGGCCTCAGAGGCCGTGTGCGAGCCATGGCCGCCGAAGTCGCGCGGCGACGCGTACTCCCAGTCAGGGAGCGCGCCGATGCCGTCGGCGAACCAGCGTGCGCCGATCACCTTGTTGTTGCAGGTGTTCGCGGGGAACTCCTCGCCGGCCTGGCACGTCCCGTTCCAGCCGCTCGGCGGGTGCGGGTAGAGGTTCTGCCCGACACCGCCGCCGCCGCCCTGCGAGCCGCGGCGATCCGAGAAGCTCGGGTGCTCGGGCCAGTAGCCGCCGTCGACGATGCCGACGATGACGTCCTCGCCCGGGCCCGGGTTGCCGACGCTCGGCCCGACGCCGCCCAGCTTGGCCCACAGGCCGCCCTGGCCGGCCGGCTTCGTGAGCCCGAGGAAGTCGGGCGTGTCGGACGTCGTGAGCTCGAGCATCTCCGCCCGCTCGACGCTGAGCACGCCCTCGGTCTGCTCCAGCTTGGCGGCCTGACCCTCGGTCAGCTCGGCCGCGAAGCCGTTCACGGCGTGCGTGTAGTCGTAGAGCGGCGCGCCCGCGTCTACCTCCTCGAGGAGCTCGCGATGCGTGCCCCTGAGGTACTCGGTGTAGCGCTGAGCCGCCTGGCTCTTGCTGTTGTACTTCTTGCCCTTCGCGGGCTTCGTGCGCTCGAGGCCGGATACGTTCCCTTCGTACCCGGCCGCGGGCGGCTGGGCGAGCACGACGGCATAGCTGGCCGTCTGCGCGCCTGTCTGCCCGGAGGCCGGCACCGCGACGACCGTCGCTACGACAGCGACGAGCGCGCCCACGGCACCTAGGAACCGGAGTCGCATGAACCTCTCCCCTTTCGACGGATTCGGGCGCGACGGCGCGCCCCCTGCCCGTGAAGCCGGTCGGATCCTAATCGGCCTGCAAACGGCCTGCAATGGGAAGCAACGGCGCCCCGCGGCCTCCGCCGACGCGGCGCCGCACCAGGCGTCTAGCCGTGGATCGAGGCGATGACCGGGATGAGCAGGATCGCGACGATGTTCGCGATCTTGATCATCGGGTTGATCGCCGGCCCCGCGGTGTCCTTGTACGGGTCGCCGACCGTGTCGCCGGTGATCCCTGCCGCGTGCGCGTCGGAGCCCTTCCCGCCGTACAGGCCGTCCTCGATCGTCTTCTTCGCGTTGTCCCAGGCACCACCGCCCGAGGTCATCGAGATCGCGAGGAAGATGCCCGTCACGATCGTGCCGATGAGCAGGCCGCCCAGCATCTCCGGCCTGATGATCCCGACCGCGATCGGGATGGCGACCGGGATCAGGGCGGGCACCATCATCTCCTTGATCGCCGAGCCGGTGACGATCGAGATCGCGCGCGAGTAGTCCGGTCGCGAGGTGCGCTCCATGATCCCCGGGTCCTCGCGGAACTGGCGGCGCACCTCCTCCACGACCTGGCCGCCCACCCGCCCCACCGCCTGCATCGCGAGCGAGGCGAAGAGGAACGGCATGAGCCCGCCGATGAAGAGTCCGGCGATGACCCACGGGTCCTCGAGCGCGAAGCTGACCTCCAGCCCCTCGTCCGCGAGCCCGCGGCCGTACTCGTCGAAGAGGATGAGCGCGGCCAGGCCCGCGGAGCCGATCGCGTAGCCCTTCGTGACCGCCTTGGTCGTATTCCCCACCGCGTCCAGCGGGTCGGTGATGCCGCGGACGGAGTCGGGCAGGTCGGCCATCTCCGCGATGCCGCCCGCGTTGTCCGTCACGGGCCCGTACGCGTCGAGCGCGACGATGAGGCCGGTGAGGGACAGCTGTGCCATGACCGCGATGCCGATCCCGTACAGCGCCTCGCCCGCCGCGTAGTACGCGCCCACGACGCCCGTGGCGATGACCAGCACCGGCAGCGCCGTCGCCTGCATCCCGACGGCGAGGCCCGCGATGATGTTCGTCGCGTGTCCGGTCTGGGACGCCTTCGCGATGTCCTTGACGGGCTTCCAGCGGGTGCCCGTGTAGTACTCGGTGATGGCGACG
>Ga0075313_1000239_pt1 | contig 10515 bp, 7 predicted proteins | sample MayberryNE_Catta_3_FD_120051 | JGI IMG/M metagenome (GOLD analysis project Ga0075313, IMG submission 120051) | Natural and restored wetland microbial communities from the San Francisco Bay, California, USA, that impact long-term carbon... | ecosystem: Environmental > Terrestrial > Soil > Wetlands...
CCCGGCCGGAAGGCGCCCACATCGACCCGTCCCAGTGTCTCGAGCTGCTGGAGGATGGTCTCGACGATCGCAGCGGGGATGGCTAGGGCGTCGGCGGCCTCACCCGCCGTGAAAGGCCCGTGTGTCCGTGCAAACCGCCCCACCACATCGCCCAAGGGATCGTCGACCGGCTCGAGGAACACATGGGGAATCCCGGGTGGTGGCTGGATGCCCAGAGCATCACGCAGTCTCGAAACGTCCTCGATGGCGGCCCAGCGCTCGACGCCGGCGTGGGTGATCTCGACGACCCTCCGCTGGTCGCTCAGCTCACTGAGCACCGACGGAATATCGAGCCCATCGGAGCGCACCTCGAGATCCTGGATCGTCAGCGGTCCGAGGTCTCTCAGCAGGTCGTGGACCCCGTCGGCTCGTTTCACACGTCGGCGCTCGGTCAGATACTGCAATTCGAGCTCAACGGCAGCCACCACCTCGGGGTCGATCAGCTCGCGGAGCTCCCCCTCTCCGAGCAGCTCCCGAAGCAGGTCGCGATCAAGGGTCATGGCCGCCGCCCGGCGTTCGGCCAGAGGAGCGTCGGCCTCATAGAGGAAGGCTGCGATGAACGAGAAGAGCAGGGATGAGGCGAAGGGGCTCGGTGAGTCGAGGTCGACCGACGCGATCCTGATGCGGCGTGCCCGTATGTCGGTCAGGACTTCGATCAGCGAGGGCAGGTCGAAGTCGTCCTGGAGGATCTCCCGATACACCTCGAGCATGATCGGGAAGGAACCGAATTGCTTGGCGACGCCGAGCAGGTCGGCGGATCGCCGGCGCTGCAACCAGAGTGGTGTCCTCTCACCGGGACGTCGCCGGGGGAGGAGCAGAGAGCGCCCGGCCGCCTCCCGGAACCGGGCGGCGAACAAGGCAGTGTCACCGAGGTGCTCGAGCAGCAACGCCTCGACGTCTTCGGGATCGAGCAGGAGGTCCTCGGCGCCGGGCGGGCTGTCCGCATCGGGGAATCGGAACGCGATGCCGTCATCGGACCAGATGGCGTCCACATCCACCCCATAACGGTCCCGGAAGCGATGACGCAACGCCATTGCCCATGGGGCGTGGACCCGGGCCCCCAACGGGGAGAGCAGGACCAGTCTCCAGTCCCCGATCTCGTCACGGAAACGCTCCACGACCAGCGTCTGGTCAGTGGGCAGAACTCCGGTTGCCTCCCGCTCCTCTGTGAGATATCCGACGAGATTCCTCGCCGCCAGCTCGTCCAGGTGAAAACGAGTCGTGAGGTGCTCGTGCGCCTCCTCCGAGTCGAGACGTCCCGTCTGGCGGACAAAGGCACCGACCGCCCGGCCGGTCTCTATCGACCGCCCCATCGAGTCGCCATGCCAGAACGGCATCCGGGCCGCGCCCTCGGCCGGCGCCGGCACGACCTCTACCCGATCGTGGCCGATCTGTGTGATCCGCCAAGCGGTGCTGCCGAGCAGAAAGACGTCTCCCTCGCGGGACTCGTAGACCATCTCCTCGTCGAGCTCACCAACCCGGCTCCCATCAGGGAGTGTGACGCGGTACAGACCGCGGTCGGGGATGGTGCCTGCGTTGGTGACAGCCAGCTGGAGTGACCCCGGCCGGGCCGTCACCTCGCCTGTTACCCGATCCCAGTTGATGCGGGGTCTCAACTCTGCGAACAGATCCGAGGGATAGCGCCCCGCCAGCATGTCCAGCGTCTCGTCGAAGACTGCCCGACTCAGATCCGAGTATGGCGCCGCCCTGGTCGCCATCTCGTACAGGGCGTCGGCGCTGGTCGGGCCCGCAACAACCCTCGCCACCAATTGCTGGGACAGGACATCGAGCGGGTTGGCCGGCATCTTCGTGGTCTCGACCTGTCTCTCCAGCATCTGGTTGGCTACGACGGCCGAAACAAGGAGGTCACCACGGTATTTCGGATAGATGCGTGCCTTGGACACTCCGCCGACCTGATGGCCCGAACGGCCGACCCTCTGCAGCCCGGAAGCGACCGATGTCGGCGCCTCGATCTGGAGCACCAGGTCGACCGCACCCATGTCGATGCCGAGCTCGAGAGATGAGGTGGCGACCACCGCTCGGAGATCGCCACGCTTCAATGCCTCTTCGGTGATGAGCCTCTGCTCACGGGCCACCGAGCCGTGATGCGCCTTGGCCACCTCCTCGCCTGCAAGGTTGTTGATCTCGGAGCAAACACGCTCCGCAAGCCGACGCGAATTGGCGAACACGATCGTGCTGCGATGCGCCTGGATTTGCTCGAGCAGCCGGGGGTATACCGCAGGCCAGATGGAGCGGGTCGACTGCTGATCGGGGTCGAGGGGATCTGGATCGCCCGGCTCGTTCATGTCCTCCACCGGGACCACGATCTGGATGTCCAGGTCCCGTTCATGGGGGACGTCTATGAGCGTGACCGGACGCGGGGACCATGTCCCGTCGTCGTCGAGGGTCCCGCCGCCGAGGAACCGCCCGATCGCCTCCAAAGGGCGCTGCGTTGCCGAGAGGCCGATCCGCTGCGGCTGCACATCGGTGATCTCCTCGAGGCGCTCGAGGGAGAGGGAGAGGTGCGCCCCTCGCTTGCTACCCGCCACCGCGTGCACCTCATCGACGATCACCCAGCGCACGCTACGAAGAATCTCGCGGGCCGCAGACGTGAGGATGAGATAGAGCGATTCGGGAGTGGTGATCAGGATGTCGGGCGGGTTGCGTCGCATCCGCTGTCGGGCATCAGATGGCGTATCGCCGGTGCGGATGAACGTGTCGACGGTCGGCAGGGTCGGGCCACCGATGCGGCTCGAGGCATGGCGAATGCCGGCCAACGGCGCCCTGAGGTTGCGCTCGACATCGTGGGCCAGGGCCTTCAGCGGTGAGATGTAGAGGACGCGGCACCGGCTCGCCTTCTCGGGCTGGGGCTCCGTCAGGAGTCGATCGAGGGTCCACAGGAAAGCGGCCAGCGTCTTGCCCGACCCGGTAGGGGCGTGGATGAGAGTGTGATCCCCATCGGCGATGGCCGGCCACCCCATGGCCTGGGCCATCGTGGGCTCGTTGAACGAGGCCTCGAACCAGGTGCGGGTGGCCGGGGTGAAGGCGCCGAGCGAGTCCACACCGGGAAGGTATCAGAGGTTCAGGACAAGCCCCGTCCGTGTCTTGGGAATCAAACGGCTAACGGTGGTCGAGGCGGCAGCCCTGGCGGACCGGCGTCTGCTCGCTCCGAGGTGCGATGACCGGAGGTCGGTCGCGCAGCGCGACCCGGGATCGTTGCCGAGGAGCGAAGTCCGCCAGCAAATCAAGAAGTCGCCGGCAATGAAGCAAGCCTCAAGCAGAAAGCTCGAGTGGCAGCCGGTTGATGGCGGCCAGCTCGAGGAAGAGATCGACCACGTGCGGGTCGAACTGGGTCCCGGCGTGCTTGCGAATCTCGGTCACCGCGAACTCGACGGGGAGGGCACGCTGATAAGAGCGGGTCGACGTCATCGCGTCGAATGCGTCGGCAACGAGGATGATCCGACTCAGGATCGGGATTTCTTCGCCACCGAGACCGAAGGGGTAACCACGGCCGTCGTAACGCTCGTGGTGATAGAGAATCGCCTCGGCGACCTTGGGGTCGAGACGGTTGCGGGTCATGGCGAATCCGAGCTCTGGATGACGGTTCATCAGCTCTCGCTCGGTGGGGTCGAGAGGGCCGGGCTTGCCGAGGATGCCCGGGTCGAGATGGATCTTGCCCACATCGTGCAGCACCCCGGCCAGGGCGAGTCGGTCGAGCTCGATATCGCCGAGCCCGATGCCGATGCCGAGGTTCACGGCGAGATCGGAGACCCGGTGCACGTGCCCGTGCAGGTCCTCGATCACGTCCTCCATGACCTCGATCAATATGTCTCTTGGAAGTTCCCGCATTACGAAATCACCCGGAGGAGAAGTCTGGCCGGGGGCCGCAAACCGGGGTATGGGCCGAATGGACTATATGCCGTCGACAATTTGGACTAGCGCCATCGGCCATCTGCCCGAAAGTTGGAGCCAGACTGCGTGTTTGGCTAAATTTCCCGTCAAGCGAAAGACGCGCTCATCAAGAGCGGTGGAGGGACAGGCCCTGCGAAACCGCGGCAACCGACTCGAACGGTGCCAATGCCTGAACGATGAGTGGCCGAGGACGGCTATCCGTCACGGTGCTCGGAAGAGCGCGTAGAGACAGGAGAACCGTCATGAGAGATCGAGATTTCGGGTTCGACACCCGTCAGATCCACGCCGGGCAGCGACCGGACCCCGAGACCGGCGCCAGGGCGATGCCGATCTATGCCACCACTTCGTTCGTCTTCGAGGATGCCCAACAGGCCGCCGACCTGTTCGCATTGCAGAACTTCGGCAACATCTACACGCGGATCGGCAATCCCACCACTGCGGCATTCGAGGAGCGGATGGCCTCGCTGGAGGGGGGATTGGGCGCTCTGGCGACCTCGTCGGGTCAGGCAGCGCAGCTGATCTCGATTTTCACGCTCTGCAACGCCGGTGATGAGATCGTGGCCTCCCGATCGCTGTACGGCGGCACATTCACCCAGTTCGACGTCACGCTGCGCCGCATGGGGATCAACGTGACCTTCGTCGACATCTCCGACCACGGCGCGGTCAAGGATGCGATCACGCCGAAGACCAAGGCGCTCTACGGGGAGACCATCGGGAACCCGGCAGCCGACATCCTCGACATCGGCGCCATCGCAGACATCGCACACGACAACGGGATACCGCTGATCGTGGACAACACTTTCGCCACTCCGTATCTGTGCCGGCCGATCGAGCACGGGGCCGACATCGTGGTCCACTCGGCGACCAAGTTCATCGGGGGCCACGGAGTCGCCATCGCCGGGGTAATCGTCGAATCGGGCCTCTTCCCTTACGACAACGGAAACTTCCCCGGCATCACCGAGCCGTCCCCTGCTTATCACGACCTCATGTTCTGGGAGAACTTCCGGGAGTACGCCTATCTGATGAAGGCGCGTGTGGAGAGTCTGCGCGACATCGGCGCCGCCCTCTCGCCGTTCAACTCCTTCATCCTCCTGCTTGGCCTCGAGACGCTCTCTTTGCGCATGGCCCGGCATACGGAGAACGCGCGGAGAGTCGCAGAGTTCCTCTCTGCGCATCCGGACGTGGCATGGGTGAGATATCCGATATTTGCCAACAACCCGTGGACCGACCTTGCGTCCAAATACGTGCCCGAGGGACCGGGGGCGGTGTTCACCTTCGGGGTAAAGGGCGGCTTCGACCAGGCCGCAGAGTTCATCGCCAGGGTCGAGCTGGCCTCCCATCTCGCCAATGTCGGGGATGCCAAGACGCTCGTGATCCATCCCGCCAGCACCACCCACCAGCAAGTGCCGGTAGAAGAAAGGCGAGCCGCCGGAGTCGGTGATGAGATGATCCGGATCTCGGTGGGGCTGGAGGACATCGACGACATCCTCTGGGACCTGGGCCAGGCGTTGGAAGGGGCGGGAGAATGACCACGGTCCTTCACGAGGCGAGCGCGTTGGAACGTCTCCAGATCATCCAATCCGCCCAGAGTGTGGCCCTGGTAGGCGTGTCGGCCAACATCCTGCGTTCATCCAATTTCGTCGCGACGTATCTGGTCCGCACCGATCTCGACATGTACCCCGTGAACCCGATGTACGACGAGGTCCTAGGGCTCAAGAGCTATCCGTCGCTGGCCGATCTCCCCGTTGTCCCCGATATCGTCGACGTCTTCCGCCGTCACGACGAGTTGCCCAACGTCGTCGATGAAGCGATCGCAATTGGGGCCAAGGTGGTCTGGTTCCAGCTGGGCCTTCGCCACGACGAGGCTGCCGCCAAGGCCAGCGCCGCGGGGCTGCAAGTGGTCCAGGATCGCTGTCTCAAGATCGAGCACGCCCGATTCTCGGGGAGTCTGCATCTCGCCGGCTTCAACACGGGTGTGATCTCGTCCCGACGTCGGAGGCCGATCTAGGGTCAGGCCAGGCCGTGGTGCCGTGCCACCTCGACGAAAGAGGCGACCCGGGCCATGTCCAGCGGAGAACTGGCCGTGCCGTCGGCTTTGAGGGAGGAGCCCACGATGATCGTGTCGGCGACCTCGACGAGCCGGCCGAGGTTCCCGGCTTCGGCGCCAGACCCGATGACGAGGCGCGTGCCCTTGGGAATGACGGATCGCGCCAGCCCGGCCTCTTGCAGATCTGGCTCGAGCCCGGTGCCGGGGCCCGACACGACCACGGCGTCGGCGAGGCCACGGCTCACCGTGTCCTCCGCCGCCTGCCTGATGTCGAGACCCGGCGGGGGAGTGGAGTGTTTCACCAGCACATCGGCCCAGATCTCCACGTCAGGAGCCAGGGCGGCCCGTCGACGGGCCAATTCGTCGGCCCGGCCCACGATCGGCCCCTGGTCGGTGTACATGACCCCGGTGAGCACGTTGACACGGATGAAGGCGGCCCCGGTCACGGCGGCGATGCCCAGGGCCGAAAGGGCGTCGTTGCGCAATACATTCACGCCGAAGGGGAGTGAGGTGGCATCACTCACGACCCGCGCCGCCAGAGTCATGGCGGCGATTGTCTCCGGGTCAGATGTGTCTGCGTGAAATGGCACGTCACCGAAATTCTCGATGAGAAGGGCGGGGAATCCGGCGCCGGCCAGTGTCACGGCGTCGGCCGCAGCGGTCTCGAGTACTTCGTCAGTGGAGCCCTTGAACCCAGGTGAGCCGGGAAGCGGGAGAAGATGGATCATCCCCACGAGACGGGGGATCGGGCTCAAAGGTACGCCCTGGCTACCTGCATCGCTTTCTCGGCGTATTCGCCGGAGACTTTGAGGTTGGTCTCCTTCGGCTTGATCCTGCGCACCGCGATCCGAGCCCAATCCGACGCCGATCCCTTGATCAGCTCGTCGGTGTCCTCGGGGCCGTAGACCCATTTGGCGTAGCCAGGGCCGATCACCTCGACGCGGATCGGCTCGTAGTCCTCGCCGGCATGTTTGAAGGCGTGGGGGAGGGTCTTCCATCCCAGCCAACAGACGTGACGGATCCGGGCGGTGTCCTCGACCTCGATTCCCAGCGTGGCATAGATGTCGAGACCGTGCATCCAGGTCTCCATGAGGCGGAACGTGGCGAAGGTGCGGGCGCTCATGTCACCGTCGATCCATTCGATCCTGGAGTCCGGCTCCATATGCGAGAGCGGCTCGACGACCTTGGCCCTGCCGCCGCGCCACCACTCGATGACGTCCTGAGGGCGCATGCTGCGGCCCTTCTTGATCGCCTCGGCGCGGAGCGGGCCGAGCCTGGGCGCGTTCTGCCAGCGCTTCAGCATCTTCCCGCCGGCGATGGTGTCGGCGGCCAGCTCCTCGTAATCGGCAAGATGAGCGATCGTGTCACGCACCGTCCAAGGCTTGGAAGGTGTGACCATGTCCCAGATCTTGATCGGGATCCTCTGCAGGGACTGATCGAGGAACTGTTGCTCGGCTACCAGGTCCGAAAGGATGTCGCGCACGTCCCAATGGTAGCCGGAGGCCTGGTTTTAATCCCAGGCCAAACCTCGTACTACCAGGGTCTTTCGGCGTGCTCTTCGGTCATCGGCTCGGGCAGATGGGAGGGTTTCGGGGCAACTACCAGGTCGTTGAGGGCGTCGATCATCATCCGCAGACGGCCGAAATGGCGCCGGTCGAACACGAAGGCGATGCGATGCAGGTGGAGGGCGTCGGTGTCCTCCAACTCGGCCGCGCTGGGCCCCACCTTCTCGATCTTGCCTTCCACCACGATGTCTGCGAAGTCAGCGTTGAGATTCTCGACCGTGTCGTCGGAGGGCTCCTCGTTGAGTCTCAGGACCAGTCTCCCGCCCGAGTAGCGGGAGGAGTGGTAGTTGCCGTAGAAATGCCACATGTGCTCGGCGGCTGCCTGGGCGTCCGTGGTCCGGTAGAACAGGGCCATGTCCGACTCGCTGATGAGCCCCCGAACAAGCTGCTGTTCCTCGATGAACCCGATCATCGGCTCCCAGTAGCCCGTTCCCTCAGCTTCCAGCAGGACAACGGGGTGGAGGTCGCTCTTCCCGGTCTGGACCAGGGTGAGCAGCTCGAATGTCTCGTCGAGGGTGCCCCATCCGCCGGGGAGCAGGACGAAGGCGTGTGCCTCCTTCACAAACCCGAGCTTGCGCGTGAAAAAGTACTTGAAGTTGACCGTTCGCTCGGGGGCGATGTGTTTCGGCACTTCATCCTCGAAGGGGAGGCGGATGTTCACGCCATAGGCGTGGTCGATACCGGCACCTCGGCTGCCCGCCTCCATGATCCCTGGCCCTGCTCCGGTGATGATGCCCCAGCCACTCTTGGCCATGATTGAGGCGAACTCCTCGGTCAGCGCGAAGTTGGGATCGCCCTCCTTGATCCGGGCCGAGCCGTATATGGTCACTTTCGGCTCTTTGTGCCGGGCGAAGACGAGATTGGAGTACCGCATCTCCTTCAGCGCCGTGTTGATGAGCTTCAGGTCCGCCCGGGAGGCGCCGTCCCTGCCCAGTTTGATGGCGGTAACGATCAACTCGTTGATGAGCTCGGGGTACGACGTGGTCGTGGCGGCCGTCACCAGCTCGACGAGCTTGGCATCGAGCTCGGGGTTGCCAAGGTCGTAAGGCATGACCCCCGACGGTACTCAGGTACCGGGTAACGGCGTCAGAACGGCTTGGCTGACGGGCCTTTCCGCACCACCGCGTTCCACACAGTCTCGTAGTGGTCCCGGTCGAAGAGGTCGACGTGAGGGAGCACGTACTGCTCCCACGCCTGCCGGAGAGGGTCCGGACGGTCGGAGTGGACCACCAGACCGGTGGGGAGACGGTCGAGCACCGAACGCAGTGACAGCGGGGTCTCCACCCGGACTCCCGAGTCCTGGGCCTCGAAGGAAGCGTTCACCTCGACGGCGAGTCGAGCGATAGCCGTCACGTACTCTTCCTTCAAGCCGGGGTACCTGCGGGTGAGCATTGCCTCGACCTGGTCTCCGCCGGGGAAATTCTTCTCCCAGATCACCCAGCGATCGGCGAACGCCTTGTTCAGGGTCTGGGTACCCGCGTAGTCGCGGAGATCTGTCGGGTTCATAGTCCCGAATATCCGCACATCGGGCCGCAGTCGCACGGTCTCGCCTGTGGGCAGGTCCAACGACGAGTATCGGTCGAGCAACCCGTGGAGGGCGAACAAGGTCTCAGCTCCGGCGGCGTTCAACTCCGAGAGGTTGAGCAAGGCGGGACCACGCAAGGCGCGTGTGATGTCTCCGTCCTCCCAGCGGCTCTCCGTTCCGCCCTTCCCGTCGCCATGGAGCCGGGTCGACCCGATGAGGGTCACGTCGCGCACCTCGCCGGTGAGGGGGATCCGGAAGTAGGGGAGGCCCATGGCGGCGGCGAACTGCTCGATGTCGTGGTCCTTGCCGGTCCCCATGTGCCCTCGCACTGCGACATGAAGCGGCACCAATCCCTCCGCCCCCGACACCCGGGCGTGCTCCAACTGAGCGAACCGGTACAGCATTCCCAGATCGACATAGTGAGGGTCGGGCTCGGGGACCTTGCGATGCCTCAACTCGGTGTCAGGCACGTCGTCGGGGATCTCGAATCGCTCTAGCGTGATGGCCGGCCCTTCCCCGGCTGGGTCTTCGAACGTGACTTTCTTAGGCAACAGCCGTCTCCTGGTATGTCTTGATCTCTGATGCCCTGAGCCACCAGGTGTCCATGCCCCAAAGGGCCAGACTTCGGCGCAAGGCGTTTCTGGTTCCGTTGATCATCGCCTGGGTCAGGTCCTCTGGCTGGGACACGACCTCGTGTCGACGGTAGGCCTCGTCCACGGTGTGATCCCCGATCCCGATCCCGATCACGGTGGTGCCTCCGGCCTCGACCGCGGCCACCGATTTGGCCAGAGCCTCGAGCGACCCCCGGGTCATACCGTCGGCGAGCACCATCAGCACCCGCACCTGGGCACCGAGGCGGGCCATACGCTCCGCGGCATGGATGATGTTGAACTCGTCGACATTGGCCGCCTTCTCGAACAGGGACACCGGTGGGGCCGTCTTTGGATCTCGACGGGCCAACGTGGCCGCTGATTTGGGCTCCGCTGCGGTGTAGAAGAGGCCGGCCAGGGTGGGCTCCGAGTCTCGCCAGCGCCGCTCGAACGGCTTGACGACGTAGTGATTCACTGTCGATGTGAGACGATCGGCAGCGGTCCCTTGGGCCCGCCTGAGCCCGGCCGTGGCCGCCGACCTCTTTCGGCGGTAGCTGTCCTCGGTGTCATCGGGCCGTGCGGCAAAGCCGCGATTGAACAGAGCGACCTCGAAGTCGATCTGCAGCTCGTCGCAGAGCCGGGCCATGGTCCAGGCGCCGAGCATCGCCGCCGGCATCGCCCACGAACTGCCCGCCTTTCCGGGGCTGAGCATCGAAGCCGAGGCGTCGACGAGCAGCGATACGGCATATGTCCGCCTGGTGCGAGCCGCTCTGCGCTCGTAGAGGCGCTGATAGAGCCCGGCACCGATGAAAAGAGCTGCGTGTGGGGACACGTCAC
>Ga0075313_1000243_pt1 | contig 10470 bp, 9 predicted proteins | sample MayberryNE_Catta_3_FD_120051 | JGI IMG/M metagenome (GOLD analysis project Ga0075313, IMG submission 120051) | Natural and restored wetland microbial communities from the San Francisco Bay, California, USA, that impact long-term carbon... | ecosystem: Environmental > Terrestrial > Soil > Wetlands...
AGAAAAATGGACTCAGGAATTAGAGACTTACTTCGAACGTGAACAGATAGGTCTTATTCCGGACGAAAAACACCACTGGTAATGTGATCGATCACTCAAAAATTTCTTTTATTTGTTTTTCTTGCCCAATTCAGGATCAGAATCTTCGAACGATCTTTGGTCGTAACATCTCAGGGTGACTCTTCAATTCATGAATCAGTCTCACAAGCTTTGGTTTGTCAGTTGGTAGTGTCCCGCCGATGCTGTAAACGTTTGAAGCGTGATTTGCTCTAAAGATTACTTCTCGGGATGGATCAAATAGGGTAACTAGCCTTTCCAGTTCGTCCAAGATGTCCAAATCAGTTAACCAGGAAAATGGCTCCTTAAACTTGGATATGAACTCACCATAAACGTTTTCGTCAAGGTGGAGGTTGAGAGCCGCAAGAAAGTGAGGGCTAATTTGACTCACAACCTTGGCTGTATCTAAAATGTGTGCGTCGGTATAGGTTTTGCCACCCAAGCCGAGGATAACCATGCAAGAAAGTGTGAATTCATTATCGATTGCCTCCTTGCAACTTTCGATAATCATCGAGGAAGATGCTCCCTTCGTAACCCTTTGCAGTACGACGTCGTTTCCACTCTCTATCCCGACATATAACATGCTTAGACCTCGATTTCGCAATACCTCAAGTTCTGAATCCTTTTTCTGTAGCAAATTCCTTGGCATCGCATAGCATGAAATTCGTTTAAGACTCTTGAATTTGAGAGTCAAATAGTCTAATATTTCCACTAACCTTTCAGTCCTAACATTCAATGCATCCCCGTCGGCAAGAAACACTTTTTCTGTAAGGGGTTGGCATTTAGAAATTAAATCTATTTCATATTTCATCTCCTTCAATGACCTCTCCTGATAGGTTTTTGTTCGATACATGTTACAGAATGAGCAATGATTAAATGAGCATCCTAACGTAACCTGTATAATAGTTGAGTTTGCCTCTGAAGGAGGTCTGTAAACTGGATAATCATATGTTATTTCATCCAAAGACATTGAATGAGTATCATCGTATGATTAATGTATATGTTGTGGATTGATAATCATTATTTTTTCATGAACAGTTTGTCTTTTGAGAAAAATTTCAAACGACTGTTCATGCCTCCTATTGTCGCAGCAAAATAACCCCTTGTTCAAGTTACACTTGAAACGGTTGGTCTAGGCCAAATTGTTTGGGGTCTGTTCGTCGCGAGGTCATCATAGCTTCTGGCTCTGCCTGGAGCAGCGATTATTCACTTCATCCCCTGCAACTATTAGTAAACTCCAGTTATAAATTTGTAAGAAGACAATTCATCACTGAGTCAATGCCAAGTTGTTCAAAAAGGGTCTTTATTGACGGTAGGGAAGGTCGATTATCTTCAGATCGATTGCATCTTCCACATTTTCATGAATGAGACGCGCTTCAGCAAGTAGCTGATCGCTATTCCGGTATCTCGTGCTAAAATGGGTTAATACAAGCTTCCTGACACCAGACTGCCTTGCAAGCGTAGCTGCCTCAGTTGCAGTAGCATGAAAGTTTTCGATCGCCTTATGCCGGAGCTCGTTACCATAAGTTGATTCAAAGACGAGCAGATCGCAATTCTTGAAAAACTTACAAAGCTTTTCAGTTGGCCTTGTATCCCCTGAGATTCCTATCTTCCTTCCAGGTCGCCTTGGACCTACCACGTCCTTTGATTTTACTATGCCTCCATTGAATACAATATCCTTCCCTGATTGAAGCTGTTTGTATAATTTCCCTTTTGGTATTCCTAACTGTACTGCTCTTTGGATATTGAAAATCCCAGGTCTCTCCAATTCCGTCAGACAGAATGAGTACGCAGTTACGTGATGGTCTGCCTCACAACAGGTCACTTCATAATCTTCCTCGCGCACCAACAATCCTTCAGCCTCAATATTGTGAAGATTTACTTCAAAAGAAAGCCCAAAACCTATCAGTTTTGTACTAAACTTTATGAAGTCCACAAGTCTAGGTTCTCCATAGATATCAATAGGCAAGGTTCTGCCATTGAGAGATAGTGTTTGGAGTAAACCCAATATCCCAAGTGAGTGGTCAGCGTGCATGTGCGTGATAAAGACTTTCATTTTGCTATTCATTCGGAGGCTCGATCTTACAAAGTTCCTTTGCATACCCTCCCCAGCATCGAAGAGAAGTATCTCATTTCCTCGGGCAATTGCGATAGAGGATAGTCCTCGCTCACCAGTGGGAGTGGCAGCTGATGTGCCCAAGAAAACGATTCTCAGATCCATAGGAGACTAATGGGCTCCAGCCCAAGGTAAATCTACCGAATAGTAAGAGAAGATTCCAAGCATTCGGTCCCTAACAAATGACGTTTTTCAAAGGGTTTAGAGTTATCGAATGCACTATCTTCAAAGGGCAAGAAAGATCTCCTTCACTGGTTCTCTAATACCTAATTCCCTAATTATCCTTTCAAATCTAGATTTGTTTGATGTGATTAGAATTTCTGTCCGACCTACCCCTTTCTTTTTAGCCATATGATTTGTAGATAGGTATCTCTTCACGTCTTGTGTGAGAAGTCTCACAGGGTCAATAAACCTGACCGTAGGCAATAAGGATGCAAGATAATTTGAGACAAAGGGTAAGTGGGTGCTTGCCAAAACCATCACATCTATGTGTGATTCAAGATCTTCGTGATATTGTATTGCCTTAGAGATTGCATCAAAAGTCCTTCGTTCTCTCGTGATATACTCACCGGTCTCGACCAATTCTATAATCTCCGATGCATCAAATCTGGTTACGAGTATGTTTTGGGGGACTTGAGACTTTATCAAATCACCCAGTTCTTTGCTCTTGATCGTACTTGCGGTCGCCAAAATTCCGATATGCTTCTTCTTTGTCAGCTTACACGCGGTCTTAAGTGGTGGGATGATTCCCACAACGCCCATCTTGGATAAACGTTTGACTTCATCAAGAATCTGAACAGAAGGGGTAATTGAAGCAATAACTACCAGTTTTGGTCTGTACCGTTCGAGATATCGCAGGATATCAAGGATTATTGTTAGAAGTTCCTGCCTTGTCTTGTTTCCATAAGGAAAGTGCTGTTCATCTGCAAGATACAAGAGATTCTCAGTAGGTAAGTCCTTGCGCAATTGTTTTATCACTGAAAGAGAACCTAGGCCAGAGTCAAATACGGCAATCGGGTTATCTAACAACTACCAAAAAACACCATCAAGTATATGCAATCAGTCACAATCTCTAACAAGATTCATTATTATATACTTATCAACAGGATTGAAAAACATACCGACCTGACAAAACAAGGTTCAGTCTGACACCACCACCTTCTACCGATTGTTGAGAACAAAATACAGCTGATGAATATATTGAGAAATCTCGATCCTTGTTTACGGTTGGTAGCCTGGTCGACGACATAGATAAATTAGGCTACGAGCTCCCAAGTATTGGTTCACGAGTACCTCTCCTTGCTTCGACCCGATTATTGTCCAAGCTATGATCAATTGTTCTGGTCCGCCATACAAATTTGGAGTTAAGCATCTTAGGGACTAGGCGTCTAAAATCAATTCCTTCTCCAATATACCATTTAGGAAACCATTCGTAAAGATGTAACCTAATTGTTTGAATATATACTATCAGTCCTTCAATCAACATTATGCCAATATTTCCACCGATAAGCACAGCATACCCTCCACCTGTACTTCCTAACGATTCAAATGAATCGATAACCGTCACAAGGAGAGCAGCGTGAACTAGCAGCATTATTCCGAGTCTAGAATAACTTATTGTATTTGAGAGCATTTCGATGATTCTTACCATTATTGTTTCCACCACTATACCTACCAATCCGCCACCTTCGTCCCTCCCAAGTTTCTTGAGGTGCTTTTCTTCCTTCATGCCTCCGATAATCATGGTTATCACGGTGCCAATGATTACGAGGGGTGCTGCTTTTGCAACCAAATCTACTGTAACCCAGTCTCCGAAAACAACCGTCAACCAAGGAACTGGCTCATTGTGGGTGACCCCTGTTATACCAAACATACCGATGATATCGTATCCAGACCCTATGGCGGCCAGAATGAGGCTTACCACCGCGAAGTATTGTACTATGGTTGGGATATCATGGTAAAGGACCATCATCTTATCATGTTTCTTGATATCTGCCCAGAGTCTTAAGAAGAAGGCCAACAAGATATGCACTACTCCTATAGCAATTGATATCTCCAAAATCTTAACTACCTCCTCAAAGGTTAGCTCTGACACACTTAACATGCCCACAAATCCTAATTGTTCAGCAATAGGTGCCAGAATGGGTAGCTCTGTAGCGTGAAAACCAAATAACTCTCCTGTTCCAAGCCCAGCAATAGCAGCTGCCGCTCCACTAGCAGCTATTAAAGTTCCCCATGTGGTTAGAGATCCGTTTCCGCGGTATTTAAAAAGCATTCCAAGACCAAAAAGCAATATGCCGTGCCCTAGGTCTGCAAACATCAATCCATAAAATAGAGGCCACACAAAGGCAATAATAGGCGTAGGATCCCTTTCGTCATAGTTGGGTAATCCCTGTGTCTCAGTAATGATTTCAAAGGTACGGATATACTTCTTATTTCTTAGGAGCGTAGGAAGTTTCTCTATATGATCTTCTGTGTGACTTTCGTGTGCAGTCGAGTGTTGATCATCCATCACCGAGACGTAATCGCTTGTCAAACTCTTGAATTTATTTTCCATCTGCACAGGAATAAAACCCTGAATCATGGCGAAATTCTTGGTACCTCCTGGTTTCCTAGTTGCTTCTAAAACATCTTTTGCCACCTGAGAAGCTTCGTGCAATGATAGTAGTTTAGTAGTAAGCGATGATTTCAATTTCTCAACCTTCTTGCCTAACTCAGTACTTTGCTTTTCTAGTTCCTTTATTTTGGCTTTAGACTCAGCATATGCCAAATGAGGATTCTGAGGCATGTTAGAAGGTACTTGTAAAGGATGTACTCCAAAGCTTCTTAGAACCTTGATCATTCTATCGGCATCGTTGTCAGCCGAACCTAAAATGACCAAAGCGGATTTATGTTCATTTAACTTGACAATCTGCATCGACAGATCTCCGAGGCTTTTTTTAATCTCTTCTTGGTCATTATTCTCAATTATGAAGGTTGCAGCATAGAATATTTTCAATTTAGAGAAAATTCTAAGATCTAGATTCAATTCGGCTGCCATTTCCAAGGTCAAAGCTATCGTGCGGTATTCTTCCAATTGTTTTGATACCTGACTTTGCTCCAAGAGGATTTTTTTAGGCTCATTCAAGAGGGTCGTACTTCTTCCCTCCAAGTCAACTATGAAACCTTGAATATCTTCAATTTCATAGGACGTTTGCGCCTTTGGGGCACCCTTAAACATGGTATCCATAACGCCCGTTTCGAGAGGAACTCCCAGGGCCTTGACTACGTCATCAATTTCTTGGAAAAGCCTCTGAGCTTTCAATAGTAGGTCGTCATAATAGGGATTAACATATTCAGATGCATGTTGTAGCGGATGAAACCATTCAAGTTCAGCAAGTCTACTTACAACCTGCTGCGTTTCAGTCCTCGGCAAGACGAGTGTTGTTTTCAGTAGTGTAGCGGTTCCCATTTAGTCCCAGTCCATCCGTTCTCCTCTCAGTTTGAGGTGTCTCATCAGGAATCTCCTGAATTAGGTCACGCTTGACCGAGTATGATGAACATCATGACGATACCATAAATTGCGATTGATTCCACCATACCTACAATGATGAAAACCCTTGATTGCATTTTTGGGTTATCGCTAATTGCTGCTAGACCGGCAGCCCCTACGTAACCAAGTCCAATGCCCGCGCCAAGAGCGGCCAAACCGAACGCCATTCCTGCACCGATCAGTTTGAATGAGCTTGAATCGCCCGCAGATGCCTCTTCCTGAGCAAATACAGTAGACCCAGTGGAACTTACAGTTATGAAAGTTATTGTAGTCAAAGCCACAATAACCGGGATAAAAATATGTCCTCCCTTTCCTTTCTTCATAGGGGTTCGAGATGGGACGCCCTATTTAATGATATCTCGGCAAACGGACAATCCCACATGTCAAAAAGAATTACAATGGATTGTTACTAGGCAAGAAATCAGGATAAATGAACTAGATCTTGGAAAGTGCTTTGCGTTTACATTCGCCAAGCATCTCTTTCGTTTGCTGTGCCATGGTTTCATATTCTTTCTTGAGGACATCTTTAGATTCCTCATAAAAGCTTGCTATGATACTCTCGCTCATACCTCAGTCAGTTCCCAGAATAATTCCGACGGTATTAAAGCTTTTTCCTCTCCATGACTGCCTTAACCTTTTTGAGTCTTACGAATTCTTCTCTTTCCCGTTCCTCGAGAGTAGCCCGAATAAATGATATCGCATTCTCATATTGTGGGATGATGACATACTCCAACGCGTTAATCAACTTCTGAGTTCTCTCGAGTTCCTTTGCCAAACTAAATATTGCATTCTCGTATTCGGCTGCCTTGCAAATTTGTGGGAGTATATTCTTGATTAATTTCGCACCCTTATCTACCGACGCGTTGGTTTCCACGAAACCGTATGATAATTCTTGTCCTCCCTTTTTGTTGCTAACGTGCAGAGTTGGGATTCTTACATCCACAATTCTACGTACGTTTACATCCACCTCCATGATACTTGGAGTAGAATCAGATATTGACTCTAGTGTTGTTGTTCCAAGCGACATGTATGAATCATAGACAGCAGAATAGATCTCTGCTAATGGTGACCAGATATCACCTCTAGCCTTATTAGCCTCCTCGATCATTTCGTCTATCTTCTTCAAGAGAACCTCCCGTTTATCATCTAGGATCTTGTGAACCATCTTTCCTACCTGCATCGAACGACGGATCTTGATTAGTTCAATCTTTGTAGCTGTAACTCTTCCCCCAAACGACATAACTAGAAGATCATTTCGTCTCCTTATAGTATTGTCTTAAATGTTTTTCTTTTATCTTCGTTAGCTCTCCCTCAGGTAGAGTTGAAAGCACTTCCCAAGTTCTTGAAAGTGTCTCTTCTAATCCTCTGTTCTCATCCTTTCCTTGCTTCAGAAAATGGCTTTCGAACATATCGCCTGCATCCAAATACTTGAGGTCGACTCCAGTCAGTCCTGACCTTCCTACGATTTCAGCAAGAGCTCTGACTTCCTGTGCTCGAGAGTAAGCATCGTAAAGCTGATTACCTACTTCCATGTGATCGGATCTCGTTTTGCCCTCCCCAACACCATCTTTCATAAGTCTCGAAAGAGACATGAGGACGTTCACAGGAGGATAAATCCCCTTTCGGAAAAGATCTCTTCCTAACACTATCTGACCCTCAGTAATGTACCCTGTGAGGTCAGGAATAGGATGAGTTATATCGTCAGCAGGCATAGATAAGATAGGCACCTGAGTTACACTCCCATTTTTGCCCCTAATACGTCCAGCACGCTCATAGTTGTTTGCCAGATCAGTATACAAATAACCTGGATAGCCTTTCCTGCCAGGGACTTCCTCTCTTGCTGCGCTAATCTCACGCAATGCCTCAGCGTAATTTGTCATATCTGTCAAAATCGCTAGAACATGCATCCCCAGATCGAAGGCCAAGTATTCGGCAACGGTCAGTGCTACTCTAGGAGTTATAATTCGCTCGATAGCAGGATCATCTGCTAGATTAAGAAATAATACGCTTCGTCTCAGGGCGCCGGACTCTTCAAGGCTTCTTTTAAAATATTGAGCCTCAGAATATTGGACTCCAATGGCTGCGAAGACAACTGCAAAATCTTCTTTTGTTCCTACAACCGTTGCCTGCCTGGCTATTTGGGCTGCTAGGACGTTATGAGGCATTCCGGAACCAGAAAATATTGGGAGTTTTTGTCCACGGACGAGCGTGAGCATACCGTCAATCACAGAGACCCCCGTTTGTATGAATGAAGTAGGATATTCTCTTCGCTCAGGGTTCATTGGTTCTCCGTTTACATCTAGAAATTTCTCCGCAATAGGATCGGGGAGACCATCGTTTGGTCTGCCAAGCCCATCGAATACTCTTCCAAGTAGTTCAGGAGAAACTGGCATAGCCATAGTTCTACCCAAGAATTTAGCTTTCGTTCCACTGATCGCCAGCCCCGTAGTACCTTCGAATACCTGTACTACCGCCTTACCATGGCCGACTTCCAGTACTCTTCCGAGCCTTCTGTCTGAATCTGAAGTTTCAATTTCAACAAGCTCGTCGAAAGAGGCCTTTGTGATACCATCAATGATCATAAGGGGACCTTTAATCTCGGCTACTTTAGTATATTCAATGGCAGCTGATTCAGACAACCACTTTCACCTCTTCTTTATTTTGTACTTTCTTGAACTGTTCAATCATTCCGTTTTCAAGACCATCCAATCGCTGCACCTCTTCGTCAGGAATCTCAAACTTTGCTTTAAGTAGAGAGCTAATAACTGGCATTGCCCTTATATCAGCCAAGGCCGTTCCCTCTCTTAAGGCCTTAAGCGCCTCCTTGTAGAATCTTACCATCAGCTTGACTAGTTTCACCTGCTTTTGTGGACTGCAATAGGTATCAACCTTATCAAAGGAATTTTGCTGGAGTATTCCTATTTTTATCATACGTGCAACTTCTAAGATAAGCTTTTCTTCATCGGGAAGGGCTTCAGGTCCAAGAAGTCTCACAATTTCTTTCAATGTATCTTCTCTCTGCAAAATCTGATATGATTCTGCTCTCAACTCGAACCATTCACTGCTCACATTTTCCTTCCACCATTTGGCAACATCCTCTAAGTACCCTGAATAGGACTGCATCCAGTTAATCGAAGGATAGTGCCTCGAGTATGCTAGTCTGGTATCTAGAGCCCAAAATGTTTTGATAAAGCGGATAGTATGCGTAGTCACGGGCTCAGTGAAATCTGCGCCTGAGGGGGAGACAGCTCCTATCAGGGTCACAGAGCCGCTTCTTTCGGGCAGACCCAAAGACCTGACTCGACCAGCGCGTTCATAAAATTCTGCCAATCTGGATGCAAGGTAAGATGGATAACCTTCTTCAGCCGGCATCTCTTCAAGCCTTCCTGACATTTCTCTCAATGCCTCAGCCCACCTACTTGTGGAATCGGCAACCAATACAGTATCAAGACCCATGTCTCTGTAATACTCGGCAATAGTCACACCTGTGTAAATAGAAGCTTCGCGGGCGGCTACCGGCATGTTACTAGTGTTTGCCACAAGAACTGTTCTTTCCATCAAGGGCCTACCGGAATGTGGGTCAAGTAGATGTGGGAATTCCACTAACACCTCGGTCATTTCATTTCCGCGCTCGCCACATCCTATGTAGACGACGACTTTTGAATCAGCCCACTTAGCTATCTGGTGTAGTGTTACTGTCTTGCCTGTTCCGAATCCGCCAGGAATGGCTCCCGTGCCTCCCTTTGCGATGGGGAAATACGTGTCAATAATACGCTGGCCTGTGACAAGTGGCACTGTAGGATCATATCTCTGAGTGTACGGTCTAGCATGTCGAACAGGCCATTTGTGATACATCTTGAGCTCCGTATGATCGCCACCATCCTTTTGAGTCTCGGCCAAAACTTGCTCCAAATCATATTCCCCTTCACCAACCATGTTAGTTATCACACCTCCACGATGATTAGGAGGCACAAGAATGCTATGAGTAAGCAATGGAGTTTCATCTACCGTGCCTAGAATTGAACCCGCGGTAATATTATCTCCTTTCTTTACAGTTGGAACAAATTTGTATTTCTTCTTTAGATCTATTGGCGTGGTTTCAATCCCCCTTCCAATAAAATCACCTGATTTCTTGGCCATCTCACTCAATGGTCTTTGTATGCCATCATAAATCTGGCCAATGATCCCGGGACCGAGAGTGACAGATAGCGGCTGACCTGTTCCAACCACGGGTTCACCAGGTCTCAAACCCGATGTCGTCTCATAAACCTGAATAAATGCTACGTCTCCGGTAAGCCTAATGACTTCGCCAATTAGTTTAGATTCACCTACCTCAACTGTTTCATACATCTTTGCAGATGACATCCCATCGGCCCTAACAGCCGGACCGCTAACCCAGACTATTCTACCCTTTGCGACCAACTTTCTCTTCCTCTCCTCTCAAGACTTGGACAATGTTTTTCCTTATTAAAGGTTTGAGCCGTTCTATTCTAGAGTCTGTGGAATCATCATAACTCAATGTTCCATCTGAGGAAGTGGCACGTATTCCACCTAGGATGTCGATATTCTTGTTAGCTACAACCATCTTTGTTCCCATTTCTTTGTTAATACTATCCACAACTTTGCGTACTAGACTATAGTCAGTCTTATTACATTCGATGGAAAGGTCATTCTTTCCTATTTCCTTGAGGGCATTCAATAAGGCTTGTTTCATCAACTTTTCATAATCCGGTTCCTTATGTATTGATGATAATCTTTTCCTCAC
>Ga0075313_1000244_pt1 | contig 10470 bp, 6 predicted proteins | sample MayberryNE_Catta_3_FD_120051 | JGI IMG/M metagenome (GOLD analysis project Ga0075313, IMG submission 120051) | Natural and restored wetland microbial communities from the San Francisco Bay, California, USA, that impact long-term carbon... | ecosystem: Environmental > Terrestrial > Soil > Wetlands...
CGACGTCAGCGGCTCGCGGGCGTGAGCCTCCTCGCTCGCCGGAAGGCGAGCGCCCCGCCCGCGAGCAGCGCGAGGGCGAGCGCGGCGACGAGCGCGGCGCCGGGAAGCGGCGCCCAGCCGTCCGTCGCAGCACCACCCGCGTCGTCGATCGTCACCGGCCCGTAGGTGAGGCGAGAGTCGCCGAAGCCGCTCTCGACGACGACGCTCCAGCGTCCTGCGGTGGGGAAGGTCACCTCCGCGGCGTAGACGCCGGGCTCGTCGGTCGCGGCGGCGGGGAACGTGTGCGAGGCACCGCCGTCGTCGCGGATCGCGACCGTCGGGGCGAGCCCGTCGAGCGGCGTGCGGCCGTGCTGCAGGATCGTGATCCGCGGGCTCCACGTCGCCCCCGGCTCGACGTCGTCCGGGAGCGGAGCCATCCCGACCGTGGCCCAGCCGCCCGCGAGCGCGGACGGGGCGAGGGCGAGCGCCGCGGCGAGCGCGGCGAGAACGAGCAAGTGGCGCATCGGTCCTCCTTCGTCGGTGCCCCGAGTACACCGCGGAGGGGGAAGCGGTTCCGGCGCGCTAGCGCTCCCTGGGGATCGCCATCGCCTCCACCTTCGGAGGCGGCCCGTGGTCTCGCCTCCAGGAGCGCTGCCACCAGGCGAAGAACGCGGCCGAGAGGACGATCGCGACGCCTGCGACCCACACGTTCAGGCGGACACCGGCGAGCTCGTGCGAGGGGTCGATGCGGATCGTCTCGATCCAGAACCGCCCGATGCTGTACAGCAGCACGTAGAGCGCGAAGAGCCCTCCCGGCCGGATCCGGAACAGCCGCTCGATCCCGAGCAGCACGAGCGCCGCCCCGAAACACCAGAGCGCCTCGTACAGGAAGGTGGGATGGAAGGTCTCGCGGTCGACGTACTCGATCGGCCGGTTGTCGACCGAGATCTCGAGGCCCCAGGGGAGATCGGTCGGGCCGCCGTACAGCTCCTGGTTCCACCAGTTCCCGAAGCGTCCGATCGCCTGCGCGACGAGGAGCGCCGGCGCGGCGCAGTCGGCCAGCTGGGCGACGCTCGCCCCGGACCGCTTCGCCACGATCGCGCCGACGATCGTCCCGAGGCCGATCCCGCCCCACACGCCGAGGCCGCCCTTCCAGATCGCAAACGGCCCCCACCATTCGTCGGGGAGCTCGTCCCAGCTCGTGACCACGTGGTAGAGCCGCGCGCCGATGATCCCGAATGCAACCCCCCACACCGCGACGCGGAAGATCAGGTCCCAGTCGCCGCCCCGACGCGTCCAGCGGATGCCGGTGATGACCACGGCCGCGGCGATCGCGACGAGGAGCGTGAGCCCGTAGAAGTGGATCGAGATCGGCCCCAGCTCGACCGTGCTCGAGTCGGGGGAGGGGATGGACGCGAGGAGGGCTCCGTTCATCGCCGCGACATTCTGCCGATGCGCCCGGTCGCGTGAGGCGGGACCGGAACCGATGGGGCCGTTCCCGAACCCGGGTGAAGCGGGTCCGGTCCCGGCCCCGCCCTACAGGAGGATCTGGAGCGCGAGCTCCACCGAGCAGCCCCGGCGCAGGAGGTCGACCGCGGCGTGCAGGTCGACGTCGTGGCTCGCGGCCAGGACGAGCGCGCTCTCGCCGTCGTAGCCGGCGCGCGCGAGCTCCTCGTGCCGCCAGCGCTCGATGCGCTCGATCTCGGAGGTGAACAGGGTTTCGAGCTCTGCCGCAGACATCGCCGCCGCCTTCGCCGTGGATTGCCGGTGAATCGCTATTCGTCCAGTACGACGTATGGGTTCTCCCCTTTCTGGGGGGATTCGGTTCAGGGTCCGTAAGCGTTTGGTGAAGCCGGGACGCCTGCTGCCGTCGCGGAAAGCAGGCAAACTCGTCGCGTGTCCGTCTGCGCGCACTGCGGCACCGACAACCCCGACATCGCGAAGTTCTGCCTCGCCTGCGGGACGCCGCTCGCGGCCGCGCCGCCGCCGCAGGAGTTCCGCAAGGTCGTGACCATCGTGTTCTCGGACCTCAAGGGGTCGACGGCGATGGGGGAGAAGCTCGACTCCGAGTCGCTGCGCGAGGTGATGACGCGCTACTTCGACGCGATGCGCGCCGAGCTCGAGAAGCACGGCGGCGTCATCGAGAAGTTCATCGGGGACGCGATCATGGCCGTCTTCGGGCTCCCGAAGCTGCACGAGGACGACGCGCTCCGCGCCGTGCGCGCGGCGGCGGACATGCAGCGCGCACAGGCCGTCCTGAACGACGAGCTCGACCGCCAGTGGGGCGTGCGGCTCACCGTGCGCACCGGCGTGAACACGGGCGAGGTGGTCGCGGGAGACCCGAGCACCGGCCAGCGCCTGGTGACCGGCGACGCGGTGAACGTCGCCGCCCGGCTGGAGCAGGCGGCCGGCGCGCAGGAGGTGCTCCTCGGCGATCTCACGTACCGCCTCGTGCGCGACTACGTGGACGTCGAGGAGGTCGAGCCGCTCGAGCTCAAGGGGAAGTCCGAGCGCGTCCCGGCCTACCGGCTCGTGGGCGTGCGCGAGGACGCCGAGCGGCCAAGGCGCCTGGACGCGCCGATGGTCGGGCGCGAGGAAGAGCTCGAGGTGCTCCACTCCGCGCTCCGCTGCTCGATCGCCGACGGGCGCTGCCGGCTCGTCACGGTCGTGGGCGAGGCGGGAGTCGGCAAGTCGCGCCTGATCGACGAGTTCATCGCCTCGCTCGAGGGTCGGGCGTCCGTGCTGCGCGGCCGCTGCCTCCCGTACGGGGACGGGATCACGTTCTGGCCGCTCGCGGAGGCCGTCCGCATCGCCGCCGGAATCGCCGAGCGCGACTCGATGGAGGCGGCCCTCGCCAAGCTGGACGCCATCGCCGGCGACCCCGACGTGGCGGCGCGCGTCGCCTCGGCGATCGGCCTCTCCTCGACCCCGTTCCCGGGCGAGGAGCTCGTGTGGGGTGCGAGGAAGCTGCTGGAGACGCTCGCCTCGCAGCGGCCGCTCGTCGTCGTCTTCGACGACATCCACTGGGCCGAGCCGACGTTCCTCGAGCTCGTCGAGCACGTCGTCGAGACGACGAGGGAGACGCCGCTGCTCCTCGTCTGCCCGACGCGGGGCGACCTCCTGACCCGCCTGCCCGAATGGTCGACGGGCGAGGGCGCGCAGCGCATCGAGCTCCGGCCCCTCACCGCCGACCAGGCAGGCGAGGTCGCGCGGCATCTCCTCGGTGACGCCGGGCTCGACGCCGCCGTGCAGAAACGGATCGTCGACGCCTCCGAGGGCAACCCGCTCTTCGTCGAGCAGCTTCTTTCCATGCTCGTCGACGAGGGGCTCGTCCGGTTCGAGGACGGCGCGTGGCGCGCCGCCGCGGAGCTCGACCACGTGTCCGTGCCTCCCACGATCCACGCGCTCCTGGCGGCAAGGCTCGACCACCTCGAGCTCGACGAGCGCGCCGTGCTGGAGCCGGCGTCCGTCGTCGGCCAGGTCTTCCGCCAGGACGCGGTGGCGTACCTCGCGCCGGACCATGTCCGCCCCGACGTGGGCGCAAGGCTGACCGCCCTCACGGACAAGCAGTTCGTCCTGCCCGACCACTCGCGCACCGAGGCGGATGCGTTCCGCTTCCACCACATCCTCATCCGGGACACGACGTACGACGGGATCCTGAAGCGGGCGCGCGCCACGCTCCACGAGCGCTTCGTCGCGTGGGGGGACTCCGTCAACCGCGAGCGGGCGGTCGAGTACGAGGAGATCCTCGGCTACCACCTCGAGCAGGCGCACCGCTACCTGTCCGAGCTCGGCCCGCTCGACGAGCACGGCCGCGGCCTCGGCGGGGACGGCGCGCGGCGGCTCGCGTCGGCCGGCCGCCGGGCGTTCGCCCGCGGGGACGCCCCCGCTGCCGCGAACCTCCTCGGCCGCGCGGTGGCGCTGCTCGCGGAGGACGAGCCCGCCCGGCTCGGGCTTCTCCCGGAGTACGGGGAGGCACTCCTGCAGGTGGGGCGGTTCCAGGATGCCGACACGACGTTGCAGGACGCGATCGAGCGGGCTGGACGCCTCGGCGCGAGCACCGTCCTGGGACACGCATCGCTGGTCCGTCTCCTCGTCCGGCTGCGAACGGGCGACGAGGAGGGCTGGAAGGACGAGGCGGCGGTCACGATCACCGAGGCCATGGCAGCCTTCGAGCAGGCCGGTGACCACGCGGGTCTCGCGAGAGCCTGGAGGCTCCTCGCCTGGACCCACGGAGCCGCCTGCCATTTCGAGCTTGCGGCCGGCGCGCAGGAGAACGCGCTCGAAGAGGCGCGACTCGCCGGCGACGTCCGACAGCAGAGCCGCGCGGCGACCGCCTACGCCGTCGCAGCCGTCTTCGGCCCGACGCCGCTTGCAGGGGCCGTGGAGCGTTGCAAGCAGATGCTCGAGCAGGTGACCGGAGATCGCCACGCCGAGGGCTTGCTGCGGGCCTACCTCGCGAGCCTGCAGGCGATGAGAGGCGCGCTCGCAGAGGCCCGCGAGCTCCTCGCGGGCGGACGCGCGATGCTCGAGGAGCTCGGCCTCGACGTCGAGGGCGCACTCGTGGACATCGAAGCGTGGCGGATCGAGATGCTCGCGGGCGACCCGATGGCGGCAGAGCGCGAGCTCCGACGCGCCTACGACTCACTGTCGGCCGTCGGCGAGAAGTTCATCCTCTCGACGGCCGCGGGCCTCCTCGGGCAGACGCAGTACGCGCTCGATCGCCTCGAGGAAGCCGAGCAGCTCGGGCTGGAGGCGAAGGCGCTCGCGACGCCAGACGACGTGGACACGCAGGCGCTCTGGCGTTGCGTCCTCGCGAAGATCGCGGCGAGAAGAGGTGACTTCGACAAGGGCGAGGCCCTCGTCCGCGAGGCGCTCGAGATCCTCGAGCCCACCGATGCCGTCCTACTCCGGTTCGGTGGCCTGCTCGACCTCGCCGAGGTGCTTCGGCTCGCGCTGCGCGAAGACGAGGCGCGGGCCGTCCTCCGGGACGCCCATGCCCTCGCCGAGCAGAAGGGCAGCCCGGTGATGGCGAGCGCCGCGAGCAGTCGGCTCGCGGCGCTCGACCGCTCACTCGTCTCGTAGGGCTAGCCGACTCCCCAGCCGCCGTTGTCGGCCGACCACACGTCGGTCGTCACCTCGACCTGACCCCTCCCGAGGTGGTCGATGGTGATCGTGCGGCAGGGCATGTTGGTGGGGACACCACCGCTCGGCCCGAACGTGCACTGCTCGTCGATCGTGTCAGGGGTCGTGGCATCGTCGCCGAGGTGGTACACGACGCCGCCGTTCTCGGTGAAGCCGCTCGGCTTGAAGTTCCAGGTGATGACGACGTTCACGGGACCCGTGCCGCCCGCCTCGGTCTCGACGATCTGGCCGTGGCAGGTCGTCAGACAGAGACCGCTCAACCCCGCGTACGCGTCGACGTCGGTCTCCTGCACGAACGCCTCGAAGGCCGTCGCCGGCGGGATCGTCGGCAGGTGGAACGTCGCGTGCTGGCTCTGGTTCGTGCTCGTCGTGGCGAGCGTGATGTTCGCCGTGGGGAATGCCCACGACACGTCCTCGTCGACGTTCCCCTCGTACAGGACGGTGTTGATCGCGTTCGCTGTGTCGTCCTGCGGGTCGGACGGCGGCTTGTCACTGCCCTTTTCCTTGTAGCGCACCTCGGCGTTCATCTCCGTCAACGCATTCGCGACGGTCGTCGTGGAGAAGAGCAGCGGGTAGTAGACGACGTCGCCGGCTCCCGCGGGCAGGTTCGGCACGGCGCACGTCACGATGTGGCTCGACTGCCCGGAGCCGGCCGAGCACCGCTGGTCGGAAGGACCTTCCTGGAAGACCGCCGTGGACGCTTGCCTCGACGTGCCGACGATGTCCGTGAGCGTCAGTGTCGACGTCCCGCCGACGAGGTTCTGAGTTCCGCCGTTCCGGCGGATCGTCAGCGTGTAGACCATGTAGTGCGTGCTCGCGATCGACCGCGAAACGCCGTCCTGGTCGGTGATGTCGACGCAGAACGGTCGTCCTGCGCAGTCGGACACGGTGTCCGCGCGACTCGTCTCGGCTCCGCCAAGTGCGCCGATGGTCACGAGTATCAGTACGGCCCCGAACGCGGCCACAATCTTCCTAGCTCTCACCCCGGTCTCCTCTCCCAGCTCTCCGCAGAATGCGCGTGACGCGCGCGCGCAAGCATACGTTTCTTTTCATACGACGTCCACGACGCACGTTTGCTTCCGTCGCGAGCCGTACTAGGATCGACGCGTGCGCCTGGGCAAGGACGCGAAGATCGAGCTCCTGCGGAACGTCCCGCTCTTCTCGGGGTGCTCGAAGAAGGAGCTCCGCGAGCTCGCCGGCCGGACGGACGAGATCGACCTCCGAGACGGCTACGTCCTCATGCGCGAGGGGCGGCCGGGCCGCGAGTTCGTCGTCCTCGTCGAGGGGTCGGCCGAGGTGGCCCGTGACGGGAAGAAGATCGCCGAGCTCGGCCCCGGCGACTGGGTGGGCGAGATCGCCCTGCTCACGAACGTGCCCCGCACGGCCACGGTGACCGCGACCTCCCCGATCCGCGTGCTCGTCGTCACGGACCGCTCCTTCAGGCGGCTCGTGGAGACGATGCCGTCGATCGCGCTCAAGGTGCTCGCGAGCGTCGGCGATCGCCTGGCGCGCGACGCGAAGAGCTGAGTTTGTTGCGCAGCGTCGGAAGCGGCTCGCGCCGCTTCCGACGCGCGAGAACCCCTGAAGGCGGCGGCTTCGCCGCCGCTGCGCTGGCGTCTCCTTCCGTGCGCTGCCCAGGTCGAAGCGGCTAGCGCCGCTTCCGGCGCGCGAGAACCCCTGAAGGCGGCGGCTGCGCCGCCGCTGCGCTGGCGTCTTTTTCCGTGCGCTGCCCGAGTCGAAGCGGCGAGCGCCGCTTCCGGCGCGCGAAGATCCCTGAAGGCGACGGCTGCGCGGCCGCTGCGCGGGCGTCTGACGTCCGCGCTTGCCCGGGTCGAAGCGGCTAGCGCCGCTTCCGGCGCGCGAGCACCCCTGAAGGCGGCGGCTTCGCCGCCGCTGCGCGGACGGCTGACGTCCGCGCTTGCCCGGGTCGAAGCGGTGAACGCCGCTTCCGGCGCGCGACGATCCTCGGCGCCGCGGCAGCGCCGCGGCGTGATCAGGTCAGCGCTGCCTCGCCGAGCAGGGCGCGCGCCTCGGCGAAGAAGTCGGAGTCCGGCTTCACGCGGTACTCCGGGCCGAGGGCGAGCGTGCGCTCGCCGAGCGACGTGTCGAGCGCGAGGTAGACCGGCGCGTCCCCGGGGAAGTCCCGGACGAGCGCGGCGAGCTCGCGCACGAGGCCTGCCGGCGCCTGCCGCGCGTCGATGCGGAGGCGGACCTCCCGGCGGACGGCGACCGACTCGAACGGCTTCACCTCCATGGCCACGAGCTTCGTCTCACCGGCCTGCTTGTGGTCGACGCGGCCCTTCACGACGAGGATGCGGTCCGCCTCGAGAAACTCGCGCGCCGCGGCGTACGTCGAGTTGAAGACGACCACCTCCGCGCTGCCCGTCGGGTCGTCGAGAGCGATGAAGACCATCGGCTCCCCGCGCTTCGTCGTCACCTGCTTCAGGGCCGAGACGATCCCGCCCACGGTCACCACCTCGCCGTCGCGGCGGCGCTCGATCTCGGCGAGCACGCAGTCCGTCTTGCGCCTGAGCTCGTCGCGCACGCGCTCGAGCGGGTGCTCGGAGACGTAGAGCCCGAGCGTCTCCTTCTCCAGGCGGAGGAGCTCGCGCTCGTCGAACTCGCCCACGGGGATCGGGGGATGGTGCTTCTCCGCGGCCGCCGGCTCCTCCGGCCCCGCGTCGAAGATCGACGCCTGCCCCGCCAGCCGGTCGGCCGCCTGCTTCGACCCGTACGCGAGCGCGTGGTCGAGAACCGCGAGCATGCCCAGCCGCGTCGCGCCGGTCGAGTCGAGCGCGCCGCACTTGACGAGCGACTCGAGCGCGCGCTTGTTCACGACCTGCGGGTCCGCGCGCTCGGTGAAGTCCCAGAGCGACGCGAAGGGGCCGCCCTCCGCGCGTGCGCGCACGATCGCCTCCGCTGCCGCCTCCCCGACGTTCTTCACGGCGTTCAGCCCGAAGCGGATCTTCCCGTCGACGACCGCGAAGTCCTGGCGCGACGAGTTCACGTCCGGCGGCTCCACCTCGATGCCCATCTCGCGGCAGGCGTTGACGTAGAAGGGCACCCGGTCCTTCGTGTTCATGACCGAGGAGACGAGCGCGGCCATGTACTCGCGCGGGTGGTTGGCCTTCAGCCACGCCGTGCGGTAGGCGATCAGGGCGTAGCACGCCGCGTGCGCCTTGTTGAAGGAGTAGTCCTGGGAGGACTCCATGTCCTTCCAGAGCTGCTGTGCGACCGCGGGGGTGACGCCGTTGGCGGCGCAGCCCTCGAGGAACTCGTCCTTCAGCGACGCCATGAGCGCGTGGATCTTCTTCCCGATCGCCTTGCGCAGCGTCTCCGCCTTCGCCGGGCTGAAGCCCGCCAGGTTCTTGGCGATCTGCATGTACTGCTCCTGGTAGATGCAGATCGCATACGTTCCGCCCGTGATCTCCTCGAGGCGCGGGTCGGGGAACGCGACGCGCTCGCGCCCGTGCTTCCGCGCCGCGTAGGTCGGGATGTACGCCATCGGGCCGGGCCGGTAGAGGGCGACGAGCGCGATCAGGTCCTCGAACTCCGTGGGCTTCACCTGGCGGAGAGCGTCCCGCATGCCGGAGGACTCGAACTGGAACACGCCCGTCGAGTCCCCTCGCGCGAGCATCTCGTAGGTCGCCCGGTCGTCGAGCGGGAGCGCGCCGATGTCCACGCCCTCGACGAGCTCCACGGCCTTGTCGATGACGTCGAGGTTCCGCAGGCCGAGGAAGTCCATCTTCAGCAGCCCGAGCTCGACGGCGTCGTTCATCCCGACCTGCGTGACGACCTCCTGGTCGGAGCCCTTCTGCTGCAGCGGGACGACCTCGATCAGGGGCTGGGCGCCGATCACGACGCCGGCGGCGTGGATGGAGTCGGCGCGGGTCAGACCCTCGAGCGGCCGCGCGAGGTCGACGATCTCCTTCGCGACGGGATCGGAGTCGACGGCCTGACGGAGCTCGGCCCCGGCCTTGAGCGCGGCCTCGAGCGTCTGCCCCGGCCCCTCCGGCACGAGCTTGGCAATCCTGTCCACGACGCCGTAGGGGACGTCGAGCACGCGACCGGCATCGCGGATGGCGGCCCGGGCCGCCATCGTGGAGAACGTGATGATCTGCGCGACCCGGTCGCGGCCGTACTTCTCCGCGACGTAGTTGATGACCCGGTCCCGACCGGCCACCGAGAAGTCGATGTCCATGTCCGGCAGGTCCTTGCGCGCCGGGTTCAGGAAGCGCTCGAAGAGGAGCCCGTAGCGGATCGGGTCGACGTCCGTGATCTCGAGGCAGTACGCAGCGAGCGAGCCCGCCGCCGAGCCCCTGCCCGGGCCGACGCTGACGCCGTTCTGCTTCGCGAAGTGGATGAAGTCCCAGACGATGAGGAAGTAGTCCGCGAAGCCCATCTCCCTGACGGTCTTGAGCTCGAACCGCAACCGCTCCGTGAGCTCGGGCGTCCCTCGGCCGTAGCGCTTGACGAGACCCTTCTCGCACAGCTCGACGAGGTAGTCGAACGCGTCGCGGCCTTCGGGCACCGGGTACTCGGGGAGGAGGATGCGGCCCAGCTCGAGCTCCACCGAACAGCGCTCCGCGACCTCGAGCGTGCGGGCGAGCGCGTGCTCGAGCCCGGGGAAGTCGAGCGCCATCTCCGCCGGCGACTTGAAGAAGAACTCGTTCGTGTCGAAGCGCCAGTGCCCGGGGTTCTTGAGCGTGTCCCCCGACTGGATGCAGAGCAGCGCCTCGTGCGCGTAGGCGTCCTCGGCGTCGAGGTAGTGGACGTCGCCCGTGGCGACGAGCGGCAGCCCCGCCCCCTCCGCGAGCTCGACGAGACCGGGGTTGATGCGGGCCTGCTCCGCCAGCCCGGCGTTCTGCACCTCGACGTACGTCGAGTCCCGGCCGAAGACCTGCGCCAGCCGGTCGAGGTCCGCCCGCGCGTCCCGGTCCCGGTCCTCGACGAGCGCACGCGAGACCCGCCCGGAGAGGCAGCCGGAGAGGGCGACGAGGCCCTTCGCGTGGCGCTCGAGCAGCTCCCAGTCGACCCGGGGCTTGTAGTAGTAGCCCTCGAGGTACCCGAGCGAGCTCAGCTTGATGAGGTTCGCGTAGCCCTCGTTCGACTCGGCGAGGAGGGTCAGGTGGGCGTATCCCTTCGCCTGCGCGCGCCGGTCGTCGGCGACGTACACCTCGCAGCCGAGGATCGGCTTCACCCCCGCCTTGCCCGCCTCGCGGTACAGCTCGACGGCGCCGGCGAGCGACCCGTGATCCGTGAGCGCCACCGCGGGCATCTCCAGACCCGCGGCCTTCTCGACGAGCGCCGGGATGCTGCACGCGCCGTCGAGGATCGAGTACCCCG
>Ga0075313_1000247_pt1 | contig 10409 bp, 8 predicted proteins | sample MayberryNE_Catta_3_FD_120051 | JGI IMG/M metagenome (GOLD analysis project Ga0075313, IMG submission 120051) | Natural and restored wetland microbial communities from the San Francisco Bay, California, USA, that impact long-term carbon... | ecosystem: Environmental > Terrestrial > Soil > Wetlands...
GATCGTCTCGCTCGAACCCCGTGGCGATGACGGTGACGACAAGATCGTCACCCATGTCCGGATTGATCACCTGGCCGACGATGATATTGGCCTCGGCATCCGCCGCCTGCTGGATGATAGAAGCCGCCTCTTCGATCTCATGCAAGGACATGTTCGGACCGCCGGTGATGTTCAGGAGCACACCGCGTGCACCTTCGACGCTGCCTTCTTCGAGCAACGGGCTGCAAATGGCTTTCTGTGCCGCTTCGATCGCGCGATTGTTCCCCCTCGAAACGCCCATGCCCATCACCGCCCGCCCGGTGTGGGACATCACCGTGCGTACGTCCGCAAAATCCACATTGACGTGTCCGGTCGTCGTGATCACATCCGCAATCCCTTGAATCGCCTGGCGCAACACGTCGTCGGCGACTTTGAAGGCTTCGAGCAAGGGCGTGGCTTTATCCACGATGCCGAGCAAGCGTTGATTGGGAATCACCAACAGTGTATCGACATGCCGCCTCAGATCTCGGATTCCTTCATCGGCATGCGTCATTCGCCGATGCCCTTCGTAGGAAAATGGCTTTGTGACGACACCGACGGTCAAAATCCCGAGTTCCCTGGCAATGCTGGCCACGATCGGCGCGGCACCGGTTCCGGTTCCCCCTCCCATTCCCGCTGTGACAAAGACCAAGTCGGCACCTTCGAGACATTCCCGAATTTGATCCTTGCTTTCCAGCGCCGATTCCTTGCCGATTTCCGGCTTGGCTCCTGCTCCCAATCCCCTCGTCCGCTCCGGGCCGAGTTGGACCTTGTACGCCGCTCGCGAGCGATCCAAGGCCTGAAGGTCCGTGTTGGCCGCGATAAAGTCGACGCGGGCCAGGCCTGACGTGATCATCGTGTTCACGGCATTGCATCCCGCGCCACCCACACCAATCACTTTAATGCGGACAGGCGACAGACAATCTTCTTGGAATGAGAACATCAGGGCACCTCCCTTGGCGCGAGGCGATGCCGCGCGCCGGTTAAGTTAGAAGAACTCGAACATCCACGACTTCATTCGATCCAACATCCGGCCAATCGGCCTCCCGCTTCTGAGCCCGGCCGCGACGGTCTCTTCCGTATGACGCCGCGCATGAAGCAGTAATCCAACTCCGGTGGCATGCATGGGATTACTGACAATATCTCGTAGGCCGCCGATGCCGCTGGGCACGCCTCGGCGGGCCGGAAGATTGAGGACATGTTCGGCCGCGTCAGGCATGCCTTCCAACAATGATGTGCCGCCGGTGACGACGACTCCTGCTCCCAACATCCCTTCATACCCGGCACGTGTGATCTCACGTCGAACCAGTTCGAACATCTCTTCGACACGCGGTTCCAAAATTTCGGCGATGTCACGCCGAGAAAACGTTCGTGCGGGGCGATCCCCGACGGAGGGCACGTCCACTGTCTCGTGGCCCTGCACCAGGTCGGTCCTTGTCACGCCATGTTGCACCTTGATCTTTTCGGCTTCCGTTTGGGAGGTGAGGAGCCCAATGGCAAGATCCTTCGTCAAGTTCTGGCCGCCGATCGGCAGAACTGCTGAATGCCGGATGCTTCCATCCAGATAGATGGCCAAGTCCGTTGTACCCCCTCCCAGGTCCACCATCGCGACACCGAGATCTCGTTCTTCCTGGCTGAGGACCGCCTCGCTGGAGGCCAGGGGCTGCAGGATGATGTCGACGACGTCGAGGCCGGCGCGGTTGACGCTTTTGATGATGTTCTGAGCCGACGTGACGGCGCCTGTGATGACGTGCACGTTAACCTCCAGGCGATTGCCCGAGAGTCCCAACGGCTCTCTGACTCCCTCCTGTCCATCCACCATGAACTCACGCGGGAGGACATGGAGGATGCGGCGCTCATGCGGGATGACGGCGAGCGTTCTGGCGCTTTCGATGGCACGATGGATGTCATCGCGAGTGACCTCGCTTTTTTTGAGTGCGACGACTCCTTTGCAGTTTTCGGCTGAGATATGACTGCCGGCAATCCCGGTGTAGACAGAATTGATCTGCACCGCTGCCATCAGCTCCGCTTCCTCGACCGCCTTCTTGATCGATTCGACGGTGCTCTCGATATCAACGACCACACCTTTGCGAAGCCCTCGAGATGGACTCGAGCCCACGCCAATAATGTTCAATGTGCCGTCCTCCGTGACCTCCGACACGATGGCGCAGATCTTCGTGGTGCCGATATCCAATCCCACGAGGATTTGTTCTCGTTTCGCCACAGCCTCACCCCCTCTCCCGCACGATCACCCGATTGTCGTATCGCAGATCCACCTCCTGGCCTTCGTGCTTTCGCCCTTCAAACGTCGGCATCTTGTATGCCGCTTTCACTTTCATGAATCGCTCCCATTGCTCCTTGAGCGCATCGCTCCCAAAATGAAACCGCACGCCTTTCGCCGATGCAACGAGATTGGCCGGATGGCTGAGATTGATTTCAATTCGGCCCTCCATTGTTTCGGCCATTGATTTGGCCAACTCGATCGTCGACCGGAGCCGCTGCCTCATGCGGGCGTCGCCTTGCGTCAGGAGTGTGCCGTCGAGACCGAGCAAGAGAGGCAAGCTCGTCTGATCCTGGGTGCCAAGGCGTGCGAGGACGACACCCTCCTCGTCGGTCACGAGCTGTTCCGACCCGGTTCGCGCAATGGCCGCCGGTTTCCGTTCGACAATCGTCACCCGCAGGGCATGCAGCGGCAACCGCTCCACCATTGCTTCCTTGATCCAGGGGTGGCTCCGCACCCGTTCGGCGAGATAGGTCAAACTGACTTGGTGCTGTGCGATCCCTTTCTTGAGCGCCAACCGGTCAAGCACTTCCTGTCTGGTGACTTGATGCATCCCTTCGACAAACACGTTCCGTATCTCGAGACCTCGCTGAAGCAATGGACCGAGCTGACGCGCCGATGCGACCGTCGTCCAGCCCACCGCCACCAGCGCGAGCAACCATCCGGAGAGACGCAGCGCACTGCAGCATCGAGCCGCCAACTGGGACCGCTGGGTTTGCAGCGCACGATTCTTGGACTGCATGGCACGGGCACCCTTCCACTGATTGCTCCGATAGCCGACCGCTTTGGCGGGTCGCCGGCAAAATAGATTTCTCATGCGGCCTGTCCCGTCGTTCTCATTCTTGCCACCGCGGATTCGAGGATTCGCTCGGTCAGTTCCTCATAGTCGATACCCGCCTGCGCAGCCGCCATCGGCAACAGGCTCGTCTCGGTCATGCCTGGGACCGTATTAATCTCAAGCACGAACGGTCGCCCGCGCGGAGTCACGCGAAAGTCCACACGGGCAGCCCCGGCGCACCCCAAGACATCGTATGTCTTAAGAGCGAGATTGCGGATGTGCTTGGTGATGGCAGCGGACAGCGGCGCTGGGCATAAATATTGGGTCTTCCCCCTTTCATATTTTGCAGAAAAATCGTAGAAGCCCTCAGGAGCCACGATTTCGACGGCTGGTAGCGCCAGAGGAGCCTCCTCCTTCCGACCCAGCAGTGAGACAGTGACTTCATGGCCTGGAATGTAGGCTTCAACTAAGGCATCACGATCGTACTGGTGAGCCAATGCCAGGGCCTGATCCCATTGAGCCGGTTCTTTCACGATCGTGATGCCAATCGTGGACCCTTCGGACGCCGGCTTCACGACGACGGGCCATCGGAGCTTGGCTGACCGCAAGGCTTGCGCGCGCGAGACCTTTTCCCCGCGTCTGATGACGATACCGGCCGGCACGGGAATCTCATGGGCGGCGAGGACCGTTTTCGTCGTGACCTTGTGCATGCCGACCGCACTCGCCTGCACACCCGACCCAGTGTAGGGGATGCCTACGGTTTCTAAAAATCCCTGAATCGATCCGTCCTCTCCTCCTGGGCCGTGCAATGCCAGAAACGCGACAGCGATCTTCTCGTCCTGCAGATCCCGGAACAGCGTCGGCCCGACATCAATGGTGACCGCGTCATATCCGCGCCGGCATAACGCTCGGTGGACGGCAGTACCGGTACGCAACGACACCTCGCGCTCGGAGGATCGTCCGCCCATCAACACGCCGATTCGAGCCTTTGTCAGCAGCGGTCTGTCTGGCATCTTGTTATGCCTCGCCGACGATTTTGAGTTCGAGATCCAGCCGGATACCTGTTTTTTCTTTAATCACCCGTCGGATCTTGTGGATCAGACTGATTACGTCGGCAGCACTCGCATGTCCTCGATTGACGATGAAGTTGCCGTGCTTCGTCGAGACTTCGGCATCACCGATGCGCATTCCCTTCAATCCTGCCGCTTCGAGCAGACGGCCGGCGGAATCACGAGGAGGATTCTTGAACACACAGCCGGCGCTGGGCATCGTCAGCGGCTGGCTGTCCTTCCTGTAATGGAGATAGTCTTTGACCACTCGGGCAATGTCGGTACTGGTGCCTGGCCGCAATTGCAACCAAACTCCGACCACAATGCCTTTCGGCAGACAGGCACGGCGGTATTGAAATCGTATTGCTGAAGCCGGCAGATCTCGGACGTCGCCCTGCATCGTCACAAGCCGCACGGCCTTCACGGCGTTCTTCATTTCACCGAGCCGTGTCCCCGCATTCATCACGAGACATCCTCCGACTGTCCCCGGAATGCCGGCCGCCCACTCCAACCCGGCCAGTGACCGACGTATGGCGTACCCGATCAGCGTCGGCATCCCGACCCCTCCTTCGGCATACAGCACAGCACCGGCTTCTTCACGGATCGCGCGGAGCTTGGAAAGACTGACCACGATGCCTCGGATTCCTCCGTCCTTGATGAGCAGATTGGTGCCCCCCAGCACAAACAGCGGAATTTTCGCCCTGTGCGCTTGGACGACCAGCCGCCGCACATCGTCGACATCCGCCGGTTCCACAAGCGCATCCGCAGGCCCACCGATCTTGAAGGAGGTGTAGGCCCGCAGCGCAGCGCCGAACGTAACCCGGCCTCGAAGCCCTGCCACCGCTGCCTCCAGGCCCTTCCTGTCGAATCGAGATCCGGCACGCATGCCTCTCGCTCGGCGTTTCGCAACCTTCATCGCCTCATGCGCCAGAGGCCAGCTTGGAGAGTAATGCTGGTCCTGTCTTCCAGATGTCTCCCGCTCCCAATGTCAGGACTAGATCGCCTGGCCTCAACTGGGGAAACACTTCTTCCACAAGCTGGTCCTTCTGTTCGATGAACGAGACGCGAGGATGGCCAGCCGTACGAATCGCCTCTGCAAGCTTGGACCCGGAGACCCCAGGAATCGGCGATTCGCTGGCTGCATAGATCTCGGTCAGAAAGAGATGATCCGCATCGCCAAATGCATTGGAAAATTCCTCGAGCAAATCTCTCGTTCTCGTGTACCGGTGTGGTTGAAACAACACGATCAGGCGCCGATCGGGCCAGCCTTGTTTGGCCGCCGCTAAGGTCGCTCGGATTTCGGTGGGATGGTGGCCGTAGTCGTCGACGACCATGATGCCGTTCGCTTCCCCGCGCAAATGGAAACGTCGCTCAACGCCCGTAAAGGCCGCCAGTGCCTTACGAATGAGATCCACGGGCACATCCAATTCCACGCCGATGGCAATCGCCGCCAGAGCATTCGACACGTTATGAACGCCGGGCACGGACAGCCGGAAGGGGCCAAGGTTGCGGGTGCGGAAAAATGCGCGGAACTCCGAGCCGCCTTGTTTGGTCACGATTTCAGTCGCCCGAAAATCCGGAACCACTCCGTCCGGCTCGGACAAGCCGTAGGTGTAGTATCGCTTAACGATTTTGGGGAACAGGGCTCGAAGCCGGGCGTCGTCAGCGCAGAGCACCGCCAGACCATAGAACGGCACCTTGTTGATGAATTCCAAGAAGCTCTCATAGATGCGTTCCATGCTGCCGTAGTGATCCAGATGTTCCCGATCGAGATTTGTCACTGCCACAATCGTCGGAGAGAGCCGCAAAAACGAGCCATCGCTCTCGTCGGCCTCCGCGACGAGGAGTTCTCCCCGTCCCAACCGTGCATGGCTCCCGAGGGCATTGACCTTGCCGCCAATCACCATCGTCGGATCCAATCCGCCTTGGGCTAAAATATTGGCGACCATCGATGTTGTCGTAGTCTTCCCGTGCGCGCCGGCGATGGCCACTCCGAATTTCAGCCGCATCAGCTCAGCCAGCATTTCTGCTCGTGGGATCACGGGAATCTGCCTTGCTTTGGCGGCCAGCACCTCTGGATTCTGTGACGACACCGCGGAGGAAATGACCACCACCTGCGCCTCCCCCACATTCGTATCCTGATGGCCGATGAAGATGCGACCGCCTAACTCCTCCAACCGTCGGGTCGTGTCTGACGCCTGCAGGTCGGAGCCGCTCACTTTGTAGCCGAGCGTCAGCAGCACCTCGGCAATGCCGCTCATGCCGGCTCCGCCGATCCCGACCAGATGAATGTGTTGGGTCTTACGAAACATCGAAGTACGCCTCAGTCCTCCGGCAGGCGGTGACGGGGAAACGCCGTTGCGTTGCCCGGCACCATCAGACTCCTGCCGCTCCAAGAGAATGGTTGACATCATCCTGGTCTCCTATGAGTGCATAGCATTCGCGGACGATTGCCTCGGCCGCGTCCATTCGTCTCAAGCTCAGACTCGCAGCAGCCATTGCTCGCCTCTTATCAGCGTCGTCGAGAATTCCTGTCACGGCATGCGCCAATCTCTCGCCGCTTAACTCGGCCTGCGGGATGACGACCGCGGCGCCGGCGTCTTGCATGACTTTGGCGTTTTTCGTCTGATGGTCATAGATCGCCGTCGGCAAGGGAATCAGGATGGCCGGCTTGCCGCAGGCCGTCACTTCGGCGACCGTCATCGCCCCAGCCCGGGCCACGACCACACCCGCAGCATTGATCGCCGTCGGCATGTCATAAAGAAACGGGGTGACCTCGACGGCAACGCCGGCGCGCTCGTAGGCCTCCTTGACCCGACCGTAATCCAATTCACCGGTCTGATGCGTGACGCTAATCTCAGGACGTCGCCTCAAGATCGGCACGAGCCCCTCAATCGCTGCGCTGTTGATCGCCTTGGCTCCCTGACTTCCGCCGAACACGAGGACATGATGACGGCTCGCCGGATTCTCAGCCGAAGAGGGAGACATTGAGGTCAGAAAATCCTTTCTGATGGGGGTGCCGACGACCCGGACCTTGGCGGCGGTAAAGGATCCGGCCGCGGAGGTAAACGCCAAGAACACACGCTGAGCGAAAGGGCCTACCACCTTATTGGCGAGCCCGGGATGCGCATTGGGCTCAAGAATGACACGGGGCACTCCCGTCAACGCCGCAGCCATGACCATCATCGGACTGGTGTAGCCTCCAACACCGATGACCAGACCGGCGCCCGTTGCCTTCAGAATGTTTCGGCATTGCCAGAGACTGACGGGCATGGCCCACAGCCCCTTGAGGATGTCCATGAGTCCTCTGCCCATAATCGGCTTCGCACTAATCAAGGCTAACTGAAATCCCTCGTGTGCCAGCACCTTTGACTCGAGCCCTCGTGTCGTGCCGACGAACACGATTTTGGTCATCGGGTCGCGCCGCAGGAACTCTCGCGCGAGCGCGATCGCCGGATACAGATGTCCCCCGGTTCCTCCCGCTGCAATCACGATCGTCATCGCTGATCGGGCTCACGCCGTCCGCCTTTGGATCCGCCACCCTGCCGATCTCGTGAAATGCTCAAGAGCATTCCAACGCCCGCGAAACTCACGACCAGCGACGAACCGCCATAGCTGACGAAGGGCAGCGTCAACCCCTTGGTCGGCAACAACCCGGTCACCACCGCCGCGTTGACCAGCGCCTGGATCCCGATCAAGAGCGTAATGCCGAGGCCAAGGTATCTGCCGAACGGCATCCGCGCCCGGGAGGCGATGAAAAACCCTCGCCACACGAAGAAGGCAAAGAGGACGATCACAGAGGCCGTGCCGGCCAAACCAAGCTCTTCCCCGACCAGCGCCAAGACGAAATCGGTATGGGCTTCCGGCAAAAAGAACAATTTCTGCTTGCCCTCGCCCAGCCCCACTCCGAACGGCCCGCCGCTGCCGAACGCGAGAAATGACTGCGTAATCTGAAACCCGGCATCTGCTGCGTCCTTCCAGGGGGCCAAAAACGTCAGGAGCCGTTGACGGCGATAACTGGAGCCAAGGACGAGGAGCAGGATCACCGGAATCGAGCAGAACCCCAGCGCCGCCAAATGAGTCATCCGTGCACCGCCCAAAAAGAGCAGACACACGGTTACCAAGCCCATGACGACGACGGTGCCGAGATCCGGCTCCAGTAACACGAGCCCGCTGAGGAGTCCCACGACGATCAGCGCAGGCAGAAGCCCGCTCCGAAATCCGTCCAGCTTGTCCGCCTTCTTGGCTAGATAAGCGGCCAGATAAATCACCAGCACGAGCTTGACCATTTCGGCCGGTTGAATCGAAATGACACCCCATCGCAGCCAGCGCCGTGCGCCCTTCGCCGCAACGCCGAGCGACGGGATCAGCACCAGCACGAGCAGCACCATCATGCTGATGAGGATTGGAATCGAGAGTTTCTTCCATATCTGATAGTCGATCCTGGACGTCAGATGCATCAGCAGCACGCTGAATCCCAGCCAGGCGATCTGTCGTTTCAAGAAAAACTCCGGGTCTTGAAACCGATTGCCGGCCACGATGGCGCTGGCGCTGAAGACCATGACCAACCCTATCAAGGCGAGCGTCAGCGTCACGAAGAGCAGCACATGATCCATCGCGACGCGTGAGGAGGCCGATCGTTGCCCGCTCGTCGGCCAAGGCAACGACAGGGTTCCTGCGGATCGTGACGCCATTGCTCAGCAACACTCCTCCTGGAACGACGATCCTAGTCCGGCAGCGACTGCACGACCGATTTAAATTGACGCCCCCGGTCCTGATAATCCCGGAACATGTCGAAACTTGCGCAGGCCGGCGACATCAACACGACATCGCCGGCCGCCGCCTCGCGAGCTGCCCACTCAACTGCTTCCCGCAAGGACTTCGCTTCACTTACGGTCGTCGCTCCCGCCCAAGCCGCCTTCAGCGAGGGCGCGGCTTCACCAATTAAAATGGCATGCTTCACGCGATGCCGGACCATTTCTGTCAGACGGGAAAAATCCCCGCCCTTGTCACGTCCACCGGCAATCAACCAAATCGGGCGATCAATACCCTCTATGGCTTTTAAAGTTGCATCGACGTTTGTCCCCTTTGAGTCATTCACAAAACGAACGCCGCGCCGCTCCCTGACCAGCTCCAAAGCATGTTCGAGACCAGGAAATGTGGTGGCGACTCGTCGAATCATCTCCACTGGACATCCCCAGAGCGCGGCATAGGTCGCCGCAGCCATAACGTTTTCGACGTTGTGATGACCAAGAATTTTCAGATCGCTTGTGCGGCAGATCTCCTGGCGCCGGCCTGTGACAGTCGTGACAATCTGGTCGCCATCAAGGTACGTTCCTCCATCGAAGCCGCGTCCGATTTCTTGCCGTCTCGAGAACCCGATCCGCTTGGCTCGCACCGTGTTCGGTAACGTGGCCACCCGCGCATCATCGAGATTGAAGAGCGCGAAATCGTCACTGGTCTGATTTTCAAAAATCCGACGTTTGGCCGCGAGATATTCGTCAAGGGAGTCATACCGGTCCTGATGATCCACCGTCACATTCAGGATCGAGGCCACCCAAGGACGGAAGCGTTCAATCGTCTCCAGCTGAAAACTCGACACCTCCACCGCCACGTAATCGTAGGGCTCCGATTTTCCCTGCTTTTTCGCCTGCAATGACGTCCATGCGGCTTCGCTCAACGCGGTCCCCAGATTGCCGCCGACAAAAGCCCGTTTCCCCTGCTCGGCGAGCATCTTTCCGATCAAGGTCACCGTGGTGCTTTTTCCGTTTGTCCCGGTCACTGCAAGAACGGGAGCGGACAGAAAGCGGGAGGCCAGCTCGAGTTCGCTGATGACTTTCACTCCACGTCTCCTCACGCGATTGAGCGCCTCGAGGCGATATGGCACTCCGGGGCTGATGACCACGAGGTCGGCATGCTCCAGCGAACGCTCATAGTCCGCCCCCAAGGAGACCTCAACCTCACTGCGGTCCACGGTCTTCAGCACGGGAGCCAACTCGTCCTCGCCTTTCCGGTCAGCTACGGTTACGCGCGCCCCGGCCTCCCTGAGCAAATGGCAGGCGGCGATGCCGCTTCGTGCAAGTCCGAGCACCGTCACATGAGCGCCAGACAAATCCACTTCATCGACCTCAACCATGCCCATCACCGTAACTTCAGAGTGCTGAGACTCAACAGAGCCAGCAAAATGGCAATGATCCAAAGGCGCACGACGACCTTCGGCTCTTCCCAGCCCTTCATCTCGAAATGATGATGGATCGGTGCCATGAGAAAAATGCGCTTTCCA
>Ga0075313_1000248_pt1 | contig 10409 bp, 7 predicted proteins | sample MayberryNE_Catta_3_FD_120051 | JGI IMG/M metagenome (GOLD analysis project Ga0075313, IMG submission 120051) | Natural and restored wetland microbial communities from the San Francisco Bay, California, USA, that impact long-term carbon... | ecosystem: Environmental > Terrestrial > Soil > Wetlands...
CGCGAGGACGCGAAGGTGCTCGCGGGCGGCCAGAGCCTGCTGCCGGCGCTGAACATGCGCCTGCTCCGCCCGTCACTTCTCGTGGACGTCAACCGCATCGCGGACCTGGCTGACGTGGCGGACAACGGCGTCCTCCGAGTGGGGGCGACCGTTCGGCAAGCCGACCCTCGACTCCGCGAGCATCGCGTGCTCGCGGAGACGCTTCCCTACGTCGGTCACTTCGGCACCCGGAACCGTGGGACGATCGGCGGCTCGATCGCGCACGCCGACGCCGCAGCTGAGCTTCCCGTCGCGCTCGTGGCGGTCGGAGGCTCGGTCGTCGTGGCCTCGACACGTGGGCGGCGCGAGATCCGGGCCGACCAGCTCTTCCTCGGCCCGTACACGACTGGACTCGAGCCGGACGAGCTCCTCGTCGAGACCGTCTGGCCGTCGCCGGGCGAGGGAGAGGGGTTCGCCTTCGAGGAGCTCGCACAGCGAGGCGGCGACTACGCGCTGTGCATGGCCGCCGCTCGCGTGCGCGGCGACGAGCTGCGTGTCGTCGTCGGCTCCGTCACGTCGAGACCGACCGTGCTCGAGGTCGATTCCCAACGGCCGGGCGAGTCCGCCGCCGCGCAGGTCGAGCCCTGGGGCTCGATCCACGCGTCGCCCGCGTACCTGAGACAGCTCGTGCGCGTCCTCGTCGATCGCGCCGTCTCCCGGGCGCGGGAGCAGGCTGCGTGATCGCCGTCGACGTCACGGTGAACGGCCGCCGCCACCGCGAGGAGGTCGAGCCGCGGCTGTTGCTCTCCGACTTCCTCCGCCACCGGCTCGGGCTCACAGGCACCCACGTCGGCTGCGAGCACGGCGTCTGCGGCGCGTGCACGGTGCGGCTCGACGGCGTCGCCGTCCGCTCCTGCCTCCTCCTCGCCGTCCAGGTCGACGGCTCGGAGCTCGTTACGGTCGAGGGGCTCGCGGGCGCCGGCGCGCTCACGCCGCTCCAGGAGGCGTTCCACCGGCATCACGCGCTCCAGTGCGGGTTCTGCACTCCAGGGATCCTCATCGCCGCCGAAGACCTGCTCTCCCGCGCGACGCCGCCGACACGGGAGCAGATCGTCGACATGCTCGCCGGTCAGCTCTGTCGCTGCACCGGCTACGCGCCGATCGTCGACGCGATCGCGGAGGTCGCAGGGGCGTGAACCTCGCGCTCAGCCTTCTCCTCGCGGCCGAGCGCACACCGGAGGCGGAAGCCCTCGTCGGCCAGTCGACGCGGCTGACCTATGCCGAGCTGCGCAAGCGCGCCGCGAAGACTGCCGCCGGCCTCGTCGCCCGCGGCGTCGCGCCGGGCGATCGCGTCGCCTGCGTCCTCGCGAACGAGCCCGAGACGGTCGAGCTGTACTGGGGCTGCCAGTGGCTCGGAGCGGTCTTCGTGCCGCTCTCTCACCGCATCTCGGAGAGCGACCTCGACTACTGCATCGGAGACTGTGGCGCGGACGTCGTCGTGCGCGCTCCCGGCGAGGCCCGCGAGCTCGTCGCCGAGGAGGAGCACGCGGGAGCGCTCGACCTGGAGGAGCGCGAGCCGTCGATCCAGCTCTACACCTCCGGTACGACCGGGCGTCCGAAGGGCGTCCCGCGCTCGCACCGCGCCGAACGCGCAGGCGGGCTCTCGCAGGTCGTCCACCACGGTCTCGGCCATGGCCACCGCACGCTCGGCGTCATGCCGCTCTACCACACGATGGGTATCCACTCCCTGCTCGCCGCCTCCTTCGTCGGCGGGTGCTTCGTGGCGCAGTCGTCGTGGGATCCCGACCAGGCGTTGGAGCTGATCGAGCGCGAGCGCATCGACACGCTGTATCTCGCCCCGACGCTGTATTACGACCTCGTCCACCACCCGCGGCTCGTGGACTTCGACATCTCGTCGGTGCGCGCGGTCGCCTACGCGGGAGCGCCGATGACGGGCGCCCTCGTCGAGCACGTCGCGGCGGCGTTCGACCCGGAGATCTTCGTGAACCACTACGGATCGACCGAGATCTACACGTTCTCGGTGCAGCGCGATCAGCGGGCGAAGCCGGGCTGCGCGGGTCGCGCTGCGATCAACGCCCGCCTGCGCCTCGATCCTCCCAGGGAGGGCGAGGTCCTGTGCGACATGTCGTCGGACGAGGCGTTCACCGGCTACTGGAACCGGACGGACGCCGACACGAAGGCGATTCGCGACGGCTGGTACCACACGGGCGATGTCGGACGGATCGACGAGGACGGCGATCTCTGGGTCGTCGGTCGCGTCGACGACATGGTCATCTCGGGCGGCGAGAACATCCACCCCGTCGAGGTCGAGGAGGTGCTCGCCCGCGCGCCGGGCGTCGGCGAGGTTGCTGTGGTCGGCGCGCCCGACGAGCGGTGGGGGCAGCGCGTCGTGGCCTACGTGGTCGCAGAGGGCGACGTGACCGCGGAGCAGCTCGACTCCTTTTGCCTCGCGTCCGCTGCTCTCGCCCGCTTCAAACGGCCCCGCGAGTATCGCTTCGTCTCCGAGCTCCCGAAGAGCCCGTCTGGGAAGATCTTGCGGCGCATGCTGAGGGACGAGACGTGAGCTACGACGGGTTCCGTGTCGAGCGCGACGCCGAGCGCGGCGTCGCGACGATCACGCTCGACGTCCCCGGCAAGTTCAACCGCGTCTCGATGGTGGCGCGCGACGAGCTCCGGGGAGTCTTCGAGGAGCTCGACCGCGACGACTCGGTCCGCTTCGTCGTGCTGGCCGGAGCCGGGGAGGCGTTCACGGCCGGCGGGGACATCCCGGGCTTCCTCGAGCGCTCGGCCTGGGACGTCTCGCGGCTCGCCGACAACGTCGCGGCGCCAGAACGCTGCACGAAGCCGGTGATCGCGGCGGTGCACGGGTACTGCTTCGGCGTCGGCCTGGAGCTGGCGCTCGCCTGCGACTTCCGGCTCGCGGCCGACGACATCCAGCTCGGTTTCCCGGAGGTGACGATCGGGATGATCCCCGGGTCGGGCGGCACCCAGCGCCTCGCGCGACTCGTCGGTCTGGGGCGTGCCAAGGACATCGTGATGCGTGGCAGGCGAGTCGCGGCGGAGGAGGCGCTGGCGCTCGGCCTCGTGACGGAAGTGGTGCCACGCGACGGGCTCGAGGCCGCGGTCGCGCGCCTCCTCGAAGAGCTGTCGAAGCACTCGCCGCTCGCGCTCGCGATGGCGAAGCGCGTCCTGAACCAGGCATACGAAGGACCACTCACGCAGGGTCTCGAGCTGGAGGGTCTGGCCTACGGCCTGCTCCAGCAGACCCACGACTTCCACGAGGGCGTGGAGGCGTTCGCGGAGAAGCGCAAACCCGAGTTCGAGGGTCGCTGACGGTCCGCCGTACGGTCAGCCGGCGCGAATCGTCCACGTAAAGCGGGTCATGCTCTCGGGCGGTGCAAGCACGCCGGGGCGCAACCCCCGACGCACGAGGAGCACCGGCGGCTTGGCATCAATCGCCAGCGCACGTCGCACCTCACCGAGTCCATGCGTCCGCCATCGGTCCGAGAGGCCGACGACGACGAGAGCGGCGTCGTCTGCAGCCCGAACGAGAGCGTGAGGCCCCGATGACACGAGGAGAGGCTGCGCCGAGACGCCGAGCGCTCGCTGGATGGCGAGCGAGACACTCGCCAGAAGTCGACTCGAGTCGCGCCCCTCCAGTCCTTCGCCGGACAAGCCCGCGAGCCGGAGCGCCTGCTCGGTTCCCGCGATGCGCGCCCCGAGCTCGACCGCAGACCAGTCGTGGTCGGAACCTGCGAACGGGACGAGCACGGACCCTGCTTCGACCAACCGGTCGCCGCCCGCGAGCACGGCGACATCCGAGGCCGCGCGCGCGAGAAGCTCCGCGATCTCCTCGTCGTCGAGCAGCGTCTCGGGAGCGTCCACCACGAGCAGGTCCACGTCCTGTTCGGCCACCGCCCGCACGAGATCGTCTGCGGGCGAGCGCGACGTGAACGCCGCGGAACGCGCCGCGACACCGCGATCGAGCAGCTCCTGACGGCAGCGGTCGAGCGCGACGACGACGTCCTGAAGCCGCTCGTTCGAATCGAGCGGGCGCATGAGGATCAACTCGCGGGAGGCACCACGCGCGATCGGCTCGGCGACCGCAAGCAACGCCTCCGTTCTCCCGGGATCGCGCGGCGAGACGAGGATCGATCTCTTCGTCGCGGCCCGCGGCCGCGTGACGTCGATAGGCAGGGCGGTGGTGCGAGGGGCCGGGAACTCCCCGCGCATCCCGTCGGAGGAGATCTGGAACAGTCGCTCCGGTCGCTCCAGTCCCCTGAGTACATGCTCGCCGAGATCGAGAACCGAGACGCGCTCGAGGTCCTCGACCGGGATCAGTGCGTTGGTCGCGTTCGATGCCAGAACCTGTCCACCGTGCGCCGCTGCGCACACTCGCGCTCCACGGACGACGTCGATGCCGTAGTACCCCTCCGAGCCGAGGCTCGGCGTTCCGGTGTGAAGCCCGGCACGGACGAGAACCTCGGCGTCCTCGGGCCAGGTGCGAGCCGCAAGGTCCGTCTGCAGCGCGAGGGCGGCCTCGATCGCGTCCTGCACGCGTGCGAACGCGAAGAAGAGAGCATCGCCCTGTACGTCGACCTCGTAGCCGTTCCGTGCGTGGCACACGTCTCGGATCACGGCGCGATGTGTGAACAGCACCTCGCCGTACCGCTCGCCGAGCAGCTGCACGAGCTGCGAGGACCCCTCGATGTCTGTGAAGAGGAACGTGACCGTGCCCACGGGCAGGGGCGACCGGTGCCGAGCACGCCCCGAGTCGAGCTCGAGAGCCGGATCCTGAGCGAGGATCGCGCGCTCGAGCCGCTGCAAGACCGGGCTCGGCTCGAGCCCGAGCTCGCCCGTGAGGACGCGGCGCGCCTCCCGGTACGCGCTCAGCGCATCCGCCTGACGGCCCGCGCGGTAGAGCGCAAGCATCAGCTGGCCGCGAAGCGCCTCGCGCAGCGGATGCTTCGCGACCAGTAACTCGAGCTCGTGAACGAGATCCGCGCTCGAGCCGAGCGACAGGTCGGCATCGACCCGCTTCTCGATTGCAGCGAGACGAAGCTCCTCGAGTCGTCCGATCGGGGCCTGCGCCCACTCCTCGTACTCGAAGTCGGCCAGCGGAGCTCCGCGCCACAACGCGAGCGCCTCCCGAAGCGTCGACGCCGCGACGTCCGGCGGCTCCCCCTGGACAGCGGCGACCAGCCGCTCGAACCGGTGGAGATCGAGCTCGTCCGGCTCGAGCCGGAGCAGGTATCCCGGCGACTGCGTCAGCAACCGATCGCCGACGGAGCCGAGCGCCTTTCGGAGATTCGCCACTCGCACCTGGAGCGACTTCCTGGCGGTTGCCGGAGGCTCGTCCTGCCAGAGCTCGGCCGTGAGCCGCTCGGCGGAGACGATCTCGTTCGCGTGCAGCAACAGGATGGCGAGGACGCCGCGTTCCTTCGCTCCGGGGACGCCGACCGGGACGTCGCCGTCATTCACCTCGAGCGACCCGAGGATCCCGAAGTCCATGGCCGCCGCGGACCGTACCAACGCCCGATCGTGCCCGTTCGCAGCCGTAAGGACGTGGTAGCCGGGCGGTAACCGGCACGGGTCACCGTCGGCACATGACCAGGCGCTCCACACTCGCCGCGCTGATCCTCGTGCCGCTCCTGCTCGGCCTCGGCTCCGATGCGCTCGCCGGGCGACACCTCCGCAGCGTGGGGACGGGCGAGGCCCGCGCGCTTGTCACGCGCTACTTCACGGCGCTCGAGACCGGGCGCTTCCGAGCCGCGTGCTCGTTGCTCGGCCACGAACTACGCTCGCAGTCGGGCGGCCCGAGCTGCCCGGCGTTCCTGCGGCTCGGGATGCCCGACCCCCTGGTCTGGGAACTGCTCGGCGCACGACCATCCGGCGACGGCGTCGCCATCCGCCTCCGCCTGGGTCAGAACGAGCTCGACCATGTGAGAATCCGCACGTGGCTCGCGATCGTGGGCCTCGAGAAAGGTGCTCCGCGGATCGTCGAAACGAGGCTTCTGCGCTGACATGTCCGGATCGATCGGGCTCGACCCGCGAATAGGCACCGAGTTCCTCGGTTACCGCATCGAGGCGCTCGTGGGCCGCGGTGGGATGGGCGTCGTCTACCGCGCGTACGACCTGAGGCTGAAGCGAAACGTCGCACTCAAGCTGGTCGCACCCGAGTACGCGAGCGACGAGCGGTTCCGTGAACGGTTCCTCGCCGAGACCGAGCTCGCGGCGGCGCTCGAGCATCCGGACGTCGTGCCGATCTACGACGCCGGGGAGGTCGACGGCCAGCTCTACCTGGCCATGCGCTTCGTCGAGGGTACCGACCTCAAGCGTCTCCTCACGGCCGAGGCTCCGCTCGACCCCAAGCGCGCCCTGACCATCGCCTCGCATGTCGCGGACGCACTCGACGCGGCTCATGACGAGGGGCTCGTGCACCGCGACGTCAAGCCGTCGAACGTGCTGCTCGACGAGCGCGGACACCCGTACCTCGCCGACTTCGGGCTCACGCGACGCCTCGAGGATCCGGGCAGCCCCACTGCCGGCCTCTCCGTCGGCACTCCGGCTTATGTTGCCCCCGAGCAGATCCGGGGCGACCCCGTGGACGGCCGCGCCGATGAGTACGCGCTCGCGTGCATGTTGCGCGAGTGCCTGACGGGCGAGCCGCCCTTTCGTAGGCCGAGCGAGGTCGCGCTTCTGTTCGCGCATCTCGAGGACGAGCCGACACCGCTGGGCAGCCCGGTCGACGCCGTGCTCGCGCGTGCGCTCGCGAAGGACCCGGCGAATCGTTATCCGACCTGCGCAGCGTTCGTCCAGGACGCACGCGAGACGCTCGGAATCGCGGACCGCAAACCCCGACGCTGGCCGTTCCTCGCAGCGGCGATCGTCCTCGCGGTCGCGGCCGCGGCACTTGGCGCGCTCCTGCTCACACGCGGGGGAGATGGAAGCGGACCTGCCACGACCGGCCGCCTCATCCGCATCGACCCGGACGGCAGCGTCGAAAGCACGATTCGCATCGGAAATGATCCGAGCGCCGTCGCCGTGAACAAGGACGGCGTCTGGGTGGCCAACCGTGGAGACAGCACGGTCTGGCGCATCGATCCGGAGACGCTAGACGTGGAGCTCACGGTCTCCGCACACGGATCCCCGGCCGACGTCGCAGCGACAGCTTCGCGGGTCGTGCTCGCCGATGGCCCCGTCGAGGCCAAGATCGCCGTCCTGGACCCGGCGACTGGGATACAGCAGGATCTCTTCTCGATCGCGCGCGGTCGTTTCTTCGGCTCGTCGAGTGTCGCCGTGGACGGATCGGACGTCTGGGTCGCGACCGGTGACAGGAGAGTCGGTCGGCTGAACGTCCTCACAGGCGATCTGGTCGACCAGGTCGTCATTCCGCAGCCGCCCGCAGAGCAGTCGGACTCCATTTTCTCCGGTATCGCCGTCGGGGAACGTGCGGTCTGGGTCATCGGGGACCCCCTCGAGCACATGCTCTGGCGCGTCGACCCAGCCGCAAGGATGGCGACCGAGGCGATGCCCCTGCCGTTCGCCCCGACGGACGTGGCTGTCGGCGAAGGCGCTGTCTGGCTGACCAGCCAGCTGGACGACACGCTCGGGCGCCTGGATCCCGCAACCGGCGACATCGACACGATTGCCGTCGGTCGCGGTCCAGCAGGAGTTGCAGTCGGACATGGGGCCGTCTGGGTCGCGAACGAGATCGACGGGACCCTGTCCCGCATCGATCCGGAGACGCTCGAAGTGGCGACAGTCGACGTGGACGGTCTTCCCCGTGACGTCGGCGTCGAAGAGGACGCCGTCTGGGTGGCTTCCGACCTCGCCGGACCGGGGGCAAGCGAGGACGCGATCGCGATCGGCGTGCTTGCCGGGTGCGAGGGGAACTTCGGAAGCCTGGCGCCCGTGAGCTTCGCCGGCGCTCAGCTGCCGCTCCTCGACCGCGGCGCGACCCGAGGTGGGCCGCGCCCGATCGACGGAGTCGAAAGAGCCGGTGCCGCCGGTCGAACCGTCGAGCTCCTGTACGCCTGCGGCGACGACTCGGCTCAGCGGGCGCTCGCCGAGACGAGGAGGCTCGTCGAAGTCCTCGGCGCGGACGTCGTGATCGGCTCGTACTACGAAGGCGAGGCGGCTGCGATTCGCGAGTATGCGAAGACGAGACCGGACGTCACGTTCTTGAACGGAATCGCGTCGGCGCAGTCGCTGACGCTCCGCGATCCCGCCTCGAACTACTTCCGCTTCCTGCCTGACTCGGCACAGTGGCAGGCAGGTGTCGGCCGATATGCGTACGACACGCTCGGCTGGCGCACAGCCGTCACGGTCGCGGATGCGACCTCGTTCAACTACACTCACAACGCCGGCTTCGTCGCCGAGTTCTGCGCTGTCGGGGGACGGATCGTCAAGCAGATCGTCGTCCCGAACGGTGCGGGCGACCTGACGCCTTTCCTGCGCCAGGTGCCGCGCGACGGCGTGGACGGCTTCATCGTCAATGCCGATCCGCCGACCACACTCGCGTTCTTCGAGGGTGTCCCACAACTGGCCGGCGGGCTCCGCGATCGCCTGATCGGATCGATCCAGCTCACGGTCCCGCCGATTCCGGAGACCCTCGGAGGGCGTCTCGACGGGATCGTCCTCGGAGCGCCTGACGACACGGAGACGGCGAGCTCAAAGGGGTTCCTGTCGAAGTTCGGTGCCGCGTTCCCCGAGCTCGCCGGGCAGGGATTCTTCTTCGGCGCGGCCTATGCCGACAGCATGGAGGCCGTGCTTCAGGCGCTCGACGCAGTCGGCGGCGACCTGTCCGACGGGCAGCGCCGATTCCAGGCTGCGCTCGCGAGGCTCGAGCTCGACACGCCGACCTTCGGACGTATCCGACTCGACGAGCATCGACAGGCGATCGGGACGACGTACCTCGTCAGGGCGGGCTTCGAGCACGGCGCGTTGACGTGGAAGACGCTGAGCGTCGCCGAGAGCGTCGAGCAGACGTTCGGCGGCTACTTCGACGCTGACGACCCGCCTCCCAGCACGAACGAGGTCGAGTGCAAGCGTGCGAAACCGCCGCGCTGGGCGCGCAAGTAGCCCTGGTAGCCGAGTCGTAGCCGGGCCGTAACCAGGCCCTCGTACCGTCGTCATGTCCACGAAAGGAGGAGGCATGACACGATCGAGGCTGACGAGGACGGGGCTCGGCGCGGGAATTTCGGCCGTCGTCCTCGCGCTTCCGCTCGGTGCCCTGGCCGGCTCGCAGGTACCGCTCAAGGGCGGCGACGTCGGCGGCTTCGGCCCCGGGGATCACGCATGCAGCCCGGGGTACGACGCGCTCGACATCGACGGCGTCGGCCACGCGACTCAGGTCGGCCGGTACACGTACCACGCCGACGAGTGCTTCAACGGGGCGACGCTGCTCTTCACTGGCAGCTTCTCCATCACCGCCGCGAACGGCGACAGGATCACCGGGACCTACAGCGGCGAGGTGCCGGTCATCGCGTTCCCGCTCGCCGTGTACGAGCAGGACATGATCGTCACGGGCGGAACCGGCCGCTTCGCCGACGCGAGCGGCCAGCTGCACGGCCGCGGGGTCGCGAACCTCGCGACGGGCGACTACAGCCAGGAGCTCGCCGGCACCGCAACGAGCCCCGGGAGTGTGAACGGCTCCTAGTCGGGGCGAGCGAGGGCCTGTGCCGCAGAACGCGGGGTGCAGGCCCTCTGCTAGCCGTGCTCCCAGGCGAGGCCGGCCGCGAGCACGACCTCGTCGGTCGGCGCCACGAGCTGCATGTTCCCGATCGCGAGCCCGGCCCAGCCCGTGAGGTTCACCCAGCGCAAGAAGGAGGTGAGCGGAAGTCGCACTTCCAGCTCGTCGGCGTCCTCCGGCGGGAGGTCGATCGCGCAGCACGGGCTGACATAGAGATCCACCTCGGGCTCGTACTGCCGCCACTCGTCGATGGCCCGGTACGCGGCGTCGATCGCCTCGGGCGTCTCGCGGAGCGCCGCCGTCAGCTTCTTGCGCATTACGTACCCGTACTCGTCTGCGCGGCTTGGGAAGGTCGACGCGTGGGATTTCAGCGCCTCGTGGCCGAACTGCGGCCACGGGTTCGCCGATGGACCGGGCACGCTTGCCTCCACGACCCGCGCCCCGAGCCGCTCGAGATCCGCGACCCACTGCTCCGCAAGGTCGCTTCGTTCGACCTCGCGGCCGTCCGCGAGGTCCGGGGGCTCCCGGAGCAGCCCGATCGTCAGCCCAGCGAGCCGCGGTTCAGGCGCCGGAGACTCGGTCAGGATCGACCACATCAGTGCGACGTCCTCGACCGTCCTCGCCATGGGCCCCGCGGTGTCGAGAAGGGGAACCAGCGGGAAGGCGCCCTCGATCGGGATGCGACCCCACTGCGACTTGAGGCCGACCGTCTCGC
>Ga0075313_1000252_pt1 | contig 10374 bp, 9 predicted proteins | sample MayberryNE_Catta_3_FD_120051 | JGI IMG/M metagenome (GOLD analysis project Ga0075313, IMG submission 120051) | Natural and restored wetland microbial communities from the San Francisco Bay, California, USA, that impact long-term carbon... | ecosystem: Environmental > Terrestrial > Soil > Wetlands...
CGTGAGATGCGTGTTGTGCCCTCGGAAACTCCGAGCGAGGCCGTCCGTCGTGTACTTCCCGATGCGTGGGCCGAGGTTGAGCAGCACGCCGAGTGCGAACGCACCCGCGACACCGTGCACGACGCCCGAGGCGATCGCGTCGTGGAAGCCGAACCGGATGGTCAGCCAGCCGCCGGCGCTCCAGCCCCAGGCCGCGTCCATGATCCACACGAACGAGCCGAGGAGCGCGGTGAGGACGAGATAGGCGGAGAGTCGTACACGCTCGATGAGCGCCCCGGACATGATCGAGCCGGTCGTCCACGAGAAGAGGAGGAACGCGAGGAAGAAGACCGCGTTCAGGTGGTTCGCGAGGTTCGGACCCATCTCCTCGGCCCACGGAGCCGTCTGCCCGCAGAATCCCGGGAACTGCTCGGGCCCGGCGTGGTTGTCGAGCGAGTCGGGCCCGATCGTCGGGAACCCCTGCTCGAAGCAGCCGTAGATGTACCAGCCGACGTAGTAGAAGGTCGGCGTGACGACGGCGATCGTGAGGATGTTCTTCATCGCCGTCGACATGAGGTTCTTGCGCCGGGAGGCGCCGCCCTCGTAGGCCATGAAGCCCACGTGGATCAGCCACATGACGACGACGGTCCAGAAGTAGAACGTCTCGGTCTGGATCTGCGCAGAGAGGTCGATCTGGGTCTTGAGCTCCTCCGGTGTCGGAGCCTGCGCGAGCCAGGTCGGGACCAGCGACGTGATCATTCCACCCCCACTTCCTCAGGCAGCGTTAACCCGGTCGACGATGGGAAGACGCTACGAAGCGGGGAAAAGCGTTTCCATGTCCGATCCGACCGGCGTTGGGATCGCGACTATGTCGCGTCCGCACACATGCCTACGGCGTGGAGACGTCGCCCGTCGACGCGTTGATCAGGAAGCTCTCGATGCGGTTCGGCTGGCCTCGCGCGTCGATCTTCTCGGAGAGCACGACGGCCCAGTAGCCGGTCGGAGGCACGCCGCGGTTCAAGAAGCGCACCTGGCGGCAGATCTCTTCCGGGCAGGGCGTGAACGACGCGTTCTCGATCGCGATCTCGACGGCTTCCTCCTGCGTGACGTTGTCGCGGCCCGATGCGCACGTCTTCGACACGACGAGCGTGAAGACGAGGAGCACACCCAGGATCAGCGCGCGGCCCCAGAGGCTGTCGCGCAGGTCCTTCCGCGCCGCCGGCTCGGCGGGCGGCCGGCCGTTATCCGGTTCGGGGGGCGTTCCAGCGCTGGTAGACACGGTAGGCCCGCAGGAAGAGGTAGCCGACGAAGTTCGTCATGAACACGAGGAGCAACCACCAGAACCACCACACGTAGTGCGGCCGCCACTCGAGGAGCTCGACCACGGTCAGCCACATGACGATGGCGAGCGTCAGCACGAGCAGCCACGGCACGTACCCGAGCAGCAGGAAAATGAGCACGCGGAAGATCGTCTATCAGCGGACGATCCGGTGCAACTCTCGGCGGTTCGTGGTGCCGCGCGGCTCGTCGCCGGAGGCCGGCTCTGCCGGCCGGGAGGCCTGAATTCGTTGACGGATCGCTATGGCGAGGGAGGGGGGCTCGTGGGGGGAACCGTAGGTTCCACCCACGATCAGGACCACGGATACGGCGACGACGAGACCGGATGGAGGTCGCCGGTTGCGAAGCGCTCGTAGCGGAACGGGTAGAGGAGCTTCGAGTGGTCGCCGAGCAGCACCGAAGCGACTTCGCGGCCCACGCCGATCATCTTGTATCCGTGGTTGGAGTCGAAGATCCCGTACACGTTCGGCCGCACGTAGTCGAAGACCGGGAAGTTGTCGGCGGTGAATGCGCCGACCCCGCCTGAGCGCGCCTGCTTGTACAGCGCGCGGCAGCCCTCGAAACGGCTCATCGCGTGTGAGAGCGCTGCGCACCACATGTCCGGGAAGCTCGGATCGACGTCCGTCGTCGACGGGTACGGGTCGAGCTCGACGTCGCCGTCGACGACGAGCGGTGACGCGCCTCCCTGGACGCCGTGGCGGTCGCGCTTGAAGTAGATGCCCCACAACTCGTCCGTCACGAGGTTGCCGGCGTCCGTGTACAGCGGCGCGTCCGTGTCGAGGTGGATCACCGGCGGAGCCGCGCCGTCGGCGGTCGCGAACATGAGCGGGTCGACCGTGATCTCGCCCTCCTGGAGGTTCCAGTACGTCCACATCGGGCGGTTGCCGACGACCTCGCCGGACGGCGTCGTGATGTCGATGCGGTCCGGCATGCCGAGCAGCGACCAGAATCTTGCGGCCCACGGGCCTGGCGCGATCACGACCTGCTCACCGACCTCGATCGCGCCCGCGCTCGTCTCGACAGCGGAGACCGAGCCGTCGTCGCGCGAGACGAAGCCCGTGACCTCGATTCCTTCGAGCACCGTCACGCCCTCGCCGAGGCACTTGTCCCGCAACCCCAGCACCGACTCGACGTTGAACGCGAAGCCTCCCTGGTGCTCGTGCAGGCAGATCGTGACACCCTTCGCCCGCCAGTCGGGGAAGAGCGCCCTCATGTGCTCATCGACCGCGGCCCCTCCCGAGATCAGCTCCGAGCGGTACCCGATCCGCTCCTGGCGCTCGGACGTCGCCACGAGGTCGGGCTCCTGCACCTGCGCGCCGAGCGCGATGTAGCCGACCGCGTTGTAGTGGTACGCCTCCGGATCGGACTCCCACACCTCGACACAGGCCTGCATGAGCTCGCTCATCGCCGGCTGGAAGTAGTTGTTGCGCACGACGCCGCAGGCGATCCCGGAGGCACCCGCGCCGGGCTTGGCCTTGTCGAGGACGACGACTTCGGCGCCCGATCCGGCGCCGCGCGCGCGAAGCTCCTTGGCGAGGTGGTAGGCCGTCGACAGCCCGTGGATGCCGGCGCCCACGACGACGTAGGGCGCACCGTGCGGAAGTCCCACCTATTGCCTCCTCGTCAACGCAATTGCCACTGGGTTGACGAACGGTACTTCATTCCGGCGTGAGCTGCCACTGCGGGAGGCTCCGCGCCTTGGCCCGGATCCGTCGGCGCCACCAGGGCATGAACCAGATGAACCAGAACGTCAGGACGACGGGCAAGAGCAGGATGAGGCTCTCCGCGACGAAGAGCGCGAGCGCGCCGAAGAAGAGAGCGAGCCCGAGAGCGATCCCGATCACGGCGAGGCGGTAGTTCCGCATCGCGCGCATGATCCCCCAGTAGTCCTCCGCCGGAATCTGGGCCGTGTTCCAGCGTCGGCCGCACCTATCGCACGTCCACGTCTCCCCGTAGGGCACGTGAGCGACCTCGCCGCAGTGGCACGAGACCGTGATCGGCGGCCCCTTCACGCGCCCGATCGTAGTCGGGATTCCGTCAGGTTGAGTCTCGTCGCGGAGAGTGTTACGGTCGCCGCGATCGGCGGCCCCGACCGGTCGCCACGTCGCCCTGGGAGGTGCTCTGTGTCCGAGGCTGTGTACGCAGGAGCGGTCGTCGAGGAGCGGCAGCTCCTGAAGGCGCTTCGCTGGTACGACGGGTTCGTCATCGCGCTCGCCAACCCCGGCTTCCTGCTCGGATCGCTCGGCTACTCGATCGGCGCCCTCGGCGGCTGGGGCGCGATGTTCCTCTGGACAGTCTCGATGGCCATCGGCGTCCTCTCGAACTTCATCTACTCGGAGACGGCCGCGATGTTCCCGGAGAAGCCGGGAGGGATCGCGCTGTACGCCCACGAGGGGTGGCGGAAGTACTTCACGCCGATCGGCCCGATCGCGACCTTCGGGTACTGGTTTGCGTGGTCGTCGGTCCTCGCGCTCTTCGGGATCGTCATCGGCGGTCTCATCCAGGCCGAGTGGTTCCCCGGCGAGCCGGCCGGAGGGATCGGCGCCGAGGCGACGGGCTACTTCTCGAGCGGACCCGTCGAGATCGGGCTTCCGCACCTGATCGCGGCCGGGGCGATCGTCCTCGTCTGGGCCGTGAACATCTTCGGCATCCGCCCTGCGGTGTGGCTCGGCTACATCACTGGTGCGATGCTCATGATCCCGCTCGCCGTCTTCATCTTCCTGCCGTACCTCACCGGGAGCTGGGACAGCGACAACCTCACCTGGACGTTGAACGACGAAGGTCAGCCGTGGGGAGGGTGGAAGACCGCGCTCGTCTGGCTCTTCGTGATGGGCTGGTCGGCGTACGGCGTCGAGACGTGTGCGACGTTCGCGCCCGAGTACAAGGACACCGCACGGGACACGAGCCTCGCGCTCCGCTCGTCGGCGCTCTTCTCACTGTTCGTCTACGCCTTCCTCCCGCTCGGCATCAGCGGAGTCCTAACCCAGCAAGAGATCGCGGACAACCCGGTCGCGTTCTACGTTCCGGCGTTCCACGAGATCCTCGGCGGCGGGTCCGACGTCATGGTCGTCCTGCTGATAGCCAGCCTGCTCCTGTCGATGAACACCGCCACGGCGGACGGGTCACGCGCGCTGTACGGCATCGCGCGCGACGACATGACGATCAAGCAGCTCTTCCACTTGAACCGCTTCCACGTTCCCGGACGAGCGATGACGGTGGACATGATCGTCAACCTCGGGCTCGTGTTCTTCGTCGGGAACACGCTCGCGATCCTGTACACGGGCAACGTCGGGTACATCCTGGCGCACTTCTTCGCGCTGACCGCATTCGTGCTGCTGCGAAGGGATCGCCCAGGCTGGCCGCGGCCGATCCGGGTGTCGTCGATCTTCGTGCCGATCGCGATCCTCCTCGCGATCGCGAACGCCGTCTTCATCTACGTCGGCGTCACCGACCCCGGCCTGACGTACGCGGCCGAGACGAAGCACGTGCTGATCGGGATCGCCGTGCTTGGCATCGCGGTCCTGCTGTGGCTCTATCGCAAGCTCGGACAGGACCGCGAGGCGCCGACGTGGCGCGAGGAGACACCGGCGACGCCCGACGCCCACGAGGCTGCGCTCCTGCAAGAGGAGATGCGACCGGCGTAGGGTCGCCGTAGAGTCGTAGGCGAGAGGGACGGCTGCGGCCGTCCCTCTCTCGTGTCGTCAGAATCCGCAGCATGGAGCGTTCGGCGGCACCGCAGGAGTTCGAGGTCGACATCGGCGGTGCGATCTCGGCGCCCGAGGCGTTCGGTGCGTCCTTCGACGCAGCGCCGACAGCAGAAGCGCTCGAGCTCGGCGAGGGCCTCGAGGGCGACCCGGCTCTCGCGTTCCGCAAGACGCTCGGCATGTTCGCGACCGGCGTGACGGTGCTCACGACGCGCGTCGGCGAGCAGGTGCACGGAATGACCGCGAACGCGTTCATGTCGGTGTCCCTGCGCCCCCCGCTCGTGCTCGTTTCGATCGATCGCCGCGCGAGGATGGGCGCGCTGCTCCACGAGCGGACGCGGTTCGGGGTGAGCGTCCTCGAGGCAAGGCAGACAGGGCTCTCGGACCGGTTCGCGGGTCGCGTCGCCGACGATCCTCCCGAGGCGGTGTTCGAGCTGATCCACGAGACGCCGCTCGTCGAGGGAGCGCTCGCGCACCTCGTCGCGCGCGTCGTTCGCTCTTACTGGGGCGGCGACCACTCCCTCTTCCTCGGCCAGGTCGAGTTCGCGCGCTACGGGGAAGGGCGCCCGCTGCTGTTCCACGGGGGCCGGTACGAGCGGCTCATCGAGGATCCGCAGGTCTTCTCGATGCTCCCGGAGGAGCTCTTGGGGCCGATCCTCGCGCTCGGCGAGGCTCGTGAGTACGTCGACGGCCAGTCGATCATGCGAGCAGGAGAACGAGGCGCCGAGCTCCTGCTCGTCGTCGCCGGATCCGTGCGGGTCGAACGCCCGGGCCGTTCGCTCACACTCGGGCCCGGCGAGCTCATCGGCGAGATCGAGGTGCTCGATCCGGGCGGTGGGCGCATCGCCGACATCTTCGCGCTCGGTTCGGTGCGCTGCATGGCAGTGACTCGTGAGCAGCTCCTGGGTGCTCTCGAGGCGAACCCTCGCGCTGCGATCGCGTTGATCGAGGTTCTGGCCGAGCGGTTCCGCGAAACGGCCTAGCGCACGACGCCGGTGCGCTTACTCAGCGCCGTCACGGCGCCGAGCGCGTTGTGCGCGACGACCTCGACCCGCAGGCGCGCGCCGCGATCGCGCGCCGTCGGACGATACGTCGGTCCCGTTGCGATCTGCACGCAGCCCCCGCGGCAGCGCTGCCAGTTGACGACGAAGCGGAGGCTCGAGCCCCGCCAGCGTCCGCGGTTCGCGACGAGTCGGCCGCCGATGCGCGGCCGGCCGGTGATCGACGGACGCGCAAGCACCTTTGGGGCGCTCGCCACCGCCGGCGTCTGCGGCGAGGCGGCCGTGCCGACCCCGGCTGCCGACACGATGGCGCGGAGGCGCGAGCCCTGGTCGGCGCTCGACGGCATGTACCGAGCGTGGGTGGCGCCGGCGATCGCCGCGCAATCGCCGGCGCGACAGCGCTCCCACCGGTACGTCGTGTCGAGCTTGGCGCCTGCCCAGATCCCGGTGAGCGCTTCGAGCTCGGAGCCGACGACGGCGTCGCCGAACAGGACCGGCTGCAGCCGAGGCTCCGGAGATCCGATCGCGTGGAGTGCCGCGGCCGCGTCGACGACGCCCGTCCGCGTGCCGGGCACCGGTCTCGCGAGCGCGGTACGCGTGAGCGCGGCCACGATCTGGTCGGCGCTCGCGAACGGCGCCTGCGTGCGCATGAGCCCGATGATTCCGGCGACAAGGGGGGACGACACCGAGGTCATGCAGCCGACGCCGGAGCTGCCGCCGAGCACGCTGATCGGCGCGCACTCGGGTGCCGCGAACCCGACCCATGGGCCGAAGCTCGAGAAGCTCGCGCGGGCACCGGCGTACGTGGACGCGCCGACGGAGATCGTCTCCGGGAACGCGGCCGGGTACTGCGGCGTGTCGTTCGCCTCGTTCCCCGCCGCCGCGACCACGAGCACGCCGGCCGCGCGGGCCCGTTGGATCGAGCGGCGGAGCGCCTCCGAGACGTTCGGGCCGTAGATGCTCGCGTTCACCACGGCGGCCCCGTGGTCGACGGCGTAGTCGATCGCCCTCGCGGTCGTCGTGTTGAAGGCGATCCCGTCCGCGCCGATGACCCGGAGCGGGAGGATGCTGCAGCGGAAGCACGTGCCCGCGCCGCCGATCCCGTTGTTCGCCCGCGCTGCGGCTGCGCCTGCGACGCCGGTGCCGTGGCCGTCGCTCGGCGTCGCCGCGGGCTTGTTCTCGACGAAGTCGAATCCGGGCAGCACCGCGCCTGCGAGGTCCGGGTGCGTCGCGTCGACACCCGAGTCGACGATCCCGATTATCACGTCCGGCGACCCGGTGGTGACGTCCCACGCGGCCGGCATGTTCAGAGCCGCATACGCCGGGTGCGACGCGTTCGGGTCGCTCGGGACGATCGCCGCGGCCGCGCCGACGACGACGAATCCGGCTACGACGACCGTGGCGAGAGCTATGCGACGCATTCGCGAGAAAGTAGCGCCTGGCTTCTAGACTCGCCTCGTGCGCGCGCGACTGCTCGGGGTGGCCGTGGGGCTCGCGCTCGCGGACTCGTCGATCGTCACGCTCGCGCTGCCGGACGTCCTCGGCCAGTTCGACGTCGCGATCACATCCGTCGCGTGGGTGCTCACCTCGTTCAACCTCGTGCTCGCCGTCGTCGCCGTGCCGGCCGCGTACGTGTCGCGGCGTCGCCCGCGCGAGTCGTTCGCGCTCGGAGTCGTCGTCTTCGCGGCTGCGTCGCTCGCGTGCGGGCTCGCTCCGTCCTTCGACGTGCTCGTCGGCGCGCGCTGTGTGCAGGCGGTCGGCGCGGCACTGATCGTCACGGCCGCGCTCGACCTCCTCGCGCAGCTGGAAGGGAGCGACGAGCGCGCGCTCCGCATATGGGTCGCCGCCGGCGTTCTCGGGGCGGCACTCGGACCGGCTGCTGGCGGAATCCTCACGCAGCTCCTCGGCTGGGAGTCGATCTTCCTCGCTCAGGTGCCGCTCGCGCTCGTGCTGCTGCTCGCGGTGCGGGGCGTCACCGGCCGCGCCGCGCGCACGCCTGCCGGACGGCCCTCGATTCCGGCGAACGCCGCGCTGCTCCTCGTCGCGGGCGGCCTCGTCGCGGCGCTCTTCCTCGTCGTCCTGCTCCTCGTCGACGGGTGGGGGATGTCGCCCGCTGCGGCCGGACTCGTCGTCACCGTCATGCCGCTCGTCGCAATCGCGGTCAGCCGGCTCCGGCCGGCGGGCCTCGGGCCTGTGCAGGGAATCGCCTGCGGGGTCGTTCTCCTCGCGGGGGGCCTTACCGCGCTCGCGCTGATGCCGCGTGCGGGCTGGGGGTGGACGATCGCGCCGCAGGTCCTCGTCGGCGCAGGCCTCGGCCTCACGGTGGCAGGGCTCACCGAGTACGCGCTGCGCGACCGCCCCGACCAGGTCGTGCACGGCGGCTGGACGATTGCAGCTCGGCACGCGGGCGTCGTGCTCGGGCTCGTCCTGCTCGCGCCCGTGCTCACGACGGCGCTCGATGAGAACCGCGACGAGGCGATCCGCGCGGGCGCCGCGGTGGTCCTCGACAGCGAGATCCCGCCGCTCGACAAGCTCGGCGTCGCGCAGGACGTCCTGGCCGAGGTCGATCGCGCGAACGAGATCGGCGAGCTTCCCGACGTGGAGCGCGCACTCGAGGAGCGGCCCGAAGACGACGGGTGGAGGGCGCTCCGTGACGGGCTCCAGGAGCAGCTCGACCGGGCAGTGACGAGCGCGTTCTCGGGGCCGTTCCTGCTCGCCGCGGCGCTGACGCTGTGCGCGCTCCTGCCCGTGGGTCTCATGCGGAGGCCTGTCGCGTGAGGCGCGTCGCCCCGCTCCTCGTCTCGCTCGGGCTCGTCGCCGCCGTGGTCGTGCCCTACCTCGCGCTCGGCGGGGGCCGCTTCGAGCCTACTCCCGTCGCAGATCCGTGCGAGGCGCGCGTGCGCCCCGACGCCGAGGGGCTTGCGGAGACCCTCGAGGCGATCGCGCTCGCGGGCGTGGACGGCGTCGCGTGCGAGCTCGGCGTCTCGCGCGAGGAGCTCGTGCTGGCGCTGCGTTCCGAAGAGGCACTCGACGAGTTCTCGGACGAGCAGGGGCTCGATCGGGAGGAGCTCGAGCAGGCGATCACGGACGGGCTCGTGCGGGCCGTCGACGACGCCGACGAGCGAGGCTCGCTTCCGGGCTTCGTCGCTCCGCTCGTCCGCCGCGCGGCTGAGTCCGTGCCACCGTGGCTGATTCTCGAGACGCTCGAGCGCCTCGGCGGCCTCCTTCCCGGATAGGAGGCCTCGAAGCGGTCGGTTGCGTGGCGGCCGCTGCGTCACGCCGTTATGCTCGCCCGAGGCGCGCCGGGAAGTCTGGTCGGCAATCGTTCGAGCGACCCGCGGAGGCCTTCGAATCGTGAATACACATTGCTCGGAGCGCGCGCCGATTGCCCTTAGCCGCGTGCGATCGAAGGTGAACGTTGCCTGAGCACGAGCCGCACGAGGCGGACGTGATCGTCCTCGGCATGGGGGCAGCGGGCGAGGATCTCGGTCTCCGCCTGACCGAGGCAGGACTCGATGTCGTCGGTATCGAGGCGGAGCTCCTCGGCGGCGAGTGTCCGTACTGGGCATGCATCCCCTCGAAGATGATGACGCGAGCCGCGAACCTCATCGCCGAGGCCAGACGGGTCGAGGGCGTTGCCGGGAGGGTCGACGTCGTCCCCGACTGGTCGGCGGTCGCTGCGAGGATTCGCACGGAGGCAACGGGCAACTGGGACGACACCTTCGCCGTTGCTCGCTTCGAGGGTCGTGGCGGGACGTTCGTCCGGGGCCGCGGCACGCTGACCGGACCACGCACGGTTCGTGTCGGTGAGCGGAGCTACGTCGCCCGGCGCGGGGTCGTGATCGCGAGCGGCTCGAGGCCGCGAGTGCCGCCGATCCCGGGACTCGCGGACGTCGAGGTCTGGACGACGCGTGACGCGATCAAGGCGGAAGCCGTGCCCGAGTCCCTGATCGTCCTCGGAGGCGGCGGCGCGGGCTGCGAGCTCGGTCAGGTCTTTGCTCGGTTCGGGGCTCGAGTGACGCTCGTCGAGGCGCTCGACCGGCTTCTCCCGAACGAGGAGCCGGAGGCGTCCGAGGTCGTGTCGGAGGCGTTCGCCGCCGAGGGCATCTCGGTCCGCGCGGGAGCTCGCGTGGCGTCGGTGAGCGCTGCGGATGGCGCCGTGCACGTGGAGCTTGCGGACGGGGACGCTCTCGTAGCGGAGCGGCTGCTCGTCGCCGCGGGGCGTGTCGTCGACCTCACGAGCCTGGGTCTCGACTCGGTCGGGCTCGACGGCTCGGCGGCGTCGATTCCGGTGGACGGGTTCCTCCGTGCCGCCGACGGGATCTGGGCGGTGGGCGACGTCACGGGGATGC
>Ga0075313_1000254_pt1 | contig 10326 bp, 12 predicted proteins | sample MayberryNE_Catta_3_FD_120051 | JGI IMG/M metagenome (GOLD analysis project Ga0075313, IMG submission 120051) | Natural and restored wetland microbial communities from the San Francisco Bay, California, USA, that impact long-term carbon... | ecosystem: Environmental > Terrestrial > Soil >...
CATTGGCAAACCGATTGGCGAGCCGCTGCAACTCTCCGTAGCGAAAGTCGCGCACTTCTCCTTGTTTGCCGAGCCAACGCAGCGCGAGATGCTCGCGCCTTGCGCTAAGTGTGTGACGGTTCACACACTCGTACGCGATGTTGAGACCGGCGTCATTGGGCAGCTTGGTCGATTCGCCATCGGCTTCGGCCCACGAAAATTCCGCGCAAGCGCGCGCGTAGTCCCTCATATTCGGCGCGATCTTAACGTTCTTCAGATCTTTGTGAATCTTTTCAAAGGGCATAAATCGTCATCCGCTCGGCGCGAGCACTCCTTCCTCCATCAACACTTGAGTTTGCCGCTTCGCTCGGTCAATGATTTTGCTCGCCGTTGCGATCAACTCGGACTTCGTCAGTGATTTTTGTGCCACTCCTTGTTCGATCGCTTTCAAAGCAACGGCCGCCGCCTCGCGCGGGTACAATTCTCGATCATCCATCGTCGGTAAAATCCGCTCCTCGGAAATTCCCTTCTCCTCGGCGCAGCGCGCCAGCTCTTCAGCGGCGGCGATACACATTTCGTCGGTAATTGTTTTTGCTGCGGCATCGATGACGCCGCGAAAGATCGCCGGGAAACCGAGGGAGTTGTTTACTTGATTAGGGAAGTCCGACCGCCCTGTCGCAACGATCCTGGCGCCTGCCTCTTTGGCCTCCCATGGCCAGATTTCCGGCACCGGGTTGGCGCATGCGAAAACAATGGGGTCTCTGGCCATCTTTGTTATCCACTCCGGTTTGATGACCCCGGGTCCGGATTTAGCGAGGCTGATGCAGACATCGGCGCCGTTTAGAGCCTCAGCAATGCCGCCGGTTTTACGCTGCAGATTAGTCAGCTCGGCGATGCGCAATTTGAATTCATTGTGCGGCAAGCCGAGATCCGACCGGTCTCGGTGAAGGAGGCCCAGCGTGTCCACCATCAACATATTTTGCGGCGCGAATCCGGCCGCGATGAGAATTCGGATCACTGCGATGTTGGCGGCTCCGGCGCCGATGAGAGCGAGACGGGCAGTTTGCTTTTGCTTGCCGACAACCGTCAATGCGTTGAGCACGCCTGCGAGAACGACCGCGGCGGTTCCCTGCTGGTCATCGTGCCAAACTGGAATCGTCATTTCCCTGCGCAGCCGATCAAGAATGTAAAAGCATTTGGGCTTGGCGATATCTTCGAGATTGATGCCGCCGAAAGTCGGCTCCAGCCACTTGCAGGCCTGAATCAACTCGTCGGGGTCCTTGGTCGACAAACAAATCGGGAAAGCATCGACTCCACCCAGGTATTTGAACAGCACGGCCTTGCCTTCCATGACCGGAAGCGCTGCATGCGGTCCGATATCACCGAGACCGAGCACACGGGTGCCGTCGGAGACCACCGCGATGAAATTGGCTTTGTTGGTGTGCGTGAAAACTCTTTCGGGATGCGCCGCAATATCGCGGCATGACGCCGCAACTCCCGGTGAGTACCAGATCGAAAAATCGTCGCAACTGCGTATCGGACACTTAGGCGTTACTTCGAGTTTGCCACGGTAAAAAGGATGTAGGCGTAGAGCATCTTCACCTAGTTTTTGCGCTCGCGCTAATAATTCGGCAACGTCGGTTTTCGTCTTCTCCATGAACATCCCTCATTGGGAGACGGCGCAAAAAATGCGCCAAACCAAAGGCTCAAGATATTCCGCGCCATGTCAGTATCAGGCCCGATCTTCTTCCATTCCTGCAAATTACGACGCTTTTTTTTGCAAGATTGACAACTAGAGCAGCGGAACCCCCGATAAGTCGTGAGAATAAACAGTTAATTTTGGCGAGCACCAACCTTTTGTGGGGCACTGGAATTGCACAAACTTAGCTTAGCAATTACGAGTTTGATCGCCATCCAATGAGGAGGACTGGCCATGAAAACGGCTCCAAACTATCGCTATAAGTTAGTCGGCAAACAGTCGCGGCGAGAAACTAGCCACGATGTCTTCGAGGGTACGCTGCAGAAAACCCAGATATGGTTAAACGATATTATGACGGAGCTAGACTGGCACGACCAGCCGCACAAGGCCTATCTCGCCTTACGCACTGTGCTTCACGCTTTGCGCGACCGGTTAACCGTCGAAGAAGCGGTGCAGTTAGGCGCACAGTTGCCAATGCTGGTGCGTGGTCTCTACTACGAGGGCTGGACGCTGAAGGACAAGCCGCACAAAGAGCGCCATAAGGAAGATTTCCTCGACCACATCAAGCAGGCCTTCAAAGAAGACTATACGGCTCGGCCCGAGAGCATAGCGCGAGCGGTGCTCAAGACTCTCGCGCGTCATACGAGCGAAGGAGAGATCAAAGACATCAAAAACATGTTCCCGAAAGTGATGCGCGAGCTGTGGCCGCATTAATCGGACACGTCACCATTGTGAATAGAGACTTAAGCGAAGCTGCTGCGGTGAATACGATAGGGAACTGATGGGTGTCAAGAATTCCTCTCGCTTTGCGATCGGCAAACTGCCGATACCGGTGTTAAATCGGCTGCTGCGAAGAAACCGTATCCGTGATCCTCGCGTCATCGCTGGTCCCGGCAACGGCTGAACGGAACAAAGTGGTTGAAGGTTTTGAACTTAGCATAGATCCATGCCCACAACCCCAAAACGCGACTACTACGAAGTTCTTGGCCTTGACCGTTCTGCCAGTCAGGAGAAGATCAAACAAGCCTACCGCCAGTTAGCGCTCAAATGGCACCCGGATCGCAACCCGGCTTCCGAAGCAACCGATCGATTCAAGGAAATCGCCGAGGCGTACGCAGTCCTTTCCGATCCCGCCAAGCGCGCTGAGTATAACGCGGGCGGCCACGCTGGCATTAGCGAACGCTGGTCCACTGAAGACTTGTTCCGCGATTTTGAATTTGGCGACTTTTTTGGCGGCCGCTTCGCCGACCTGGGTGGTATTTTTGGCGATATATTCGGCGGGCGGATGCAGCGGGGGCCGATTAAACCGCGCGGCGCGGATCTTCAATATGATCTTGCGGTAACCCTCGATGAGGCTGCCAAAGGCCGAGAGCGCGTGATCGCGATGACGCGCTCCGACCGTTGCAAAACTTGCGGCGGCAACGGCGCCAAGCCGGGCACGCAGCCAGTAAGTTGCACGGAGTGCCAAGGCAGCGGCGAGAAGCAACAGATCAAGACCGAGGAAAGGATAAAGCGGGTAACCATCACTTCCTGTCCACGCTGCGCCGGACGTGGGATCTTGATTGAATTTCCCTGTTCGACATGTAACGGCACCGGTTTCGAATTTCTGCCGCACCGAATCAAGGTGCAAGTCCCCCCCGGGGTCGATCACGGCATGCTGCTGCGATTAGCCGGACAGGGCGAAGCGGCGCCGCCGGGAGGTATGCCGGGTGACCTGCTAGTGCGGGTTCGCATCGAGCCGCACCCAATCCTAAAACGCCACGGCGACGATCTTTACCTCACCACCGCCATCGACTTCGCCAGCGCCGCGCTCGGCACGAAAATCAACGTTCTCGGTCTCGCCGAGGAAAGACTCAGGGTGACCATACCGCCGGGCACACAAAGCGGCACCGCCTTGAGGCTACGCGGCAAAGGCATGCCGCAACTTCACGGCAACGCCACAGGCGATCTCTACGTCGTTGTCGAGGTGCAAACGCCTACCGATTTGACCACCCGTCAACGCGAGCTGCTAAAAGAATTCAAAATGGAGGCCGCAAAAAGAGCGGCGGCGCCAGCATGATTCCAGCCGCACCGCAATGGCGGCTGAACGGCTGGACGACGCCACAAGATTTGCCATGAACGCGTTGAGATATTTTCTTGCTTTGTTTTTGGTGGTCGGTCTGCCGGCCCTGTTTGTTTACTGGCTGCTCCTCCACCCTTTCGTCAAGTTCTGGCGCGGTCAGGGAATCGGCATGACTTATGGCAGTCTGCTAACGATCACCGCCGCCAGTATGATCGGTCTATTTTCCATGCGCCACTATTTGCTGCGCATCGAGTATGGAACGAGCTATCTCCTGCTCGTTCTAGGGCTCCTCTGTTTAACGCTGGCGGCACTCATGCGTTTGGCGATTCACAAAAGGCTGACAATAAAAGTTTTGTTGGGCCTGCCTGAGATTGCCCCTGACCGATTTCCGCGCATGCTGGTCACCGATGGCATCTACGCGCGGATGCGCCACCCACGCTACGTGCAGTTGCTCATAGCGCTTACCGGCTATGCTCTGATCGCTAATTATCTCGCCAGCTATCTGGTTGTCGCACTCTGGGTGCCGGGAATTCTCCTCATCGTGCTGCTCGAGGAAAAGGAACTGCGCGATCACTTCGGCGACGCTTACCAAACTTATTGCCGCACTGTGCCGCGCTTTTTACCGAAGCTAAGCGTTTCGGTCCGGGCAGCAAAATTGAGAGATAAACCGTATACCGGTCACCGCTGACAGCGAAGCCGACGCGGGATAAACATGAACGGACCTGAACCGGCGCAACCAGAGATCAAACATCGACCAGCTTGGATTTCCTTTGCCGGCGACGGCACGCTCTGCTGCGGCGGCATTTGGACGCTCCAGCACGCCGCAGATCTGGAACGTCAGATTCTGTCCCTACCGAAACCACCCGCGGGACGCATCAGCTGCGACGTTGGAGCCATCGAAGCGATGGATACCGGCGGCGCGTGGCTGCTGCAGCGAACCTTGAACCGCTTTGAGCAGAGCGGTTGCAGTATCTTGTTAAACGGGCTCTCCGCCGACTTTGCCACGCTCATGCAAACTGTGGCGCGGGGCTGGTCACAAGCCGAGCAGCTCGAACCTTTACCCCATCCCGGTTGGTTGGCACGGCTGGGCCAATTTGCCTTCACTCGTGGCGCTGATTTGTTGAAGGCTCTTTCTTTCATCGGTGAGACCGCATCTGCTTTCTACTCGCTCGTCACGCCTGCGCATCGGATCCGCTGGCGTGTATTGCTTTACAATCTCCAAGTCGATGGTCTTAACGCCTTACCGATCATCGGACTTTTGTCATTTCTGATGGGAATCGTGATCGCCTATCAAGGTTCCGAGCAGCTCAAAACGTTTGGCGCCAATATCTTCATCGTCGACCTGGTCGGAATCTCACTGTTGCGCGAGATCGCGCCGCTGTTGACCGCCATTCTGGTTGCCGGGCGCTCAGGTTCGGCGTACGCCGCGCAGATCGGCAGTATGCGGGTAACCGAAGAGTTGGATGCACTGCGCGCGCTAGGCATTCCACCGTTGAGTCTTTTGGTAATACCGCGGGCGTTCGCCTTGGTCCTCGCGCTGCCGTTGCTTACGGTTTTCGCCGACGCGGTCGGCGTCTTCGGCGGCATGCTGATCGCGCTGAGCCAGCTCGGCATTACTTTCAATGAATTTCTCAGTCGTTTCGAGTACGCTATCGTATTGCGCCATTACCTGATCGGGATAAGCAAAACACCCGTCTTCGCTGCCATCATTGCACTTGTCGGCTGCTATCAAGGTTTTCAGGTCTCCGGCAGTGTCGATAGTGTTGGGCGGCACACCACTATCAGCGTCGTACAGGCAATCTTCCTGGTCATCGTCACCGATGCGTTCTTTTCGATCCTTTTCAGCTGGTGGGGCGTATGAGCACCAAATCCGAAGCACCGCGGGATGCGCTGATCGACGTTCGCCATATTCATACTCGTTTCGGCGCCGCTATCGTGCACGACGATGTCAGCCTGACGATCGACAAGGGTGAAGTGTTTGCGATCGCCGGCGGCAACGGCAGCGGAAAATCGGTGTTGATGCGCGAGATGATTCTGCTGCAACAACCGAGCGCGGGCGATATTTACATTTTTGGGCAAAACATCAAAACGATGGACGAAGCCAATGTCTTGGCGCTGCGCCGACGCTGCGGTGTATTGTTTCAACACGGTGCGCTGTTCAGCTCGCTGACAGTCGCAGAGAATGTCGCGGTACCGCTGCGCGAACATACGGCTCTTAGCGCGGCACTTATTCACGAGCTCGCCCTGCTCAAAATCGCCAGCACCGGGTTTCCGATGGCAAGCGTCACCAAATATCCCAATGAACTCAGCGGCGGGATGCGCCGCCGCGCCGCTCTGGCGCGCGCTCTGGCGCTGGATCCGGAACTCTTGTTTCTCGATGAGCCGACCTCAGGACTCGATCCGATCAGCGCGGCTGCTTTTGACGAGCTGACGCAACAATTGCGCGACTGGTTTCGTCTCACCGTCGTGATCATTACCCATGATCTGGATTCGCTCTGGCGCATCGCCGATCGGGTCGCCGTGTTGGGCAACGGCACGGTGTTGGGCATTGGGACGATGCGTGAGCTTTCCCTGTCGAACGATCCACTGATTCATGAGTATTTCTACGGACCGCGCGGTCGCGCTGCGAGGGAGCAAGCATGGAGCCGAAGGTAAATTACACTCTAGTAGGGCTTTTTATCGCATCCTTGGGCGCGGCGATGCTGGTCGGCGTGCTGTGGTTGAGTCAAACGGATTACCGCGGGGTCTACGAGCGCTACTACTCCTACATGGACGAATCGGTGTCGGGGCTGAGCATCGACTCTTATGTCAAGTACCACGGCGTGGACGTCGGCCGGGTCAAAGACATCGCTCTCAGCCCGGAGAACCCCGGTGTAGTACGTCTGGCGCTGGACATTCAGCGCGGCACTCCGATCAAAGAAGACACGGTCGCCTCGCTGGAAACCCAAGGCCTCACGGGTATCACTATCGTGAGTCTAAGCGGCGGTAGCGGGGAGTCGCCGTTCCTGAGCCCCCGACCCGGAGAAAATTACCCGGTTATCAAGAGCGAGCGCTCGTTTTACGCGCGCCTGACGGATGGTCTTTCACAACTGATGGCCGATGAACAACTGCCTGCAGTATTGACCAATCTCAACAGCCTGGCTCAGGAAGCGCGCGGCTGGGTTGACGCGCAAAGTCGAGCTGACTTGAAACGGATCCTTGCAGATTTGGCTCGCGTCACTGAAGTCGTAGCGGCGCATCGAGCTGAGCTGGCGGACAGCATCGCGCAATCGCACGCCGCGTTCGAGCGCTTCGCTACCATGGGAAAGAAACTGGACGATCGGCTTCCGGAATTACTGGATTTGACATCAGCGAATTTGCGTTCGCTCCAGAACATGACGGATCAAGTCACCAGTGCGAGCGCGTCCGTTCGCTCGGCAGTGGAGGACAACCGCACTGACGTCGCTCAATTTACCGGGCAGGCGCTGGCAGAAGCGGGAGTTTTGATCGCAGAGCTTCGCCAATTCACAGCCACCTTGCAGCGGCTGGCAAACGACCTCGAGCGCGACCCAAGTACCGTGATCTATGGTCGGCCCCGTCCGCTGCCAGGTCCGGGTGAGTGACAAGATGGCAGATTCCGCTGGCATAAGAATAGTTCTCATCATAACTGCAATCCTGGTCAGCAGCTGCACGATAGCGCCACCGGAGAGAAGTCCGCCACGCACTTACATGTTGAATCCCGAAATTTCTCTCGACGCTTTGTCCGCCAACCCGGTAAGCGGCAATGCCACAATCTTGCTCGTTAACCCGCCCAGGGCACTGGCAGGTTTCGACACGTCCCAGATGGTCTACTTGCGACGCCCACACGAGGTGAGTTACTACGCGGCCAACCAATGGGTCGATACGCCTGGCCGGATGCTCTCTTCTCTTCTGGTCCAAGCCATGCGAAGCACCGGCCTCTGGCGGGCCGTCGTCCAGGCGCCCAGCGCGGTCCGAGCCGACTATTTGCTCGATTGTGACAATCTTGTTTTGGAGCAGCAGTTCTTCTCACAACCCAGCCGCGTACGCCTGGCGCTGCGCGCACAGATTGTCGAAACGAAAAACCACGCGATTCTCGGTACTCGATATTTCGAGATCTTTGAAGCTGCAACGAGCGACGACGCCTACGGCGGCGTCGTCGCCGCCAATCGCGCCACCGCACAACTTCTAGGTGAAATGGCCGACTGGTTGAAAACGATCGTAAGGAGCAAGACGTAAGCGACCCGGCGCCTATTCTTGCCGATTTTGTCGCAACTACAATCCCTATTGCTTCTTCTATCCTGATCGTTTTGGCGTTCATGCGAACTTCTTTGTCGTATTTTCTCAAAATAGATAAATTTCACCACCCATTTGTCACGAACATTCTGGGCGCGGCAATGCGCGCTAGGTGTGGTAGTGTGGTTAATTTTGTGCTGCGAGTTTCTTTTGGCACGCGTACTGCGTCTTATATTTCATCGAGAGATTCGAAGGAGCTCGTATGAAAAGCAGATCCAATGACTATATGATCAGAGCCCTGAATAGGCTGGCTTCAGTCGCGCATTTGTGCTGGCGATCGGACGTGGTCCAATCGAAAGCCTTGATCCATGCAGATCGCGAGCGTTTAGCGGACCGAAACGCTTCTGGCAGACGGAAACGGTCGAAGATGTACCCGCGCAGTGGGCGAGACGCGAAAGTTTCTTCGACCTGACGGCTCGAGTGACGAAACAGCAGCGCGAGTGCGGCCCCGGCGCGCAGAAATGCGAATGAAAGCAAACGCGGTATCGATTCGCCTCTAAAACGTTTATCGACTCTCGTTGATCTAAACACTTCCGACCTACGCTCCCGCCGCAGTCGTGTTTATCGCAGAAACGCTCGAGTCGCTGTGAAGCGTCTAAAAAACAACAACGGCTACTTTGTTCACCGCCCCGAACGCTCTTGCTCATACGTTCCCTTTACTGAGCATCAGAGTCAGCTCCTGCCGGATCGACTTCGGTATTTTCGGGTATCTTTCCCTTAGTGACGAACGGCGCGATGTGATAGCCGAGTTCTCTGCAAGCGGCGGTTTCGGTCGGCGCAATCAGGGGAACCAGTAGTCCGAACGCGGGCATCGCACTACCGCCATCTGGACGCACTAGTGTCCGGACATTAGTTGAACAAGTTCAGTTGATTAAGTGAAACGGCGTAATATTGCTCAGCGACAATTTTGCTAAGTAGTTGATCTAATGAAGTCGTTCGAACATGGTTAGGCTCAAGATCTGTAATATTTCATACAAGCTGGCCGAGAGATTGAGTCGTTTTTTGATGATCGCCACGAGCACGTAAACCGACACGGCGATCCAGATTTGTGTTTTGACTGCGTTCTCGGTGGTTCCGTAGAAAACTTTGATACGCAAATGTTGCTTGATCCATTTGAAAAACAATTCGACTTGCCAGCGGCAGCGATACAGCTCGGTGATGGTCAAAGCTGGCAAGGTGAAATTGTTGGTGAGGAACACCAAACCTTTGCCGGTGATAGGATCTTTGAAGCGGACTCGACGAAGCGGCGTGTCGAAATCTTGTTTGGAGTAAAAGCCTGTCAGCACGACAGTCTGATCGCAAATCAAGCCGGTGCTGCGATCGATAGGATGCGAGTAGCGCCGCTGGGCTTTGAGATTGGACTTGGCCCGGGTGACAAAGAAACATTTCGCTTCGTGCAATTGATAAAGCCGATCGAAGTCGATGTAGCCTCGATCCATGATGTAGAAAGCGCCGGGCTCGGGCAGCAACAGATCGAGAACATTGACGTCGTGCAGTTTGCCATCGCTGATATGCAGGAACGAAGGAATGTTGCCACGCAAGTCCAAGAGAGTGTGCAACTTGACGGCTGCCTTGGTCGAGCGAAACGGCGCCCAAGGAAACACCGAGAGACACAGATCGATCGTGCTGGCATCCAGAGCGTAGACCGTGTCGTTGAGATCGACGCCGAACGGTTCTGTGGCATAGAGGCGGCGGGCAATCCCGATCAGCGACTGGGCAAAGTCGGCATAGATGCGCCAGTCGCGACTCTCGTTGGCGTCGGCCAGAGTGCTGCGCGAAACTCGGCTCTTGATCCCCATGTGGTAGAGCTTGCTTTCTTGAGCACGCAGACACGCTTCGATATCGCGCAAGCTCTCTCGATAAGTCAGCTGGGCAAAGGCCATACAGAGATACTGATCGAAACAAGAAAAGCTCTTGATCTTGTGGCTCCCGCCGTAGCGTGCCACGCAACGCCCAAACGTGGTCAGCGGCAGATGCCCAGTGACCTGTGCGAACACCAGCTTGCCCTTGTGCATCCGGACCTCCTGCGAGTGTGTTGCCCGCAGGGTGGCAAAAGGTCGGTTCCAAATTCAAATCGAGACCAGGCCAAATCATGAGTTATCTATTTCAAATCAGGCAATTACAGAATTCAGACTCATCAACGTCCGGACAGTAGTGATGCAACATGTTTATTAAGGAGTCCATAATTAAGTAACTAACAAAGCGACTGAGGGCCGAGCCCTGGAGATTGCGGGCATAAGACGGAGAAGGTTATTTTCAGGCCCAGGTGCAGGTTATTGTCACCACGGAGAGG
>Ga0075313_1000259_pt1 | contig 10225 bp, 8 predicted proteins | sample MayberryNE_Catta_3_FD_120051 | JGI IMG/M metagenome (GOLD analysis project Ga0075313, IMG submission 120051) | Natural and restored wetland microbial communities from the San Francisco Bay, California, USA, that impact long-term carbon... | ecosystem: Environmental > Terrestrial > Soil > Wetlands...
AAAATAACCTTCTCCGTCCTATGCCCGCAATCTCCAGGGCTCGGCCCTCGGTCGCTTTGTTAGTTACTTAATTATGGACTCCTTAATAACTTGACACCGCCGGCGGTTTGCCGATAGACACTCACACAGATATTGCTCGCGATCGTTCCATTCTAAGCGAAGCGAGGGAATCAGGTATGGCGGAAATCGTCATCGGTATCGCTACCTCCCACAGTCCCCAGTTGAGCATCAGAGCCAAGGATTGGGATTATCTCCTTAAAAAAGACGAGACTGACCCGCGTCTGGACTATCCGAGTTTGCTCCAGCGGGCGAAGCCCGGCCTGGCAGCGGAGCTGACCCCGGAGAAATTTCGCGAGCGCGATGAAGCCTGTCTGAAGGCGGTAAAAAATCTCGGTGATGCTCTGCATAACGCCAACCCCGATGTGGTGGTTGTGTTCGGCGATGATCAGCAGGAGCAGTTTCACGATGACAACATGCCGATGTTCGCCATCTATCACGGCAAAGCGTTACCGGTGGTGCGCCATAACAATCTACGGCCGGCCGCTTGGAAAGACGCTGAGGAACGGGGCTGGGCGGAAACGGCTCCGGAATACGAAACCGATCATGAGCTGGCAGCGTATCTCGTGCGCGCGCTGACCGAGGCGGAGTTCGACATCGCGCGCTGCAACAAGTTGCGGGCGGAAATTGGCGTCGGTCATGCTTTCAGTTTTCTCTACAGGCGTGTCTTGCCGGGCGGAAAACTACCCATGGTGCCGATCATGGTGAATACCTATTATCCGCCGAACCAACCTACGCCAAAGCGTTGCTACGCTTTCGGACAAGCGGTCCGTAGGGCGATTGAATCCTGGAATAGCAATAAGCGTGTCGCGATCATGGCGTCGGGCGGCCTCAGCCATGTGGTCATCGATGAGGAAGTCGACGCCATGGTAATCGACGCTTTAAAAAACAAAAAGCCGGAGGTGCTGTTTCAATTGCCGCGGCAGCGCTTGCGCGGCGGCACTTCGGAGATTCTCAATTGGGTGGTGCTGGCCGGCGCCATGGAAAATCGCGAGCTGAAATATTTCGAATACGTCACCACCTATCGCTCGCCAGCGGCGACCGGCTGCGGGATGGGGTTTGCGTACTGGATGTGAAGCAAAGCAAAACCAACCACGAAGCGCACGAAGGACACGAAGGATTCGGAAATCAATACTTTGCTTCCGAACTTCGTGCTCTTCGCGACCTTCGTGGTGAAAATCCAGGTTCGACTTTGGCTGAGGCTCTGCCAAGCGCCGCGAGGTGAAAAAGGGATTTTGATGGCGCGTGAAGCGATTATCGAAAGGCTGGCCAAGCTCGATACCTGCGCGGTTTCGGATGCGTTGGATAGTCTGGGGCTGAAGGGCGCCACTTGGGGCGTGCGGCCGCAGTGGCCATGCGGCCGTATCGTCGGGCGCGCGGTGACGATGAAGATCAAGCCGGCGGGACTGCAAGCGCCGACACAGCATCTTGGCACAGCGCCGATCGAAGCGGCCAAGTCCGGCGACATCATTGTCATCGATAATGGCGGCAAGCTGGAATTTTCCTGCTGGGGTGGTCTGTTGGCTCTTTCCGCCAAGCTGAAAGGCCTCAGCGGCGTCGTCATCGACGGCGCGTGCCGCGATATCGACGAAGCGCGCGAACTCGGCTTCCCGGTTTATGCACGCGGCGCCGTGCCCATGACCGCGCGGGGGCGAGTGATCCAGGATACCTTCAATGCGGAAATTCAGTTTGCCGGCGTGCAGTGCCATCCCGGCGATCTCGTCATTGCCGACGGCAGCGGCGTAGTGATCATCGCCAAAGAAAGGGAAGAGGATGTCGTCGCCGCGGCGGAAGCAATCTATCAACAAGAACAAGAAATGGCGGATGGAATTCGCAAAGGATATTCCGGTCTCGAGATGCTCGAGAAGCTCGGCTACGAGCAGATGTTGAAAAGAAAATAACAAAGGTCACCATCACTCGCAGGCCAGCTTGGCAATGAAAAGATAGAATTTGTCAGATAGAGCGCAAAGGTCACAAAGTAGAGCGCGATTGCTGCGCCTCTGGGAAGAGGAAATCAGAAAAATTTTGGCCCTAGAGAACGCAAGAGACGCAAAGGTCTTGTAGATGCTGACCGCCGAAGAGAACCAGCTGTTGACACAGGTGAACCGCGGCACGCCCTGCGGTGAACTATTGCGCCGTTATTGGCACCCTGTTGCCGCGGCAGCGGAGCTCACCGAAGAAAAGCCGATTCTACCGGTCAAGATGCTCGGCGAAGAGTTGGTCGTCTTTCGTGACCGAAAAGGGAATTATGGATTGATGGGCGAGCACTGCCCGCACCGCCTCGCTTCGCTCGCGTACGGCCGGGTCGAGGAGGAAGGCATCCGCTGTCCGTACCATGGCTGGAAATTTGATCGCCGCGGCTCATGCCTAGAACAACCGGCGGAGCCTCCCGGCAGTACGTTCAAAGATCGCATCAAACACATCGCGTATCCCGTGCAATATCTCGGCGGGCTGATCTACGCCTATCTAGGTCCGGCGCCGGCGCCGCTTTTACCGCGCTGGGATGTGCTGGTTTGGGAGCATGGCAAACGCTGGATCGTCAAGGAATCGATTATCGAATGCAACTGGTTGCAGCCGATGGAGAACTCGGTTGATCCGTCGCATCTCTTTTGGCTGCATGGCGATACGGCGCATTTAGCGCCACGCGTGAAAAAGTATGCGGAAAAACATGAATTCATCCTGTTTGAGTTTGGCATCAAAAAACGCCGGACGACATTAACGCTGGCGACCGCGGCAAAACCGGAGATCGACGAGCATCCCCTGCTGTTTCCAACCGTGCTGCGTCACGTGGCATCGTATGAACAAGGCAATGGGCAACGGCACAACCTGCAGATCCGCGTGCCGGTCGACGACCATCATACTCAGGTTTTCCGCGTAAACTTCGTCCCTTCTGATAGAGAAAGATCTCCGGCGGATGCGCCGGTTCCGTGTCACCTCAATGCGCTGAAGACCGGCCCGCGTCAGTACAAAATGAACATGGTCTCGGCGCAGGATTCGATGGCCTGGGAAACTCAAGGGAGGCTGACCGATCGTTCGCAAGAGCATTTGGGTATCGGCGATGAAGGCATTATCGCGCTACGTAAGCTTCTGCGTGAACAGATTGATCGGGTGCGTCAGGGTCTCGATCCGCTCGGCGTGATCCGGAATCCAGCGCAGAACGAGGTGATCGATCTTGGCGTCATCAACGAACGGATCGGCCTTTTCGCTGCCACTCCCTCGCCCACACGTTTCAACACAGCCGCCTATTGACGCCGTTCCCAATACTCTCGGACGAGCGGCGCGTCCTCTTCGCTCGCGTTAAGGGTGAGCGTTGATCTGCTCAGTTGCTTATTCCCCGAACTTCAATTCATGAAAATTTCATACGTATCGTAAGTGCTCGTTTTTCTTCGCTTTTTGCCTCGTTGATCCCTTGCGCACGGAGACTCCGATCGTCTAAAATCTGTCAGGCTGAATGACCGCAGTGCATCGTCGGCGCAACACCATGAGGATATTTCATCATGTTGACTAGAGAAGAAAATGAAATGTTGACTTACGTCGGAACCGGAACGCCGGCGGGTGAACTACTGCGGCGCTATTGGTTTCCGGTCGGCGTGGCCGCTGAGTTGACCGCCGAGAATCCCACGCAACTCGTGCGAATTCTCGGCGAGACGTTGGTGCTATTTCGCGATAAAGCCGGCCGCATCGGAATAATCGACGACCGCTGCGCACACCGCGGCGCTTCGCTTTGTTATGGGCGCGTCGAGGAACGCGGCATCGCCTGCCCGTATCATGGTTGGCTGTACAACACTCAAGGCAATTGTCTGGAAACGCCGGCTGAGCCCGCGGACAGCAAACTTCATTTGACGGTGAAACTAAAATCCTACCCGGTGCAAAAGCTCGTCGGGCTTTACTGGGCCTACCTAGGGCCGCTGCCAGCGCCGCTAATCACCAACTTCGATATCTGGTTTCGCAACGACGGCAGGCGCAAAATTTTTATTCAGCCGACCCTCGACTGCAATTGGTTCCAGGCGATGGAAAATTCCGTCGATCCGGCTCACCTGCAAATTCTCCATCAAGATACCGCCGGCCGCGGTCGACCGGTCCAGGACAGCACGCGCGGCTTGACCGATGACGTCGCCCATTTTGATTTTTATGAAGTGCCTTACGGCATTATGAAGCGGCGCAGCTACCGAAACGGAATGATTGACGAGCACCCGCTGATTTTCCCAAACGTTTTGCGCCAAGGCAACGTCGGTCAAATTCGCGTGCCGATGGATGATACGCACACCAAGGTTTATTTTGTGCGCTTTTTTCCGAGCGAACAGGGCGAAATCATCGAGAACGATCAGCCGCCCGTCGAATACATCAAGCCTTACAAAGATCCGCCTGATGCGGTGCATCCCTATACAAAATTCCGCATGGACGCCGTGCAGGCGCAAGATCACATGGCGTGGGAGACTCAGGGACCGGTGGCGGACCGCACCCGTGAACGCCTCGCGACGAGCGATCGTGGCATTATCATGTTGCGCGAAATGATGTTTCGCGAAATGAAACAAGTACAGCACGGGAAAGACCCGCTCGGCGTGATCAGAGATGCCACAAAGAATCCGCTGATAGATACTCACCTGATGGAATCGATCGCGCAGATCGGCGAAGATCGCGCCCCGCGCGTCGTCAATCAATAACGTTAATGGAGCGCCATCCCCTCCGTCTGCCTCCGGAGGGGCTCGTTTTTTTTCTAAAGAGGGTTTCATGTCTCGGGTTAGAGTCTCGGGTTGATTCGAACTCGAACTGGCGGTTCTAGATAATCCGGCGCCGACATCAACTTTAGACTGCCGATTCTTGCCTTGCCTTGGCATAGCGTCACGCATATGATCTTTCGCGCGGCGCGAGTTAGCATTGCGCTGCTTACTTCTTTGAGGGACGGAAATTTATGAGTGACAATTCCAAATTGCGCGAATTGCTGGCGCAGTCGTGCCGGGTCCTCGGTAAACTCAATTTGACTAAGGAACCGAGCGGCCATGTGAGCGCGCGCGTGCCGGGCGAGGAAAGAATTCTTATCAAAGCGCGCGGTCCGGATGAGTCGGGCCTGCGTTTCGTCAGCGCGCGCGACATCATCACGGTCAACTTTCACGGCAAGAAAGTCGCCGGTGACGACGGTTTGGAAACGCCACAGGAAGTTTTCATCCATACCTGGCTGTACAAGTCGCGCGCGGACGTGCAGTGCGTCGTGCACGTTCATCCGCTGACCGTGGTGCTGTTTACAATCTGTGATAAGCCTTTGCTGCCGCTTTACGGCGCGTACGATCCATCCGGGCTGCGGCTGCTCGTCGACGGCTTGGCGAGTTATCCGCGTAGTATCACCGTGTCGAACGAAAAGCTCGGGGAAGAGTTTGCCCGAGCGATGGGCGAGAAATCGGCATGCCTCATGCGCGGTCACGGCATCACCAGCGCCGGGCCGACCGTCGAGGAGGCTACGCTTACCGCGATCAAGCTTAACGACGCGGCGGAGATCAATTATCGTGCCGCGCTGCTCGGCACACCTCAGCCGATTGCGCCGGAGGATATCGATATCCTCGTTGGCAAGGCGCGTCCACAAACGCGCTCGGTTCATACCGTCTCCAACTGGCGATATTACTGCAAGCTACTCGACGAAGAGCCCATTTAGCTGATCAAAGATTAATGGTTCCGGCGGTTCTCGAATTTCGCGGTGTCGTAGAACCCTGGCAAGATTTTACGATGAGCTTGGCGAAGAATTCCGTGCGCAAACTGTATCTCGACCAGAAGGCGTGCGCACTTGCGATCGCCGCCAGATGTCGGTCTGGCTGGCGCGCGGAACGCATCCGATTTGCTTGAATTGCGGGAGGACGACGTGTGGCCGCTGGTCAACGAGGGCTTTAAGATTCTTGAGATCTTTGAATTGGCCGATATCCCGGGCTCGGGCAACGGCTCGCCGTGGATGCTGACCGTCGCCAAGCGTTTAGCTTGCAACCTATCTTTCAGCCTATTCCATAACGCACTTTCTGTGACCTGCCCCGCGGAGATGCCGGCAGCAGATAGTTTCGTCTAAGATATAAGCAGTCGAGCCAGTCTATAGCTCGCGTGTCGGGCTGAAAGAGCGGGACTCTTTGCGGCAAAGCACGACCGTGTAGAGGGATGCTTTATTCAATTTGTAAATCGTCTCAACTTTGAGTCCGGTGGTTTTGATGAATGGTTTTAGCTTGAGGTCGGTGCGCCACCCCAGCCATCTCGTCATCGGATCGAGTGCCTGGGTGAGAGAACCAAGAACGCGCCGGTCGCTAGTGAAATGATTGACTATGACAATTCGCCCGCCCGGTTTACAGACTCGTTTCGCTTCCGCTATCATGCGCACGGGATCGGGTACCACGGTGACGACGTGAAACGCCATGACGTAGTCGAAGGTGTTGTCGGGAAACTTGAGGTCAAGGGCGTTCATCTCCAGGACTTTAATGAAATGCGACCAGCCGTTCTCTTCAATTTTTTGGCGCGCGCGCGCCAGCATATCGGGCGCGAGATCGACGCCGGTGATTTCGCAGTGCGAAGGGTAGGCCGGGAATGAGGTGCCGGTGCCGGCGCCGACTTCTAGGACCCGAGCCCCGGGTGGAATGTCGAGATTTTCGATGACCTGTTCTAGGCGATTATAAAATATTTTGCCAAAGATCTTATCGTAGAGCGGCGCAAATTCCGAGTAAATCTTGCTTTCATGTGCCTCGATGTCTGCCATTTGTCCCCAACCCCAACCTGCGCGCCGTTAGGCGTCGCGAATATCTCTAGGCTGTTTTTTGTAAAATATGGAGATATCCCGTTTGCGAAATCTCCACTGTTTTCCTTTCTTAAAAGCGGGCAGAATGTTCTTGCGGGCGAACTCGTTGACGGTATCCGGGCTGATATCCAGGATTACGGCAACCTGCTTGCTGTTGAGCAGTTCCTCGTCTCTCTCTAGCATAAGATTTCCCCCAAGCGATTTCCAGATGCGTGGCTCAAAAGTTTGTTTTATCTAACAAGTTCATTATGGGCTGTCAAGGTGATTAGCGCCGAGGCATTCCGCAGCTCAGCGAAATGCGTCGGCCGACGCTGCCATAACAGTAGGCTTCCAGCTTTCTGACCTCCGATGAGTCGCCGGAACATATGAGTCAATCGACCTTCCGAGAGCTTTCCGACACGCGCGCAGCCACGTCGACAGCCATCCAAGATCACGGCGCACGTGGAAAATCCAGGCTCGACTTATCTTCCCTTGCGCCGCCGAAGGACTTCCTCTAGATTGTGCCGCAGACAAAGTAACCCAGCGGCGATCTGCCGATGCAGCCTCCGCGACACTTCGTTCCACTGTGACCGGTCCGCGCATGAGAAGACTTCTCAAGATCGTCGGTTTTGTCACTGCGACTCTAATCCTTCTCGTAGTTGTTTCCAGCTTGGCTTTTTATCACCTGATGCGTGTCGGCGAGGTCCGTCGATTTCTGATCGACGAGATCGAAGCTCGAACCCAGTTGCGGGCTGAGCTTGGCGCCGCCGATTTAGAAATCGGCTGGATCACCGGAATCGGTTTCCGTGATCTCGCTTTGAGCGAACCGGAAGCGGCGCGCCCGGCCATTACGGCCGAGCGTGTGACTGCTCGCCTGGCTCTTTTGCCGCTTTTGCGCCGGCAAATCGTCTTCTACGAAATCCGCGCCCAACGGCCGGCGGCGCAATTTGTGCGCGATCCCAATGGGCGGTTTCCGCTGCTCGACAAGCTCCTCAACCTGCCGCTTCTAAAGCAGCAGAACAGCGAATTCGCCCTCGATCTCCGCTCCCTCAAAATCGAGGACGCCGACATCGGGTTACAGGATCAAGGAGCCAAAGAGCGCTTTGGACAGTGGCGACTGGTGAATGCCGATCTCGATCTCGAGCGCCTGCGGGGCCAACGCCTGCGCGCGCTCATTGCAGATTTGCTGCAGCGCCCGCCAACAACCGCCGAGGCGGCGGCACTCGCCTTCGAACTCAGAGGTACGCTGTTGCGGGACGGCGCCAAGATCAATTTAAAAGCACGAGGCCGTCTGGCGTTTCCCAAGGAGATTTTGGCGCTGGACGAGGCTCGCTGGGATGGTGACGTTGAAGTGGTGAATGTTCCCGCCGAGTTGGTCAAGGACTATTTTATTGCCGGTTTGCCGATCCAATCCATGACCGGCTATTTCGCCCAGCGCGTTCACGTGGAAGGAAATTTCGCAACCTCTTTGCATTTGAAGGGGGCTGTGGAGTTTCGCCAGCTCGGGCTCGATGCGCCGGAACTGTTCTTGTCGCCGCTCACCGGGGCCGGCGGTCGAACGACTTTCGAGATTGACTTAAGCCCCCGAGGCGTGCAGGCGGCGCGCGCCGACTTTCGCTCCAATGACATCAAATTTTCTTTGCAAGCCGAGGTCGCCGCTCTCGACAGCAATGATCCTTATCTGCGCCTAAGCCTTTCGAATTTGTCGGCTCCGGCCGCGGGCTTGATTAAATACCTGCCGCTTAAAATCGCCGGCTCGCAAGTGTTGGAAGATAGCGCCCAATCGATCCAGGCCGGTCAGGTGGAGGTGAAGAAGGCAAGCTTCAATGGGGCGCTCAGCGAATTGCGCCAGATCAGGGCAGCCGGCGCCAAACAGATTTCACTCGAAGCCCGGTTGCGCGATTTCTCCGGCAAGCCCAGCTTCGAAGGCGCGTTGCCGCTGCGTAGCGTGCAGGGGAATCTCACAATCGCCGAAGGAGTGCTGACGTTTGAAAATTTTCGCGGCGCCTACGGTGACTCGCGCTTCAGCGACGTGGCTGGCAATTTCAACCTCACACCCGAGCAATTCGGCAGGCTCGATGTCCAAGCTCGTGGCGACGTCAATTTGACCGAACTGAAGGAGCAAATAGCGCCTCAGCTTTCGCCTCGGACAGCAAAGCACTTAGCGACGGTCCAGGATCTCAGCGGTCGCGGCATGGTGGATTTCGCGCTCAAACGCGCGCCGAATGCGCCGCTTCATTTCGAAGGTAAGATTGCACTCGAGCAGGTGCGTCTTCGTTATGACGACATTGCGCTCGATGGCTTGCACGGTGAGATAGCGGCTACACCGAAAGAGATCAAAGGCGAAAAGATTCAGGCGCAACTCGGCGGCTCGCCGATTCAGATTCAATTGGCGCTCAAGGACTATGACGGGGAAGACGGCGCGTTCGATTTGGGAATTGCCTCGCCCGGCGTGAAAAGCGCTGTAATGTCGCGCCTGCTCCTTGACGGGGGCAGTGTGCAGGATTCCGGCATGGTGCGCGGCAGCGTGCGCTACTTCGGCTCGGTCAGGGATAGGAGCAGGCGCAAATTGACGGGTCATCTGGAACTGTCCAACGTGCAGCTGACGGTCCGTCCGTTGCTTCAGCCACTGCGCGAACTCAACGGCACGATCAACATCGATGAAAGCGGCATCGATTTCGTGAATCTCGCAGCGTTATTGGCCGGGGTTCCGGCCACCGCAAGCGGGCGGTGGGGTTATGCCGGGAAACCCCAGTTGGTTTTTGATTTCGCCGCGCCAAACCTGGATATTACCTATCTCATCTCGCAGATCGATCCCGAGTCGAGTGAGCTTTACGCCAGCTTGGTCGCCGAAGGAAAAATCGCACTGAGCAAAGGCCGCATCAAAAATTTTGATTTTAGCGACTTGCGAACGGAAGCCGCCGTTGATCGCCGGGTCTGGCGGCTGACGAATTTGACCGCGCGCTCGGCCGGCGGAGCGATCCAAGGCGTGACGACGATCTTCGACCGCCCGGATACCCTCGGCCTTCGTACCGAATCCAAGATCCGAGACATCCCGATCGAGGCGTTTCTAAACTGGTTCGGCGTCACCACCACCGAGATGACCGGCAAAGTCCATCTCACTGGCCAGCTCGAAACCGAGGGTAAAAATGATGCCGAGCGCAAGCAGAACTTAAACGGCGACTTCAATCTCCGAATCGAGGACGGCACGATCAATCGCATGCGCATTCTGGTGCAGATCCTCAATCTACTCGATCTCTCGCGCTGGTTTACTTTTCAACTGCCGGATCTCACCAAACAGGGCATTCGTTTTCGCGCCATTACCGGCGACTTCAAGGTCACTCAGGGCGTGTACGCCACCGAAAACCTCATCGTTGACAGCAGTGATTTGCGCATGACCGGCGCGGGTCGAATCGATTTGCCCAA
>Ga0075313_1000261_pt1 | contig 10221 bp, 10 predicted proteins | sample MayberryNE_Catta_3_FD_120051 | JGI IMG/M metagenome (GOLD analysis project Ga0075313, IMG submission 120051) | Natural and restored wetland microbial communities from the San Francisco Bay, California, USA, that impact long-term carbon... | ecosystem: Environmental > Terrestrial > Soil >...
CTGTTATTGGAAAAACCGGGAGGCGCACCAAAACCGACATTCACGGAGAATAAAGGATATAGGTGGTATTCCCAGCGGTAGGAGAGAACTCAAGATTGCGGGTCCTGCCGCTGACCAGCCCAGTCGGCGGTCGTACCGGGGAGCGAAATACGAATCGGAACCATCATCGGCTCATCGCTAAGTGAATCAGCACCCTTTCGCGCAATCCGAGATCGCTCACGAGACACACTCGTTCGCCCAGGGTTTCCATCACCGTTCGCACAATCATCGCTCCGGCAGCCATGACGTCCTCACGACTGTTTTCTAGCCCCGGCATGCCGACTCGCTCTGCTTTCGTGCGGGTCAGCAATTGCTGTTCGAGATCGGCGATCGTATCCAATGTCAGCCGATAATTGTGAATCCTTGACGGCTCATACGCCGGCAAGCGTTGCGCCATTGCCGCCAACGAGGTGATTGTCCCGGCCGTCCCGACGAACGCGGCCCCTGCGATTCGCGTACGCAGCGCCGATACCGCTGCTGTTTCCCTTCGGATCCACTCTCGTGCGCGCTGAATCTCTTCCTTTGTCGGCGGATCGTGATGCAGGACGCGTTCCGACAGGCGTACGACGCCGATGTCAATCGAGTGCACGAGGAGCGGTTGCCCCCGCTGGGCGACCACGAATTCTGTGCTGCCTCCGCCGATATCTAGAGCAAGCACATCGTTGACATGGGGCGGCAGTCCGGAGCGGATGCCGAGCATCATCCGTCTGGCTTCTTCTTCGCCGGTGAGAGTCTCGACCTCCATGCCTGCTTCGACCTTGACTCGATCCAAAAACTCCTGTCGGTTCTCCGCATCGCGGACGGCACTCGTGGCCACAGCCGTACAAGCGTGTACGTGATAGCCGTCGATGACCGTCCGCCATTCTTTGAGGCAATGCATGACACGATCCATCGCTTCGGGCTTCAGCCGTTTCGAGCGATCCACCCCTTCGCCCAGCCGAAGAATCCGGCGCTCTGAATGGAGCTCCTTCAAAGGGCCGGAGGGAGAGAGGTCGGCAATGAGCAGTCGGCAGGTAAGCGTCCCGATGTCGATCCCGGCCAGTCGTAGCTCCTTCATTGGGCGTCGCGGATCTCCTGCATTTCAGTTTCAAGCTTGCCGCTAGCAGCTTTCAACTGATGTATCTCCTTTACCAATCGTGCAATCTCGGTATCGTACAAGACGCGCTCCACCGGTTCGCCAGCCTCTCGAAGACTTACCGCGCGCTCACCTACGTCGCGATACAGTTCTTTTAAAAGTTGATCGATCCTCCGGATTTCCAGCCGAAGGCGCAAAAGCTCCGTTTCTTCGAGCGCGCGATTGGCAGCCTGCGCCGTGCCCAGCCGCAGCGTCGTCAGCCCCGACTTCAAATCATGTTTCAACCGCTGCAGCAGTCCCATACATTGACCTGGCTGACACGCTGGCAAGAGCTAAGCTGACAAGAGAACCACCCGGACTGTCAGCCTGTGAACTCGCACGCCTGTCAGCTGCTAACTCACGGATCCCAAATCCAACTTCTTTCCCCACTTCCTTAGCATCGTCTCTTTAATACGTTGATGCGCGGTTGCACTCAACTGCGGGTCCTGCTGGACCAAGGAGAAGGCTTCCAGTCTGGCCTGTTGCAGCAAATCGCCGTCCCTCACAACGTTGGCCACATGGAACTCCGGCATACCCCATTGCCGAAAGCCAAAGAATTCGCCCGGCCCCCGAATTCGCAGGTCCTCTTCCGCGATCACAAACCCGTCGTTTGACCGGACCAACGCTTCAAGGCGTTCCTTAACCAAGGACGCCGGCTCTTGATTCCCCGTCGGGCGTTTGCCCGGCGACATTTTGTGACGACCTAGGGTTGCCGCCATGAGAAGACAGTAGGACTGATGCCCGGCCCGGCCAACCCGTCCGCGCAGTTGGTGCAGCTGGGCGAGACCGAACCGTTCAGCGTGCTCGATCATCATGGTCGTCGCATTCGGCACATCCACACCGACCTCGATCACGGTGGTCGCCACCAGCGCATGAATATTGCCGGCGATAAAATCCGCCATGACCGCTTCTTTCTCTGCTGACTTCATCCGACCGTGCAAGAGGCCGACTCGGAATTCCTTGAGCTCTTCATTCTGTAACCGCTCAGCTCCCTGAATCGCCGCCTGCAAATCGGATTTCTCCGACTCCTCGACGAGCGGATACACCACATACGCTTGCCGTGTGTTGCGCAATTCGTCGCGCAGAATTTGATAGGCCCGCCGCCGCTGCGCTTCTCCAAACAAAAACGTGCGAACCGGTTTCCGCCCCGGCGGCAACGCACGGATGACCGAGACGTCCAGATCCCCGTAGACCGTCATGGCCAGCGTCCGTGGAATCGGCGTCGCCGTCAAGACCAGCACATCGGGCTTATAGCCCTTTTCACTCAGTGTTTTGCGCTGCAGAACACCGAACTTGTGCTGCTCGTCCACCACCGCAAGCGCCAGCTTCTGGAACCGCACGCCTTTCTGAATCAAGGCATGCGTGCCGATCGCCACCTGAATCTGACCTGAGGCGAGTTGTAGCAGATGAGACTTCCTCACCGACGCTTTGTCGCTGCCTCGGAGCAACGCCGCTTTCAGCCCAAGGGCATCCAACAGTCCGCTCAGATTGCGATAGTGCTGTTCGGCAAGGATCTCCGTCGGCGCCATCAGCGCGGCCTGATAGCCTGACCCGCAGGCCATCACTATCGCATGGAGTGCCACGACCGTTTTCCCCGATCCCACGTCACCTTGCACTAAGCGGTTCATCGGTCGAGGAGAGATCATGTCGCGAAACACTTCTCGCACGACAGAATCCTGAGCTGCCGTGAGTTGAAAGGGCAGGACCTTGACCAACTTTTCGAGCAACGGCGTTCTCGGTTGGAATTGGAGACTTTTTTTCTCCATCTTGACCGACCGCTGCCGGGCAGCGAGAGCGACTTGAAGCAGGAAGAGTTCTTCGAACGCCAACCGTCGATGCGCCGGCGATCGGCCTAGCTCGAATGCGGGAAGGTCCGCACCCGCTTTCGGAAAATGCACTTCTGCGAGCGCCTCCTGCACCGGCATCAACCGCTGCCTCGCCCGCACGACCACCGGCAACGTATCGTTGAGATCGGCCGCGTGCTCTTCCAGGAGTCCTTTGATCAGCACACGCATCTGCCGGGAAGACCATCCTTTCGTTTCGTGATACACCGGCACGATACGCCCCACATGCAGTGTGGACTCGTGGCCTTCCCCCACAACTTCGTACTGAGAGACGTCCATCTTGGGGACCATCCACCCTTGCCGGCCGGCAATGATGCGCCCGCTCATCATCACGGTTTTTCCCACCGCCAGCACCTGCTCCAAGTAGGGCTGGTTGAAGAACACCGCCTGCATCCGTCCCGTTTGATCTTCCAGCCCCACTTCCAATACCGTGAACCGCCGATTTCTCGTTCGCTTCACCGTACTCTTGGCCACCGTTCCACAGACGGCCGTCACCATGCCGGGTATGAGTTCGCCAAGCGGGGTCATCACCGAGCGGTCTTCATAACGCCATGGCACGGTCCAGAGCGCATCTTCGACGGTCTCTATGCCCAATCGCTGCATGAGCGAGCTCCGCCGAGGGCCCACGCCCTTCGCAAACCGGATTGGCAGCGTGCCGACGTCACGCGACGAGGATCGTCGGGACCAGGAATCTGATGTTGCCAGCGGCTCAGGCTCTCCCCAACCATCGCGCTGATCATGGGCGGCTTCCCGCAGACTCTTCACAATTCCGGCGGCTTGAAGTAAGCGGCGCTGTTGCTCCTCTGTGCTCAATCGCGCCTGGTCTTCCACGAACAACGCCCGCAGATTGAGCAAGGCGGCTTCAACCGCTTTGGGATAGACACGGTCTGACAGCGCCCCAAGGACTTGAGAAGACACGAACTTGCTCAGGTTTTTGACCGTGGGAAGGTGTGCAAACGCGTCCCGGCTGGCGAACTCAATAGGACGCGCGAGGCGGTCCAGCCATTGATGAAACTGGGCTATGGCGTCAGATGACTGGTGAACAACCATTGCTGTTTACCCACGGATTCACCTTCGCATTCGACTTCAGAGGCGCGACTTTGCACAGGCGAGACCGCAGCATGTAACGGTGGTCGGAGAAGACAACGAAGCTTGTTTGAAAGGCACATCTCGGTGTGCCAGGGCTACATTCAGGCCGGATGGTATCACAGCGTCGGTGCCTCCTCAACGGAAGCGGGCGGTCAACGTTCGGGAAGACCTGTAGATTTCCTTACATTTCTTGGGGCGACTCGCCCTTGGTGCTACACTGGCCGCAGACTGAATAGGTCCGTCTCCATGTACCGTCGCAACATTTCCAATATCCTCTATCCGATTGCAGGAGTCCTCGGACTCTTCATTCTGTATGAGGCTGTCGTCAAACCGGCCTACATCCAGACTCCTCTTCCATCGACACCCACCGACCAGGAGTCAGCGGCCGAGAGAAAGGAACCGGCTCCTGATCAGGCATATGAACCGCGTCCCGATCAGCCTACGGCTCCAGACCAAAAACAACTGCGCCTGATTGATGCGGCCGGCGTACCCGACACCACACACCATGCCGCGTTGGAAGCCGTCAGAGATGAGATCGAAAAAGGCAATCTCAAGATCGCTGAAACCCAACTGATCGGTCTCCCTGCCTCCCTTCAAGCCGATGCCCGGAGCCGGTCCTATGTGGCCATTCTCTGGAACAATCTAGGCATTGAGCAGGAAAAGCTGGAGGGAACCAAGGGTTCACTAAAGTCGTTCAAGAAAGCAGCCTCTCTCGATCCGAAAAACCCCCGTATCCAGATGAATCTGGCGCACGCCTACTGGGAGCAACGGGATGCGGCCATGAATCGGGACTTCCTCGAACGGCTGATCCTCATGGCGCCGCAGGAGCCGTTCCCGCATGTGGCATTGGCTGACTGGCTTCAAGAGCGCGGCCGGCTCGCCGAAGCGGCCCGGCATCTGGATCAGGCAGCCGAGCGTGCGGCAAGCGATCCGTCCTTGCAGTCGTATCTGCGCACAGTCACCTCAAAAGTGCGAGGGACGGACCGGATGGAAAGTCGACTGACCAGTCATGACGGCGCCCACTTCACCGTTAAATTCGACGGAGAAGCGGACCACGACACCTGGACGGTGGTGTTGGATATCTTGGAGGACGCCTACCGGGAAATCGGCCAGAAATTCGGCCACTTTCCCTCCCGACCTGTGGTGGTGGTCCTGCACCCCAACGCGACCTTTCAAACCAATACCGGAAGCCCCGCTTGGGCCGATGGATTGTTCGATCCCGTCTTGGGTCGTATTCACCTTCCCACACAAGGCGCGTTGACGGATCGCAGTTGGTTAAGGCGAGTGCTGCGTCATGAATTCGTCCATGCGTTCCTGCATGATCTGCAGGGCATCAACCACAATTCCCTCCCTACGTGGCTCAATGAAGGACTGGCCATGAAGCTATCCAGCGATCATTGGCCGGACGTGGAGCAGCTCCGCCGACACGACCCGTCAGTGATTCCTCTGACCGCGCTGGAAGGCAGTTGGGCGGATCTATCAGGGGAGGCGGCTTCAATGGCCTATCTCGAAGCCGAATCGGCAACCCGGTTTCTCATCAACCGCTACGGGATGCACGAGGTGCAACAGCTGCTGGCGAGACTCAAGAAAAAGCAAAGCCTGGCGGCGGCGATTCAAGCTCAACTATCACTGTCCTACGATCAGTTTCAATCCCGCTGGATGGCGCAACTGCACGAAGCGCGCACGAAGGGTTCGTAGGCTGACGATCACGCCGAAAGAGACCGGTCGCCTCATCCGAGTCCTCAGGCGCAGAGCCCTCGTTGTCATCGGTTGGTTCGACCTTATCCTCCCACAACAACCCGCGTCCGGCTTCGTCCGGCATCTTGATGCGGAAATCGATGTCGCGAGGGGCCGCTCCCGCCATCCCGACAACACTCCGACTGATCCGTTCGACTCGCGCCGGGGCGGCTTGAGTGGAAAATTCATCAGACCATACCAACTGCCCGGTTTGGGGGTTGAGCGCACGCAGCACGAAATAGGGCTGTCCGGCCTGTGTTGTCAGGGAAGTGATTCTGGTCACTGCAGACCGTGGCTGTACGCGGGCAAACACTCGATGGGTGGCGGCTTCCGGATGATCGCCGGCGGTGAGATTCAGATGGCCCTCCCATAGAAAACGTCCGTTCGACGCATCATACACGCGAAGGGTAAATTGTGAGAGGCTCCCCTGCCCTACGCCGACTCCCCCTGCAAAAATCCGTGCGCGGGGTTGGGTGGAAGGAGGCCCATCATCCTTGATGTCAAGGTCGTAGGTATCCGCTGAAAGGACTTCGCCGGATTGCGCATCGTAAGTTTTGACGGTGATGAAGGAGGATTCTTCGTCCTGAAAGCCGAAGCCGGCTGCGACCACCGATTTCGTTGCTGAACCGGGTGGCGGCTCCGCCATGACGAACACCGGAAAGGCCACCACCATGAATACAAGGGTTCTTAACCAGCAGATGGACGGCATGCCCAGGCCTCCAGATCTCAAAGGGGACTATGCCAGGAACGCCTTAGAGTGAACATTCCCCGCTATGGGGGACAATCCCCCCAAAGGGGGTGGTAGTGCCGTGTTCGGCTGGAAAGAGATTGGAACGCTGGATTCAGTGCCGCTGGAGGGGGACTTCTCCGAAAAGCTTGTAGCGATGCTGCGCCACCAACCGGTAGAGCCAGTAGCCAAGCGGCTTCACGAGCGGAAGTGTGAATAGCCTCGACAGCAAGCGTCCGCCCTTTAAGCCGGGAAGCAGCGGAAGAAACGCATCCAGCCCACTGGCAATTGTTCCATCTCGATCGACCAAAAACGCCACCTCCGGTCGGTCCCCATGATATCGAGGGCCAAGCACTCGTTGGGCCTCTTCGCTCTGATACGGGATCATACGTACATCTTCCCTTTCAGGACTCAGACGCTCCAAGCCGTTTTTGGCCGTCACGCACATCCGGCAACGGCCGTCATAAATGAGGAGACATTGCGGTGATCCGGGAGAAGAAGGTTCGGCCATATATTGCTCAAAGCACCGTTGCCCGTTCAGCCTGCCACCGGTAAGATCCGCGTATGCCGCATCGACACGTCTTGCTTGTCACCCTGTTGACTCTTGCCACCGCCGGTGGCGCCACGCTGTTGCTCGCACCACCGCTGACCACGGCGGAAACCCTCCACTTCGCGTGGTGGTTCTTTCTCGTCGTCTTACCGCTCGTGCTGGCCAGCGTCCTTCTGATGGGCTGGGCTTGGGCGGCGATGGCGTGTGTGGTCTACGGCACGATCGGATTGGCGCTTGACCTGGCCACCGCGGTCAGTATGTTGGCTGGACACGAGAGGTCGGTTCTCACGCTGGCTCTGACGGTCGTCAGCGGGAGTGCGAACTTCGCAATGATCGTGTTCGGCGGCCGGGAATTTTGGACCGCTTTGCAGAGACCGCGGCCTCGATGATCCCGTCCTCCCAATCCTCCTTGCCCTTCGCCATCTTCACCGGCTTGACCGACGCAAATCCCGCTTCCTTCAACCACGCTGCCGTGTCCCTGACGGAGTACGTATTCCCTGTGGACGTGAACAGCAGCATGGACACTGCGAACAGACTGGCTTCCTCCGGGTACAACCCTTCCCGATCGTGCAGGAATGCGTCTTGAACGATCAAGCGCCCTCCCTCAGTGAGCGCCGCCTTGGCACGGCGAAACACGCTCAAGTTTTCTTCGGGCGAGTAAATGTGCAGCACATTGGAATACCAGATGACGTCGAAGCGTCCTGGGATGTCGTCCTTCAATAAATCTAGTGGCAAGTACGAGAGGCGCTCGGCCGCCTTGTGCGTCGCCGCGATCTCTTTGGCCACCTCCAATGCCGCAGGACGATCGCAGACCGTTGCCTGAAGATGAGGATGCCTGGCCAGAAACGCCATCGCATACGTTCCGGGCCCTCCTCCGAGATCAAGCAACGTCTTCGCCCCTTTCAGTGGCAAGTGTGCGGCAATCATGGGAGCCGTCTCCAAGGTCCGATGGTGCATGGCCCAGGTAAATTGCCGGCGATAGTCCGGTTCCTCCGGCTCATCTTTGTCGAGCGGCTCTCCAGTCCGTACCGATTCCGCCAAACGCAGCCAGTCGTTCGCGTGGTTCGTCATGAGACGTACGTAGCTCCCGCGATACGCTGGATCGTCCGCATTTAACGCGCTCGCCGCCAGAGGGCTGTTCCGATAGCGGTTTCCCTTCTTGTGGAGCAGCCCGGCCATGGCCAGGTTCCGGCATAAGATCGACAGCCCGCGCTCACTCACTTTCAACTCACGGGCCAGATCAGGCAGCAGCCAGGTGGCTCTGCCGATCACCGTGAACAGCTTCAACTCGATGGCGGTCAAAATGACACGGGGCAGTCGATACGCCGATACCACGTCGCGGAACTCTTCGAAGGTCGTGATGGGTAGCTTCATGCGGCACCGCCGATCTGCCGGCGACACCAGCCTATCAGGTCCTGGACCTTGGAGAGATTTTCGAAATCGACGTCGCGCTCGAAGGTCACCGCCACATACTCATCATTCATCTCCGTTTGCTCGGAAAATCCCGATTGCAGCAACAACGGCCTGAACTTCGAAACGGCAGGTTGGATGAAGTACTTGGCCTGCTTGGCGATTTCATCGGTCCCCAAATCCTCGGGCGTCCCCTCGGACATAAGGCTCATGACATCGTCCATCGCGACGCCGTACTGACAAAGCAGCTTGCCTTCCGGCTTGATTTCCAGCAGCCAGCCTTCATCGCCAAGATCCAAGGCAAGAGGGCCGTCGGGCTCGAGTTCGTAGAGTTGTGGAAACGCTTTGGACAACGTGGTACGCGTTTCTTTCCAATGGGGTGAGTGCTGTTCACCCATTCTCTTGACTCCCCACAACCTTCTGCGACGCGTCATTTGATAGTCGCTCGTGGAGAACTTGTAGCCGCTTACTGTTCTCTTCCAGCTTCGGGAGCTGATATTTGCGATCCATCTCCACGACCCGCTCGAATAACTGGGCTGCTTCCCGCAACCGGCCCATGGCCTCATAGCATTCAGCCAACACGTAACGGGCCCCGCCAATGCGAAGCTCGTCGCAGGCCCGTTCGGCGATCGACTGACTCGTTTGACCGCAGGCAATGGCGTCGTCAAATTTGTGCTGCATCAAAAACGTTCTGGCCATCATCCGCCAGGCATCGGCAACCCCACCGTCGTTGCCCAGCCGACGCATCAAGAGCATCGACTTTTCATAATACGAAATTGCCTCGTTGAATTCGCCCTGCTCCCGAGCGATCAGCCCTAAATCGGAAAACAGCACGGCCTTTGCTCCCTCATCGTGTGTCTTCGTCATCAGATCCAAGGCCTCGAGATAATACGCCTTGGCACGCTGCCACTCCCCGGCGTCAGCGCGAAGGTTTCCCAGGTTTGCTAACGTGGTTCCGATGCCTTTTTCGTCTCCGAAGATCTTCTGGAGCTCCAGAACCTCCTGATAATAATTTTGGGCTGCCTCCCTGCGGCCGCTCACCGCGCAAATATTCCCTAAATTCCCCAGCGTCGCCGCCAAAGCCCGCCGATCGCCGGTAAGACGATCACATTCGAGAGCTTTGGCATAGCACGTGTACGCCTCTGTGTAATGCCCTCGGCCGAAATGCTCGTTGCCCTGCTTGTTCAATTCTTCGGATAGTCCGTTTTTGAGTGTCATGGGTTGTCAGGTGCGTTGATCTGGTCGAAGGTTATGCAACGGCCTGCTCGACAACCGCCTTCGCCCCCGTGAGAATCGATGTGCCATCGCCGACCAGAATCGCGTCAAACTGGTATTTCAAAAGGCGGCGCAACCCTGCTTTCGCTTTAACGGCATCGGCATATTTTTCTGGTGGCAACAAAGAGAGCGAGCCAGGCGGCTTGCCGATCAAAGCATCGCCGACGATGACCACGCCTTTCCCCTGTTGGAGGAAAAGGGCCGATTCACCCGGCGATTTCTGATCTTGCAGATGAATCACCCAGATGCCGCCGGGGAGCAGTTCTCCATCCTTAAAGGTCTTGGTGGGCTTGAGATCCATGTGGGGAGCATCGGCATCGGGAACTTGCAGGTGGCACCGGAACTCCGCCTGGCAGGCCGCAGCCTCCCGTGCATGGTCACGGTTGGTGACAATAATGTAGTCGAGCTGTCCTTGGCGCCGGATCATGGTGCTCGC
>Ga0075313_1000263_pt1 | contig 10175 bp, 6 predicted proteins | sample MayberryNE_Catta_3_FD_120051 | JGI IMG/M metagenome (GOLD analysis project Ga0075313, IMG submission 120051) | Natural and restored wetland microbial communities from the San Francisco Bay, California, USA, that impact long-term carbon... | ecosystem: Environmental > Terrestrial > Soil > Wetlands...
ACCTCCAGATTCCGGCCAACAGAAGCAGCAGCAGCGCAGCCAGCCTGACGTCCATCACATGATCCCGGATCGGGATAACCGTCCCGCTGCCGCGGAGCGTGATCAGGACGGGTCGTTGATACGTCAAGCCACCGCCGCCGGACGAGGTCATCCAGTAGAACCCACTATCGGCAAGGGTCAGCGTGACGCCGTCGGCACCGTCGACCGTTCGCTCCCGACGAGCGTGTCTGATCCGTAACATCGGACAACCCTACAAACCGACTTTCAGAGACCGCTCAGCATCTGGTCGACCGGGGCGAAGTCGTCGGTCAAGGGGCGAGCATCATCGATGAATCGGGCTAATTCCTCGCCGGTCAACCCCACCTCGACTCCACCTCTGGAGGAAAGGGCCGATCTGACCTCATCCATGTCAATCGGGTCATCCGACCCGACGATCACGTAATTTCCTCCCCTAGCGCCGGTGAAATAGCTCTCTGGCGCGAACACCGCCACGTGGCCGAAGACCTCGCTCAGCGTCGCCGCCTCGGCTCGGGCGAACCTCGCCTCGGGCCCGTCGATCACATTGACGGTGTAGAACCCGCCCGGCGCCAGCGTTTCACGGATCAACTCGACGAACTCCACCGTCGTCAGATGCCAGGGCACAGTGAGCCCGGTGAATGCGTCGCCGACGACCACATCGACTGAGCCAGGCGTCACCTCTGTGATCGACCTTCGGGCGTCGTCGATGATCACCTCGGCCTGGTCATGAAACCCCAGATGACGGCGGCCGATATCCAGCAGGGACGCATCGATCTCCAGGACCCGGTGTTCGGTGCCCGGCCGCGTGGCGGCAAGAAATCCGGGCAAAGTGAAACCCCCACCGCCGATGGAAACGACATCGAGCGGGCCCGACGGCATCTCGACATCGATCAAATCGGCCATGACCCTGATGTAACGAAACTCGAGATGGGTGGGGTCGTCCAGGTCGACATAGCTGTTGTGGCCTCGATCCAGGATCAGGAGCCTGCCCGACGTGCGTTGGGTGTCAGCGACCACTTCGGCGCAGTGATAGGTCGTCTCGTACTGACACGGCCCATCGAACACGAGGATCGCGCCACTCAGGAGAAGCAAGGTCACAGCGGAGCCGGTGACGGTCCAGACGCTGCGACCAGCCCACAGGGCCACGCCGAGCACCACCAGCACCACGCCCACGACGACCACGATCGGCCGTGTCGGAAAGGCGGCGATCAAGACGAATCCCGTGACGAAGGTGCCAAAGATCGCGCCGGCGGTCCCGATGGCGGAGTACGTCCCCACCACGGACCCTGTCTCCTGCAACGAAGCGAGCCTGATCTTGACCACGATTGGTGGGATCGCCGAAAGGATCGCGGCCGGCGCGAAGAACCCGATGAGGCTGAGGCCGACGATGGAGAGCGGCCCGGTCGAAGCGGCAGGGCCCACGAGATCAACGAGCAGTGGGGCCGCCACTGCGGACAATCCACCGGCGATCAGTAATGGGCCGATGAGCCGACGGGGGTCCCCACGATCTGCCGCCCTCCCCCCGGCCCAGGCCCCAACGGAGATCCCGGCGAGAATCACACCAATGATCCCGGTGAACACCTCGAGGCTGACCCCCAAGTAGGGCGCGAGCAGCCGCCCGGCCAGGATCTCGAGGATGAGGACCGCGGCGGAGGTGATGAAGACGAGCGACCGGGCGAGCATCTGTGGCAACCGCCGGAGTATGCCCGAAGCCACCAAATAGGCAGCGTACGATGCCGCGGATGCGGAGGTGGAGTCACGTCGGGGTGCTGTTGCTGCTGGCAGCGTGCACCTCCGACGCCGGGACCGGGACCACGACGACCAACCAAACGGCTGCCACGACGGCTGCTCCGGGCTCGACCACGACGACGGAGCGCCCAAGCACCGATCAGCTCCTGGAGGACCTCGACGCGAGTCTCTGCCCCGATTCGGAGTTCACCTGTGTGACGCTCGACATGCCAATGAACCATTTCGATGAGGCCGACGCGCGGACGATCCCCGTGACCTTCGCCGTCCACCCCGCCACCGGGGAACGGCTCGGGGCGTTCGTCACGGCCACTGGAGGCCCGGGCAGCTCCGGGATTGCGGTCGCCGACTCCTATACCGACGCCCTCGACTCGTCGATCCCCGAGTCGTATGACATCGTCTTCTTCGATCAACGAGGAGTCGCCATGTCCGGTGGTCTGAGCTGCCCTCAGGCCGCAGCGACCTATTACCGGGTGGACGCGACGACGGGGCTCGGCTTCGACCAGGAGACTCTCACGTCGGCCGCCTCGACCTTCGCCGGCGATTGTGTTGCCGAGATGGGCGATCCCGACATGCTCCCCTATCTCGGAACCGACCAGGCAGCAGAGGATCTCGAGGTTTTCCGGGAGATCTTGGGCTACGAGCAGATCGTCCTCTACGGGGAGAGCTACGGCACCCAGCTGTCCCAGACCTATGCCGCCGCCCACGGAGATCGAGTCGCCCGAATGATCCTCGACGGAACGGTGGACCTGACGCTCGAAGGCCTCGACTTCTTCCAGGAGCAGGCCACGGCCTTTGGGGACACACTCCAGGCGACGCTCGACTATTGCGCCGAGGACGAGTTCTGCGCAACCGACCTTCGCGTCACTCCGGACCAGGCCTACGACCAGCTTTTTGCATTGCTGGTCGAAGGGCCGCTGACGGCTCAGTTCCCGTTGCCCGGCGGCGGGTTCGAGGAGCGCGCGTTCGGCCTGGGCGACCTCGAGGCCGTGGCCAGCGGACAGATGTACTCGGAGGACGATCGGATGATGTTTCTGCGCGCGCTGGCTGCGCAGAGCGGGCGGGGCGACCTCGTGCCGCTGCTCCGGCTCCTCTATCTCAACCTCGGCCTCGACGCCGAGACCGAGGCTGTTCTCGAAGACCCGACCTACTCGGATGCCGTCTACTACGCAGTCGAATGCCTCGACTACCACTACCCCGGCTCGACGCCAGAGGAGACCGCCCAGGCCTTTTTCACTGCTGGCGCGGAGGTCAACCCGGCCCGGCTGGGAATCCTGTTCTTCGGGGATTTGCCCTGCGCGTTCTGGCCCACGGCCATCGAGGACGCCACGCGCCCTGAGCCCCTGCTCGCTCCGGGAACGCCCACCATGGTGCTGGGCTCCACCTCCGATCCCGCCACCCCCTACCAGCAGGGCGTCGACGTCTCAGGCCGGCTGGAGGAGGGATATCTGATCACCAAGCATGGCGGGCCCCACGTAATCTTCGGCCGCGGCAACGAGTGCCCGGATGACCCGGTCACGGGCTTCATCATCGATGGCACCTCCCCCGCGGAGACCGAGTGCGAGGGAGACGTAGTCGGGTATTACATCTCGCTCCTCCCACTCAGTGTGGACGAGTTCGAGAGCGCCGAGACCATGTTCGACTCCGTCGAGTTCGAGATCTTCTACATGCCCGAGTACTACTGGTGGGACACGGTGACAGACACCCCCGTCGGATGTAACCAGGGCGGCGTCATCATGTTCACGGCCCAGGAGGAGACGGACGGCTTCCTCCTCGAGGAATGTGTCTTCATGGAGGGCCTGACCCTGACCGGGGAGGGCTCGTACAACTGGGACGAGGACATCTTCACAATCGACGTCGAGATGGGTTCGCCCGACTGCCTGTATTCGTATGAGCGATCCGGCGAGGAGTACGCCGTGGAAGACAACTGCCCGACGGATCAGTTCGACGGCTAGAGAACTCTTCGCACCTGCTGCAGGGTGCTCAGGGCGGAGAGAGTCGACTCAGCACCCTGGTTCATGTTCGGCCCGCTCATGGTCAAGCCGTCACAGCATCCGCCGGTTTCGAAGTCGTAGAGCACCACATCGCCGTCATTGTCGGCGACCAGCCAACGGGCGGCTCTCAACGCTGCGTCCCTCCATTTGCCCTCACCAGTGGACAACCAGGCACGGGTGCAGGCATCCGCCATGGCCGCCGCCTCCACCGGTTGCTGGTCATAGCCGGGCCGGGGCTCGCCACGTGCCCAGCCACCGACTGGCGCGAAACTGAAGTGGTCGTCGCGGGTTTCGATTGTCACCAGCCAGTCGAGCAGTCCAAGACCGGCCTCGACGAGATGGTCGTTTCCGAGTGAGATGCCGGCCGCGAAGAGGGCTTCCGGGATTCGTGCGTTGTCGTAGGCCAGCCGTGGCTCGGGCCACGGCCATCCGGGCTCATCGGAGACGTGGAGAACACGCGCCCACTGCGTGAGTGCCCTCCTGGCCACCTCATTCTCCGGATCCCCGGTCAGCACCTCGGAGGCACCCAGGATCGCGAAAGCGTTGGCTCGTGGCGACGTCGACGCGAAGTTCTCTTGCCGATGGAACAATTCCAGTGCGGCTCGACGCATCCACCCCTCCGGTCCCAGCCGGGCCGCCGAGCCCAGACTCCAGATAGCCCGACCCTGTGAGTCGTCGGATCCGATCTCGTCGGCCCACGACTCGTCCGCTCCTCGCCTGTTGTGGAAACCGCCACGGGGAAGGGCTGCGTCCGCCACGAACCGAAAATAGACGCGAGCTAGCCCGATGAGCTCGGCAGAGGGATCGAGCTCACGGCTAAGCAGGATGAGAGCCCGAGCGTTGTCGTCAGTGCAGTAACCATGCTCGGGTCGTGGGGTGGTGTACCGGGCGTGCTCCCAGAGACCCACGTGATCAGTCATCCGCCGCAGGTGTTGGAAACGGGATACAGGGAGGGCCTCGATGACTTCAAGGATGTCAGCGCCGGTGGACACCGATGCCAGATTCGAGGAGCTCACCCGACCTTGGCGAGACCCGCGGCACGCCGCCCGGAGGAAAATCCTGCCACCAGGGTCTGGCGCTCGACGAGTGCGGAGGCGATTGCTTCGTACCCATCCGCTACGACCGGCCAGTGGAGGGTCGAACCGAGGGAGGTTGCCTTGGTCGCCATCCGAGCCGCCACCCCGGGCTCCGAGAAGAGGCTGCGCAAGGCGCTCGCCATCGCTTCGGGATCGGAGTGGGGGACGAGGGCGCCGGCACCGTCAGCGAGCATCTCGACCGCATGAGGAAAGTCCGTTGCCACCACCGGCTTCCCGGCGGCAAGGGCCTCGACCAACACACCCGATGTGACCTGTTCCGTGGACTCGTAGGGAAGAAGCACGACGTCGGCCGTTCGGATCTCCGCAGCGAGGGAATCGGTGTCCAAATAGCGGTTGTCGAACTCGACGACATCTTCCAGACCCAGCGCATGCGCCTTCGCCTTCAGCCCCTCCAGATAGGAGTCACCTTGGGCGGCCTGCACCTTGGGGTGGGTCTTGCCGAGGATCACATAGCGTGGAAGTGGCTGCAGGTCTTTCACGGCGGCGAAGGCGTCGAGAGCTGTCTCCAGCCCCTTGCCCGGCCCGATCAGCCCCCAGGTCAGGGCGACGGGTCGTGGCCCACTGGCAACGCTGGGAACGGCCAGTCCGGGCATCGCCCCATGGGGAACCATTCTCAGTCTGGCGGGGTCGACGTCGTACCTGTCTCGCAATCGGCGCAGGGCTGTGTCGCTCATGACGACCGTCTGCCCAGTCATGTCGACGATCCTCTCCAGAATCCACTTCTGTCTCAGTGTCGGCTGGTCGAGCACGGTATGGAGCGTGACAATTGTGGGGACTTCTACCTCGGAGATGAAGTCGAGGATCTCGGAGCCGTCAGGCCCGCCATAAATCCCATACTCGTGCTGGAAGAAGACGATGTCGTGACGGTTGAGGATTCGAACCGCCTGCTTCAGCGAGGACCGATCGCCGTTGGTGTGCTGCAATACGACTTCTGGTCGAGATCTCTCGAGTCTGCCGTCTCCGAGACTCACCACCCCTAGGCCCGCTTCGGATCCGCGCCCCTCTGCAATCGCCCCGCGCAGGGCGGCGGTGAACGTGGCCAGACCGCAAACGGTGGGCGGATAAGTGCTGACGAATCCGATGGAAGGAAGGTTGGCTTGGCTTTGTTTCATACAAATCTCCGTGATGTGAACGACCGGTGAATGCGTCGGCTGTTGTTGAGCCACAGCAATTCGCCGGCTACGGAGAGCTGCATTCCATGAGCCCTGCGGGATAACGAAAAGACTGGCACCGAGGCCGCCTCGAAGACATACCGTACCAGTGATCCCGCTCTACCTCGATCGCGGCCCCAACACCCGGTGCGGTCAGGCCCCGGCGTCGGGTTCGGGAGCATTCCCGAATTCCACAGCCAGGTCGCCGTCGACCACGTCGACCCTGATGGTGGACCCGTCCTGGACTTCCCCGCCGATCAGCGCACGGCCGATGCGAGTCTCCAGCTCGTGGGAGATGAACCGTCGCAGCGGCCGGGCTCCGTAGACGGCGTCGAAGCCTTGCTCGGCGATGAACTCCATGGCGGCCTCGCTCACCTCGAGCTTGGTGTTCCTCTCGGCGAGCCGTTTTCTCACATCATCCAGCATGAGGTCGACGACCTGCTCGATCTCCTCCAGGGTCAGCGGCTTGAACAGGACGACGTCATCGATCCGATTGAGGAACTCGGGTCTGAAATGACGTCGTAGCTCGCCGGTCACCATCTCCCTCGCCTCGGGCTTGATCTCCCCGGTCGGAGTGATCCCCTCCAGCAGGTACGGCGAGCCGATGTTGGAGGTCATGATGATGACCGTGTTCCGGAAGTCGACAGTCCTTCCCTGAGAGTCGGTGAGCCTCCCGTCGTCGAGCACCTGGAGCAGCGTGTTGAAAACGTCAGCGTGCGCCTTCTCGATCTCGTCGAAGAGAACCACCGAGTAAGGCCTTCTCCGGACGGCCTCGGTGAGCTGTCCACCCTCCTCGTATCCGACATACCCTGGAGGTGCTCCGATCAGGCGGCTCACCGTGTGCCGCTCCTGGTACTCGCTCATGTCGATGCGGACGATGTTCTCTTCGCTGTCGAAGAGAGCCGAGGCCAGTGCCTTGGCCAACTCCGTCTTCCCCACTCCGGTCGGTCCGAGGAAGACGAAAGAGCCGATGGGTCGGCGAGGGTCCTTGATCCCCGAGCGGGCACGGATGATCGCGTCGGCCACGAGGCGGACGGCCTCGTCCTGACCCACCACCCTCTCGTGGAGGACCGAGTCGAGTCGCAGGAGCTTCTCCCGCTCGCCCTCCTGTAGCCGGCTGACAGGAATTCCGGTCCACCGTGACACGATCCCGGCGATCTCCTCCTCAGTCACTACTTCACGCAGGAGACGATGCTCGCGCTGCTCGGCGGCGAGCTTCTCCTCCACCTCCCTGAGCTGGCGCTCGAGCTCGGGAAGGTCCCCATGACGCAGCTGGGCAGCGCGGTCGAGGTCGTAGTTCCTCTCCGCCTCCTCGGTTTCCCGATGCACCCGTTCGATCGAGGCCCGCAGTTCCTGCACCTCTCTCAGGATCTGCCGCTCTGACTCCCACTGCCCCCGCATCGCGGCCGCTTCGGTCTTCAGGTCGGCCAATTCCCTCCGCAGTTCCTCGAGCCGCTTCTTGCTGGCGGCGTCCTTCTCCTTGCTCAGCGCGGCCTCTTCGATCTCGAGCCTGGTGACCCGTCGAGTGAGCTCGTCGAGCTCGGCCGGCATGGAGTCGATCTCGGTGCGCAGCATGGCGCACGCCTCGTCGACCAGGTCGATCGCCTTGTCAGGCAGGAAGCGGTCTGTGATATAGCGGTGGCTGAGGACGGCGGCAGCCACCAGCGCGGCATCCTGGATCTTCACCCCATGGAACACCTCGAAGCGCTCGCGCAGGCCACGGAGGATCGAGACCGCGTCCTCCACGGTCGGCTCGTCGACCAGCACCGTCTGGAAGCGCCGCTCCAGGGCGGCATCTTTCTCGATGTGCTTCCGGTACTCGGCCAGCGTGGTGGCCCCGATCATGTGCAGCTCGCCTCGGGCCAGCATCGGTTTGAGCATGTTCCCTGCGTCCATCGCCCCTTCGGCGGCGCCCGCACCGACCACCGTGTGCAGCTCGTCGACGAAGAGAAGGATCCGACCCTCCGCCGCCTTCACCTCGCCGAGGACGGCCTTGAGACGCTCCTCGAACTCACCCCGGTACTTGGCCCCGGCTATCAGGGATCCCATGTCGAGGGCGAACACCGTCTTGTCCTTCAGCCCTTCTGGGACGTCACCCCGCATGATGCGCTGGGCCAGTCCCTCGACAATGGCGGTCTTGCCAACCCCAGGATCACCGATCAGCACCGGGTTGTTCTTCGTCTTCCGGGACAGAATCTGGATGGTCCGGCGTATCTCGGCGTCGCGTCCGATCACCGGGTCGAGCTTTCCGCTCCGGGCGTCGACAACCAGGTCCCGGCCGTACTTCTCCAGGGACTCGTAAGCCGACTCAGGAGTCGCCGATGTCACCCGTTGGTTGCCACGGATGGCGGTCAGCGACTCGAGGAAGCGATCCCGGGTGATGCCCTGCTCGGCAAGGGCACGCTTGGCGGCAGTGTCCGCCTCACCGAGAAAGGCGATGATGAGGTGCTCGACCGACACATACTCGTCCTTGAGACGTGTCGCCTCCCTCTCTGCCGCGTCGAGGAGCCTGGCCAGACGTTGTGTCACTCGGATCTCACCGGGTGAGACTCCCGGGCCGCTGACACTTGGGCGCTTGGCCAACTCGGCTTCCATGTCGGCGACGAGACGGGCAGGCGCGCCCCCGGTCTGAGAGATGAGGCGAGGCACCAGGCCCTCTGGCTGGGTCAAGAGGGCGAGAAGAAGATGCTCGCCGTCTGCTTCGGTATGACCGAGACGGACCGCGACCGACTGGGCTTCGGAAAGGGCCTGTTGAGATTTTTCGGTGAGTCGATTCAGATCCATGACCAATCGAATCCTATTTCACACTCGAGCGCCGACTGCGGGTAAACCAAGTAGCGCGGTCGTGCGTGTTAGGTGGGTGAGCACGATCCAGGAATCGAGGAGACCAGTGCCTTCGACAGAGATCGGGGCGCTCGACGTCGAGCCCTTCGAGAGCTTCTATCGGCGTGAGTATGCCCGGATGGTGGCGATCGCGCGCGCCCTCCTGCGAACCGGCTCCTCGGCGGAGGACCTCGCCCAAGAGTCGTTTGTGGCTGCCCACAAGAACTGGGACCGGGTGTCGGGCTATGACGACCCCGGGGCTTGGGTCCGCCGAGTGCTCATAAACCGGGCCACCTCACTACATCGCAAAGCCGGCGCCGAGCTGCGTGCCCTTACTCGGCTCGGAGGTCACGCCGGCGAGGACACCCTTCCCGAGCTCACCCCGAGGGCGACTGAGGTTTGGGACGAGGTGAGGAAGCTGCCGAGACGGCAGGCCCAGGCCACCGTTCTGCACTACGTCGATCAGCTGTCGATCGAGGAGATAGGCGAGGTCATGGGGGTGAGCACGGGTGCGGTGAAAGCACATCTCCACAAGGCGCGGGCTCATCTCACCCGGCGTCTGGAGGCATGGGGCGAGGAGACGATATGAAGCATCTCGACGAGCTCGAGCAGAGGATGGAACAGGCCGCCCATGAAGTGCGCCAATCCGCCAAGCAGGCCGTGCCTCCTCCACTGGAGACCGGAGCGCGACGCACCGTTCCCCGGGGATGGCTGATCTTCGCCGCCGCCTTTGGCGTGGTGATCGTCACCCTGGGAGTGCTCCCGATGATCTCCAGCCCGGAAGACTCCGGACCGGCGGGGACCACCCCCACGACCAACACGGCCGTGGCATCGACCACTGTCGCCGAGCCGGTCACCACGACGCCGGCGACGACCACTTCGCCAGCCGTCCCCGCTTGCTCGGCGGCAGGGTTGCCGATGCCTGCCGAACAGGAAGGGCTGCCGGAACCTGTGGCCGACGCCAGGAGAGCAATCGCTGCCGCAGCCATCGAATGTGACTACGCCACCCTCGAATCGCTGGCAGGCCCCGACCTGGTCACCAGCTTCGGCGGTGGCGGCTTCGAGATGATCCCGATGTGGGAAGAGGAGGGCACCTATCCGGCGCTCGCCCTCTTGGTGGAGTTGTTCGACACTCCATACGCCTTCGAGGACTACGTGGACCTGCCCCGTCACTACTACTGGCCGTCGGCCTTCGTCTACGACTCCTGGGAGGAGATTCCCCCGGCCGACATGGAGGCCCTGCTCACCGTCTACACCCAGGAGGAGCTCGACCAATCCGCCGAATTCGGGACTTATGCTCTCTGGCGCATCGGCATCACCGAGGCCGGGGACTGGAAGTTCTTCGT